>Ga0172368_10000208_pt1 | contig 81567 bp, 68 predicted proteins | sample Lak11m_FD_114540 | JGI IMG/M metagenome (GOLD analysis project Ga0172368, IMG submission 114540) | Freshwater microbial communities from Kabuno Bay, South-Kivu, Congo - kab_022012_11m | ecosystem: Environmental > Aquatic > Freshwater > Lake | place: Democratic Republic of the Congo: South-Kivu...
TATTTCAAATCGTATACACTATGCGATGTCTTTCGGTAATTTTGCATAGCGCTAAATTAATCAATCTAAAGACTTCGCCTAAAGGCGAGGGATTTTCTCCCATTCCCCGAAAGGGACATTAATATGATACGTCATTATCTGAATACATTCTAAATTTGATTGACCGGAATCATACCCGCGGTGCGGTGAGAAGATCACGCCGGTCTCATAGGGCCAGATTCCGGTTTTGAACAGGGCAATAATAACTTTTTAAGGATCCGTAATATGGCGAGGCGAATTCATATCTTCTCCGACAGCCATCAATTGCGAGAAGTAATCATTGTTATCAATTTTTCTAATTTTCTGAAGCCCTTCCAACTGAATTCCTTCGGGCAACAGCCCTTCAAAGAATGATGATTTACTGCTAAGGCGGTAAAAAACAGTGCCTGTTGCTAATTGGCCGGAAAAGCATTTTCACTAATCTCTTGTTTTTCTACAACTTTAGCCTTACCTTTACTGAAATTTTATCACGCAAATATCTTGATGAAATTTTTTTATTCCCGGCATGCCAAAACCCGAAATATTCGACTCCCCGACAACTGACCTGGAGGTAATTCTTGCAAGGATCCATCACTTTTGTGCTTATCAGGAACGGTGCAGCCGTGAAGTTGACACTAAATTAATTCAGTGGAAAGTGTCGCCGGCCAAAAAAACAATGATCCTTCACCGGTTGATTGAGGAAGGATTCATTGATGATGAACGATTTGCCCGGATCTTTGTCCGCGGTAAATTCCATATCAACCACTGGGGACGGTTGAAAATACGTTATGAGCTGAAAAACCGCACCATCCCTGAAACCCTGGTTAACAAGGCCATGGAAGAGATCGGTCATGATGATTACATGAGGACCATCCGGGAACTGATCCTTAAAAAAAAGTCGGAAATAAATACCGGAAAAAATTTGAACATACGCGAAAAAATCATCACTTTTGTCGCCGGGAAAGGATTTGAATTTGACCTGATCTCAAAAGTATTAACGGAACTTAAAATCTGACATGGTAACTCCCGACCAGCTTAAAGATCTTCAGACAAGACTTGACCTCTTGAGGAGGTATCTTTGACATTGACAAAAAACTTTCACTGATAACAGAAGAAGAACAACTGTCGCAGGACCCCGGTTTCTGGAACAATCCCAAAACAGCCGAACTGGCGCTGAGGGCTATCCGCGATAAAAAACTATGGACCGATGCATACCTGCAGGCTGTTTCAAGCCGTGATGACCTGAAAATCATGTGGGATTTTTTTATCCAGGGCGAAGGGACCGAAGTAGAACTCGAACAACATTATAAAGAAACACTCCGCCTCGTGGAGGATCTTGAATTCCGAAACATGCTGAGCGGGGAAGAGGACAAGCTCGGCGCCATTGTTCAGATCAACTCGGGAGCAGGAGGCACCGAATCGCAGGATTGGGCGGAAATGCTCATGCGGATGTACATCCGTTATGCCGAACGAAGCAAATTCAGGATCACTGAGGTTGATTACCAGGAGGGCGACGTGGCCGGGATCAAGTCGGTAACCCTTGAATTTGACGGCGATTATGCTTACGGGTATCTCAAAGGAGAAAATGGCGTGCACCGCCTGGTACGGCTTTCGCCCTTCGACTCCAACCATAAACGGCACACTTCCTTCGCGTCGGTATATGCCTACCCGATCATCAACGACGACATCGTGATCGATATCAACCCTTCCGAAATCAGTTGGGATACCTTCCGGAGCAGCGGACCCGGGGGACAGAATGTGAACAAGGTCGAAACCGCGGTACGACTTAAACATGAGCCCTCCGGCATTGTGATCGAATGCCAGGAAACCCGCTCACAGGGCCAGAACCGCGAAAAGGCATTGAAATTACTGAAGTCGCAGTTGTACGAAATTGAATTACGCAAACAGCGTGAAAAGATTGATGTGATCGAGAGCGGCAAGAAAAAAATCGAATGGGGCAGCCAGATACGGAGTTATGTGTTGCATCCTTACAAAATGGTCAAAGATCTTCGTACCAACTACGAAACATCCGACACACAGTCGGTGCTTGACGGGGATCTCACCGAGTTTATCAAGGCTTATCTGATGGAGTATGGGAATTCAGGGTGAACAAGCGGACAGGCGGACAGGCGGACGGGCGGACGGCCCTCCCCCTCTCCGGGCGGAGAGGGGGTCGGGGGGTGAGGTATTAACAAGCGGACAAGCGGACTGATATGTTAAAGATCTATCACTACCCATCCTGTAAAAAATCCCGTGCAGGCCTGGAGTACCTGAAGGGATCGGGGAAACCTTTCACCGTGGTGGAGTATTTTAAAAAGCCGCTGACGGAGAAGGAGATCGGGAGGTTACTGGTGAAACTGAATCTTAAACCTGCAGAGTTATTGCGTACACGGGAAGATTATTACCGGCAACATCTGAAGGGCAGGAAATTCGAAGAACATGAATGGATCAGGATCATCAGTCAGAATCCGAGGCTCCTGCGCCGTCCGATTGTTGAAGGAGATTACAAGGCCGTCGTGGGCGATCCGGTTGAAAATATAGCTCCACTTTTAAAATGAAATATCCATAACCAATCATCAAAAAACCTTCCATGAAGACACGCATCGAAAAAGACACCATGGGACCCATCGAGGTTGCCATGGACAAGTACTGGGGAGCCCAGACACAACGTTCGCTTACCAATTTCAAAATAGGGGAATCCGGTTCCATGCCCAAAGAGATGATCGCGGGCATGGCCATCCTGAAAAAAGCTGCCGCCATGGTCAATTCCGACCTGGGTGTACTTCCCGCGGCAAAGAAAGACCTGATCGTCAAAGCATGTGATGAAATCCTGGATGGCAAGTTGAATGACCAGTTCCCGCTGGTGATCTGGCAAACCGGTTCAGGAACACAAACGAACATGAACCTCAATGAGGTGATAGCCAACCGGGCGCACGTGATCAATGGCGGCGAACTGGGGGGCGAGGTTAAAACAGTGATCCATCCGAACGACGATGTAAATAAGTCGCAGTCTTCGAACGATACTTTCCCCGCGGCGATGAGTATTGCCGCTTATAAAATGGTTACCGGAATTACCATACCGGGAATTGAACTTCTTAAGGGAACCCTCTCGAAGAAATCGGTTGAGTTCAATGAGATCGTGAAAACCGGCAGGACTCACCTCATGGATGCGACGCCACTCACGCTCGGCCAGGAATTTTCCGGTTATGTTTCCCAGCTTGAACACGGTTTGAAGGCCCTGAAAAACACCCTGCCTCACCTTTCGGAACTGGCGTTAGGCGGAACGGCGGTGGGTACCGGGCTGAACGCGCCAAAGGGATACGATGTCCTGGTAGCAAAGAAAATAGCTGAACTCACGGGCCTTCCGTTCATCACCGCTGAAAATAAATTTGAATCATTGTCGGCACATGATGCGATGGTAGAAACCTCGGGAGCCCTGAAAACCCTTGCTGTAAGCCTGATGCATATCGCTTCCAACATGAGGTTGCTGGCCTCGGGGCCGCGGTGCGGCATCGGGGAGATCATGCTCCCCGAAAATGAACCCGGTTCAAGCATCATGCCCGGTAAGGTGAACCCCACCCAGGTTGAAGCTATGACCATGGTTTGCGCACAGGTCCTGGGTAATGATGTGGCCATCAACATCGGCGGCCTCAGTGGCCAATTTCAGCTCAACGTGTTCAAGCCGATGCTGATCTCCAACCTGCTGATGTCAGCACGACTGTTGGGCGATGCCAGTGTGTCGTTCAATGACAACTGCGCCATCGGCATCCGGCCAAATATGGCAGCCATCAATAAAAACCTTGAGAATTCGCTGATGCTGGTTACAGCGCTCAATCCACACATCGGTTACGACAATTCCGCTAAAATTGCCAAGAAGGCGCACCTGGAACATAAGACCCTTCGGGAAGCCGCCATGGAATCTGGACTCATCACCGAAGAAGACTTCAATCGTGCGGTGGATCCGAAGAAGATGGTGGGACCGAAATAATGAACAATGAACAATGAACAATGAACAATGAACAATTGTTGGGTGAGGGAAGGTTATGGGGGGGTGTTTTCTGGTGAAAAAGAGATAATGTTTTTCAGGTTGATCAATCGGTAGACAAAGGCTTTCCTCACGGTATCTTTTCCCCGGGTAATGTAAAGTGTATCGGCTGGCCGGATGGTGTCGAACAGCGCGCCATATAAGGAAACGGGATCTTCGTAATCGTCGCTGAGGGCAATGTAATACGCATCGGTACCGGGTTGCAGGTCGCCACGCAGGCGATTGATCCAATGATATTTATGTATCCTTTCCAGGGTTCCCAACGCATACACCGGTTTGTTGATCTGCCTGCCGACATAATAATCGAAGTTGGCAGCCGGAAACCATCTGAACGTAAGGATTGGCGACCCTTTTCCGATGCGTGCATGTTCCTCGTCCCACTTTGCCAGCGGAGCAAACTTCGCTCCAAGTTGTCTCCATCCGGTCATGTCGCGCGATACATCATCCAGTTTCCACCGGCTGAGCGGGACCCATCCGTACCTTACCTGGCCAACGGCGGCGACCACGACAACCACTAAAAAGGCAAGCGACAGCATTACAGGCCAGGGGATCAGCGACATCCCGGATCCCGGTTTTTTTGGTTCCGCCAGGTAAGCCGCGGCAATCAGAATGAGACCCAGGTAACCCGGGCCGGTCCAATGGGGCAGGGTGCTGCGAAAAAGTGAAAACGAGATAAAGACCAGGATCAGCGGGAGGCTGATCCATAAAACGAGCTGCAGGTATTCCTTCCTGATGAATGAGCTACGGCGAATGAGCGCCACCAGGGCTGCCAGGATGATCAATATATTTACCGGATTATTGTAGAAGAACTCGCCGGCGATCTCCGTGAACAGATATTGCGGTTGAATCCCGGAGGCCGTGATGCCAACCCGGTTTTCGTGGTATGTAAAACTTATAAAGTCATTTTCGAAGTTCCATAAAGCCACCGGGGCGGAAAGAAGTAAAAAAACCACAAAAGCCAGGTAGGTCTCTTTAACTTTGAACCATCTGCGATTAAACAGCAACAGGTAAAACAAGACGCCGGTAACCAGAAAAACCGAATGGTATTTCGACAACAGCGCCAAACCCGCTGTAACACCTGCCAGCAGGAGCTTGATCCGGTTTTCCCTACGGATCGTGTGCCCGGGAATCGATCTCAGCAATAGATACAGGGTCAGCAACCAGAAAAAAACCTGGGGTGAATCGGGAAGTATGAAGGTTCCGCTCAGGATAAATCCATAAAATGATCCGGTGAAAAGCAGCGCGGCATACAAGCCGGTGCGCGGATCTTTGATGTGCCGGCCGATCAGGAACATCAGCCCGGTGCTAAGGGTTCCCAGCACGACTGCCGCCAACCGGATAAAAAATTCATTGTCGAAGGTAAGGTTCAGCGTAAAACACTGGATCATGAGCCCCACCATCGGTGGGTGGTCGAAATGGCTCAGCGCCGGGAATTTCGCATAGGTCCAGTAATAAACTTCATCGTTCCCTAATTCAATGAATCCCGCGATAAATCCACGGATTACCGCCGATAAAATCAGCAGAATGAAAAGAGCCTGATAAATCTTATGATTTGAATTCATTCCTGTTTATAATATTAACTCCTATTCCCATCCGCCTGTTAATACCTCACCCCCTGATTTGCAGCACCGGTATCCTGGTACTATGACGGAGTTCGGAAGCAACCGAGCCAAGAATGATATCGCTCAGGTACCGGTGTCCATGGGTAGCCATTGCAATCAGGTCGCATTGCACTTTTTCAGCCAGGGCCAGAATTTCTTTCGATGGTTCTCCGTATAGCAGTACGGCAGTTACTTCAAATCCTTCTTTTTGAAATTCAAGTTCGCGCCGTTTCAAATACTGGTAGTCGTCGAGCATCTCCTCCGATACACCAAGATCCTTCTGGTTCCTTGCCATAAATCCATCGGCGACGTGAACAAAGGTAATCCTGGCATTAGTAAGTCGTGCAAGAGGACGAATGTGTGTGAGAATTGCGTCGTCGGTGCTGGTATTTTCAAGGGGTATTAATATATGTTTATACATGGAGGCTCCTTTGCTTGATTGATTTTCCTATATAAAAAATGCAATAACAATCTGGTATAAGAGAAAAGCATTTAAGGAAATTATTATAATGGCAACAAACCATGAGGTTATTTTAAGCCAGATGGAGTTCACGAATGCACCCATCTTCAGTTTGTTGCCTGTAAACGTGATCAATGGCACAACAGCGAAGCTTAATTGAAGAGAGAGTATCACCTGCGACAGGATCAAAAGACTGCCTATGCCCCGTTCACCATACATAGCGGCCACAATAACCGCCGGAACAATGGCAACGAGACGGGTCAGCAGGCGGCGGACCCAGGGCCTCAACCGGATATTCAAAAATCCTTCCATAACAATCTGACCTGCCATGGTGCCCGTCAATGTCGCATTCTGGCCGGAAGCAAGAAGGGCAACTGCAAAGAGAACGCTGGCCAGCGGGGCTCCAAGCAGTGGGCTGAGCAACTTGTATGCATCATTGATATCGGCTACATCCTGGTGTCCGCTGCCATGAAACGTTGCTGCACTTACAATTAAAATGGCGGCATTGATGAATAGCGCAAGCATCAGGGCAAATGTAGAGTCAATCGTGGCAAACCTGATCGCCATTCCTTTCCCTTCATTCGTCCGGGCATATTTGCGGGTTTGCACGATGCTGGAATGCAGGTAAAGGTTATGAGGCATCACGGTGGCTCCCAGGATCCCGATGGCAATATACAGCACCCCCGGATCAGTTATTATTTGTTGTCGTGGAATAAAGCCTCCCAACACTCCCTGTATGGATGGGTTGGAAACAATAAGCTCATACAGAAAACTGATCCCGATGACACAGATCAGCGCCAATACCAGGGCTTCAATATATCGAAAACCCTTGTTTTGAAGGTACAGGACGATCAGAACATCCAAAGCGGTGAGAACAACGCCAACTACCAACGGAATGTTAAACAGCAGGTTAAGGGCGACTGCCGAACCAATCACTTCAGCAAGGTCACAGGCCGCGATGGCCACTTCGCACAAGATCCATAAAAAGAAGGAGAATTTTTTCGAATAACTGTCACGACAGGCCTGCGCCAGGTCACGACCGGAAACGATTCCAAGCTTAAGCGAAAGATGTTGCAGCAAAATGGCCATTAAGTTGGAGATCATAATGACCGAAAGCAGCATGTAGCCAAACCGGGCGCCACCTGCCAGATCGGTAGCCCAGTTGCCCGGATCCATATATCCGACGGCAATTAAAAAGCCAGGCCCTGAAAAGGCAAAGAACTTTCGCCAGAAGTTAGCAGATTCATTTACAGCGATGGAAGAATTGACTTCCGGCATCGACAAGGTTGTGGCTTTTGATCGCCAGCCATTGTCACTGGTATCGGCTTCAGGAGTTATTGCTGCTTCATCATCGCTTTCGATGAGCCCGTTATCATCGTTCTGAACATTCATCCGGGTTCGCTGTTATTGGTAGAACGTAAGGCAACCATTCCGAATCAAATCCGATTTTACAGGTTAATGCAGTCAGGAAGGCGCTGACAACCGGGGCATTGATAAATAGCCATGGATTTAGCAATATTTACCCTATAAAAAACCGCATTAATTTTTTAAGGCAAATTTGAGCAGTCCGTATTTCTGCCAATCCGCCAGGATGTCCTGGGCTATATTGACTGCCGATTGATCAATATACTGAGGATCAGTGACGGTGATTTCACCGGTCCAAACAGCATCCTTGGTCCCTTTGGTATAAAGGCTTGTTTGAAGATTTACGACAGAGGTGGTTGTCCAGTAACCTCCGGTTGAAACAGTGCCACCATAATAACCTCCGCCCCCGTAATAACCTCCGCCATAATATCCGCTGCCCCAGTAACCGCCACCCCAGTAACCGCCGAATCCTCCGGTGGAATAGGTCGTTGGCGGAATGTAACTTTCCGTTTTGTCGGTGCCTTTATAAATGAACACCAAAACGCCGTCTGCACCCATACTGTCGCATTTCCTCTTGATATCCTCTATCGGATATTTGATATTCGGATTCAGAAAATCAAGGGATCCAATGGCCTGGAGTCCACGTTTTTCGAAATAGGCATCCATCGCTTGTTCAAATGGCTTCATGTATTCCAGCTTGTCAAACAACGGCATGATCACCACTTTCGATAACTGTGCCTTACTATCCGGATTCTTCCAACTTGTCAGGGTGACCGGCGAACCACATGAGGTGAGCAAAAAGACAGCAACGACTGCCAGTAAACCAAAGTAAATTTTTCCTGTTTTCATAGATTTTTTTTTATGTAAAGATAATATTTTTTAAAAACGAAATTTAAAAAAACATGTTACCTAACCCTGTCCTCCCGTCCGCTTGTCCGCCTGTCCGCCTGTCCGCTTGTTTACCTGTCCGCCTGTCCGCCCGTCCGCCCGTCCTCTTATCCCAGGAACCTCATAATCCTCTCCGTCGCTCCCCTGTTTTTCTCAACATATCCTCGGCAGATATCCGATAACCGTCTGTGTTCTTGTGCGTTCCCGGTAATCTCCGATACTTTTTTCATCAGGTCATCTGCTGTGGTAATGCTGAAAGCTCCGCCCAGTGCAATGAGATCCCTTGCCTCACTGAATTTATCATAGGCGGGGCCGAAAAGGACCGGAACACCAAAGGTGACAGGTTCCTGGATGTTGTGAATGCCGCTACCAAATCCTCCGCCGATAAATGCAACAGTAGCATACCGGTAAATCTGGGACAGGACTCCAACGGAATCGATGATCAAAATATCGGTGAAGCAGGCGTTGTCATCATTCAGTTCAGAATAGCAGACAACCGGCCGATCCATCTGTTCCCGGATGGAGCGGATCCGTTTAGCCGAAGTATCATGTGGCGCGATGATATATTTCAGGTTCAGCCCTCCATGCCTGATGAGGGGGATGAACCTGGCTTCATCCGGTTCCCAACTGCTCCCGGCGACAAACACCTGTTTTCCGTCGCAGAATTTTTCAACAAGCAGCATCGGCACTGTTTGTGCGGCAATGGCATATACCCGGTCAAAGCGTGTGTCGCCCGCAAGAATTACCTGCTCAATTCCAACCGATCGCAGAAGAACTTCGGATTCATGATTTTGCACGAAAAAACAGGTCACCTGTTGCAACTGGCTTCGAAACCATTTCCCATACCATTTAAAAAAATGCTGATCTTTCCGGAACAATACCGAGATGAAATAAAGCGGGATGTGTTGATCGTGAATGCATCTCATGAAATTGAACCAGAAATCATACTTGACAAAAAACACCATTTCCGGGTGAACGAGTTCTAAAAATCTCCTTGCATTGCCGGGGGTGTCGAGCGGGAGGTAAAAGACGAAGTCGGCCTGATCATAATTTTTCCGGATCTCATAACCCGACGGGGAAAAAAAAGTCAGAAGGATCTTTTTTCCGGGCCAACGTTTTTTTAATGCTTCCATTACAGGACGCCCCTGTTCGAATTCGCCGAGTGAGGCGACATGAAACCAGATAATGGGATTTTTTTCACGGTCAACCTGCTTCAGCGCGACTTCCAGGCTGCCAAATAAGTCATGGCGGCCTTTGATCCATTGCCTGGCCTTACTATTGAAAACAGCCGCTATCGAAACTGAAAATCCGTAACATTGAATTATGATTGAATATAATAACCGCATGTTCGCTACTTCGCTGCCTGGCAGATTTAATACAGATAAAACTCCTTCGGTATTCTGCGGTACAGCGGAATGATCCAGCAAACTTTAACCGAATAAAACTGGCTGCTCAATTTCCGCGTATCCTTTTTGCCGGTGTCAAAATTCCGTTCCCGGTAAGGAGACGTCCAGGCCTGCATGAATTCGAAAGAGGCTGAAAAATTCAATAACCTGGTGTTACTCAGATACATGTATCCAACTGAACCGGTTGCGGCGATTCCGCCGTTCAGACGGTCATAACCTTTTTTATAATCACCATACAATTGTGGGGCTGTATTATCAGGGTTGTGGATCCTTATCTTGTCCTGGATATATCCGGCCCCGGCCTGAATGATAAATCCGCAATTGGGATTGGGTGAAAGCAAAGGGATCACTTTCCCGAATTTCGCAAAAACATTAAAACCGCGCTCATAATAAACCAGGTCGGCATAATAGCCGTTCCCATCAATGACAAATCCTTCGCTCGTCGAAATATTCCTGAGCAGGGAATCACTGTTCCTCACCGATTGTCCGAACATGAAATTTCCCTCGATCCCGATCAACCAGTTATGTTTGGTTTTGAATAAAAAGCCGCCACCAATGCTTGAATTGCTTCCAAACTGCTCCGCGAGGTCACCTCCCGGGACCTGATACCCGTAAGTGGCATACACCAGGGAAGTAAAAATTGCAGAGTCATGAATGCTGACCTGGCCGGATAAGCCGGAAAATGCAATTGTAAGAGAGGCAATCAGGGGTAGGATTTTTCGATGCATGATGGTGAAGTTATTCTGTTAAAACCGGTAGACCAGGCCAATCGAAGGATTCAACGTGAACACGACCTTACTGATTTCGTACTCCGTCGGGGCGGAATAGACGGGTCTTGTGTAAATAAGTCCGGTTACCGGATCTTTATATGTCTCATAATCTATGAGCTGAGACGGGTATTGCCTGTTTTTCCCGGGCCATCCCCCCAGCAGGGCCAGGTTGAATTTAAACGCGACATGCGGTGAAATCGTATAACCGACACCTGCAGAAATCTGGTACGCGAACCCTGTCCCGATGTTTTTATTAAAGCTGAATGATGTTGTATCATTCGGATCAGGGGTGTCGAACGCCGGGCCGGCCGAAAATATAAAGCCACCCAGGATCCTGGCATCGAGATGGATCCGCCCGATCGTCGTCATGAAAACCGGGCCCACCATCAGGTAATGATTCGACCAGGATTTGGGTCCCAGCGAATCAGGTATTTGTCCGGGTGACGGATACACTACATTGACTCCATGTTCCATCGGGTTTCGCTGGTACGTATATTGAAATGCCAACCCGAAATTTTTTTTACTCGTCCAGTCGAAAGTAAACTGCATCTGCCATCCGCCGGTCGCGTAACCCGATTTTTTATCCTGCTTATCAGAGGAGGCGTAGGTGCCTAACGCCATGGAATATCCTGCCGACACCTCCAGCGCCATGTTCCGGTTAACGACCGATTTGTGTTTTGGATCAGTAATCTGACTGTGAACACAGGAATAAAAAACATAAAAAATAAGAAGCAGAATCGTTCTTTTCATATTCGCCGTGTCGTACGATGTACAAAAATACAGATTTTCCGATATTTCCGGCTTGCAACATTTATAATTCCTTAAATAACCGGGAGTGATGTTTGTGAAGTCTTCGGGAAATTATTTGTAATTTTGACGACTGTCAATTAGTGAAATTGTAATATTCAATCATTCAATCATTCAATCATTCAATCATTTATGCGAAAAACCTTGTTTGTCCTGTTACTGTTGCTTGCCGGCTTCAGTTATCACACCATGGCCTGTACCAACTTTATTTTTACGAGAGGGGCCACGACCGATGGTTCGGTCATGATCACCTATTCGGCTGATTCCCATACCTTGTACGGTGAATTATATCATTGGCCTGCCCGCGACTGGCCGGCCGGTTCATGGCTCGATGTTACGGAGTGGGATACCGGGAAACCGCTTGGTAAGATCCCCCAGGTGAGACACACCTTCAACGTGATCGGAAACATGAACGAGCACCAGGTGGCAATAGGTGAAACCACTTATGGCGGCCGTGAAGAACTTTTTACCCAGAAGGGAGCCATCATCGATTATGGTTCATTGATGTACATCACACTGCAACGTGCAAAAAATGCCCGTGAGGCCATTAAACTCTTCGGAGAACTTACCGAAAAATATGGTTATGCCAGCGAAGGAGAATCCTTTTCTATTTCTGATGCCAATGAAGCCTGGATCCTCGAGATGATCGGCAAGGGCGAAGGCCAGTTGGGAGCCGTATGGGTCGCCTTGCGCATCCCCGATGGATATATTTGCGGACATGCCAACCAGGCCCGCATCACCACATTTCCGCTGAATGATCCTGAAAATTGCATCTATGCAAAGGATGTGATCACATTCGCCCGTTCCAAAGGATGGTTTGATGGCAAAGACGAAGAATTCAGCTTCTCCGATACTTATGCACCTGTGAGCTTCAGCGGGGCAAGAGCCTGTGAAGCACGGGTGTGGGCCATGTTCAACCGGGTGAATTCAGTCATGGGTCCCTATGAGGATTATGCCATGGGACATCTCACCAAAGGGCAATGGGGATACACGACCAACCGCATGCCTTTATGGATAAAACCCGATAAAAAGATCAGCGTTCATGATGTGATGAACCTGATGCGCGACCATTACGAAGGAACCAAAATGGACATGACCAGGGATATCGGAGCCGGCCCGTTCGAATGTCCTTACCGCTGGCGCCCGATGACGCTGAAAGTTGACAGCATTGATTACATTCAGGAACGCGCCACCTCCACCCAGCAAACCGGTTTCGTGTTTGTTGCCCAATCACGCAACTGGCTGCCCGACCCGGTTGGCGGGATCTTTTGGTTTGGCGTTGACGATACCTACACCATGGTGTTTTCGCCCATGTATTGCGGCATGAACAAAGTACCTGAAGCATACAAGGTTGGAAACGGCGACATGCTTCATTTCTCTCCCACCTCCGCTTTCTGGACCTTCAGCATGGTATCCAATTGGGCATACACAAAGTATAATTACATGATCAAGGATATCCAGCCTGTTCAGCAGGAACTTGAACAGAGGTACATTGCCGAAACGGCCGGGACCGATAAAAAAGCCGCTGAACTCTATAAAACCGACAAAGGAGCCTGCATCAGGTATATTACCGACTATTCCGTGAAAACCGGGCAGGCAACCGTGAAAAGATGGCAGGAGATGTACCAGTACCTGCTGGTAAAATACATCGACGGCAATATCAAAAAAGAGAAAGCCGGTAAATTCGAAACGAATCCTTACAACATGCCGGTCATGCCCGCTCAACCCGGATACCCTGAATGGTGGCTGAAAGAGATCGTAAAAGAGCATGGCGATGTACTGAAACAGTTAGGGCCGGCGGGACATTAGGAATGCAGGCAATGCAAGGAATTATTCAGGAAAATTCTGCCATATATGGAAGAACAAAACATTACTGCCCGTAAATACAAGATCTCGTTAACCATTTTAGCGCTCGTTTTATTAGTGCTTCTTTTCTGGCTTTTTATCCAGCGTTCACAACTCCTTAAATTGGTCAGGGAAAAGGAAGCTCAGAAAACCGAGTTACAGCACAATCTGGACTCACTGATGACAGAGCACAATAATATCAAACTTTCCTACGGCGCCCTTTCCGACAGCCTGAAAGCCAAGGATAGCCTGATACAGGAGAACGCACTGGAAATCAAGAAATTGCTTGCCACGCAATATGATTACACCATCATCCGCAAGAAGTTCGAGCGGTTGCAGAAGGTTGCCCAGGGATATGTTCACCAGATGGATTCGTTATATACCGTTAACCGGGAGCTGACGGCCGAAAACGACCGTATCCGCCAGGTGGTAAAAACCGAACAGAACCGGAATCAAAACCTGATGAAGGACAAGGAAGAGTTGAAGGAGAAGATGAACCAGGCTGCTTACATCCTGGCTTATAACGTGAGCGCCACCCCGTTCAAATTGAAATCCGGCGGCACCAAAGAACAGGCAACCGATAAAGCCAGCCGGACCGACCGCATCCGGATCTGCTTCACGATCGGGGAAAACCCGCTCGTCACATCCGGGAAAAAAATCATCTACATTCGTCTTGTCCGTCCCGACAATGTCGTGGTGATCAAAAGTAAATACGACACCTTCGTTTTCAACGGGCAAACGCTTCCTTTTTCCCTTCGCGACGATATTGATTATCAGGGCAAGGCAATGAGGGTTTGTGTGGACTGGACCAAGAAGGACACGGATAAACCTGCCATGAAGGGAAAGTACATCATCACTGTTTTTGCCGATGATAAGGAAATAGGTACCGGTTCATTCGATTTGAAATAATACCATCCATATGCGTATTGGCATATTAACGGCCGGGGGCGATTGTCCCGGCATCAATGCAGCCATCAGGGGCGTTGGCAAAACAGCCATCCTCGAGTATGGCATGGAGGTGATCGGCATCTCTTCGGGCTTCCTGGGCCTTATCAATGAGGAGTATGTCCAATTAGATGAAACCCTTCTCTCGGGGATCCTTACCCTGGGAGGCACCATCCTTGGAACATCCAGGGAAAACCCCTTCAAGAAAAGCAACGTATTCAATGCCATTGACAAGCCGAAACTAATTAAAAAGCATTACCAGGAACTTGGCCTGGATGCCCTGGTTTGCATCGGGGGCAACGGCACCCAGCGTACCGCGGCACAGCTTTCGGAGGCCGGGCTGAACGTGATCGGGATCCCGAAAACCATCGACAACGATGTATGGGGGACGGATATTACCTTTGGTTTTGATTCGGCCCTGTGGATCGCGACCGAAGCCATCGACCGGCTTCACACGACAGCCAACAGCCACAAACGCATCATGGTCATCGAGGTCATGGGACATCACGCGGGATGGCTTGCACTCTATTCGGGGATGGCCAGCGGCGGCGATGTGATCCTGCTTCCCGAAATTGAATTTGACATCAATATGGTGGCCCGGTGCCTGAAAAAGCGCGCCATCAGCAAAAAGCCATATTCCATTGTCGTTGTGGCCGAAGGGATCCCCACGCCCAGGGGTGAAGGAGCAGGGCGGTACGTGGCCAACAGTATCAAGGAACTGACCGGTCTTGAGACCCGGGAGACCATCCTGGGGTACATCCAGCGCGGGGGAAGCCCGTCGCCCATGGACCGCGTGCTTGCCACCCGTTATGGCGCGTATGCTGTTGAATTGATCAACCGGAAAAGATTCGGAGAGATGGTTTCGCTCAAAGGCGACACGGTTACTTCCGTTCCCCTGGCCGAAGTCGGCGGTAAACTAAGGCTGGTTCCTGAAGACCATTCGCTGATTGAAAAAGCCCGTCGTATGGATGTTTGCTTTGGAAAAGAGACCCGGTGATCAGTCAGCCGATGTACGGTGATCCCCTCATTTCATTATAATTATCTTCCCGTTTTTCCTGTCCTGGTTTTGTGAAACTTCGTAAAAATAAATTCCCGGCGACAGATTTCGCGTATCCAGTGTAATTTCCGGTTGCGCTGTTAAAAGTACGACATCGGTCACCGGTTTACCAAAGAGATCATAGATAGTGATCTGCGTATTCTCTGTTAATGGTGATCCACCGAACCGGAAGGTAACCCGGGTGGTGGCAGGGTTGGGAAAAATTGTTAATTCCGGGAGGACATCCTTTCGAATCACCCCGGTTAAGGTACTGTCAAGACTGTGATAATAAGTTGTAAAAGTAGCGCCATAGTCATTGCTGTAATGAATCCACACATCGGCATGATAAGATGAATAGCCATTATACCGCAACATATAAAACGAACCGGGAGTCCTTCCCCCTGTGAATGAAATATCTTCACAACATGTTGGGAGGGGTTCAGTTATTTGTTTTAATTCAAGGGTCTGGCCATAATCTGTTGAATGAAAAATATGATAACAATCGTTAATATCCTGGCCGGTTATATATAATTCTCCTGGTTCCGTGCCTCTTGAGAATGTGTAATTTCGTTTCCAAGAAATGATGACGGTATCCTGGTAAAAGACTGAAAAGTGTTGCCCATAATCGTTGCTGTATACTATCCCAAGAGTATCCATATTAAATCCCCAAAAATACGGCCATAACAATCCATACAATTCGCCGGACTGGGTTCCAACATCCATGATTTGAATTGAGTCTAAGTTATTGTTAGTTATTTGTAGGGAATCTCCTGAATATGTGAATCGCTTTAAGGCATGGATTGGAATTGACATGTTCCCCAGATAAAATTCTCCATTTCTGCAACCACTGGCAATTTCTCCGTAGACGTTATCATTGATAATGATTACTGAATAAGAATTCCCAAAATCATGACTGACCAACAAAGTGTCAGGACCATAATAATGATGCAGATATATAGTCCCTGACATTGAATCACCATAAATTTCGTGTCTGTGCTGCTCGTAAGGGTATTTAAATTCAAGCATAAGTGTAGCACCATTATCCATTGAACGGAAAATCCCTCCCCAACCGAACAATTGAGAAGGAACCCTATACCAGAAGGTCGTAATATAGATTTCCGCGGTGTCGGCCCCACGCGCAATGTTTTGATTTATTTGCGAGTATCCTTTGTCTGGTAATAGAAAAAAACAGGAAATTATTATTATTATTGCGATATATAATGATGAATGTTGAGATTTCATATACAAAATTGTTAAGACCGGAGGGATATTTCCATCCCTTCTGTCAAAGTTAATAATTGTTAATGATTTTTAATACATTTAATGTTTGACACTTCCAGGTCATTTGCAAAAAGTGAAATGACATACATACCTTCCGGCATGTTTCCAAGGTTGATTTTTTTTGTGTGCCTGCCAGATTCCAACCCTGTAAAAGGAATGCTCATCATCCTTTTACCGAACATGTTGTTAACTGCGAATAAACCATTACACTTCTCCGGTAAATAAAATGACACTTCGGTCTCTGAAGTGAATGGGTTGGGTGCGGTCTATGAACATATGGCGGATTCCCATGATTTACATTTAAAGATGGTGAGATGGCCTCGTTAAAAGGCGAAACCATTACTTCGGTTGTGCTTTCAGGGGTTGGTGGCAAATCAATGTTTCCAGACACAAAGGAAGTCGCCATGTTAACACGTTTGGAAATATTAAGCTATTTACATTAAAATAAGTTAGAGTTCCAGCATCAATTTGGAATCCGGAAGATCGGTCTATTTGGCTCCTATGCCCGTGAAGAACAATCTGAACATAGTGATATTGATTTAATATTCAAGGATGCCATTTATGCATGAAGATGAAACTTTAATTCTCCTTATGATTGAAACAATCAACAAGATCCTGCTGTTTACGTAAATCACCTTCCCGAATTTGTGTTCATCTTTGAATGATCAGTTTTTCATGAACTGAAATCTGGCCTTCCGATTCGATCACAGCCACATATAATCCCGGCTTCAATTCAGAAATATCCAACTGATACCCGTTTTGTCCGGGTACCAAAGGTGCTTTGTTTACTTCTTTGCCAAATACATCATACATTCTGATCATTAACGGTACTTCGTTCCCCCCAGGTTGCATTCTTAAGGTTGTACGACTGACGGCAGGGTTCGGAAAGAAACAGTAATCCGTGGTTTCCTTCGGATCATCCATTCCTGTGATGGTCCCGTTTTCATCTGTTTTTACTAGATAAACATCCTGTTGTCCGGACCCGGTGGCAGTATATCCACAAATGACATATCCCTGATCGGTGGTGGCTTGCACGCAGTTACCCGCTGCAGATAAAATCCCGGGATACCGGCGTGTCCATAATGTATCGCCTGTATCATTGGTTTTCAACAACAATAGATTCCAGGATAAAGGGTCACTGTTTCTGGAAACACCGCTAATGATGAAATTACCATCGAACGTTTTCTCAATCCATCTCCCTTCACTCCAAAGGTTTGACAATTCTATTTGCTTCGTCCAGATCAGCGAACCGTTCTGATCAGTTCGCAGCAACCCAATAGTAAAAGTGGCAACTAGATCCCTGCCATTAAGGCAAACCAGGAACCCGTGATCCTCCGTCTCAACCAATGACTGAGCTGCTATACCGGGATATGTTTTTGTCCAGAGGGTATCTCCGTTTTCATTGATTTTTAACAGCAAGGGTCCCAAGTCAGATACAACATGGTCGGTAATGACCCCGGCATATCCGCAGATAATGTAATTCCCATCAAAGGTCGGCCGGATACATAACCCCCGGTTTATCATAGAACAGGAGTAGGTATTCTGCCATTGCAGGTTTCCGATCGAATCGGTTTTGATCCAATACACACTTTCAAACTGGGTTCCATAGCTCCTGGTGTAACCGCAAAGGATGAATCCATGATCCTCAGTTTTCAGGAGGGAATACCCTTCATCTTCATCAATTCCCCCAAATGTTTTTTCCCACATAAATATTCCCTGGTTATCGACCTTTAAAAGGAGGACATTGCCGTTTATTCCACCGCAAATCACAAATCCCCCATCCTCATCTTCAATGACATCACGGCCGTATCCATACCCCGGGTTACTGTATTGCTTCGTCCAAAGGGTATCGCCTCCCGGGTCTGTCCGGATGAGATAAATCGCGGGACCGGGTCCAAAGCTATAAGTGTATCCTGCAATGATATATCCTCCATCTGTGGTTTGCCTGACTGCAAAGCCTTCATCTGTCAAACTACCGCCATAACTCTTTTCAAAGGTATTGGCAGCCGGTAAATGAACCGTTATAAGTAAAACTATTAAGATAAAAGTGAATCTTTTCATTTTCAAGTGGTTATTTGATGATGATGAGTTTGCCTGTTTGAGTGAATTGCCGGTTCGTCAACAAGTAAGAATAAACACCCGCCTGGAAATGTACAATGGGAAAAGAAACCTCATTCCGGCCATCGGGCAGGTTGATTTCCGCGACAAATTGCCCGTATATATTGATGAGCGAGATTTTAGTCTCGCCGTGATTTGTTGACGCGGTTAGTTTAAAATGAATTAAATCACCGGCAGGGTTAGGATAGAAACTGAAGTTCCTGTTTTCAACCGGTTCGTCCATCCCCAGGATGTTCCCGTTGTCGTCGGTTTTGATCAGCAGGCCATGCTGTTGCGTGGCGGAGGTTTGCTGAAAAGCACCGCACAGGATATAGCCGTTGTCACTGGCGCGCTCAACAGATAATCCATAGGACTCCTTATAGTTCCCGAACAGTTTTTCCCATTGAATTGCGCCTGTGGCAGAGTATTTAATAAGAAACACCTGGGTTGAGTCTGTATTCGGATACGGTCGGCCAAAGCTGCCGCAGGCGATGGCCCCCCCGTCGGCGGTGGTCCTGACACTCATCAAATACTGGTTGCCTGAGGTCTGGTGAATCCTGGTCCAGGTGGTATCCCCAATGGAATTGAATTTCATGATCACGGTATTGGGTGTGCCAGTCATACTTTCGGAACCACAGGCATAAAATCCATCGTTACCGGCCGTATCCACCGAATAGAAGCTGGCATCATAAAGCCAGTTATATTCCCGGTACCAGAGCGAATCCCCTGCCGGTCCGATCCTTAACAGGTAGGGGGTGTGGGTATAATACCCTGAAGCGATCTCACCGGCCACGATAAACCCGCCATCAGGAACTTCTCTCACAGGGGCCCATCCATTTGGCCAGGCTAGTATGTTTGAAGGCCTAAGCTGAAATTCCCTTGACCAGACAAGGTCACCGGAAGTGCTGACAAGAGAAACGCGCAACATGGAAATCGTTGAACCGGAACCGGTTACAATATATCCCTGCCCGGAGGTCGGTGAAAGCACATATGCCGGATGATCAGACAACTCCTTCTCCCAAAGCGAATCGCCTGTGGAGGAAGTATGAAGCAGGTTTGCATGATAATTCCGGGTGGCGATGAAGGTGTACCCGCCATCGGAAGTTTGCACCAAGGCCCGGTCAAGCATGTGATCTTCTCCGATACCGTAAAAGGTTTTAGTCCACAGGGTATCACCCAGCTCATTGGTTTTGACAAGCCATATGTCCGTCCCTGGGTTAGCAGCAACGCTGGTAGCAAGCGATGCGTACCCTCCGTCAGTTGTTTGGATCACTGAATGCAGGTGTTCCTCTGATCCTTTTGTGATGGTCTTTTCGAAAGTGATCTGGGACTGTGCTGTAGTGTTAAGCAGCATGGTAACAAGTACAACGATTTTGATTTTCATTTTTTTATGCTTTTGTATTTAATTTACAATAACCTTCTCTGTTGCTACTGCCATTCCCCCGTATGACAGCCTGAAACAATAGATCCCCCGGTTCCACCCGGAAACATCAATCAGGATGTCCCTTTCCGAAGGCTTTACATTTTGTTTGAATATCAACTTTCCGAAAAGGTCAAAAACTTCAAATTCCAGTTCTTTGTACCATTTATGAAAAATGGTGGTCACAGTAAGGTGTTCAGTTTCAAATTGTTTTTGAATACATTCCGGCAAATCAACATGAATGCTTTCATGGCCCGGGTTCGGAAAAATATGCATTCTTACTTTGTCCGTGTTTTTTACCGGTTCTTCCATCCCGACTGCCAGATCGCATTGGAAGAACAAAGTGGATGTGGTTACCGGGTATGGACACAGGCTGTCGTACAAATGAGGTGCCGTATAAATGCTGTCGTAGCCAAGGTTCTGGTTCAATTTCCATAAATAAAAAATATACTTGTTGTTGACGATATCAGGGGCTGTGATCAGATACTTGTTATCGAGCGTTAACATTGCATCCTTTGGTATAAAATCTGAATGATTCAGAACTTTCTCTGCAAGCACAGTTCCGAGTGTATCTGTCTTTAATACGGAAAGGAATGAAATTGTATCTAAAACATATCCCGCCCCAATAAACAAAACAGAATCAGATATTTTAGTAATTGTTGTTGCTTTGCCATAAGTTGTATTCGGTATCAGATCCTGATAGGAAACCGGTTCTCCGATAAGAGATGTTTTAATTAAACCCGGAGAATAGTGAACATTGGGCCAATGGTAATGACTGATGCAACTATAATAGGCATTTTCCGTTTTGACTGACTGAAACCCTTCGCCGCCAACCCGGTCCGTAAAAGGAAGTGTATATCCCCAAGGGATTTCCCAGACAGCATCGCCGGTTGAATCGGCAAGGATCATCATTGGCCATAACCAGTATGGTTGTACTTGTCCGGAATCAGGACGGTAACATACACCGGTTACAAGATATTTCCCTTCAGGAGTTATTAATAAATCTTTATCTGAATATGGAACAACCAGCGTGTCATTTTGGAAATACTCCTGCTCCCAGATTATTTCTCCGTTCATATCCAGGTGCATCAGCCAAACACTATTCAACTCTTCGCTACCCCAATCCTTCAATAAGAACACATATCCATCATCCGGCAGCGACCTGATTGTTATTCCATAATCAGGATCATCAACGTTGTTAAATACATGACACCACTGCAGTTCGCCACAAGCATTTAATTTTACGATGAATGGATCCCATGAACTGGGATCTAATGTATCGGAAACTCCCGCAAGAACTATTCCTCCATCCTGTGTTATGTCCATCCCAACGATAGCCCACTTACGAGAACCATTACCTAGTGATTTTTCCCACAGTACATTACCATTGATATCTGTCTTGATCAGCCAGCCAATTTTCATATTGGTTGTGATGCCTTTATTCGCACATAACAGGTATCCTTGGTCATAGTCTTCCTGTATTTCGTAAATAAACAGGTGTTTCGTGGTACTACTGAAAGTTTTAATCCATTCCTGGCAAAATGAGTCTTCTGAAATTGACAAGACTAATGCTATAAAAAGTACTGTATAAAAAGTCGGAATTCTCATAATGTCAGGAAGTATGTCTGATCGGGGGTTTTATTTTTGGGGGAAAACTCATTGGGTCTCGTTTTTATTCTCTGGAAGTTTTGTCAGGCACTGTAAGCTGCCGTTTTGTTATGGATTTCACAGCAATTATAAGCGATTTTTAATGAAAAACCTAATTTTACCCCCGCCCCATTACCCATATGTCTGATTATCAGTTAATTTAATTTTCATTTCATCGATGAAGAATTTTTTTTTGCCGGAAGGGTTTCACCCATACATACACCTGATTTTTCATGAATAAATTATCCGCTCACACTATTTTGGGCTAAAGCCCGGTTCATCAATCAATTGCCACAATCCACTGCCTGAAGTTTTCGCCGGTTTTGATCAGCAAGCCTTTTTCTCGCGGATTAACGCAAAGTTAAACGCAAAGTTTCGCAGAAATGAATGCAAAGGATATTCCTTTATGATTCGCGGGACTGCCTTCAGAGTTCATTCAGCCCTTGGTCCCGGTTTATTGGAATGAATTATGAAGTTACTCTTTCCCATGAACCAAAAAACAGGTTTTAAGGTCCGGAATCAGGCAGGTATTCCTTTCATATGGGACTTCCTATCAATGTATTGTAAGAAGAGTCAATGATCTATAATTCTGCGAAACTTTGCGTTTAACTTTTCGATACTCAGCGAGAATGAGTAAAATGTTTAGAATTTGGATTGGACTTGCGAAGCAGAGGTCTGTGAATTATATGATGTCAGATCTATTGGATTTTTTTTTAAAGAAATCGTTTTTTTTATCCCGGGATCATCAAACATGTTATAATTTTATACATGATTAAGAAAATAATCAGCCATGAAAAAATCCCACATTCTCTTCTGCGTCTCATTCCTTATACTTTACATGTCACACGCTCAAATAAATCCTTCCTGGATATCTTCCGGCCTTTTCCCGGGAAGCGGTTCTTCTACTACCTATAATGTCGAGACAGACCTGTCGGGAAATATTATTGTAGCCGGGGAGAAACCATCTGAAATCCTTCCGGTCGGAAATATTTTTATCATGAAATATGATCCCGCCGGAAATGTGCTGTGGCTAAAGGCCTTTGATTATGGTACTTTTATGCCCTGGGGACCTTATGATCTTTGCCTTGATAATGCAGGCAACGCGTATATTACCTTCATTAAACCAGTTACACCCTGGACCATTGCCGTTCAAAAATACAGGGCATCGGATGGTCTTCTTTTATGGACGACAGAAATTCCCGGGGGTTCATTCAATGCTTTTGAATGGCAGGTCAGGCCTGAGTTTATGACAACCGATGGGAACTATGTCTACATTGCAGGAACAAAATTCCAGGAAGGGATCACCGGCTCATCCATGCTGGCTGTCAAAATGAACCTTGCCGGCGATACGATCTGGACCAGGACATTCAAGGGAAGCGGGATTTACGCGAATTCCAAAAGCATTGCTGTTGACCCGTCGGGAAATGTGTATATTGCCGGAGATGCCTGGAATACATCCATCGATTTTTGCGTGGTAAAATTTAACCAGAACGGGGGTCTTTTATGGCATGCTTTCCTCGATGGATCCGTTTACCATAATACCGATATTGCTCAGAAAGTGGTAACCGACGGCTCCGGGAATGTTTACCTGACCGGTTACAGCCAGATAAGTTCGTATCAAAGGGACATCCTGACGGTCAAATATAACCAGGCCGGGACTTTTCAATGGCAGCGAAGTTACGGCAATCCTGATTACGCGTCGAACAACGCTTATTATCTTGAAATTGCCCAGGATGGTAATTTGTATGTTGGCGGATATGTTGCCTTCCAAGATCCGTATCCGGGAACAGGAAAAGATTATTGCCTTTTAAAATACGATCCGTCAGGAAATCTTCTCTGGGATGCCACGTACGATTATCACAATAACGAGGATGATCATCCCCATGATTTTGAAATGGGATCCGATGGCAGTGTTTATATCTGCGGTACCACCAGAAAAAGCTGCTATCCGTGGGAATTCATTACAACCGTAAAGTTTAATGCCCAGGGGAACCTGGTATGGGATGTCTGTATCCCCGGGTTGTACGGTACGCCATGGGAGATATCTGTCAGCGGCAGCGATCAGTTCGTGGTAGCTGCCGGATCTTATGATACAATTCAGGTAAAAGAGGCCACAACAATAAAGTATGTTTCAGCCTCCCCGGTCGATTATGAAGCGAATATTACCGGCATATATTTTTCCTCGATTATTGCACCCCCGGTTATCAACACCGCGAATCAGACTGTTCTTGCCATTGTACATGATACCGCCAATCTCGAATATCTTATCCCCTATATTACCATATCCGACCATGCATGCATGTATCCGGAGGATGAAGTCACTACCAGTTTTGTTGTACCGGTCTGGTACAATGTTTCATCATTTGACGGCAAGACCGAAAAATGGTGGTATGTGACCGTGGATGGGGGATATGTGGGATATGAAGAATCGCGAATGGAAAATATTCAAATATACCCGAACCCTACTCCCGGGAAATTCCAATTGACAAAAAACAATATCAAGTCAGATTCAAAAATCCGGAAAGGAATAAACAGGATTGAACTATTGGATTTTCATGATAAAGTATTGGGATCCTTTAATCTGGAATCCGGACCGCCAGATGGTGGATGGGGTTTGGATTTTGACATCACCGGATATCCCGCGGGGGTATACATATGCCGGATCTTTTTTTCGAACTCGGTCATTGTGAGGAAAATAGTAAAGTTTTAAGCAATTCCGGTTTTTGGAGAAGAGACCGCTAATCAGAAAATTTAATGTCCTTGACGTTGAGCTGGAGATTTACGGAACCGTTCCACTCATTTTCCTCGATGTGGTAGCAGATGTTGAAGGGTATCTGTTTTTCAATCAGGCCGTATCGCTCACCCTGCTGAAAGGCGATGGCAGCAAATGGCCCGCCGGAAATATCAGGATGTACCACGGATAATTTCAGGTGGTTTTTCCCCACGATCCGTGATCCGCCGGCATCCATCACTCCTTTGGTCATGAACAGCGGCGCCATGTTTCCCGGTCCGAAGGGGGCAAATTGTTTCAGGATGCCATAAAAACGGGAGTTGATGCTATTGAGAGGAAGCAGGGCATCTACTTCAAGGACAGGGAACAGTTCAACGCCCTTTAAACGGTTCCTGACTGCCGTTTCAAAACGGACCTTGAATGCTTCGAGGTTTTCAGGTTTCAGCGAAAGACCGGCAGCAAACTTATGGCCGCCAAAATGCTCCAGCAGGTCGCTGCAGGCATCCACCACCTCATAAATGTCAAAATCCCTGACACTTCGGGCCGAACCGGTGATTAGTCCGTTGGAAAGAGTAAGAACGATGGTCGGACGATAGTAGGTTTCGGTAAGCCGCGATGCTACAATGCCGATCACGCCTTTGTGCCAGTCGGGGTGATAGATCACCGTTGATTTTGCCGATCTGAGCTCATCATCAGCCCCGATCATCCCGATGGCCTGCTGTGTGGCCAGTGTATCCAGCGTTTTTCGTTCGGTATTTTGAGCATTGATCTGTACCGCAACCCGCATTGCCTCTTCCATATCTTTGGTAATCAGCAGCCTTACTGAATTTTTCCCGCTTTCGATCCTTCCGGCGGCATTGATCCGCGGGCCGATCATGAAAACAAGGTCGGTGATGGTCAGCTCACGGATGAAAACACAACCGCCCATTCCGTCATCATTTTTCATCATGGCCGAATAACGAAGCAGGGCTTCAAGGCCGGGCCTGGGCCTGGTATTGATCAATTTCAGCCCGAAATAGGCCAGGATCCGGTTTTCACCGGTGATATCGACAATATCGGAGGCGATGCTGATGGCCACCAGGTCGAGATACTGGGTCAGGTTGCTGAACGGGAGGTTTTTCAGTTCGGAATAAGCCTGGATCAGCTTAAAACCGATACCACATCCGGATAATTCCTTATACGGGTAAACGCAATCGCTTCGCTTCGGGTCAAGTACGGCTGCCGCGGAAGGAATTTCAGCGCCGGGCCTGTGATGATCGCAAATGATAAAGTCGATACCTTTGGATGATGCATAGGCGACTTTCTCGACTGCCTTGATGCCGCAATCGAGGGCGATGATCAGCTTTACATTGGTTTCAGCGGCAAAATCGATCCCCTTGACCGAAATACCATAACCTTCGTCGTAGCGGTCGGGGATATAAAAATCGATGGCCGAATGAAAACTGTGCAGAAATGTATAAACCAGCGATACCGCCGAAGTTCCGTCAACATCATAATCACCGTAAACCAGAATGTTTTCTTTTTTATCAATGGCCTGGTCAATGCGGGCGATCGCTTTGTCCATGTCCTTCATCAGGAACGGATCAAAAAGATCATCCAGCGAAGGCCTGAAAAAGGTCCTGGCTTCATCGAAAGTGTTTATCCCGCGCTGTACCAAAAGATCGGCCAGAGCCAGGTCAATACCCAGTTTACCAGATAATTCCTTGCCTTTTTGGGCATCCCCGGGTGGTTTCAGTACCCAACATTTCTCCATATTACATTTCTTGTTGCTAAATTAGGAAAAAATATGGAAAGGAGACGAATTTTTGCAATTAGTTGTGCAAATTCACCTCTAAAACTCCGCATTCTTCGGTGTTCGCGGGAAGGGGATCACATCCCGGATATTCGACAGGCCGGTGACGAAGAGGATGAGACGTTCGAATCCTAAACCGAATCCTGCGTGCGGCGCCGTCCCGAATTTGCGGGTTTCGAGGTACCACCATACATCTTTTTCCGGTATATTCATCTCATGAATGCGGTTCAGCAGGGCATCCAGGTTTTCTTCGCGCTGACTTCCGCCGATGATCTCGCCGATCTTCGGGAAGAGAACATCCATGGCACGAACCGTTTTGCCATCCTCGTTCATCTTCATGTAAAATGCCTTAATGTCCTTCGGATAGCCGGTCAGGATCACGGGTCTACCAAAATGTTTTTCCACGAGATACCGTTCATGTTCAGCCTGCAGGTCGGTACCCCAGCCAACCGGGAATTCCCAGGTTTGTCCCGAGGCCATGAGGATTTCGATGGCTTCGGTATAGGTGAGCCGTTCGAATTTGCCGCTGATGACCTGTTTCAACCGGTCGATCAGTTCATTGTCGTACATTTTATTGAGAAACTCAAGGTCATCATGGCAATGATCGAGGGCATACTGCATGAGGTATTTCAGGAAGTCCTCCGCCAGATCCATATTGTCGTATATATCATAGAAGGCCATCTCTGGTTCGATCATCCAGAACTCGGCAAGGTGTCGCGGGGTATTCGAGTTCTCAGCCCTGAACGTGGGACCGAAGGTATATACCAGCGAAAGGGCCATGGCGCCAAGTTCAGCTTCCAGCTGACCGCTCACGGTGAGTTTGGTTTCTTTTCCAAAGAAATCCTGGGCGTAATCCACATGGCCATCTGGCGTGAGAGGCGGGTTTTTGTCATCCAGGGTCGTCACGCGGAACATCGCCCCGGCGCCTTCGGCATCCGATCCGGTGATGACCGGCGAATGAAGGTAGTAAAATCCCTGGTCGTTGAAATATTTATGAATGGCATAAGCCATGGCATGGCGGATCCTTAAAACCGCTCCAAAGGTGTTGGTACGTGGCCGCAGATGGGCGATCTCGCGCAGGAATTCCAGGCCGTGGCCTTTCTTTTGCAAGGGATATGTTTCCGGATCGGCCGTTCCATACACTTCGATACTCCCGGCCTGGATCTCAACGCTCTGACCCTGCCCCACCGACTCCACCAGGATCCCTTTCACGGCAATGCAACTTCCGGTGGTGACAAGTTTTAACAGTTCTTCGGAAAAATTCGCCACCTCGGCGACAACCTGTATATGATGAATAACCGAGCCATCGTTGAGGGCAATGAAATTGATGTTCTTATTTCCTCTTTTTGTCCTGACCCAGCCTTTAACAAAAACTTCACTGCCAAAGTTCTTCGATTTCAGCAAATCGACGATCCTGTTCCTTCTGGTATGTTCCATTGATTTAATTTTTGAAGGTGCAAATTTACTGAAATGTTAGTAAAAAACCACTAAGGCACTAAGGACACTTAGGACCACTTAGAGAAAATTATGAAGTCATAAGATAAATGAAAAAGTTAAAATGCGATCTGAACTTAGTGTTTCTTAGTGTTCTCAGTGCCTAAGTGGTAAAAGTTTTTCCTGAACATGCATGCCAGGATAGGTTCTGTAACTTTATTCTTTGCCATGCGTCAAAGCAACCTAGTTATCGCATTATGAACCACTATCACAACGAGAACATGCCCTCCTGGGCTCAGAAGGCCAATTGCTGCGGCCGACGTCACTGGCATAAGGAAAAGGCCGTTAAATCAAAGCGAAGCGAATACATCGTCGCTATCATCTTTAACCTGATCTTTCTGTGGATCGTCAACAAAATACCTGATTGGAACCCCGGTTTTATCAAGGATAACTATATGGTGGTCCTGTGGATTCTGAATGTCAATATCCTCATCCAGATCGCCGGGAACGTGCTGATGCTACTTGCCGGCCTGCCGGTCATACGCCACCTGACACTCATCCTTACCGAATCGGCCAGTTTCGTGACGATGATGGTGCTCTTTTACATCTATCCTTTTGATTTCAGCCATTTTCACGGATTGTCCTGGCTCGACTGGGTATTCCCCATCGCGCTCATCGTCGGCATGGTCGTGTCGGTGTTGAAAGTCTTCTCGAATCTCTGGAAATTGATATTCGGGCGAAGCTGAATTCCGTACCTTTGCCGGGTATGACTTCTTCCATTCAAATCACGCCTTTACCCGAATGGTTGCCTGTTCCGGTATCCCCGATGATCATTGCAGGACCCTGCAGCGCCGAGACCGAGGAGCAGGTCTTGGAGACTGCATTTGGTATTGCCATGATCCCGCAAGTAAAGATATTCAGGGCAGGGATCTGGAAGCCCCGGACACGCCCGGGAGCATTCGAGGGAGTCGGGACCATCGGTCTTAAGTGGCTGCAGAAAGTCAGGGAACAGACCGGGTTGCTGGTCACTGTTGAAGTTGCCAATCCCAGGCATGTTCAGGAGGCCCTGGATCATGGCATCGACATCCTTTGGATCGGAGCCAGGACAGTTGTAAATCCTTTTTCAGTTCAGGAGATCGGAGAGGCCATCGGGGATTGCAATATTCCTGTGATGATCAAAAATCCGCTGAATCCCGACCTGAAAACATGGGTCGGGGCCATTGAGCGGCTGAATACGATGGGCCTGAAAAAACTGATCGCCGTCCATCGCGGCTTCTCATTCTTCAACCGGTCACCCTACCGCAATGCGCCCATGTGGGAGATCCCCATCGAGCTCAAACGGTTGTACCCCGAATTACCCATCATTGTCGACCCAAGCCATATCTGCGGAAACCGGGAACTGATCCCGGGAACCATACAGAAAGCCTTAGACCTGGAGATGAACGGCTTGATGATTGAAACACACATCAATCCTTCCAGGGCGCTAACGGATAAAAATCAGCAGATCACACCGCTGCAATTGCAGGAATTTCTCTCAAAGCTGATCCTCAGGCGTGAGTCGGGTAACATTGAATTTGCCCACATACTGGAAGAATTGCGGTCGGAGATCGATAAGCTGGATGAGGAGTTGATTGACATACTGTCGCGGCGAATGAAAGTGGTCGAGGAGATCGGAAGCTATAAAAAAGCCAACAAAATAACCATTCTCCAATTAAAAAGATGGAACCAGCTTACCCGCGACCGTATTGAAGCAGGCATCAAAATGGGATTAAGCCGTGAATTTATCCTGAAATTACTCGAATCGGTTCATGAAGAGGGAATCCAGCGCCAGATCGATGTCATGAACCGCGACGAACCCTGATGCCGGTCACATCCATTTCTTCATCTTGAAATAGAAAAACATCGTGACGGCAATGGCAAGCATCGCACCGGAAACGATCATAAATGAATAGGGATGATCCTGGATCGGGAGTTTGATATTCATCCCGTAAAGACTGGCGATAAATGTCAATGGCAGCAATACCGAGGATACCAGGGTGAGGATCTTCATTACTTCATTGGTCTTATTCACCTGTAATGAATCGAAGGTCATGGAATAACCTTTGATCAATTCACCGTCATCTTCCACCATGTCCCAGATCTTCTGATAGTAGTCCATGATATTGCCCCAGTAATCTTCCATATTTTCCGCGAATCCTTTGATCACCCCGCTTTGCAGTTTATTGAACAACACCATCTGCGGCTTGAACATGGTATTCAGCAGGATGACATTTTTGCGGGTTTTGGAAATTTTTTCGATGGTCGACTCCGCCTTTCTGGAAAAAAGTGATTTGCCGCAATCATCCACATCCTTATCCACCCTTTCAACCAGCCGTTGCGTATCCTGCATCAGGTGGTCGAGGATCTCATATAACAAGGCATCGCTGCTGCCAACCTGCATCCGCCCTGTGACAGGAGATTTGACCTTTTCGCGGTTAAACAGTTCTTTGAGCATCCACTGCGATTTGGCAATGCTGATCAGGTAGTCTTTACCCCAGAAGAACTTGATTTCCCGGATTTCAACAAACTGTTCAGTCACCCCGAAATCGGGGAAATGCAGGATGATAAAATGATACTCATCATAAATATCGATTTTCGGCCTCAGGTTAACCTCGGTGCGGCAATCTTCAAGATCGAGCGGATGAAAATGATACCGGTCCTGCAATGCCAGGAGATCTTCTTCGGTAGGCCGCACGATATGCGACCATTTTAAAGTCCCGAATTTGATGGTTTCAATCACGGCAGTTTACATTGTTGAATGAATGACCACGAGTTTTTTTACTTCTGTCGAGCCAAAGGTACCAATTATCCTGTAAAAATATACTCCTTCATGAAGTTCATTCACCTGAAGCGAAATATTTTTCTGAGCCGGGGAGACCGGGAAGGAACCGGCTAAAATTCCGCGTGAATCCAGGAGGATGAGTGTGGCCACAGAATGAGGTGCCGTCGGATTATTCCCGGCTGGCAGTTCATACCGTATAGTAACGGAACCGGAGGCCGGGTTGGGTACCGGGTCGGAGAGTTTCATGGTTGATGCCGATAGCGGATCTGTTCCTACTTTGGTCATATCCACGACCGTCACGGTTATATCGTCAAAGTAAAAACCGTCATAGTTCAGCCCCCCGTCACTTTTCAGCCTGAATTGCATTTTCAGCAACTGACCGGTAAAACCGGTGTTAACGATCTGTTCTTCAACCCATGAAGGCTGATTGCCATCATACAACGGTTCACCCGCCGCTTCCAGGTAGAATCCGGGTTTTGTGTATCTGCCGCTCTGGGGAAACCACGATCCGTTAGTTCCCGAAAGGTTAAATTGAACAAAATCATATCCCTGCTCTGTCCGCCACCTGGCCCAGTAATTGATCACAGCCACCGGTGAGTCTTGCAGATCCAATGCATCGAGGGTGGTAACCGTTTCGTTTGAATTATTGCTGTAATTACCCGCGGGCGAATCGGTTATTGACCCGGGAGCCGAATGATACTGTGTTCCTGTGACATTCCATTTTGTTGAGCTCCAGTTGGCCATGGTAGACGCGCTGTCATGGAATATGACCAGCGGGGGACCGAAATATTTTGTCACCGTATCATAGTAAATATAATTTCCGGTGTTCACCTCATAAACGAAACTGATAGCATCGCCGGAAGTGATCCCGGGTTTCAACAGATAGGCGATCGAATCGGGACAGGGTTGCAACTGCGCCGGATCAATAAATGTTTTTGCCCCCCCCGATGAAACAAACTGGCCAGAATCCAAAGGATGCAAGGTGACGATATAATCAGCCGGTCCATCCATTCCATAACGCATCAGATCAAATTTGAAATAACCCTGCCTGTCGGTGAGGATCACCGGTGACCGGTCATGCGCTTCAGCGTACCTGAGAGCGAAATGTGCTAACATCAGGTTGGTGAACATATTTTCCTGAGAAAGCGGTATGATCCTGCCGGCAAAAGGCCAGAAACCATCATTCTGCGTACCAATCTCCGAAGTAAACCCAATAACCTTTGGTTTAATAATGGTATCCCCATATTGCCAGTCGATGGCATCGCCATTGGTGTTGTATAAAATTTGCCCGGGTAAACCCGTCATGTAACCGTTTTCCCGTGAAAAGTACCGGGCATAAGTTACCTGAAGAGCGCTATCGGGGGTAAAACCGGTTTGCCAGCACCAAGGATACAGAACATAGTCACTGTAGGTGTGGTAATTTAAAGAAAGGCTGAATGGGGTCGCCGCACAAAAATCGCGGATGATCTGGGTCTCAGGTTCCGAAAACGGACCCGTTCCCCGGTAGGTCTCATCTTCGGGATAAGGAGAAGAGCCGAAATCGTCGTATCCCCACTTATAGCTGAAATTGCGATTCAGGTCGACACCATAATCCGCTCCTCCGCTGAAGCGCCTGTTTTTCCGCCACAACCCGCCACCATCGGGGTAAGTGGCATGATTATATTCATACCCGTCGGGATTGATCACAGGAATAAAATAAAATTCGAGGTTATCAACAAGATATTTTATTTCATCACTGCTGTTGTAATTTTCAAGCAGGTACCACATAAAGAATATCAATTGCTGCATGCCCATTGGCTCCCGGGCGTGGATAAGGGCGTTGTAAAAAACCTTGGGTTTATTGGTCACCTGGTTCGGGGTATTGGATATTCTGACATAATAAACAGGTCGCCCTTCAATGGAATTATTGGTGCCGGCTGCCGTTTTTTCGGAGATCAGATCCGGATAGAGTAACCGCATGCTATCAAGTTCGTTTAATACCTCCTGCAGGTGCAGGAATCCTCCCATCGTGCCAAGATGGAAATTCTGGGGGACCGGATAATTACTGACGCCGGGGTTGATGAACTCATTTTTATGGAGGTTGATATACCTGATCTGCTTTTGTACCGCCCTGTTGCGTTCCGAGATATATTCCTGATAATCCTCGTGGAGGATCTCAACCATGAATCCTGCATCCCTGACTTTGGTGATCTCATGGTTTGATAAAACGGTCGTCCATGTTCCGTCCTTGCCATGAAATCCGTCTTCAATGGCCAGACCCATCCGGGCGAGCTGATTAATTCCCCGGTTTTCCATATGAACTCTTACTTCGGACCAGGAGGGTTTTTGAGCGTATATTTGCCCGGTAATCAAGAGGAAAACAATAAACAGGAAGATATTTTTCATACTTATTTGTTTTTAGTGACAGCCCCTTTTTTCCAGCGAAACGTATTGATCATATGTTCCATATCTGTCTTTAAAAAATCAATGACCGGTTGAAGTGAATCATTGTTGGGGATATGATTGAAGTACAGAGCTCCCCTGACAAATTCCGAGATACTGTCGGTCAGGTAGAACTGATATGGCGAGGCTGCATCTGCGCCACTGATATCATAAACCAGTCCGAACACCTTGTGAACAGGATCGGTAAATCCGCGCTGGCTGATCGCGTTGGCCTTCGGAATGTGCTTACTGACCAGAGTATGTGCATCATTGATATATTGCGAAAAGTTCCCTCTGATGACCTTGTAACTAAAGTGAAGCGTGGCATTAAAGGGCCTGTAGTTGATATTGATCCAGTATGTTTCGGCCATTTTACTACTGTCGGCAGTAATATCTGCATAACCCGGATATTCAAATGTATACGGGAAAGTTGAATCAAATACCCTGTAGTTCCGCTCCGGTAGATCAATACGAAAATAACCCCTGGGCTTTGGGGTGTAATTGTTGGTACAGGAGCTAACCAACATGAGGAAAGAAAAGAAAAGTGGTAAGAATCGCAAAGACACAAAGAATTGAAAATCAATTGTATTGTTTTCGCATCTTGGTGCCTTTGCGGTAATAGAAAGCACTTGAGACACCTTGATTTTTTTAGAATGGCAGATCATCCTCAGGTGTATTCACCATTGTAACGTCTTCTTTGGGCGTTTCACTGGTTTGCGGGGCGTTGTTTCCTTCTTCCCTGCGCGGACCTCCAAGCATTTGCATGGAATCGGCCAGGATCTCGTAGATGAACTTTTTCTGGCCTTCCTTGTCTTCGTATTCGCGCTTGCGGATGCGTCCTTCAACGTAAATGTTATTACCCTTTTTCAGGAAACGTTCGGCCACATCGGCAAGTCCACGCCACATGACGATGTTATGCCACTCGGTATGCGTAGTTTTTTCCCCGTCTTTGCCTTTGTAAGCTTCGGTGGTTGCCAGCGTGAATGCAGCTTTTTTTACACCGTTCTCAAAATTTTGAACTTCCGGATCCCGTCCCAGATTACCGATCAAAATTACCTTGTTTACTCCAGTTGCCATGATGAATGAATTTAAATTAAAACTCCGTGAACAAAAGTACTCATTTTCATGCTTAATCGGGTTAAGGGTCAAAAGGTAATACACGAAACAGAAGTTTTTTTTATTTTTATGAATAATTTTCTCAAATTTGCAGGAATCTGTCCCATATTATACATTTTTTGAAAGCTCTGAATCTTAACATACTTATCTGTTCTATAAACCATTACATTAAAAAATGAATCAGACTGCCCGCACAATTACCGGAGTGCTTTTTTTTCTTCTTTCAGTAGTCGTTATTACCCTGATCAGGATAAACCCGACCTCCATTACACCCACCCGGTCGACAGAGACACGCCAGGCAGGACTTACGGAAGGCCTTCTCCAGGGCATCATCCTCACCCAGGAATTCACACCCATCAAGGATTTTATAAGCGGTGTTGACCTGGTTTTTTCCCATGGCGGCCGGAACAACACCAGCGAGAACACAATTTTGTTGCTTGATTCCGGTTACAGGACACTCTATAAAGAGAATTTTTCATCATCCAGGGTCCAGGAAGGAAAAATGACCACTTTCCGGTTCGGAGATCCCATCTTTGTAGGTAAAGGGAACCTTCTCCGTTTGTGTCTGTATTCGAATGACGGTAGCCAGAACAACACCATTACCATGTTGTTCAACCAGTCCGATTCCATCGGTCAGCTATATGTGTCGACGGTTACCGGAAACGACCTGGCCGCTTCGGTAAAAAACAAAGTACGACGTTACCAGGGGAGCCTTATGCTCAGAACATATGGAACAGATTACAGCCAGTTCTGGTTTTTAAAGATCTGGCTTTATATTCTCGGAGCGGTCATCTCCGCAAGTATTATTTGGTTTACCCGGATCAGGTCGACCATCAGCAGGATCCGCATCATTCCGGAATGGGTCTTCTTTTTCATTGCCGTCCCCGCTTCAGCAGTGTTTGCCTTTATCACCCCTCCGTTGCAGGTGCCCGATGAGGGAAACCATTTTTTAAAAGCTTATGAAATAGCAGAATTCAAGCTCTTCAACCCTATAAAAACAGCTCCTTTATCGATCCTGAACCTCGATTCGGCATTCATGCATTTACACTTTTTAGCCGGTGAAAAAACGAGCATGGCTGATATTAAAAAACACCTCGGCGTTAAGATTGAACCTGGTAAAAGAGCCCCCGCGTCTCCTCCCGATTATGCACTTCCCTATTTGCCGCAAGCCATGGGGGTATTCATCGGAAAAATTTCCGGTTGTTCTCCCCTGGTCATGATGTACCTGGGAAGAATATTCAACATGCTCATTTCCATCTTCATCATGTTCTACGCGATCAGGATCATCCCTCAATTCAAGTGGATCTTTCTACTGCTCGCTCTGATGCCCAAAACCTTGTTCCTTTTCGGATCCATTTCTTACGACAGCCTTACGATCAGCCTTTCATTCCTGACCATCGCCGTCTTTTTCTATTATGCTTTTGCCTGCGAACGGAACCTTAATTTCAAGGACCTGGCAGTGATCGCTATTCTGGTCCTGCTCCTGCTCTTTTGCAAACCACCCTATTTTATCCTAGGGCTTCTTTTTTTCTTTATCCCCCGGAAAAAATTCGGGTACTTGTACAAGTATATCATGATCGCCATCGGAGTGGTTGGTCTCGCGTTGGTCATCTTCAAAGTGGGACCTGCCGCCATAAATTACCTTTCCGGCCCTGATGCTGTCCAACAGTCCCTTACAGCCGCTCCTGCCGACTCAACTAAGAAACTGCCTGTGATCAGGCCTGAAGACCAGTTGAAACTCATACAAAAAGATATTCCCGCTTATTTAAAACTCATTGTTAAAAGCGGCTTCGTCTATTACCGGTCTTACATTCTGGAGAGTTTTGTGGGCGTGCTTGGATGGATCGATGTCGAACTCCCTGATATCCTTACCTATTCATACCTGCTCCTGATATTATTTTCTGCCCTGGCGCTCTCAGGCGGAAATGTCACCCTCGGGATTTCGAAGAAAACCCTGCTCGTTTTCCTCCTGGTGATAACCTTCGTCGTCGTTGAGACCGCCATGTACCTTTATGCAACCAAACCCGGGAGAGACCGTGTATTCGGAGTCCAGGGCCGGTATTTTATTCCCATGGCCCCGCTCTTTTTCATGCTGTTTTACAACCGTTATATCAACCCGTTCCTCAACTTGTTGTTCAGCATCCGCAGGAGCGACTACAACAAGGCTAAACCAAAGGCAAAACCTGCCATTTATCAGGAAATCCAGGATAAAGAACAGCTTTTCAACAAGTCGTTGTATCTTTTCATGATCTGTTTTTGCGTGTTTACATTGTTCTATTCTATTTATATCACATTGATCAGATATTATAATATCTGACCTCATTCATAAACAAATGGATACTGAATTCCAGCTTACGGTTATTATCCCAGCATTCAACGAGATGAAGAACCTGGAGGTCTTCCTGCCCCTTATGATTGAACATTGCAGGAAAAACAACTGGCGGATCATCCTTGTTAATGACGGTTCAACCGACCGGACCAGGGACTACCTGAAGATTTATGAACAGGAAGCTGATATTACCATCATTCATCATAAGCTGAACAAGGGTTATGGCGCGGCAATTAAATCGGGAATCAGGGCATGTGAAACCGAATTCCTCATCACCTTTGATGCCGATGGGCAGCATTACCTGGAGGATATTGACAAATTACGCCGCTGCCTCATGGATAACGATGCTGATATGGTGGTTGGTTCCCGCAAGGGACTTAAATCCTCCTCACACGTCAGGGGGTTTGGCAAAGGCATTATCCGGCTGATCGCCCGTATCATGATGACAGTGCCGGTTCACGATATCAATTCAGGAATGAAGATCTATCGTACCGACCTGGCCAAAAAATATCTTTACATGACCACCGATACAATGTCGTTCAGCGATGTGATCACCCTTGTTTTCATCAACAACCGGCATCTGGTACTTGAAGAACCCATCCGGATCAAAGAAAGGACCACCGGTGAAAGCACCATAGGATTTCAGACTGCATTCCAGACCGTGATGGAGATCCTCCATATAGTGATACTTTTCAACCCGATGAAGATCTTCCTGCCATTATCCATCCTTTGTTTTATCCTGACCGGGGCATGGGGGATCCCGTTACTCCTCCAGGGCAGGGGGCTCAGCATCGGGAGCCTGCTTGGGGTGATCATGGGAATTTTACTGTTCCTTCTGGGATTGATCGCGGAACAACTCTCACTGATCCGGAGAAATCAGAATGCCTGACAAGTACTCCTACACCTTTGATTTGAAAACCGACTTACCTGTTTCCATGAAAAAATAAGCAGCCACTATCATCGTGATCTTCACACGGTGTTTCAAAAGACGCCAGCGGTTCCGGTCATAACGTGCATGGATACGATACTGCTCTTCAAACTGTTTCCTGTAATTTACAGAACTGATCGAATGGCGGTGCACCCTGAAACAGGCAAGATCGTTATTGATATACCCTGGAGCACCCAGTTTTGCCAGCCTGAGCCAAAGGTCATAATCCATGGCCGTGGGTAGACCCAGGTCAACCGGGCCAATTGCATTAATCGCCTCCCGCCGGATGAATACGGCAGGTTGTGATATGAAATTTTCGATCAGCAACCGCTCATAGCTGTATTTCCGGGATAGCCTGTTTTTATATGCCGTGATCCATTTCCGGATCTCGCGATCATGCTCATCAACGATCCGGCAATTCCCAAAAAGCCACAGACAACCCGGATGGCAGTCGAAAAAGTCGGCCACCTTCTGCAAAGTACCCGGCAGATATAAATCGTCGGAGTTGAGCCATCCGATGATCTCCCCTGTCGCCATGTTAAATCCTTTGTTCAGCGCATCCTGCATGCCCCGGTCGGGTTCTGAAATATAACGGACGGCGCCGGCATGCTTTTCCAGGATTTCCGTGGTCCTATCGGACGAGCCTCCGTCGATCACGATATGTTCAACCGGAAAATCCACCTCCTGGCTTTGTACACTCATCAGAGTCCGTTCAATAAATCCTGCCTGGTTAAAGGAGGGCGTAATGATGGAGAATTTATGGCTTTTCTGCATGTATGGCTTCCTTATAAACCGAGATAAAGCTGCCGGTCACAACATCAAGGTCAAAATGTTCGATAGCCCTGATCCTTGAAGCAGTACACAGCGCTTTATACCGGGTTTCATCCTCTGTGATCCAGGTAATTCCCCGTGCAAGATCCACCGGCTCAAATGGTGTTGCAAGATAGCCTGTTTCCTTGTGTTTTACAATGTCGCGTAATCCTGTCTGATCAAATGCCACGACAGGGGTTCCGCATGCCATTGCCTCGCTGGCCGCCTGGCCAAAAACTTCCTGGTACGACGGGACGGCTACCACATCGGCCGCGTCATAAAGCCTGACAAGCTTTTCCTCGTCGGTGATGGTTCCGAAAAACCGGGCTTTTAACATCAACGGTCTTTCCAAAGATGACTCATCCGACCCGAATACCATCAGTTCAAACCTTTCCGGATCCAATTCCTGAAGCGCTTTTTCAAGGAGATCGAACCCCTTGATCCTGTTTTTCACCCCACGGATGGCGCCAAAAAGGATAAGTTTTTTATTTTCAGGGAGCTCCAGGCTCTTTCGTATCTCTTGTTTATTACCCGGCTTATATAACTTGGTATCCAGTCCGTTGGGTATGACAACCACCCTTTTATCCCTGAGCAACGGGCTTTCCCTGGCACATTGCCCTAACCAGTTGCTTGGCGTGGTGATCGTCAGGTTCCGGATGGCAGAATACTCATGTTCCTTACGCAGGAATATCCGGTTGCTCAGGTCCTTTTCACGGGATGAGTGCAGCACAGGGCAGCTTCCACAGGATTTCATGTACCTGTCACAACCGGCAGTATAGTGACAACCCCCGGTGAAGGCCCACATATCATGCAGGGTCCACACCATCGGGCGACGGATCGTTGAAAGGGTCTCAATCCGGACCATTCCACCGGTGATCCAGTTCAAATGCACCACGTCGGGATTGATCCGGTCGATCATTTCAACCAGCCGGTCAGGCAATATGGATGAGGAAAAGAGCACCCGCCTGCGTGTCTGAAGGAAGGGTATCGCGAAATCAATGTAAGGCCTGAGAGGATTCAGCAATCCGGTTATCGGGGAGCGCGATACCATTACATCCGGGTCGTCCGACCGTTTCTCCTGTACCAGCATCTGTACTTCCATCCCGCTCCTGCGCAACCCTTCAAAAAGCCTCCATGCAGCCCGTGCGGCGCCACCCCGCAAATCATATGTATTTACAATCAGTATATTCAATACTTTCAATTATTTTAACCGTGCCATCCAGTGCATAAACCTGACCGGCAGCAACGTATATCCCATGGAAACAAGACTTACCCATACAATCGACCCGGCAAAGGATAGCTTTTCTATCAGGTTCAACTGTCTGTATTTCTGCACGATAGTAAAATGCTCCCTGATCGACCGGATCATTTTCCGGTTAGAAACCCCGGTAATATCAATGAATGCCACCGGGACAGGCAGATGCAGGAACCGGCAGTTTTCCGACCTGAGTTTCAGCAACTGGTCATAATCTGCACCGATCCGGTAACTCACATCAAACCCGGCCATTTTAACCAGCTCAGTCCTTATAAAAACCGATTGATGGCATACCATCATACCCCTGTCCAGTGTCTCGGGTGAACCACTCCTTTTCAGAACAGGGCCTTGAGTATAACCTGCCAGCATGTCCCCGTAAACCACCCCGAAACCAGACAAGTCGCCGGCCATCACTGTTGAAACGGTAGTCGTTTCTGCAAAGACATCCCCGGCATTCATAAAATTCACCCACCCGCCGGTGGCTTTTCCGAGTCCCTTGTTCATGGCATCATAAGGACCTTTATCCGGTTCGCTGACACGGTAATGGATCCGGTCACTGAAATGGTTGATCGCCTCGACTGTGCCATCGGTTGATCCGCCATCGATCACGATCCATTCCAACCCATCATAATCCTGCCCGAGGATGCTTTGAGCTGTTTTTTCAAATCCTCTCCTGTTATTCAGGACCACGGTAATGATGGAAATAGTCCTGTTCATGCCGCGTTAAACAATTTTCTGACGAGCGTGTTCACAAACCAAATCTTGTTCAGCCTGTATTTCCGATGATTTCCAAGAAAAAACCGAATATGCCTGCTCATGGTGCTGTTGCGGGCATGGACCCGGACAAGGTAATTCTTCTGATCATCTATTGCATGCAAATATATCAATTCCAGTTCCTTCAGCAGACCTGCTTCAAACTCCGTAACAGGTTGGTGTGTCTGCAAAAGCCTGCTGATCCATTCCCGGTAAAGAAGCACTGCTTCCAGCCGCAACACGACATCGCCGCTCACTGAGATCTGGTGTACCGATCTGCGCCACGAAACCAATGGTTCGGTGCAACAAGCGATCCCGCCATGCAAGGATAGTGTAAACCAAGTAAGATCATCGGTTCCCCAGGCCAGCGGCAACGGCATGAACCCCCCGGCCTCCCGTAGTTTTGCGGTCCTGCACATAAAATCCGGTGCAAACTGGAGACGTTTTCCCTTCAGCCGGTTCAGGATAAATTCCATACCGGTCTCGAAACCGGGGCAGAGCTGAGATACCTGTATCAGGTTTCCCTCCTCATCAATCACCCTGACCCGGCAATGGAAAATATCACAGGAAGGATATTGCTCCGGAAGCCTGATCATCTCCTCCAGGAATGCCGGATCATACAGGTCGTCATCGGCAAACAGGATGAAAAAATCACCCTTTGCGAGGGAAAGAACCTTATTCCAGTTGTCAACGATGGGAAGGGCTTCCCCTTCGATGTACCGGATCCGGGTATCGCTGAATTCCCCGGTAATCGAACGGATCGCTTCGTTCGCACCGCTGTTGGCAATGATCAGCTCGAAATCCTTATACGACTGATCAAGTACGCTCCCGATGGCCTCGCGGAGGAACTGCGGCTTAAAGGCAGGTAATCCGATGCTGATCATTTATTTTCGCTTTGATTTCTCATACGAGCGTTTTCCCGTTTCCCGTTCTTTCCGGTAACCACGATCCATTTCAGAGGCTCCGGTATATCTGTGAATTCTTAAAACTTTCCCTGAAATATTCACCGGTCAGTTTCTTTTTTTCAGGTAGATCTGCCAGGTAACAATGCGCATGGTAAACAAGGTCCAAATCTTCTGCTTTCCGCGCAGCTTCTTCCAGCGATTTGAAATACAAGGGATAACCGGCTCCAAGGTACTCAATAACCGGTTCAAGAGGGTTGATCAGCAAAGGCGTATTGCGCACGATGCATTCAATGACCGCATTGCTGGCGCTTGCATCGAACAAATCAAGGAACACGAGGTTTTCCGACATCCAATGATCATATTTCCGGTGCGGAAGGTAATCTATTTTCTGAATACTGACGAGTTCCCGCTTTCCGATCCTTTCACGAAGCTGGAGGTTTTCCATCTCAAGATCCAGGTGTCGGTCAGCATCGGCATCCTGTTTCATAAGAATGATCTTTTTGTATCCGTTCACATCCAGAAGATAAATGGAGGTCGCTCTGCGCAGCCACCAGCCGGACTGGATGATCTTTTTATCCTTATTGGAACGAAAGCGATCCATGCTCCATTTCAGATCGGGAAGCGCTGTCGGGTGCACCAGATTCTCTACCGGAAAGCTGAATCTTGACTCCAGGTATTTGCGATGGTAACCGGATAGCGTGAACAGACCCCGGCAAAACGGTTCGCTTTGCTTCCATTCGCCGGTACTGAATATTGCCTCATTGGTTTGTGTATCATGCAGCCATTCAGGGACATGCGGTGGTACGTGAACAAATCCGATCCATGGTTCAGTGTATACTTTCCTTCGAACGGCATCTGTGGCAAAAGTCCGGTCGATGAAACCATCCACGAGAATACCATGGGGGTTATGCAGATCAAGTAAACTTGTAACCGCAAAACTCCAGCCACTTCTGTGTGAACCGTACATCCTTCCGGCCTGCCCGGTCAGGTTGATCTTTCCTTCATTCCGGCCGGTTGCAAAAGGTGTGTAGGGAAAAATCCTTTTCAGCAGGGTGTTCAGATCCCCCCTCAGTTCATACATGTAATACCTGAATAGGGCCCTCTTTTTATCAGACCGGAGAAAGGAAATAAAACGATGGAACATGTCTCGGACTAAAATACCCGGGTAAAAATACACATATTTCCGAAACCCGGGATGCCATTATTTCATCTCCTGGGAATTGCTTTTCATGGAAGGCTTTTCAAAGCCATCACCACGGGATAGATCATCCCGGCGATCAGGATCAGGGTAATGAACGGACGGTTGATGTTCTGCCACCAGTAGTTTTTCCGCTTTACGGCATCAACAGCATGATTCAACCCGGAAAAAAAGAAAAAAAATATAAATGTAAAAAAGATGGTCAGCTCTGCTTTGACGCCCCATTCTGTGACCCAGACGATGATTGCCCCCGCGGCATAGGACAACAATGCAATGGCCGATTGACGCTGGTAGTTGCTTCCAACCTCGTATCCTTTGATCCCGGCTGTCTCGTCTGCGAACAGCAGTCCTTCAAGTCCGGAGATCCCTGCAATGGCCAGGATGATCAGAGGGATCATGAAATGTAACTGGGCCTCGGGGTCATACCCGTTGGAAAAACCAATTTTGTATCCGAAATAGAATACGGCACAAACGATTAACATTCTGAGAATGTCGAGGATTTTTAAGATCATACGGGAGAATTTGAGTAAAATGATTCTGACCTTTCAATATCCGCAAATTTATAGAACAAAGTGAAACATCAACAATATTATCTTCATACAAATTACGGATAATTATCGATCAAAAATAATGAAAAAGTCAAAACGACAAACCATACCCGGTTTCCGGAGGATTTCATGTTTGAACTTTCACTAAATGAAAAAGATGAACTGGTCACAAATTGTGACCGGTTCCTTGGCCGATTGGATGAACTTCACCAAAAACAGCGTCAACCGAGGACAAGAATAGGATTCAGAAAAGATGAGATATAAACGGGTTACTTATTCTGGGTTACTTTCGTTAGCACGCCAAAATGATCAGATACATTACCAACCACCTCACTGGTGAAAATGATTTGTGAATCAACCACTCTGAAACGGGTGTTTTTTTTCATGAAAATATAATCGATCCTGCCGGGAAGATCGCCGCCGATGGTGTTATAGATACTTTGGGCCGGCTTTTGGTTTGCATCCGGATATGCTTCCAGGAATGTATCTTCATAATCCTGGGTACTCATCATGGTATGGTAACCTTCACTCCACGGGTAATCACTCGTCGGATTGACATTAAAGTCGCCACATACGAATGAAACTGCATCAGGGATCAAGGAATCTTTTTCAGTAACCATCGATTTGATATGGTTGATCTGGTTATTTTGTTCTTCATCCGCGACCGATGTCCTCCAGTGCGTGTGCGCGGAGAAAATATTGAATAAACCAGCGGGTGCCTGGCATGATGCATAGATCACTTTTCTTGACGTGATGCTTCCAGGGCTGGTGTTGGTGGAGATGTACCTGTCCTCCGACATTACAACAGGGAACCTGGTCATCACTGCCACACCTTCCTCCCATATGTCCCAGCCATAATGCGCCCAGTTCCAGGCAAAATTATACCGTACATGATACTTTTCCCAGATCCTGTCCGAAATGACCTGCGCCATATTACCTTCCCGGATAATCCCCTGGTTTATCGCTGCATACTTGTATTGTGCACATTCCTGGAAAGCGATAAAATCAATATTCATTTTACCAATGACATCCGTGATCAAATTGAATTTTTCGTTTTGTTGCGTCTCCTGGTAAGTGTGGAGGTTAACCGTCAGGATAAGGTATTCATCGGCCGACGCCTTGAACATTCCCGGTTTGATATTCTCAAGCGACGTTTCCTTAAAATCCACAGGAACAGCTACTGTGAGCGAGGTACTGTCGCCCTTATCATCGCAGGCAGTGACACGGATGTCATAGGTGGCCGCTTCGTCATAAGTATGACTTACTATAAAACCGGCAAATTCAGTTACCGCCAACTGGCCTGCATTCTGATCACCCCAGTAGATGGTCACCCCGGTGATCGTTCCATCCGGGTCGGCCGTGGTGCCCTCTATGGTAATTTTCAGTCCATCGGCAACATGGGTCATGTTCAGGGAAGGTTGTTGATTCACTTTGCCGGCATCCTTGGAGCAACCCGTTGACAGCAATAACATGGATGCCAGCGCACCAATCAGGACATTTTGCCTGATAAATATTATTTTTTCACTTTTTGCCGAAAACATATTATTCAGGATTGCAATGAAGAATGAGCAATGAGCAATGAACAATGAGCAATGAACAATACCGGCACATTTCACATGTGCTTATCCTGCAATAGCAACGCCGATTATTTTACCGATGCCAAAGGTAATGGCGGCTGCCAAAAGGCCAAAAAGAACTTGTCTGAACCCTGAATACCAGACATTTCTCCCGGTAAACAACGTGATGGCAGCGCCAATCAGGAACAAACCGACGGCGCCAAAGGCCACACTGATCGCCACAGCGGTCATACCGTTTGTAAACATAAATGGGATAACTGGGATGACAGCCCCAATTGAAAACAGTCCGAATGAATACAAGGCAGCTTCAGAAGCAGATCCTTTCAACTCTTCGGGACTTATCCCAAGTTCTTCCTGCACAAGTAATTTATGAGCCATGTTTTTATCTTTGATCAATTCAGTGGCCATCTCGTGTGCCTGGATTTCAGGAATGCCTTTTGCCATGTAGATCAGGACAATTTCCTGCCGTTCCCCTTCAGGATTTATTTCCAGTTCTTCCCGTTCCAGTTCAATTTGATTTTCATACAACTCTTTTGAACTTTTAACGGATATCCATTCGCCAAGCGCCATGGACAATGCCCCTGCTAACATTCCCGCCAGGCCGGCAAGCAAAACGGTATGATTCCCCGAAGTCGCCCCCGCAAATCCCATGATGAGGCTGAAGTTGGAAACCAGGCCGTCATTTCCTCCTAAAACTGCTGCCCTTATAGCATTTCCACCGACAGACCGGTGCCTGCTTTCAAATTTGGAGAGTTGTTTCCCTGTGATTTTCACCTCATTATCAAGAATGGAACGAAGGATCCTGACATGATTTGATTCGTTGCCGGTGATGGACAGTTTGTTCTTTTTCCTGGCGGAAATTATCGATGACGAAATGCTTTTCTCCGTATCCATCAGCACTCCTAAAATATAATCATACCCGAAAATACTGCCAATGAATTGAAAAGTCCTGGCCCTCCACGACGGGCGTATCAGGTTTTCCAGGTTCAGGTTCTCTTTTTTTGCCAAAGCCTCGGCATGGCCTTTTTCAATGCCGCTCATTTGTTCAAACACCCTGGAAAGGAGCGGATCGGTTTCATGGTCAGCAAGGATCTGATACAAATAACAGGTATCTATTTCCGTCTGGATGTTCCTGTTTTTCATGTTTTATGCCATTCTCATTACAGATACAAAGTTAAGATTATCCCGGTAACCATCTTTTGCTTTCTTTGAAAGGTACGGATTCCGGGCTATATGATTTCAGAGGTCCCAAAAAATTTTTCCCTTCCTGTAAAATCTTTAGAAAAATTGCACTTACCTTTGATTGTTTCTAATTCCTTGTGACATGAAAAAACACTTCCTTTTGGTCATTCTTATCCTGCTCCTGACCATGGCCGGTTATGCACAGTATATCGGAACACGTGCCCAGCGAATCAATACAGTCCCCGGTACGGGTGTGATGGTTGAAGTTCAACCGGCATCGAACACTCCTGCCATTCTTCTTCCGGGATCAGCATCCGCACCCCTTTCACCCGGCCTGAACTGGCTTGCTACAGATGCTGCAGCCATCGACTACTATGCGAAAGTCTCGTCGCAGAGCCAGAAAACAGCGGCCGGATGGGGGCTTAATGACCAGCGGCTTTCGCTTTACGGCACTTCCAATGTCCCCGAATGGGAGGTGCCTTTTACGATCACGGCCTGGGATGAGGTGATCGATATGACCGAGGATGGTACCCGTATCGCGAACGGGGTGAATGAACAGGTGGAGGTTTATGGTCCCGGGTCGTCCATACCCTTGTGGACAACCACAGTTTCACAGGTAGTCAGAGGAATTCAGTTGCGGAATGATGGCACCCAGGTTTTTGTTGCGGCCGTTAATCCGGCTACCCAGGATTCGTCGTTCATCTACAGTTTCAACGTGGGACAAAGCAACCCTGTGTGGATCAAATCCTTTGTGGGAAACTACACGGCCATGGTGTTGAGCAAGAGCGGGAACCGGCTCCTGGTCGCCGAATATGGAAGTGGAAATAATGCATTGTTTGTCCTTGATCCGGTTACCGGAACTACCATCTATCAAACCACCTTTGCCGATCAGTATCCTCCCGCCATTTCGGATGATGGAAAGTACATTGTCAGCGGTGATTACAGCGGGCATGTTTTTTTGCTCGAATACAATGAAACTGCGGGAACCTACACGGAAAGATGGAACTATACGGTAAACGGGGCCAATTCATGGATTGCCGGGATGGGCATTTCGGGCGATGGCACCACCATTGCCATCGGAACGATGATCTTTACCGCGACCGGTTATGACGGGGAGTTGTATGTTTTCAATAACAATTCGCCGGTGCCGTTGTGGATCTACCCCAACACGGGCGACATGGTACAATGTGTGGATCTCAGCTCCGACGGGGCGATCATTGCTGCAGCGGGCTGGGGTCCTTTTGACAATTCAGCGCCGGATGTATTCCTGTTCCGCAAACAAAGCAATGTACCCTACCTCACCTTCAATTCCCCGGGGTCGAATTTCTGCCTTGACCTCTCGGCCGACGGCAAAATGTGTGTGGCAGGTGGAAAAGCAGTACACGCGCGCGCATTTGGCAATGGAGGGAAACTTTACAACATCAATTCCGACCTTGGAGGTGGAACCCTGAGCGGCCTCGCCGTTAAATCCGGTTCAAGCCAGCAGGCCGGTGTAAAGGTGGAAATCACCGGGTTGAACAGCTATTTCACTTTTACCAATGATTCTTCGGAATACATCCTGAAGTATATCCCTGAAGGTACATATTCGGTGAATTACTCTGCTGTCGGGTATATCCCGCAAACGATCACCGCGGTTCAGATCACCACAGGCCAGGTAACCACCCATGACGTAACGTTGTTACCAACCGGCGATCCTCCCATGTTCCTTACCGCGACCCAGGGTGCAGGTCTGAATGTTGACCTTGAATGGCAGCCTTCAACTGCAGCGGGCATCACCGGTTATAACGTGTATCGCAAACAATATGTCTTTGAATTTTACCCTCCTGCGCCGTTAGGTACTACAGGACCCGGACAGTTTACATTTGCTGATTCCACAGCCCTGCCGCTGACTCATTATTATTATGCCGTAACAGCTCAACTTCAGGGAAATCTTCAAACCTCATATTCAAACGATGCCGAAGGCTGGATCTCCACCGGGTTCATCTCCGATGAGATCAGCGCCTGGGTAGGTTCAACTCCCACCATAGATGGAGTGATCAGCCCCGGGGAATGGAGTGACTCATTCGAAGCCGATATCTCCAATTTCCTTGGAAGACGCGACAATATCATCAAGCCCATCGGCAGCGTGATGGCCTGGTTCAAGGTAAATGCAGACAAAAGCTCGCTCTATGTGGCAGTTGATAATTCTTTTGACACGGTATTGGAAGATCATGATGAAATCGCACTCTATGTCGATGACAACAATGATGGGCTCTATCCGGCCCCCGGCGACAGCACCGAAGGCAATTTCTGGGCAGCGCACTATGCCTCGGGCGATGTGATCAGATTCCGCCCGATCTATAGTACCGGCGGGGTGGGTTCGACGTTTCTCCTGCCGAACCCGGAAATAAAGGTATCAACAGCAACCGGTCATATTGTTTATGAGTTTGTTATACCGCTTGGAACGGCATCAAACTGGCAGATTGGCTTCAACAACCAGGATCAAAGCGGCATTTTCATTTTTGCACTCGACGACCCCATCAACTACGATGGCTGGTGGCCATGCCTCAACCAGAATATTTTCACCGCCGAAGGATATGGCGTGATCACCTTCGGCGCGGTGGATGAGATCCCTCCTCCACCGCAGAATCTGATCCTCGAAAATCCGGTGGCCCAGAACATCATGCTGGAATGGGATCAGCCAAACATCACCGATTTCGGCCATTTCAACATTTACTGGTCCACCGATGGCGGGGCGACGTTCCCCAAACTGGACAGCACCATCGGCGTCCAGTATTTTCTCACGGTTCCTTCCAACGGGCTATATAAGTTCTATGTCACAACGGTCGACCGCGCAGGCCATGAATCAGTGCCATCGAATATCGTTGAGACGAACGTAGTCATCGGTATCCCGGAGACAGACCAGGCAAACAGCCTCACCATGATCAAATTGGGACCCAATCCGTTTACCCGGCAGCTTTACATTGATTTCAGGGTCAGGAATGAAACATTCCTTACCGTCCGGATCTTCGATATCAACGGAAAACTATTGAAAACACTGTATGATTCAAAAATTACAGCCGGAATGCATCATATTGGCTGGAATGGAAAGGATCAGGCGGGTCATGATTTGCAACCGGGGATATATATGGTTCGTTTCTATCCGGAAAACGGGATCCCGTCTACATTTAAAGCAGTCAGAAGGAGATAATCCATGGCTGGCCTGATTTTTTTTCAAAAAAATAAAAAAAAAAGTACGTCAATTCCAAATTCTTCTTTACTTTTACCCCGTTCTTTTATTCTGACTAAATAAAATTAAAATGATCCGGGCATAACAGAATGCCGGATTCAATGACTTGTATTGATGATCTTACTTGAACAGACGATCTATTTCTGGCCATTTTTAATTTATGCCGTTATTGCCATTGCCATTGTCGGCATCATGATCGGTCTGTCATTTTTCCTTGGAGAACGGCACCAGGGGCAAACCACCAACGAACCGTACGAGTCCGGAATTCCTGCTACAGGCAATGCCCGCCTTCGTTTTTCATCTCATTTCTACCTGATAGCCATGTTTTTCGTGATATTCGACCTGGATGCTGCATTTGTCATTGCCTGGGCTATCTCTTTCCGCGAATTAGGTCTGGCCGGATATCTGGGAGTTCTCGTTTTTATTCTGATCCTGGTTGTTGTACTTGTATATGAATGGGGTATCGGAGCTCTCAACTACGGACCCGATGGTAAAAAAATCATAAGGTATAAAAACAAAATGAAATGAATTATTCCGTACAGCGTCCGGGTGATATCAATGTGCGTGGTGCCGAAGTCGTGATCGATGAGGAAATTCAACGATCGGTGCTGCTCACACGGTTGGATGACATGGTTGCATGGGGGCGAAAAAATTCGATCTGGCCTTTTGCATTCGGACTTTCCTGCTGTTTCGTTGAAATGGCCACGACATTTACAAGCCGGTTTGATATTGCCCGGTTCGGTGGTGAAGTCATCCGCGGGACCCCGCGTGAAGCCGACCTGATGGTAATTGCCGGGACTGTCTTCATAAAAATGGCGCCCATTATTAAAAGGTTGCACGAACAGATGATGGCTCCCCGATGGGTCATCTCCATGGGCTCCTGTGCCAATTCAGGTGGAATGTACGATATTTACAGCGTTGTACAGGGCGTTGATAAGATCCTTCCGGTGGATGTCTATGTTTCCGGTTGCCCTCCCCGTCCTGATGCTTTCCTGGAAGGGCTGTTGCTCCTCCGTGAATCCATCGGTAAGGAAAAAAGGCCGCTCAGCTGGGCCGTCGGACCGCGGGGGATCATGACCCGGCAGGATCCACCCACCCAGCGTGACAAAAAAATGGATCAACGGAGAGCCATGGGAACGATCCGTCCGATGAATGAAATATGATCCGGTGAAAAATGAGATTGAAATGAATGAAATCCAGCCAATCGTAACCATACTGAAAAGCAAATTCGGTGATCCGGCTATCCTGTCGGAACAGGTTACCATTGACGGTACCCCGACCTTATGGATCCATCCGGATGAGATCAAAAATATTTTACGTTACCTGAAGAACGAAGTTACCGGCCCCTATAAAATGCTGTATGACCTCAGCGCTATTGATGAACGGAAGAGGACAAAGCCTGAAGGCAACCCTGACGGTGATTTTACCGTTGTATATCACCTCACGTCATTTGAACGGAACCAGGACATTCGCCTGAAGATCGCGCTTTCAGGGGAGTATCCGTCTGTGCCAAGCATCACCGACATCTGGGCCTGTGCCAACTGGTATGAATGCGAAGTTTACGATATGTTCGGTATTACCTTCACCGGACACCCTTTTTTACGCCGGATCCTGATGCCCCGCTCATGGAAAGGTCATCCCCTGCGCAAGGAACATCCGGCACGTGCTACTGAATCAGAGCCATTCGTGCTCGACGAGCAGATGCGGCAGATCGCGGATGCCGACCTTCAGTTCCGGCCGGAAGACTGGGGATTGCAAAGGCAGAGTGAAGATTCCGACTTCATGTTCCTGAACCTGGGTCCCCAGCACCCTGGAACCCACGGACTATTAAGGCTTGTCCTGCAACTCGATGGCGAGGATATTGTCGATGTCGTGCCCGATATCGGGTTTCATCACCGCGGCGCGGAAAAGATGGGGGAACGCCAGTCATGGCACACTTTTATTCCTTATACCGACCGGATCGACTACCTGGGAGGTGTGCTGAACAATCTCGCCTATCTTCTTCCCGTTGAAAAACTGGCCGGCATTGAGATCCCTGATCGTGCAAAGGTGATCCGCATCATGATGAGCGAGCTGTTCCGTATTCAGAGCCATCTGGTATGGCTGGGTACCTTTGCCCAGGATCTCGGACAGCTTTCTCCCGTCTTCTTTACTTTCAATGACCGGGAACGTGCTTTCGATATTGTTTCAGCGATCACCGGGGGCCGTATGCACCCCTCGTGGTTCAGGATCGGGGGTGTTGCACACGACTTGCCCGATGGCTGGCAGAAACAGATGCTGGATTTTGTGAATTATCTTCCGAAAAGGCTCAAAGAGTACGAAAAGGTAGTGATCAACAATAGCATTTTCAAGGCCCGGACGGTAGGCATAGGAGTTTACACGACCGAGGAGGCTATGGAATGGGGAATTACCGGTGCTGGTCTTCGTGCCACCGGGTATAATTTCGATTACCGCAAGCAACGCCCATATTCAGGAATAGACCAGTTTGAATTCGAGATCCCGCTGGGAAAGAACGGTGATTGTTACGACCGTGCCCTGGTACGAATGGAGGAGATACGCCAGAGCCTGCGCATCATCCGGCAGTGTATCGATAATATGCCGGCAGGATATTACAAGGCAGATCATCCGTTAGCGGTACCCCCAAGGAAAGAAAAGACCATGATGGATATCGAAACGCTCATTACCCACTTCCTTGCCGTTTCATGGGGACCGGTGATCCCTGCAGGCGAGGCCATGGTGCCCATCGAAGGCGCCAAGGGAAGCAACGGGTATTACCTGGTAAGTGATGGAGGCACCTCGGCATACAGGGCAAGGATCCGTACCCCGTCGTTTCCACATATGCAAATGATACCAATGATCAGTAAAGGATATACCATACCAGACCTGCTGTCAATTCTGGGTGCAATGGATTTTGTATTGGCAGATCTCGACAGATAATATGATAAAATGCTGACAGAACAGGAGAAACAGGAAATAATGGAAGAGGTAAGGCATTATCCGTACCCCGGGGTTGCCTGCCTCGATGCGCTGAAGATCGTTCAGGCTCACCGTGGATGGATAGCGGATGATTCGGTCAGGGACATAGCCGCACTTCTCGAGATATCCCCTGAGAAAGTTGATGGTGTGGCTACATTCTATACCAGGATTTACCGCAAGCCGGTCGGCCGGCATGTGATCCTGGTTTGCGACAGCATCAGTTGCATGATCATGGGTTATGAGTCTGTTTATGATCATCTTTCACGAAAGCTGGGAATTATTTTCGGGGAAACCACGTCCGATAACCGGTTTACACTACTTCCGGTGACTTGCCTGGGAAACTGTGACCATGCGCCCGCGATCATGATCGACAATGATCTGTTCAACAGGGTAGCCATCGAAGATCTGGATCAACTGCTTGAAAATTATGACTGAATACGAATGGAAAAACCGTTAACAAAACATATTAAACCCGACGGATCGCAACTGATCCTGGAAAATTATGTCCGGGAAGGCGGGTATCAGGCTGTCCGTAAGGTTCTTAAGGAGATGTCGCCTTCCGATGTGATCCGTGAGGTCAAAGCATCCAATTTACTTGGCCGGGGCGGTGGAGGATTCCCCGCGGGAAATAAATGGGGCTTTGTGCCGGTAGATAAAGAGCTTGAGCCGACAAGATACCTCGTTTGCAATGCCGATGAAATGGAGCCCGGCACCTTCAAAGACCGAATGCTGATGGAGGAGAATCCCCACCAGTTGATCGCGGGTATGATCATCGCCTCCTTTGCCATCAAGGCTGGTAAAGCATATATTTTCCTGCGGTGGGCCTATAAAAAATCAGAGGCTGTTCTCCGGAAAGCAATTGCAGAGGCTTATGCAGCAGGATTCCTTGGTAAAAACATCCTGGGTTCAGGGTATGACCTCGATCTCTATCTGCATACCAGCGCCGGAAGGTATATTTGCGGTGAAGAAACCGGCCTGCTCAATTCACTCGAAGGGAAAAGGGCCACACCGAGGGACAAGCCTCCGTTTCCGGCGATCAGCGGCTTATTTGGCAAACCAACCGTGGTCAACAATGTGGAGACTTTATCCTGTGTCCCTCATATTGTGGAAAATGGCGCCGAATGGTTCAAGAGCATAAGCCTTTCCTGGGAAGGGGGTACGAAGTTGTATGGTGTGAGCGGAAGGGTGAAAAAGCCCGGTATATGGGAATTGCCGCTGGGAACCACGATGCGCGAGATCATTGAAGAACATGCAGGCGGGATGATGGATGGTTATAAGTTCAGGGGAGCATTGCCCGGTGGAGCATCAACCGATTTCATTGTTGAAGAGCATATGGACATCCCCCTTGATTTTTCATCGCTGGTTCCCGAGGGAAGCAGGCTGGGAACGGGAACACTCATCATTCTTGACGATAAGACCTGTCCGGTTGCTTTCATACACAACCTTGAAAAATTCTTTGCCAAAGAAAGCTGCGGATGGTGCACCCCATGCCGGGAAGGATTGCCATGGGTCGAGAAGATCCTGGAATCCATTGAAAATGGAAGGGGAAAGGAAAAAGACCTTGACACACTTAATTTTCACACCTGGTATTGCGGGCCCGGCCACACGTTTTGCGCCCATGCACCCGGAGCCATGGAGCCTTTGCAAAGCGGTCTCAAATATTTTCATGATGATTTTATGAAGCATATAAAAGAACAACATTGTCCCTGGAGGTCATGATGGTTAAAATTCAGATCGACGGAAAATACTATCATGTAAAACCGGGGAAGAACCTTCTCGAAACCTGCCTGGCACTGGGTATTTATGTACCCCACTTTTGCTATCACGGGGCCATGGGTTCCGTGGGCGCCTGCAGGCTTTGCGCCGTGAAAAAATACGGCAGCTCCGACGACATCAAAGACCGGATCGTCATGTCATGCATGGAACCTGTCAGAGAGGGCCTGACCGTTTCGGTGAATGACCCTGATTCCATCATGTTCCGGGAAGCCATCATCGAAAGCCTGATGATCAACCACCCGCACGATTGCCCTGTTTGTGACGAGGGGGGAGAATGTCACTTACAGGATATGACGGTGATGACCGGCCATAACTACCGCCGGTTTGAATTTAAAAAAAGGACGTTCATCAACCAGTCTCTCGGGCCTTTTATCAGCCATGAGATGAACCGGTGTATCCAGTGTTACCGTTGCGTTCGGTTTTATAATGATTATGCCGGCGGGAAAGACCTGGCGGTTTTCGGTTCACACGATACCCTCTATTTCGGGCGGAATCAGGATGGCACCCTTGAAAGTGAATTCAGCGGAAATCTCGTGGAGGTATGCCCTACCGGTGTATTCACCGACAAAACCCTGAAAGAACATTACACCCGCAAATGGGACCTGACCAATGCACCTTCGGTATGTGTTCATTGCAGTGTGGGTTGCAACACCATTGCCGGTGAAAGATACGGCAGCCTTCGTCGCATCATGAGCCGTTACAACGGTTCCGTGAATGGCTATTTCCTCTGCGACCGCGGACGGTTCGGCTATGAGTTCGTGAATGATGAAAACAGGATCAGGAAAGTACAGGTACGCATTTCGAAAGTGACAGCTTTAACCGAAGCGACGCCGGATATGCTGACTACTGCTTTATCGGGGGCCTTTTCAGGAAAAAATAAAATAATGGGTATCGGTTCACCCCGGGCTTCGCTGGAGACGAATTTTGTACTGTCACAGCTCGTGGGAAAAGAAAATTTCTTTCACGGAGTTACACGGAAAGAACATTCGCTGATAAAAACGGCCATTGACATTTTACAGCACGAGGCAGTCCATTCTCCATCCCTTAAAGAAATTGAAAAATCGGATGCCGTTTTCATCCTTGGAGAGGATCTGACCAACACGGCACCCATGGCAGCGCTTGCCATAAGGCAGGCTGCCCGCAATAAAGGCATTGATTTAGCTGCCGGTTCCGGGATCCCGAGGTGGAATGATTATGCAGTCCGGTTGAAGGCGCAGGAGGTTAAAAGCCCTATCTTCATTGCCATTCCTTTCAGCACCAAACTGGACGAACTCGCAGAAACGACTTACCGGGCCGCCTATACAGATATTGCCAGGCTTGGATTCGCGGTTGCATCTCTGATCAATGATGCCGCACCTCCGGTAAAAGGAGTGGATCAGGAACAAATGGAACTGGCCCAAAACATCGCGAATGTTTTGAAAGTATCGAAAAATCCATTGATCATTACAGGGACCCAGGGTGGTTCTGAAGATATGCTGCATGCCGCTGCCAATATTGCCATGGCCCTTTCCCTTAACGGGAACAATGGCTCGCTCAGCATCGTGGTCCCGGAATGCAACAGCGTGGGATTGGGCATGATGGACGGCAAACCATTCGAAGATGCATTTGCACTGACGGCCGTTTCCGGGATCGATACCCTTGTCATTGCAGAAAATGATCTGTACCGGAGAGCAGACAAGGTCATGATAGATTCCCTGTTTGAAAAATGCAGGACCATCGTTGTACTGGACCATCTGGGGAATGATACGACCCTGAAAGCCGATATCCTTTTGCCCGCGGGTACTTTTGCCGAATCGGAGGGCACACTTGTCAGCAACGAAGGCCGTGCACAGCGCTTTTACACGGTGTTTCCCCCGGGCGAACCCGTTACCGAAAGTTGGCGCCGTTTAAGGGATCTGATGATCATCAACGGGAAAACCGAAGCAGCCTCGTGGGAAAACTTTGATCAGGTTGTAAAAGCCATGACGGACAGCATCCCTGCCTTTGCCAGGATCAAAAGTCATATGCCCGGTGCTGATTTCAGAATACTCAACGAAAAGGTAAAACGGCAAACGATCCGGTTCAGCGGCAGAACCGCCATGAACGCGCATTTCAGGGTAAGTGAACCTCAAACGCCGGTTGATCCTGACTCACCCCTGGCATTCAGCATGGAAGGCAGTGACGAGATTCCGCCTTCCTCGCTTGTTACCAATTACTGGGTCCCCGGCTGGAACTCGAACCAGGCGATGAACTTTTACCTTGACGGGCCCAACGGGCATATGAAAGGCGGAGATCCCGGTATCAGGTTATTTGAAACCGATGTCACTCATCATATTTCATTCTTTGCACCAGTTGTACCTCCCTTCACCCGGGAACAGGGAGTCTGGCTTTTCGTCCCGGTTTACCAGATCTTCGGTTCAGAAGAACTGAGTTCAAGGGGTCATGCAATAGCTGAAAGGATCCCAAAACCATTTGTTTTAATAAACGCCAGTGATGCTGAACGGATCGGCATCATGGAAAATGAGCCGGTGAACGTAACCATATCACAGAAAACAATCCTGTTGACATTAATAATAGATGAGAACATTCCCGACGGTATTGCCGGGTTGTCGACCGGTTTACCGGGATTATCATACTTGAATCTGCCTGAGATGGGGAGGTTAAGCAAATCAAATTGAGTAGATGAATGACATTGTTATCATAGCAGGTGTATTATTGATCGTGCTGAATATAGCCGCCGGGCTGATCTATGTTGAGCGCAGGCTGCTTGCTTTATGGCAGGACCGTTACGGACCTAACCGCGTCGGTCCGTTTGGGCTCGGGCAAGTGGTTGCCGACATGGTCAAGATATTTTTCAAGGAGGACTGGATACCACCCTTTTCCGACAAGGCGGTGTTCGTGATCGCCCCGGGGATCCTCATGGCCACCCTCCTGCTCACTTTCGCCGTGGTTCCATTTGCCCCCGGTTTCAATGTTTTCGATTCAAATATTGCCTTGCTGTTCTTCCTTGGAAATTCATCGCTGGGGGTTTACAGTGTCGTGTTAGGCGGTTGGGCTTCGAACAATAAATATTCGTTGCTGGGCGCCATGAGGGCATCCGCGCAGATGCTCACTTACGAAGTATTCATGGGCCTTTCGCTGATGGGCGTGGTCATGATGGCAGATACTTTTAACCTCACCGGGATCGTTGAAGCACAGCAGCACGGATGGTTTATTTTCCCCCAGTTTGTCGGATTTGTCATTTTTCTGATCGCCGGGATCGCTGAAACGCACCGGATACCGTTTGACATACCTGAAGCCGAGGGGGAACTGGTTGCCGGTTTCCATTCCGAATATTCCGGTATGAAATTCGGGATGTTCTTCGTGGGCGAATACATCGGGGTGACCCTGATCTCATCGCTCATCACGATCCTTTTTTTCGGAGGCTGGCTCGGGCCTGCCTTTCTGCCACCGATCGTCTGGTTTTTTTTAAAGACCGGCGTGTTCATATGTTTCTTCATCCTGCTCAGGGCATCGTTGCCACGACCACGGTACGATCAACTGATGAGCATCGGGTGGAAGATCCTGCTGCCTCTCTCCCTGATCAATATCCTGGTGACTGGCGCTTTACTCATTTATCTTAAATAACATGTTCAGCATATTAAGAAGCATATGGTACACCTTCCTGCACGCGTTTCACAAGCGGGAAACCATCATGTACCCCGAAGAGAAACCTTACCTGCCCCCGCGGTACCGTGGCAGAATTATTCTAAGCCGTGACCCCGACGGAGAAGAACGTTGCGTGGCCTGTTATTTATGCGCGGCTGCCTGTCCGGTTGACTGTATATCTTTACAGGCCACGGAGGATGAAAACGGCAGACGATATCCGGAATTTTTCAGGATCAACTTTTCACGGTGCATTTTCTGCGGATTATGCGAAGAGGCTTGTCCTACGTTCGCGATCCAGTTGGTTCCCGATTTTGAGATGGCGGAATCCGACAGACAGAACATGGTCTATGAAAAAGAACACCTCCTGATCAGCGGGGAAGGGAAATATCCCGGATATAATTTTTACCGGAATGCGGGTGTAGATATGGGTGTAAAAGGCAAGGGAGAAGGCGATCAGGAACAGGCGCCTGTTGATATTAAAAGTATAATGCCATAATCCGGCCTCCCCCTCCCTGTTTGGGGAGGGGCCGGGCGTGGAGAAAATTGAACAGATGAATACATTTTTTTACATAGCCGCCGCCATCGCGCTGATCTCAACCGGTTTCGCGATAACCGGCCGGAATGCCATTCACGCGCTGTTGTTCCTTATTGTCTCGCTCCTTGCCATTTCGATCATCTTCTATATTCTTGGCGCCCCGTTTATTGCCGCCCTGGAGGTGATCATCTATGCAGGAGCTGTCATGGTCCTTTTCATCTTTGTCATCATGATGCTGAATGTGGGCATGGAAAGAGAGATGGAGAGTAAATGGCTTAAACCGGGGATGTGGATCGTGCCTTCTGTCCTGGCATTGATCCTGCTGGTCGATTTTCTTTACATGCTGAACAGGATGTCGCATCAGGAAATTCCGGGCATGATCATTCCGCCCAAACAGGTTGGGATATCGTTGTTCTCAACCTATGTACTGGGTGTTGAAATAGCCGGGATGTTATTGTTAGCCGGGATCGTTGGTGCATATCACCTGGGTAAGCAAAAGAAAAAGGTACTTCATCGTTTTCTGAAGCAGGAGGAGGCCGGGGAACCGGAAGTTATGGATGAATAAACTGAACTGAATGGTAACTGTTTCTATCGAAATTCAACTGTTATTTGCAGGCCTGCTTTTTCTGATGGGACTCATCGGGTTGCTCGTCCGCAGGAACATCATCTTCATGCTGATGTCGATCGAGGTCATGTTCAACAGTGCCGGTATGGTGTTCGTAATTGCGGGATCCCATTGGGCACAGGTCGACGGGCAGGTCATGTTCATTTTCATTCTTTCGGTAACCGCTGCCGAAGTCTCAGTGGGGCTGGCGCTTATACTACAGATGTACCATCATTTCAAATCACTTGACGTGGACAAACTGAACAAACTTAAAGATATCTTCTGATCCTATGATGACGATGATCCTGGCTCTTATCGTGATCCTGCCATTGACCGGCTTTCTGATCCTCGCTGTTTTCGGCAGCAGGATGTCAAAGTCGATCATTCCAATGGTAGGAGCCGGTTCCGTTGGACTTTCCGCCTTGCTGACCATGATCCTCGGGCTTTCTTTTTTAATTTCTCCCCCATCCGGGGGTGCCATCGCGGCAAATTTATGGGAATGGATGAATACCGGAGGATTCACTACCTCCATTGCGTTCAGGCTGGATGCTCTTTCGTTGGTCTTCATTTTTGTGATCACATTCATCGGATTCCTGATCCATGTTTATTCGGTTGAGTTCATGGCGGAAGATGAGGGGTATTCGCGCTTCTTTGCCTACATGAACCTCTTTGTATGTTCCATGCTGATCCTGGTGCTGGCCGACAACCTGTTGCTGCTATATCTCGGTTGGGAAGGTGTGGGGTTATGCAGCTACCTGCTGATCGGTTTCTGGTATAAGGAGCCGGCAAACGGCTATGCTGCCCGGAAAGCCTTCATCATCACCCGGGTAGGCGATACTGCCATGATCATCGGGCTGTTCCTGCTCTTCATTAATCTGAACACCCTGAATATCAACGAACTGATGCAACTGGCCCCGCAACAGTGGGGTTCCGGATCCCCGATGGCAACCTGGGCTGCCTTATTGCTCCTAGGCGGGGCGCTCGGAAAATCAGCTCAGTTGCCGTTACAAACATGGCTCCCGGATGCAATGGCCGGCCCGTCGCCGGTAAGTGCATTGATCCATGCTGCCACGATGGTGACTGCAGGGGTTTACCTTATCGCCCGCACCCATGTTCTTTTCACGCTGGCCCCGGCAGTTCAGACCGCCGTGGCGATCATAGGCGCACTTACGTTGCTGCTGGCAGGTTTCAGCGCACTCACCCAGCATGACCTGAAAAGGGTCCTGGCCTATTCGACCATCAGCCAGATCGGGTATATGTTCCTGGCGCTCGGCGTCGGTGCCTGGTCGGCCGGAATTTTCCATTTCATGGTTCATGCCTTCTTCAAAGCCCTTTTGTTCCTTGCTGCAGGAGTAGTGATCGTGGTGCTGGACGAGGAACATGATATCTTTAAAATGGGAGGGTTAAGGAAAAAGATCCCCGTGGTCTTCTGGACCTTCCTGATCGGAGCTGCTTCGCTGGCAGCCTTGCCATTAGTCACTGCCGGTTTTTACAGCAAAGATCAGATCCTGTGGTTTGCCTGGTCGGCCGGTAACGGCAATCCGTTGTTGTGGCTTGCCGGATTGACCGGTGCTTTCCTGACCTCCCTCTATACCTTCAGGTTGGTCTTCCTCGTTTTCTTCGGTTCCACCGGGACTGAACCCACCCGTTTTCCGGGCCGGCTGATGGTGGTCCCCATGGTCGTCCTTGCCGTCTTTTCCCTGGTAGCCGGATTCATCGAATTACCGGATTCCATGGGACATGTGCAGTTGTTTTCAGGTTTTATGAACACGGTACTCCCCCCGGTGATCTTTTCACACGGAAACCTTCCTGAAGTATTGTTTCAGCTGTTAGCGGCAGTGGTCTCACTTTTCGGTATTTACCTTGCCTGGGTGATCTACCTGAAGAGACCTGCACTTTCCGAATCGTTCAACCACAGCCGCATCAGTAATTTCCTGTGTAACGGCTGGGGCTTCGACCGGGTTTATGATGTCCTGTTCGTTAAACCGCTGGTATGGCTTGCCGACATTGACAAGAACGACTTCATTGACCATATCGGGTCAGCTTTTACCTCGGTGACAATATTCCTCAACCGGTTGCTCAGTACAACACAAACCGGAAAATTGAGATGGTATGTCATGGCATTTGCCATCGGTATTGTATTCTTCCTGACTATTCTGATGAACCTATGATACTTCTGTTGCTGATACTGGTTTTATTGGTGGGTGGAATCCTTGCATGGATCACCGGAAAATGGAATGACCTGCTGCCGCGCATCATTTCGGTGGCAGCCCTTTCCGTTGATCTGATCCTGCTGATCCTGATCTGGCTCATCCGGCCGGCAATCGTCAACGAAATCTGGTGGATCGACTTTGTTACACCATGGATCCCTACTTTCGGGATCAGCATGCATCTGGCGATTGACGGACTGAGCATGCTGTTGTTATTACTGACAATGTTTATTGGCCTGGTGTCGGTGGTGATCTCCTGGAAAGAGATCCGGGAGAAAACAGGTTTCTTTCATTTCAACATCCTTTGGATCCTGTCCGGTATCACCGGTGTATTTCTTTCCATGGATATGTTCCTTTTCTATTTTTTCTGGGAATTGATGCTGGTTCCGATGTATTTCCTGATCAGCATCTGGGGGCATGAAAACCGCGTTTATGCCTCTTACAAATTCTTCATCTATACACAGGCAAGCGGATTGCTCATGTTTTTATCCATCCTTGCCCTTTACTTTATCCATGGAAGGCAAACAGGAATATACACATTCGATTACATACTACTGGTTGGAACCTCCATGGCGCCCGGTATTGCATTTCTCCTCATGCTTGGGTTCCTGGCTGCATTCCTGGTTAAATTGCCGGTGGTGCCGTTACACAACTGGCTGCCCGACGCACATACCGAAGCGCCCACGGCCGGAAGTGTGATCCTGGCCGGACTTCTGCTCAAGACCGGCGCATACGGGCTGATCCGGTTCGTACTACCCTTGTTTCCCGGGGCGTCGGTGAGTTTTGCCCCGGTGGGTATGATATTGGGGATTATCGGGATCCTTTATGGTGCAAAGCTTGCATTTGCCCAGACTGACCTGAAACGGCTGGTCGCCTATACCAGTGTAAGCCACATGGGTTTTGTCATCCTTGGGGTTTATGCATTCAACGAAATTGCATTACAGGGAGTGATCATTCAGATGATCGCGCATGCCCTGAGTACCGGTGCTTTATTCATCCTGGTCGGCCAGCTCTATGAACGCATCCATACCCGTGATCTTATGAAGATGGGTGGATTATGGCAACAGGTCCCGGTGATGGGAGCCATGGGTCTTCTGTTTGCCATGGCTTCCCTCGGTTTGCCCGGATTGGGCAACTTCGTTGCCGAATTTTTAATTCTTGCCGGGACATTTAAAAGCAGCATTCTGATGACAAGCCTGGCCTGCACCGGATTGGTGGCCGCCACGGTCTATTCATTACGGATCGTACAAAAGGTCTTCCTGGGCAAAACAGGATCAGATTGGAAAATAAAAGACCTGACAGTCCGTGAAAAATTTATCACTGCATGCCTGGTGATCGCGATCATCTATCTTGGCCTGTTCCCTCAAAAGATACTTGATACCGGCAAACCATCGGTCTTAAAAACTCTTGACCCCATTGAACAATTTACAAAAACCATTCACTCCTCCCGGCATTGGAATGGTGCCGGCGACAGGATTAATCGAGTAAACTGCAAGCTATGGTAAGGGACGATTTCCTGTGTTTAACCCCACTCATGATCATTGCAGGTGTCCCTGTAGTGATGATGCTTGTGATTGCCGTTGTAAGGAACCAGAAAGTAATCTATGGGCTGTCGCTGGCCGGCTTCGTGCTTGCTTTCCTGTCGGTTTTTCTTCTTTTGCCGGTAATCCCGCATACGATACCGGAACTGCTTGTTTTTGATGGGTTCACCGTTCTTTTTTTCGGGATCATCATCCTGACAAGCCTGCTGGTGACTGTATTGTCACACGGATATCTTAATTACCAGGAGAGTGAACGTGAGGAATATTTTATCATTCTTTATACGGCAGTATTGGGTTCGCTGGTATTGGCTGCGGCCGGCAATTTTGTGACCCTGTTCCTCGGACTTGAACTGCTGAGTATATCACTCTACGTGCTTATTGCCTACCGACGGTCACGGGATAATTCGATTGAGGCTGCGGTCAAGTACCTGATCCTTGCATCGGTATCTTCAGCGTTTTTATTGTTTGGCATGGGCCTGATCTACCTGGACACCGGCGCACTCGAATTTTCGGCCATGGCACAAGTGTTAAAATCCTCCGGTTATTCTTCGCCACTGCTACTTACTGGCTTCAGCATGATGGTCGTCGGTATTGGGTTTAAACTGGCGCTGGTTCCTTTTCACATGTGGACGCCCGATGTGTATCATGGGGCGCCCGTACCCGTTACAACCTTTGTGGCCACCGTATCGAAAGGGGCCGTCATGGCGGTATTATTGAGATTTTTTGATGCAATACAAGGATTCACAAACCATCAGTTCATTTTGCTGATCACCGTGGTTGCCATTCTTTCGATGTTCATCGGGAACCTTCTGGCCATCCGGCAACAAAACGTGAAACGAATACTGGCTTATTCCTCCATCTCCAATATGGGGTACCTGATGGTTACCTTGCTGATCAGCAGTCCTGAGGGTATCCATGCCGCTGTTTTTTATATCGTTTCGTATATGATCACTACACTTGGAGCATTCGGAGTGATCACCCTGCTTTCTGACCGCGACAATGATGCGGAAAAGCTTAAAGATTACACCGGATTATTCTGGAAACGCCCCTGGATCGCCATAGTTTTCACCCTTGCCTTGCTTTCACTGGCAGGAATACCAATTACAACCGGATTCATGGCCAAGTTCTACATTGTGTTCGAAGGAATCAATTCGGGACTGTTTATCCTGGTAACCGCCCTGATCATCAACAGCGTGATTGGATTGTATTACTACCTGCGTGTAATCACAACCCTGTTTTCCCCTTCCAATGATACCCGGTTTCCTCCAATTTCGATTGCCGGGCACCTGGTACTGGGTATTGTTACCATCGGCATCCTGTGGTTGGGGATATTTCCCGAATGGTTCATTAACCTTATCGCACGGTTTTAAGGAACGCCTTTACGGGACCCGTTAAATACCTCCTTTTTCCGGTGTACATTTTGCCATGGATTTTTTTTCCGGATTTGATATTTTTTGTGCATTTTGAACTATATTTGCATAAATTAAATCTAAATAAAAATAACCATGAAAACAATTAAAATAATTTTAGCAATTATATTGATTGCAGGCGGAAGTGTTATGGGTGGGAATCCTAAGGCACCTTCGAAAGAAAACAGTTATTTTGTTCAGGTTCCTCATACACACGAACAATGCATGAATACGATGAATGAGATGAAAGAGAAGGGTGATGCCTATCTTTCAAAATTCTGGTTTGGATGCATGTCCGGAGATCATACGGTTTATAGCATTTTAAAAGGCACCTCTGAGGATGAAGTAAGAAAGATGCTTCCAAAAAATGAACAGAAAAGTGCTAAGATCGTAAAAGTCGATAAATTCACCATAGCGCAGTTGGAAAAAATGCACGCTGATCAAAAGTAGATCTGTTTTTTATAAACGCGAAAATAAAACGCCCTGATGGTATTAACCCCGTCAGGGTGTTTTCATTTCAGAGCATCGTTCAGCGGGAAACTCTCCTTCATCCTGACTCCCTTATCTGTTGCTTCAACCGTACAACATTCGCGGTAAAGGTCATGTTCCAGGAACAATACATAACCGTTTTGCGCCGCCTCCGCCATGAAAGCCTCTTTTTCCTTCAGCGTGATCAGCGGACGGGTATCATAGCTCATGACCCAGGGTAACGGAATATGGGCTGCCGAAGGAAGCAGGTCGGCCATGTAAACAATCGTTTTCCCATTGTATCTGATGAAAGGTATCACTTGTCCGTCGGTATGACCATTAAAAATGCGGACAGACACATTCGGAAAGAGTTCCGAATCACCTTCGATCAGCTCCAGCCGGCCCTTCTCTTTGATGGGCAGGATGTTCTCTTTCAGAAACGAGGCCTTTTCACGGTTGTTCGGGTTGGTGGCCCATTCCCATTGCTTCCGGCTGGTATGGTACGTGGCATTTTTAAACGTGACTTCATAACCGGTTTTCCCCGGATCCCATCGGATCGCTCCTCCGCAATGGTCAAAATGCAGGTGGGTCAGGATCACATCCGTGATGTCATCCAATGTGGAACCGGCTGTTAAAAGTGATTTTTCTAAGGTATCCTCCCCGTTGAGGTGGTAGTTCGCGAAGAATTTCTCAGACTGTTTATCACCGATCCCGCAATCGATCAGTATTTTGCGATCACCGTCCACGATCAGCAAACAGCGCATCGACCAGTTGCAGAGGTTGTTCTCATCACTGGGATAGGCCTTACCCCAGATCACCTTTGGCACGACGCCGAACATGGCGCCGCCATCTAATTTCAGATTACCGGTATTTATTGGATATAATTTCATAGTTATCAGATATTCCCTCTCCCCCGCCCCCTGGGGGAGGGGTGTAGGGGTGGGGTTCAAACATATTCCTGCACCTTCATCTCCCCCTTGAGTACCCGAAGTGCATTCCCCGCCATTGCTTCAAGTTCATTATCGCCTGGATATAGGAAGATCGGGGCAAATTTTTCAACATGATCAATAATATTGCGTACCACGAACTGGCTGTGGGCAATGTCGCCTGTAATGAGGATGGCATCTGCGCTGCCTTTCAGCACGGCGAACATTTCACCGATGCTTTTGGATACCTGGTAGGCCATGGCTTCCATGATCAGTTTGGCATAGGCATCGCCATGATTGATCCGGTTCTCAATTTCATTGATATCACGGGTTCCCAGGTATGCATTCACGCCTGCACAGTGGGTAAGCAGGCACAACATTTCATCGAGGGTTTTGGTGCCGCTGAAACACATTTTAACGACATCGCCCATTGGCAATGAACCGCTGCGGACCATGGAAAAGGGACCGTCGCCTTCAAATCCCTGGTTCACATCGATCACCCTGCCCAGGCGATGCGCTCCCACGGTAGTCCCGTTTCCAATATGAGCAACGATAATATTGAGCTCCTCATATTTCTGCTTGTGGGTATCCGCGTGCATTTTGGCAACAGCTTTCTGGTTGAGCGCATGAAATATTGATTTACGCTGAATTTCGGGAGAACCCGTGATCCGTGCCAGGTCATGAAATTCATCGACAACCGTGGGATCCGCGATCATTGCCCTTGCCCCGGGTATTTCAGCAGCTATAGCGTCGGCAAGCAAGCCGCCGATGTTGATGACATCCTCACCCACCGGGCTATGCAACAGGTCGTTCTTCAACAGGTCGTTCACTTCAAAAACACCCGACTGTACAGGTTTGATCAATCCTCCGCGCGATATGACGATCTTTAATTCATGCAGTTTGAATTCATTATTTCTGATTTCCCTGAGAACACTCTCCTTTCGAAACTGTACCTGGTCGTAAATCGACTTAAAGGGGGAAAGTTCTTCAGCCGAATGCCGGCGGCTGATCATGTAAAGAAGTTTGTGATTCTGGTAAACTGCGATCTGCGTGAGATAATCCTGGGGATTGACAACCAAAATATTGAACAATGTCATACGTCTGGTTTTTAATAATTTACATATTGCGCCTGTATTGTCCGCCAACTTCGAACAGAGCATCGGTGATTTGTCCGATCGAACAGCATTTGGATGCTTCCATCAGGCTTTCAAAGATATTATTATTTTTTATTGCCGCTATTTTCAGATTTTCAATCAGTGCCGCCGATATTAAAGCATTCGTTTTGTGAAGGTTTTCAAGCATTTGAATCTGATATTGTTTCTCCTCTTCCGTAGCCCGGATGACTTCGCCGGGAAGTACAGTCGGTGAGCCTTTGCTTGAAAGAAAAGTATTTACCCCGATGATCGGGAGTTTCCCTGTATGTTTGAGCGTTTCGTAGTAGAGGCTCTCTTCCTGGATCCTGCTGCGCTGGTACATCGTTTCCATGGCCCCCAGCACCCCTCCGCGTTCAGAGATCCGTTCAAATTCCAGCATGACAGCTTCTTCAACAAGGTCGGTCAACTCCTCAATGATGAATGCACCCTGCAATGGATTCTGATTTCTTGCCAGTCCCAGTTCATTGTTGATGATCATCTGGATGGCAATCGCACGGCGTACCGATTCTTCGGTAGGTGTTGTTATGGCTTCATCGTATGCATTGGTATGCAGCGAGTTGCAATTGTCGTAAATGGCATAAAGCGCCTGCAGGGTAGTACGGATGTCGTTGAAGTCGATCTCCTGTGCATGCAGCGACCTGCCGGATGTCTGGATGTGGTATTTCAGCATCTGCGACCGTGCATCTGCTTTGTATTTGAATTTCATGGCTTTAGCCCAGATGAGCCTTGCCACACGTCCGATCACCGAATATTCCGGATCAACCCCGTTGGAGAAGAAAAACGACAGGTTTGGAGCAAATTTATTGACATCCATCCCGCGTGAAACATAGTATTCCACATACGTGAATCCGTTGGCAAGTGTAAATGCAAGCTGGGATATAGGGTTGGCGCCTGCTTCAGCGATATGATACCCGGAGATGGAGACGGAATAGAAGTTCCTGACATTGTTGTCGTTGAAATATTGCTGGATATCGCCCATCATTTTCAAGGCGAAATCAATCGAAAAAATACAGGTATTCTGAGCCTGGTCCTCCTTGAGGATGTCTGCCTGAACGGTCCCCCGGACATGGGTCAGCGCTTCCTTTTTAATTTTTTCATACACGTCCGGTGGCAGCACCTGGTCGCCGGTAACGCCCAGAAGCAACAAACCCAACCCGTCATGCCCTTTCGGCAAATCTCCCTGGTAGTGAGGCCGTTGGGTTCCTGCTTTTTTATAAATGGCCGCTATTTTTTTCTCTACCTCATCTGCCAGATCATTTTGTAGGATATATTTTTCACATTGCTGGTCGATGGCGGCATTCATGAAATAACCTACCATGGTTGGCGCCGGCCCGTTGATCGTCATCGAAACGGAGGTATTCGGGTTGACCAGGTCAAACCCGGAGTAAAGTTTTTTGGCATCATCAAGGCAGGCAACGGAGACCCCCGCGTTGCCTATTTTTCCATAGATATCCGGTCGCGTACCCGGATCGAAACCATAAAGCGTCACTGAATCGTAAGCCGTGGAAAGCCTGACGAATGGCATCCCGAATGAGACATAGTGGAAACGCTTATTGGTTCGTTCCGGGCCTCCTTCCCCGGCAAACATGCGGGTAGGGTCTTCGCTTTCGCGCTTGAAAGGGAATACCCCGGCGGCATAAGGGAATTCACCTGCAACGTTTTCACGCAGTGACCATTTCAGGATATCGCCCCACGCTTCGTAACGGGGCATGGATATCTTCGGGATCTTCAGCCGGGAAAGGGATTCGGTGTGGGTCTCAACTTTTATCTCTTTATTCCTGACTTTATAACTGTAGAAATCACCTTTATATGATTTAACCTTTTCTTTCCAGTTTTTCAGGATCTGATGATTACGCGGGTCAAGCTGTTTGAGGGTTTCCTCATACAGCAGGTCGAGTTCGGGGAGGGCTTTCACCCCGTCAGGGTGGTCGACCCCGTCAGGGTGGGAACTCGCGGTGTGCAGGGTTTCGATGGTCTGAGCGATACAATAAAGCTGCTGGGCGATTTTTGCCTGCACGCTGGTCCATTGGTTGTAATTATGCACGGTTTCGGCAATTTCAGCCAGGTACCGTGTTCTTGCCGGTGGAATGATAAAAATCTTTTCCGTCATTTCAACGCCTGATTCAAAATTACTGGGCAATGAAATTCCGACTTTCGACCTGATCATTTGAACCAGTGCCCTGTAAAGCTCATTCACCCCTGGATCGTTGAACTGGGAAGCCACCGTGCCATACACAGGCATCTCTTCCACGGGTTTTTCAAAATATTTATGGTTGCGCTGGTATTGTTTTTTTACATCGCGCAATGCGTCAAGCGCCCCGCGTTTATCGAATTTATTGATCGACACCAGGTCTGCAAAATCAAGCATGTCGATCTTTTCAAGTTGACTGGCCGCACCATATTCAGGGGTCATCACATAAAGGGTCACATCGCTGTGATCGACGATCTCGGTATCGGATTGCCCGATGCCCGACGTTTCAACGATCACCAGGTCAAAACAGGCTGTTTTTGCCACATTGATGGCATCTTTCACATATTTCGAAAGGGCCAGGTTCGATTGCCGTGTTGCAAGCGAACGCATGTACACCCTTGGGTTGAATATGGCGTTCATCCTGATCCGGTCGCCGAGAAGCGCTCCCCCTGTTTTACGTTTGGACGGATCGATAGAAATGATAGCCAATGTTTTATCCTGAAGATCGGCCAGAAATCTGCGAACAATTTCATCGACCAGCGAAGATTTACCCGAACCACCGGTCCCTGTGATACCAAGAACCGGGATCTTTGACTTTGCTGCCTCTTTCCCGATCTTATCGAGAAAAGTCCGGCTCTTTTCAGGGTAGTTTTCTGCTGCTGAGATCAGTCCGGCAATCTCCCTGAAATCCTTCCGGCGGATCTTATCCGTATCAAATACAGGCTGGTCACCGACAGGAAAATCGCATTTCATTAGCAAATCGTTGATCATTCCCTGGAGCGACATCTCGCGGCCATCGTCGGGCGAATAGATCCGCGTGATGCCATATTCATGCAGTTCCCTGATCTCGTGTGGTAAAATGACCCCACCGCCACCGCCAAAAATCCTTATACGGCTGCATTTCCGTTCCTGCAAAAGGTCGAACATATACTTGAAATACTCGATGTGTCCGCCCTGGTACGAAGTGATGGCAATTGCCTGGACATCTTCCTGGATGGCACAATCGACCACCTCCTGAACAGAACGGTTATGGCCGAGATGGATGACCTCTGCCCCGCTGGCCTGGAGGATCCGGCGCATGATGTTGATCGCGGCATCATGCCCGTCAAACAGGGATGCGGCTGTAACAATCCGGATATGATTTTGTGGTTTATAGATTTCAGGATTCTTCATCGTCAGTTTTTTCACCTAAGCAGGCACTGCAGGGCACGTTATTCATTCATGATCGCCCTGGAGATGATCATCAGATTTATTTCACTGGTACCTTCATAGATCTGGGTCAGTTTTGCCTCCCGCATCAGGCGCTCCACATGATATTCCTTCACGTAACCATACCCCCCGTGTATCTGAACCGCTTCGGTCGTGACATACATGGCCGATTCGGCTGCCCAGTACTTGGCCATGGCGCTTGCGGTGCCATAAGGTTTTCCCTGGTCTTTCAGCCATGCGGATTTCAGGCAAAAATATCGTGCTGCTTCAATACGGGTGTGCATTTCAGCAAGTTTAAAGGCAATGCACTGGTGGTTGATGATTTCGGTACCGAACGCTTTCCGCTCTTTTGAATATTTCAAAGCCCTTTCATAGGCTCCCTGTGCAATGCCAAGTGCCTGTGCGGCGATGCCGATGCGTCCTCCTTCGAGGGTTTTCATGGCAAATTTGAATCCAAACCCATCTTCCCCGAGGCGATTTTCCTTTGGTACGATGACGTCGGTGAACATGATTGAATGGGTATCGCTGCTTCGCATCCCCATTTTATCCTCATGAGGGCCAAGTGTGATGCCCGGGGAGTGGCGGTCAACCACAAAAGCGTTAATTCCCTTGTGTCCTTTGTCAGGATGGGTCTGCGCGATCAACACGTAAGTGGAAGCTGAATTTCCGCTGGTAATCCAATTTTTCACCCCGTTAACAAGATAGTGGTCGCCTTTGTCGATGGCTGTAGTCCTCTGAGAGGTGGCATCGGATCCGGCTTCCGGTTCTGAAAGCAGGAACGCACCGATTATTTCTCCCCGGGCTAATGGTTTTAACCATTTCTCCTTCTGGGCTTCCGTACCAAAAGCTTCTATTCCATAGCAAACCAATGAGTTATTCACCGACATGATCACGGAAACAGAACTGTCGACCTTCGAGATCTCCTCCATGGCGAGTACATAGGATACGGTATCCATGCCTCCTCCATCATACTTTGTATCCACGAGCATCCCCAGGAAACCAAGCTCTGCAAGCGCTTTAACATGTTGTGTCGGGAATTCGGCTTTGGCATCGCGTTCCAAAACGTCTTTGATCAGTTCGCGCTGGGCATAATCCCGGGCCGATTGCTGGATCATGATCTGTTCTTCGGTAAATTCGAAATTCATAGTTTTAGCTTATAAAGGGTTAGTTATAATTAGATAAGACTGTTCTGAACACAAAACTGAGACTATTCCGAAACTCAATCACCCGCGTTTCACCAAAGCCCAAAATTACAAATTAAAGTTGAAAAAAAAACCCGCCAGGGGGCGAGTTTAATTATTCGTCATTCGTCCAATCGTAAATATTACATCTGTCTTTCGTATATTATTTTGATATCCCCGACGGGTGCATGTTCGATGATAACGATTTGCTCCTTGCTGATCTCTAAAATCTCGATGACAAATTTTATTTTATTCTCCACACCTTTTGCAATGATGCGGGTACCTTTCCCTTTCATTTTCCATGTTGCCTGCATTGGCTTTCCCGGATAATTTTTAATGGCCGTTTTATTGGCAAATATTTCAAGGGTGGCGCGCATTTCAGACTGAACCAGCCTGTCGAGGGTCGCCTCCCGTCTCGAAGCGTCACCTATACCGGCAGGGCTGCCGGCTTTTGCCTGCTTCTGCTCTGTTTTACCTGCCGGGAGACCAGTTGTCTGAAGCGCGGCAGAGTCGATCACTTTTTCCACTTTGACAGGTATCCAGGTTCCAACGATAATTTTTTCATTCGGATGCGTCATCATTCCACAGGAAGACATGACAATGATCGTAACTGCAATCGTACAAATAGTAATAATTCTGCTTCTGTTCATTTTTTTTAATTTGGTTCTAAAACGGGGAATCGTGTTAATTATTATCCGGATTTGGGTATTACCTTTTGTCTTTTTTCCTGATTAAGCAGTAAACAGGAAATGAAACCTTCAATTATCATTCAGGAAGAAACCCTGACTCAACGGATTTTTATTTTAAGAGGGAAAAAGATAATGTTTGATTTTGATCTGGCAAAGCTTTATGGCATGGAAACACGGGCTTTAAAACAACAGGTAAGAAGAAACAATGAGCGATTTCCTGACGATTTTATGTTCATTATATCAGCGTATGAAGTTGATGCGATGGTATCACAAAATGTGATACCATCAAGAAGTTACTTTGGAGGAACAAATCCCATGGCTTTTACAGAACTTGGAGTTGCGATGTTATCCAGTATTTTAAAAAGCAAACGTGCAATTATGGTTAACATAGCCATCATGCGGGCCTTTGTCAGCCTTCGCCAGTTAATCGATGCAAATAAGGATCTTACTAAACGAATCGATTCACTTGAAGAAAAATATGACAAAAAATTCATGCTTGTTTTGGAGGCAATCAACGAATTAATACAACAGGAAAATGAGCCAAGAGAAAAGATCGGGTATAAATTACCGGGATCGGGGTAACATTATTTCACCTGATAGGTTGCCGGATCCAACGATTTCACATTCCACATCTTCAGGAATGTGACCACTTTGGTGGTATCGTAGCCCTTCACCTGGCAGTGTTCCAGGATCCCCGAATCCTGGATATGAAGTACTTTCCCGTCCCCATCCAATACCACGAAAACCGGATAACCAAACCGGTTCGGGTATCCAAATTCGCGAAAGAGCTGATAGTCTCTCTTTTTCTTATCCTGTGATACATTCAGCAGGGTATAGACATAGTCTGCATTCAGCAGCGAGTCAACCGCTGTCGGACCCTTTGCCAGCCCATGGAACCGGACACACCATGGACACCAGTTTCCTCCAAACTGGATCAGTACATGTTTGTTCTCTTTTTTAGCACGTGCGGTCGCCTTCTTCAGGTCGGCGCGGAGATCCTGGTTTTCGTTGTAAGGTTTGACAGGCGTCTGGCCGTAACTATTGCCAAATGACAAATAACAAGTGACAATCCCCAGGATGATCAACGATTTAATCATGCGTCCAATTTTTTATGATTTTGATTTGCGAAGGTAGGGAAAAAGAGATCACAGATTCTATGAAGGTTTCTTTGAAAAGAGCTTTTTGATATTCAGGTAGTCGAGGTAATAGAGGATCCTTACCGAAAGACTGTTGGTTTGCGGAGACCTGATGGTGTTGCCCAGGTCGGTGAAATAATTGTTCATAAGCTGATCGTCAGCCGTATTGATGGCATTCTTCCAAACGACGCTTATTTCGCTGCCCGGGGCGAAATACCACACGAATAGCAGGTCGATGGTAAAGGCATTATAATTGATATCCCTGCCATCGATGAAATCAGAATTTGAAAGGGAACCATCCTCCTGCAATACATAAAAGGAGAGGTATTTTGCCTGTGACCAGTAATGCCGGGCACGCATGGTAAGCGAAGTCTTTGTATTGAATATATACTTGAGATTCAAAATATTGCTAATGGTCATTCTATCGCGGCGGCCAAAATTTATGGTCGGATCCATCAGAGAATCATACGTTGTCATGGTCCAACCGTAATTGTTTAGATCCTTTTCATACATCACATCCAGCGTGACCGACAAACGGTCGCTGAAACGGACGCGTGGATTAAATCCAACAAAATACCTGAAGTTTTTGTTATCCGGACTGTTCATCAATCCGAAATAATGAAAATAACGGAAGGCCTTCCTGTCGTTAGAGGCGAAGCGCCATTCGCCGGAATAATTGAGCGGCATTTTATAAACCCTTCCCCAGGTCCGTGGTTCGTAATAGTCGTTGAATCCAAGGGGTTGAATTGCAGCATATATTGCACTGAACCAGTATTTCACGAAAGTAATCGAGTTGTTCAGGCTGAAATCCAGCGTTTTAAAATCGTAAGGTCTGTACAGGGTGGTATAAAGTGTTACGAAATCTGTCTGAGAACTAATGATCTTCCCCTTCGGATCATAATCGTACCATGAAAGCCGCAACCGGTTGTATGTTTCGTTGTTGTACAGAATAAATCCCATGTCGTTCGGATCATAGGTATCCCCGGTTTCCTCTCTGAGTAACTGGTATTGGAATTTTCCGCTGGGTTTTGACACCGAAACCACGTATTGGTGTCCGAAATCCGGTTGGAGACCCTTCGTGTATTTCTGGCTGATATTTAAACGCCCAAAAACCTGGAAGGTGTTTTTCCGGTTCTTGACACTGGTCTCAGCCCCGGTCACATTGGCGGAATAGCCATCATCCGGGGTCCAGTAATTGGTATTTATCAGGGTTATGTAAGAGTTGTTCTTCAGGTTCTGGTCAAATACCAGTACATTGTAGTTGGTAAAAGGCTGGGTCATGATCCTGCGCGATTCCCCGGTGATGGTATCCCGCACGACAGCCCGGGTATTGGTGGTCATCCCGTTGAAAAAGCCGATACCCAATCCTTTTACATTCCTTCCGGAGATCTTGGTGGCATTGATGATGCGGGTCAGGTCGGGATTTTTTATAATTTCCTCCTGCGGCCGTCTGCTCGTATCAGCGGCTAAACGGTTTTTAGGTGTACTCCCCACCCTGCGGGTATAAAAGATCCCGCACTTATCGAATAACTCGGTGGCCTCGGTAAAGAACTGGCGTTTCTCATCGTACCGTATCTCGAAAGGGGTAAGGTTCAGCACCTGGTCGTCGGACAGTACCTGCCCGAAATCCGGGATCAGCATCATGTCGAGGGTATAACTCTCATTGATCCCATACCTGAGATCGAGCCCTCCCCGGAGAAACCATGACCAGTTCTTATTACCCGGATCCTTTTCCAGATATCCTGAAACATAGGGCAAAAACGATAGCCGTACCGGGGGTTTTATCGCATGCATCCCGGTGAGAGTACCGTAGTAGCGGAAAATGTCCTGCGACTTGTTGTCAACCCACGACCAGGTTGAATATTCATGTTGCCGGTGGATGCCCCGCCACATGTTGATCCCCCATACCTGGTCTTCAATTTTCGGGAACCTTAAAGCTGAATAAGGAATCTTTACCTCGGTGATCCAGGCTGAATCAGTGATCACGGTTGCACTTTCCCACACGGCGTCCCAGGTCAAGTCCTGGCCGATGGCGGAATATTTGCAGTCGTTCTGCAGGTTCGCCGGACTCACCTTGAATTCGTACATGTTGAGCCCGTCGTTGTATGGAAGGATATCGAAGGAGATGAAATCGGTATTCAATAATTCAATCTGATCCCTGCGGCCGAGTTCCTTGCAGATACTGTCGGGCCGGGGATCATACATCACCGCGATGATGTACAGCGCCATATCGTCATAGGCAAACCGGACTTCGGTATGCAGGGCAGGTAACGTTGCGTTCCTGGGTCCATACTCAACGAAATCTTTAGCAGCCGGTGCGGTTTTCCAGATATCTTCAGCAGCATAACCATCAATCTTCGGCGGTTCCTGTACACGGACCGCCACTATGTTTTTTCTTCTGAGTGCAATGGAATCCAGCAAGTCATTCGTTGCCGGTGAATATAAATTCTGTGCCGGCAGCCATCCTGTGCCCAGAAAAAACAGGAATCCGCTGATCATGAAATAAAGTGAAAATTCTTTCCCGGCACTCATGGGAGTCAAAAGTATGACGTGTACCTTCCCGGAGAAAATAATTTAGATTAACCCGCCTGAATATCCGGTCTTCGTGTAATAATCCCGGTTAAATTCTAATACAGCAGGATTTTCTTCCCGCGGGCCTCCTCCAATACTTCTGCCATGGCAAGGTAAATTGCGGAAAGCCCGCAAATGATCCCCTCCCAGCCGGCGATGCGGCCAAGAAGTACCGACCCTGTCCAGCTTCGTGCTGCAAGCAGAAAAAAGAGGATCCAGAGCGAAAGGAAAACAAACTGAAGTACTTTGTTTTTGTTCAGTGTTCCGAACCACATCATGAAAGTGAAAAGGCCCCAGAGGAACAGGAACCATCCCATGAACGAGTTGTCGGTACGGAATCCCTTGCCGCCGCCGATGTCGGGAAGTACAAAGATGGCAACCAGGGTGATCCAGAAGAGTCCGTAGGAAACAAAGGCGGTCATTCCAAAGGTATTTCCTTTTTTAAATTCAAGGATACCTGCAATGACCTGGGCGATGCCGCCATAAAAGATCCCCATCGCCAGGATCATGTCACTGACCGGGAAAAAGCCGGCGTTGTGTATGTTAAGCAGTACGGTAGTCATGCCGAATCCCATGAGACCGAGGGGGGCGGGGTTTGCTAGTTTTTGATCCATAGCTTTTGGTTTAGCAAATAAACAAGTAGCGAAATAGCGCTACCTGTTTCACATCCCGTATCGTTCAATGATCTCCTGCTTGCTCTTTCCGAGGATATCGTACTTCTTCCCGACTTTTCTGAATGCTTCAAGCGCTTTTTCAAGATGGTGGATTTCATGTCCTGCCGAGATCTGCGTTCTGATGCGGGCCTGGCCCTGTGGCACTACCGGGAAGAAAAAGCCGATGGCATAGATCCCCTCCTCATAAAGATCGCGCGATACATCCTGGGCGAGTTTTGCATTGAAAAGCATCACGGGCACGATCGGGGTATCGCCCGCCTTGATGATCAAACCGGCTTCGGTAAGCCCCTTACGCCAGAAGGCGGTATTGTTTTCGAGTTTATCACGACGGTCGGTCGATGCAGAAAGTATTTCAAGAACCTTGATCACGCCAGCCACAACCGGGGGGGCAATGGTGTTTGAAAACAGGTACGGGCGGGCTTTCTGGCGACACATTTCAACGATCTCTTTCCTGCCCGAAACGCATCCGCCGGAGGCGCCTCCCAGCCCTTTTCCAAAGGTTGTGGTGATGATGTCGATTTTTCCCATGACGCCATAATGTTCATGGGTCCCGCGGCCCGTCTTCCCGATGAAGCCGCTGGAATGGGAATCGTCAACAAAAAGCAGGGCGTCGTACTTGTCACAGAGTTCGACCATTTTATCAAGTCTGGCCGTATCGCCATCCATGGAAAAAACGCCATCGGTAATGACACATTTCAGACGCCTGTCGTTGTGCAACTGCAATTTTTCTTCCAGATGTTCCATGTCGGAATGTTTGAAAGTGTCGTGCATGGCGCTGCAAAGCCTTATTCCGTCGATGATCGAGGCATGTACCAGCCGGTCGGAGATCATCACATCGTCCTTGGTAAGTACTGCTTCAAATACACCGGCATTGGCGTCCATGCAGGATGGGAAAAGGATGGTGTCCTCCGTTCCCAGGAATTTTGTCACCATTTGTTCAAGGGTACGGTGAATGTCCTGGGTTCCGCAGATGAAGCGTACCGACGACATGCCATAACCGTGTGAATCAAGGCCTTCGTGTGCAGCTTTAACCACTTCGGGGTGACTTGACATGCCGAGATAGTTGTTTGCACAGATGTTGATGACTTTCTTTAACGGGGCGCCGGAAGGGAATTCAACTTCGATGTCGGCTGCCTGGGATGAATGGATGTAACGCTCCTGCTTGAACAATCCGGCACCTTGCAGTCCCGTCAGGATTTCTGAATACATTCCTCGGGTATTATCATTATAAGCCATGTTTCCCTCCTTATTTTATATATTCCCTTACCAGTGCACATATCTTGTTCACCGAGTCGAAGGCTTCCGGAGTCGCTTTAGCATCGGGGATGGAGATACTGTATTTATTCTCCAGGAACCGCTTCAGCGAAACCATTGAAAAGCTGTCGACAATACCGCCCGAAATCAGCGGAGTATCATAAGTCAGTTCCGTATCATCTTCCACATATTCTTTGATCACGTAATTTTTGATAACTTCTTGCATTTCATCCATGGGATATTTCTCCTTATTTTAAGTTAATATTTATTTTTTAATCATTTTCCAGGGTTGATGTATCACCTATCTCTTCTCCCCATTCCTGGGCATGCAGGATGCGGCGCATGATCTTTCCGCTGCGCGTTTTCGGAAGGTTCCCGATAAACTCGATCTCCTGCGGCATGGCCAGTGGGGACAATTTCTTGCGTACAAAATTCATGATATCGAGGTCGAGATCCTTGCTTCCTTTGAAACCTGATTTCAGGGTGACGAATGCCTTGACTACTTCCATGTTAACGAAATCGGGTTTCGCGACAACAGCCGATTCTGCCACCGCGGGATGTTCCAGCAAAGCCGACTCCACTTCAAAAGGACTGACCAGGTGCCCGCCTGTATTGATTACGTCATCGTCGCGTCCGATAAACCAGAAATATCCATCTTTGTCGATGCTGGAACGGTCGCCGGGGAGGTACCAGCCGTTGCGGAATTTTTTACGATACGTTTCTTCATTGCGCCAGTAGGTACGCATCATGGAGGGCCAGCCCGGTCTGATGGCGATCAATCCTATTTTCCCTGATTCGCCAAACGGTTCGAAGGTTTCAGGGTCGATCACGGTGGCGGTAATTCCAGGGAATGGCTTACCCATTGAACCGGGTTTTATCTTCATCCCGGGAAAGTTGGTGATCATCATCGAACCGGTCTCGGTTTGCCAGTAAGTATCGAGAAATGGTTTCCCGAATACCTTTTCCGACCATATCACCGCTTCGCTGTTAAGCGGTTCCCCCACGGAAGCCAGGTGACGAAGCGACGAAAGGTCATATTTCCTGATCACGTCATCACCGGCTTTCATCAGCGAACGGATGGCGGTGGGCGCCGAATACCACATGCTGATCTTGTGTTTTTCGATGAACCGGTACCAGTTGTCGGCTGAGAAGCCGGCATCGAGTACGCACTGGGTCACGCCATTGCTGAAAGCGCCTATAATTCCGTAAGAAGTGCCGGTAACCCACCCCGGATCGGCGGTACACCAGTATATATCGCTGTCGAGCAGGTCGAGTACCCACTTGGATGTGAGATACTGCGAGATCAGCGAATAATGAACATGTTTCACCCCTTTGGGCTGGCCTGTGGTCCCGGACGTGTAATGCAGCACGGACGGGGATTCCGCATAGGTAGGATGGATTTCAAACCGGTCGATCTTTTCGGCTTTTTCCATGTCAAACGCAACTTCGCGATCCAACAGTGGTTTGGCAGGGTCAGCATCAACGATGATCAGGTGTTTGAGATAGGGCATTTTATCCATGATCTTACGGATCTTGGGGGCATGCTTCCTTTGAGTGATGATGGCTGTGGTTTGCGCATTGTCGAGGCGGATAAACAACGACTCGTCGCCAAATGCCGAGAAGAGGGGTTGTGCAATGGCCCCCATCTTCAGGATTCCAAGGAAACCGATATAAAGCTCGGGGATCTTATCCATAAACAGGCACACCCGCTCTTCGGGGTTGATTCCCAGGTCGCGCAGGAATTGCCCGATGGTGTTGCTGTTCAGCCGGAGATCGTTGTAAGAGTACCGTTTTTCATTGCCTGCCGATCCTTCCCATATCAAAGCCGGTTTTTCGGCTTTGCCCATCTGGCAGATACGGTCGGAGCAATACCAGCCAATGTTGATGATGCTGCCGGTGTGGTAATCCAGCTCTTTTTCGGCAATTTTCCAGTCAAAGTTTTTAACGCGTTCGTCATAGGATCCGATGTTCGTCATAGTATTGAGTTTGGGTTAGTTATGATAGATGAGTAAGTGGCGGGGTAGCGAGGTAGAAAATTGTCAATCGTTCGTGGCAGTCGGTAAAGCATTGGCAGATGTACTTTCAGTTTCAATGATCACGATGGCCGTGGCCATCTCTTTAAGATGCGATAAAGATACGTGTATTTTTGAAATTGACAAGCGTTCTGTTAATTCTTTAGCAACTCCCGATGTACGGATGAAAGGTTTACCAAGTTCATCATGGAAGATATCGATATCGGCGAAGCGCACGCCGAAACGCCAGCCGGTGCCGATGGCTTTCAGGAAGGCTTCCTTGGCAGAAAAACGGGCTGCATAATGCTGGTATTTGTTCTTCATTTTTTCGCAATATGCTATTTCACCGGGGGTGAATATCTTGTCGCGAAAACCAATGTCGCGCAGCATCACTTTTTCAATGCGGGCGACTTCAATGATGTCTGTGCCGATGCCGTAGATCATATGTTATTTTTTCAATTCGTTTTCCAATGTTTTTTCAATGAATTTATTCAATGATAAGCCCTGCTGAATGGCTTTCTGATATGTTCGTTTATGAATGGAAGGTTTTAACCTGATATTGAAATTCCCTTTAAATGGTTTATCCGGTAAAAGTCCCCTTTCTTCGCAGAACCTGATATAATCATCCACCGATTCCTCAAATGCTTTTTTTAAACCATGTGCATTATCAGACTCAAAGGTTATTAAATCATTTATATGTTCTATTTTTCCATAGAACACTTCATCTTCAGCAGAAAAACTGACCGATCCGATATAATCCTTATAACTGAGCATATTCATGGAGGATAATTTTAAAGTAGTTTGTTGTTTTTCAATTTTTCAATGATCATTTCCAGAAGATACTTCTTCATTTCTAATGCAACCATTTCATTATAAGTAAACCTGTTAGTCTTTTTAAGGAGCCTTTCTTTCAGTTATTCAAGTCTGCTCATGAATTTTGGTTTATTGCAAATATGAGGTTTTTTTGTATTTGCAACTATTTTTCAGTTACAACTTGCGATCTTCAAACCTTCCAGGTTTTAAAAACCTGGAAGGTTTTGGAAAGTCAATTTTTTCTTCAATTGTCCCTCTATTAAGCCTCAATTAAGCCTCAATTAAGGCTAATGCTTTTTGTCGTCATTTTCACTCTTATTCTCAGCCGCGAAGCGGCTCAATCTCAATAACCGCGGTTGGAATTCGCTGGCGTTAAACAGTACTCAAAATCAAAATCAAAAGGAAATTCAATGAGATGGCTACGTGTCTGATTTCTGTGTATATTTACCCATTAAATTGTTCTCCCGTGAAAAATTACCTGACCGCCGTCTTTTTCCTTTGGGTAAATATGTTAAGCTCCCAGAATTATCAGAATATCTGCAGCCCGGGGACTACCATGTACGAAGGACATGATCATTATTTCAAGGCCTTCCGGCAAGATTCCATTGAAGTCTCCGGAAATTCAGACACCCTGTTTTATTCATACCGGGCCATCCGTGATTCTGCCGGATATCCTTTCATCTGCCGGGACACGACCAATGGTGATGCACTCGGGAGAAGGATTTATAAAAACCATGACGGATGGTTCCGGTTTTTCAACAGGAACAATGACACCATCCGGATCAATGCCTCAGCGGCGCTTAATCAGTCCTGGAACTATTGTGCCCTCCCCGACTCCGACTTCTGTTACCTGCAGGCTACCGTTACCGGTATTATGCTCGACAGTATCGCCGGAACCACCGATTCGGTAAAGGTGATCACCTTCCAGGCTAAAAATGCCTTCGGTGTGAACATCCCCGGCATTTTCAACCAGAAAGAGGTCAGGCTCAGCAAGCATTACGGACTTTCTAAGATCTACGATATATACCATACCCCTTTTGACACCCTGCCTTTGGTCCTTATCGGGAAAACGACACCCCAGATGGGCGTCCAGCCTTTCACCTGGACCGATGTCTATGATTATAATGAAGGCGATGAGTTTCATTATTCAGGATATCATACATATGGTTCCGCTACGGTTACCTGGAAAACCATCAATAAAATACTGGGAAAGACCGTTTACGGCAACATGGATTCCGTTCATTACCTGGTGGAAATGTGTAAAAAAACATGGGATCCTTTCGGCAATACTACCACCATACATGACACCATTGTTGAATCACATAATTTTATCCTGCTTGCGAATGATGCTAAACTCCGGATGCTGCCCGATGAATTTTCCCGGTCCATATGGACTGCACCGGCCTTTTCACGGACCTTCAGTGATTATAACCACCGTCAGGCCCAGATTTACAATATGGATGGCTATTTTTATTACAGTTACGACAGTTGCTTTAACGATCCTTTTGAGTCGTGGGGGCCGGTATCGTGGTATGTGCCAGGATTGGGAGTGACAAAATATATGTATTGGTATGCAGATGCCACAGTAGAATCTTACAGCAACGAACTTGTCTATTTCAAAAAAGGTTCAGAGATTTGGAGAACGCCGGTAGCCACAGATTGTTCATCCCTGGTCGGGATTGATGAAAAGCCAGTGCCGGAAGAGCCATCGGTTGTGGTGTTTCCCAATCCTGCCGTTACCAGAGTCCGGGTTATGCTTCGTAGCTTCAACCAGGAAGAACCTTTCCATTTTGCGTTGTATAATTACGCAGGAATCAAGGTCTTTGACGCGATATCTCCGGCAAATCCGGCGGTCATCGACCGTAATGACCTGCCTTCAGGTTTGTACATTCTTGTGATCACCGAACCTGGCGGAAGGACTGTGGGAAAGACGAAGGTCTTTTTTCAATAA
>Ga0172368_10000209_pt1 | contig 81443 bp, 75 predicted proteins | sample Lak11m_FD_114540 | JGI IMG/M metagenome (GOLD analysis project Ga0172368, IMG submission 114540) | Freshwater microbial communities from Kabuno Bay, South-Kivu, Congo - kab_022012_11m | ecosystem: Environmental > Aquatic > Freshwater > Lake | place: Democratic Republic of the Congo: South-Kivu...
TAGGATGGAAAGACTTAATGAAGTCTCGGATTGGGTTGAGAAATACAGAAAAATTTGGGAAGAAAAACTTGATGCATTAGAAAATTATCTAACTCAATTACAAGCAAAGGAGAAAAAAAATGTTAAATAAAATAGATGGGAAAACAACAAAATTCACAGATAAGGAGTTAATCATAACTCGAATATTCAATGCACCACGGGAACTTGTTTGGAAAGCGTGGACCGAACCTGAACACCTTATGCGTTGGTGGGGACCCAAAAATTTTACCTGTCCTGCATATAAAATTGATTTTAGAGTTGGCGGGAAATATCACTCATGTATGAAATCAGCGGAAGGTCAAGAGTATTGGAGTACGGGTACATACAAAGAAATTATACCGTTAGAACGAATCGTTTGTACAGATAGTTTTGCTGATGAGAAAGGAAAGGTAGTTCCCGGTTCTTATTACGGAATGCCCACCGACAATTGGCCGATGGAATTTACAATAACGATAACATTCGAAGATTTTGGTAATCAAACTAAAATGACACTAACACATTTTGGTATTCCGATTGGACAGATGAAGGAAATGACCGGTACTGGATGGAATGAATCATTTGATAAACTTGCTGATAGTTTAAAATAAATCCAACATTATTAAAAAGGTTTGAAAATTATGAACACAACTAAAATAAAAAATAAATGGTTAGCAATGGAGTCACATTTTAAAAGTATACTCCGTATTGTTGCTTCGATAATATTTATTCTTGCCGGTACATCTATACTTTTCGCTTTCCCGGTAGGAATACCTCCAAATAATGATACGGCAAAACTTTTATCCCAAATTGGGATTGGTGGAATTCTCGAAGTGTTCGGTGGTGCATTTATACTTTTTGGTTTTTTCACTCGTCCTGTTGCATTTATTTTATCGGGAGAAATGGCTGTCGCATATTTTCAATTCCATGCGCCACAAGGTTTTTGGCCTACAATGAATGGTGGAGTAGCTGCTATTATCTACTGTTTTGTATGGCTATATTTTTCGGCAACAAGTCCGGGTCTATGGAGTATTGATGAATGGATAGCAAATAGGCAACAAAAGAAAGTATAGATATTTTATCTAACATAAAAAATTCAAAATTATCTTTCAAAGGAATTACATTATGAATAATGAACCAATCATCATTGAACGAACATATAATGCACCTGCTACAAGGGTGTGGAAAGCAATTAGCGATAAAAATGAAATGAAGAAATGGTATTTTGATCTTGCCGAGTTTAAACCCGAAGTTGGATTTGAATTTCAATTTTATGGCGGTAAAGAAGAAAGACAATACTTACATCTCTGCAAGATTACTGAAGTAGTTGTGGGCAAAAAACTTACATACAGTTGGCGTTATGATGGATATGAAGGAATATCGTATGTTACATTCGAATTATTTAATGAAGGGAATCAAACTCGCTTAATTCTAACACACAAAGGTTTAGAAACTTTCCCGGTAAGCAATCCGGATTTTGGAAAGGAAAATTTTGTTGAAGGATGGACTTATATAATTAATATCTCCTTAACAGAATTCTTAGAAAAATAAGAATGGAGTTCAGTAATGAAAAATCTAATCACAATAATAGTTTTATTATTGTCGGTTAATATTCTAATTGCACAAAACAGTTTTCAAACAGATATTATTAAAACATCTGATGGGCATCTTAAAATAACTTTTGTAGGTCATGGTACTTTGATTTTTGAATTTAAAAATGTTGTTACTCATGTTGACCCGTTCGGCAGACTTGCCGATTACTCTAAATTGCCAAAAGCTGATTTAATTCTAATCACTCACGAGCATGGCGATCATCTTGATCCCAAAGCAATTGAAGCTATTTCAATGACTGATACAAAATTATTCTGCAATGAATCTTCCCTTCCAAAAGTTGTTGAAGGCAAAGTTCTCAAGAACAATGAAAAAATTTCTTATAAGGGAATTAAAATTGAAGCCGTACCTGCTTATAACATCATTAACAAACGAGAAACCGGAGAAGTTTTCCATCCAAAAGGAAGCGGAAATGGTTATGTCCTGACATTTGCAAATATAAAAGTTTATATCGCGGGTGATACAGAAAATATACCCGAGATGAAAAATCTTCATGGAATTGATATTGCATTTTTACCAATGAACTTACCGTATACTATGACTCCAACTATGGTTGCAGATGCAGTTAAAATGTTTAATCCTAAAATTCTTTATCCGTACCATTTTGGAAATACTAATGTGAATGATATAGTAAGACTATTGAAAGATAAGAATGATTGTGAAGTGCGTATTCGTAAAATGAATTAAATAGCCGAAAGGAAAATACATTAGAACAACGTCAATCAAAATTGCAACGATAATTGTCTCACTTTTATTTACGGCATTTAATGTGAACGGACAAACATTTACATTTGCGGGAAGAGAATGGAATGTAAGACCAACGTCTAACGGTAAACCGCCGGGAAATAATAACTGGTCGGATAAGAACGCCTGGGTTGATTCGTTAGATCAACTTCATCTAAAAATTTCTTACTCACAAACCGAAAACAAATGGTATTGTGCGGAAATTATTTCTAAAGATTCTCTTTCATTTGGGACTTATCAATGGAATGTTGTAGGACGGATAGATTCTTTTGACAAAAATATTGTGCTTGGATTTTTTCAATATGGTGGTCCCGACGGACAAAATGAAATTGACATTGAAATGGCAAAGTTTGAAAACGAATCTTCTGAAGCTGGCAATTTCACAGTATACCCATCTAAAAGCGGTTTCGAATACAACAGTCAAAAATTTGTTATTAGATTATCAGGATCATATACAACTCAACGCTATAAGTGGAAATCAGATTCAGTTATTTTTCAAACATTGGCCGGGCACAGAGATGATGATGTAAATGAAATTAGTAAATGGGATTTTTTTCCTTCAACTAATAACAGCTACTTGATTCCACAATTACCAATGCCTGTCTTTATTAATTTTTGGTTACGCTCGGGTCAAGCACCGACAAACGGACAAGAAGCTGAAGTAATAATCAAGAGTTTTAATTACTCGTCTGAAAAGTAAAATCAGAGTAGTGAAGCAAGATCTGAACTGTAGAATTTTATTTTGCTTTGAACGAAAGAGTCATCGGTACACCTTCAAAACCAAAATGTCTGCGAATCATCTTTTCTAAAAACCTTTTGTAATGATCCGGAATGAATCTGTGTTCGTTGCAAAAAAACATAAAGATGGGATAATGATCACCGACTTGAGTTACATATTTAATCTTTACTTCTTTGCCTGTTGGTGAAGACGGCGGCGGAGTTTTTTCAATATCCGGCAATAATACATCATTGAGTTCATGAGTCGGAATTTTTTTATGCCTTTCATCATGAACTTTTTTTGCAATTTCAATCAACTTAAATATTCTTTGTTTTGTTAAGGCGGAAATAAAAATCACAGGCACATAATCAATTGAGCCCATTTTATCATAAATAGCATCAGTATAAATTTTAGCTGTATATGTATCTTTTTCGAGAAGATCCCACTTGTTTACAGCAAGAATCAATCCCTTTCTTCTGCGGACTGCTTCATCAATAATTTTCTGATCTTGTCTCTCCACCCCCATGGTTGAATCAAGTAACAAAACTGCGACATCACAGCTCCAAAGTGCTTTATACGTACGCACATTTGAAAAAAATTCAATATTCTCTTTTACTTTTGTTTTCTTGCGCAATCCGGCTGTATCAACAAGAACAATTTCTTCGCCATAATATTTTAAAATAGAATCAATACTGTCTCTTGTTGTTCCGGGAATATTTGTTACAATAGTTCTATCATAACCAAGCAAAGCATTTACCAGAGAAGATTTACCTACATTCGGTTTACCAATGATTGCTAGACGCAAACGTGTTTCAGTATCAATCTCATCGGAAAATTGCAAATGTGTCATCAAATCATCAAGAAGATTGCCAAGATTTCTTCCGTTGAGTGCAGAAACATCATAAATATGTTTTAGTCCGAGAGAATAAAAATCAGCTTTTGTCACTTCATAATTTGGAGTGTCACTTTTGTTAACAAGAAGAAAAACCGTTTTGTTTGCTCGCCTTAAAATATCTGTTACATCTTTATCAATCGGAGTTAATCCAATTCTTCCATCAACAACAAAAAGTATTGCATCGCATTCATCAATTGCAATTTCAATCTGCTCTCGAATTGCAGTCTCAAATAGGTCCTCTGAGTTTGGAACATATCCGCCGGTATCAATCACGCGGAAATATTTTCCGTTCCACTCAACATCGCCGTAAATCCGGTCGCGTGTTACACCGCTAACATCATCAACAATTGCTGTTGTGCTGTGTGTTAAACGGTTGAACAGAGTTGATTTACCAACATTTGGTCTTCCGACAATTAAAACTAAAGGTGTGCTCATTTTTGATTAGAATATGTTAAAAACTATACTGCAAATTTAATTGGGGGTAATATACGGTTTTAAAACCTGTGTTATACTTTTCAATACTTGCATGCATTTGAAGGTTACTGTTGTATCCATGTGCAGACCAAGCTGCATCTAATGCGCTGATAATATGATTGACAACCACAACTATTACTGCTTTTGATGCAATGTTGTAAAAATCATTTGCTTTGCCCCGTTCTTCTGAATAATAACGGAATTTTTCCGTTAGCGGGTCCCCATAAACAAAAGGAGTATTCTCATCACCGAAATCATCCCAACCTACATTGAACTGTGGGTACTTACCAATCAATTCATAATATTGCTGTTCTCCGTAATAAGGCAACCTATGAGAATAATATTTCCCTATAGCATTTTCCAAGCGATTTAATTCCTGCCAATTTACAGTGCCGTTACTATAAAAAACTTTATATTGTGTGACGTCTGTAATCTCATTATTAATTGATGAAGCATTTTTCACAGTCCATTTTGCATATCGTTCAACCGACCAATGTTGATTAGCATAATTTTGGAAGAAATCAGTTTGATCGTTCCCCTTTTTATCATAGGTCAATCCAATTGTAATTGCCGTTGCTTCAATTGCTAGAAAGACAGCAGATTTAATATAACTTTCAGAGTAGAATTCCCCAGCACCGGGAACAACAAATGATAATGCCCCAGCTAGTATAGGAGATTTTTTATTTTCATTAATATTCTTATTCTCATCTTTTGAATACTTCTGCGATTTATCAAAAGAAATTTTTGAATCCAGATTTAACGAACCTGATAAATCAGACTGTCCGCTGACTACTGACAACTGACAACTAAAAACAATAAACAAAAACATTTTCCTCATCATACATCCAGATAATTATAGACTAAAATCGAAAAGTATTCCGCCGTAGAAACTCCATTCTTGACCGTAAGTAACATTTTCACCCAAGATCTTTCTGGAAAATCTATCGAATGAATAAGCAGCATTAATAAACAAACTTGTAGGGAACAAGTAAAATGAATTCATCTTAATTCGTATTTCAGCACCGGCACCTTTCTTAAAATTATTTAACGATGGAAATTCTCCGGTCCAGGCATTTCCAAAATCTCCATAAACCGATAAGTAAATTTTATCAACGTACAGCTGGCCGATGCGGGTATCTATATTTTTGAATAACGGAAACCGGTAAGTAAGATTTAGCCACCCAACTTTATTACCGCTAACAGCATAAAAAGGATAACTTTTCATTCCGATTAATCCACCAAGATAGAAATCGAAAAAGTCCGGAACTGCTTTGCCAAGAATGGAACCCACTCGGAATTGAGCAGTCAATGTTTGCCCGGATCCTAAACCAAAATATTCTTTCCAATTCAATTCAAGACGGTGAAAATTAAAATCATTGTAAAGCGGTTCAAGAATCCCGTCAACAACCGTATAACGGCTTTCATTATTAAAGCGATTGAATTCATAGTTGTATTGTATCTCAACTTTTCTTCCAACCGGATTGATATCCGAATCAATCTGCGGTTTTATTTCTTCGTGTGTGTATTTAATTTGAATATTTCTTCCGATATAATATTTATCGTCACTGGCAGGATATAAATAATTTCCGCTTTCAGGTAAAATAAAACTGCTTAGCGTAGAAACGTATTGGCTGAAAATAAAACGCGCTTCAATATTATTCCCTTCCGTGAAAATCTTGTGCTTTGCAACAAAATCTACTTCGAATAAATTATAAGTAACTTCGGCAGGAATATTATAATCAATCCTCGGTGGGTAAAACGTAGAATCTATTCCGAAAGGGATTTCAATTTTATTTTTACGGCTGATGCTGTAAAGTTCAATACCCATTGTAGGTTTTAACCCGAGATTATAGAGCAGCGGAACTTTATTCTTGTATTCGAATTGTAAAAAAAGATCACGTTCCATTCGTCTGTTCAATGAAGCGCTGCCAAAAATGGCGAAGCGGTTTAGCACATCACTCGATGCGACATAAATTCCGGGTTTGATTCTATCTAATCCGGAATTTGAAGTGTTATAATTATCAAACCGAATGAACGGTAAAATGCTGATCTTAGAAAAGAATCCGGAATATTTTTCCGGAGTGTAAATTGATAACTCTTTATCATTAAAATTTCTTAATGCATTAATATTAAATTTAGCCAAGTCCCCGTTCGGTTTATCCTGATCCAACGGAGGATTACCAATCCAAACATATTTATTGGCAGGATCAATTTTTAGTTTATCATCCTTCGGGAGAAAAAATATTTTGAAGCCATCGGCACTATAACCGGAATAGACCAGGTCTCCATCAATATTAACAGCAGGCATAAACGCACCCCCGGTTACATTTGTAATTTGCCTTTTCTCCCCTGAGGACAAATCAAGCGAGTAAATATTGAAGATACCGGATTCATCACTTGAATAATATATTCTCCCGTTCTTAGCCTGGACCGGATTCCGCTCATCAGCATTTGATGTTGTAATTAGTTTGTAATCTGAACCATCAGAGTTGATTCTTGCAACATCGCGGTTATCACTATACGAATAATCAAACAGAATGAATGAATCGTCAACAGAATATTTTGGATTGAAAACCTGTTCTCCCTTATCAAAGAATGTTAATTTCTTAAAATTTTTACCTTCTATATCAACAGTGCCAAGATTTACAGAACCATCATTCTGGAAAATAAAAACAATTTTCTTCCCGTCATTTGAAACCGAAGGATTATTAGCACGTAGTCCGAATGTTAAACGAGTTTCTTTGTTTTGATCAAGATCATAAATATATAGATCGTGAATATTTACAAGACGCGGATTATTATCGCTCAACTTTGAGTAAATAATTTTATTAGTTCCCGGAACTACACTAACACTGGAACGAATCTGTGAAGTAATTTCTTTTTCTTCTTTTGTTTTGAGATCCAGCATATACAAAGATGATAAGCTGAAATAATCATACGATTTATTTGAAATGTAAAATAGTTTTGAACCATCATTGGAAAAGACCGGATAGAAATTTCCGAATCCTTCTTTACAGATCATTTCACCGGCAACTTGATTTTTTTCAACTTCTGCAATCCTCTTTTTGTAATCGGATTTCAGAAACTTACTCCATTCATCATAGATTTCATTTCCATCTTTGCCAAGTACATCTTTGAACGCTGCATCAATTGTAAAGTTCGTAAGCTTGGAAAGTTTATTATTAATCTCGCGGAGTTTATCCTCGCCATATTTTTGAGCAATATATCTTACAAGTGCAAATCCGGAATTATAAACTGATTCATTACCAAGACTGGTTTTATCAAAAACTCCCATTTGATTCCATGTTAACATTTTATCACTCAAAGCATAACTGCGTAAAATCATATCGCGGTGTGTGTCCCAACTATCATAGTTAAATTCTTTGCGCATGTATTGTGCGGTTCCTTCAGCAAACCAGGCGGGAACATTTATTCCCGGAATTGGATAAGATGCAATTATATTTGGGAAACCGAAAAGAATATCCGGTCTGCGCTTGTCTTCGTAATTCATGAACTGAAGATAAAGTACCGGAAAAGTTCGCGACAATTTCATTGAAGCCTGAATCTGCACCATGTGAGTGAACTCATGAGAAATTACATTGCGCAGCCAGTTGTGAGTTCCGCGTAAATCAAAATCAAGTGATGAAGACCATATCTCAATCTTATTATCAAAGAAATATGTAGCGCCGTTGGAATAATCATCAATGTCCTTGATTACGAAGTCAATTACATCAGGTTCGTATTGGTAAAGAGAAGTTATCGGTCCCCAAACTTCATCGGCAATTTTTGCAACTGTCTTTGCAGTGCGCTCGGCTTCTTCATGATAATGAACACGAACATGTTTGCCTTTTATAGTAAACCAATTAAAATCGGGATTATAATCATTAAATTGAGCGGCTGCTCTGCCGGTAAAAATTAGGAACGATATTAGGAATAACTTTTTCATCTAATATTATTTTACTACAGCAATTTTTATGATCTTGTTCGCTATATTTCCGTTACTGCCTTTTACCTCTAGATAAGCATAATAAATACCGCTTTGAATTTTCGAAACATCCCAAACAGTTTCGTTATCAAATCCACCTCTTGCTTTATTATTAAGTTCAGTAACTAATTCTCCGGCAAGATCAACAATTTTTATTTTCACATCCGAATCTTCCGAAACATAATAACGAATATTTGTTGAATTGCCGTAAACCGGATTAGGCCAGTTGTAAGCTTTATTAATTGGGAAAAAATCTGTTACTTGCTGCGTTAACAAAGGTGCTGAAACAAAAGAAAAATTTAAGGCTGAACCCAATTCCCCGCTCCAAAATGTTTTACCCTGGACAGGTGCAATATTCCAAACGTACAATTTATTAGTATCATCAAGAAAAATAAGAATCGGTTTGTAAGATGGCAAAGGACCCATAGTAGGAAGTTCTTCAGATAAAATGACCGATGCAGTAGAAGATTTCAAACCGGATGAAATGGGAAACCCCTCTACAATCTTTTCCGTTGAAGGGTCAAACGCAAAGATGTTACCAGCATCTGTCACGGCAATAACAGCGGCATTACCTTGCTTGTTCAAATCGACCGCCAGTGGTACACCAACAAAATTTTCGCCGTATTTAATTTTGAATGGAAAATTTTTCGCCACTACACCTTCCAAATTATATGCTTCAAGAGAATTCCCATTTATAAGTAAGATGTAATTTTGTCCGTCATTAAAAAGATCGGCAACTGAAAAATTCTTAATGGGTACAGATGAAGCAACTACAAAAGATTTTTGCAATTTCCCGTTGGCGATTATATCAAATCCATTTTTCTCTGTAAGAACAATACTTATCGGATTTGAGTCTTTATTCAGAGTGTTGATTAATTTTACTGATGGATTTGATAAATGTATTTGCGTTTGGTTTGCATCAATAAAATAATTTTGCGTTATGTAAGAATAATAATTTGGTGCCGCACTGATCTGCTTGATTGGTTCATTTATAATTTTTGATGCAACCGTAAATTTAAAATTAAAATTGTTATAACCATCTGCTAAATTATTACTTACATAAAGAGTTCCATCGGATGTTCCTACATAAGCTTTTGCATTGTTATTATTCTGATCAATAAGAGCAGCTGTGCTAATTTGTGATGACAGTTGAATATCCGCTTCAGTACCGCCTCTAAGTTTAACTATATTACCGTCCGTTCCAACAAATCTATTCCGACCGTTGAGATCTATCACCGCGGGTGCTGTGCTGCTAAAATTAGTAAGTTTTGATAATTCTTTTCCGAAATAATCATAGACGTAAGTTGTTTTGTTATCCGTTACATAAACATAATTCTTACCAGAGGATATTGCCGCAGATAAATATTTTTGTCCGTTTGTTAAATTTAGATTTGATAAGGAAACCAAGTTTAAATTTGTACCACCGTAGCTAACACTAAAACTCATCTTATTTGAAATTGCAGTAAAGTTTTCCATCGTAATCAAACTATTCGAACCGCTGGTAGACTTTGTGTTTGGTTTTGTATCCTGTGCAAATCTGTTTTTGAAAAGCTTCGCTTTGTTACCGGCATACCAAAAATCTTCGTTAGTTCCTTCTCCAATAGCAATTCCAAAAATCGTATTAAACCTTTTGCCTATATCAAAAATTCCATCAGCTTCCTCTACATAAACGCCTCTTGCACTTGGATCGCTGTTGATCTTATTCTCTGCAATTTTTTCGTTAATTATTTTTTCATCAATATGCCATATAACAATTCCGTTTCCCGGAACGGCTGCATCGTATTCATCAACATCAATTACCACTCCGCCGGGAATTGTACTGGGATTAGCTGTAAATAAACCACTTGTATCCTTCAAAACCTCTTTAGTAAATGTGGTATTATTTCTCCGATAAGTAATAACAAGATTATCTTTTTTTGCATCCTGCTGTCTATTCTCTACAAGAAAATATTCTGATGAGTTGATTGGGATCTTCAGTAAAGTTGTATCCTGTATTAAAGCCGTTAGTCTTGCTGCAACACTAGGGTGAGAATTATTTATACTAAGTGTTACCGGTTGTTCCCAACCTAAAAACATTTTCTCCCATGCAGAAGGCTCAGACGGAAACATTCCATTGTTTGCACTAATTGCCTGTCCGTCCATAAGACCAAATCTTCCAATAGCGCTTAATCCGGTTTCAGTATCATACAGATCCGGTAATCCAAGAAAGTTTCCGATGTTATTAACCAACTCACCATTAATTGTAATCTCTTGCAAAAATATTGAGTTATCTATTGCTGTTAACTCTCTCGATTCTGTCTCTGGAAGAATTATTGAATTTACAATCTTGCCGCTTCGTGTTGGTATTCCGGTAAATTGATTCCCATAAACTTTTTGGAATGCGTTTAATCCTAAATAAAGCGAAGGTAAGTTACGATCTATCGAAAATGTTCCGAGGTCTAATCCGCTGCTTACACCAGCGTGAAAGATGATGAAGAGATTATAATCTGAGAATTTTATATCAGAATATTTTTCGTCAGCGAGTTTCCATACTTCACTTGCAAAATTTGCGATTGGTGTAAAATCTCTTGATTGATAAGCAGGAACGTAGCCCCTCATAGTTTTGCTAACGGTAATTACATCGGGTAAGACTTTATAACTTAAATTTAATTTCCCGCGTGATACTTTTTGATAATAATTTTTTGCAAAGAGAAGATGATCGGAAAAATAATTAGCATTATGAGGGAGAGGATCTAATATTGTATCGCCGTATGTTTGGGTATAGTGAGAACCAAATTTCCCCGTACCAATTGTGGCGTCGTATTTATCTTCCTGGAAATCAACCATAATTGCAAGAATCTTCAAGGTATCATTGGACAGTTGAGATCTGCCTGGATTAAAACCTGAATTATATGGTTTTACAAAAGATTGGGCAGATAAACTGCCCAATCCGAGAATCATAAGTATGATCAAAAAAACATTTTTCATTTTGGTTTATATTCCGCGGGGGAAACCAAGTGTAGTTTTTGTTTGAGATCCCCAACCAATAGATAAAGTAAAACGGAGAGTATTTGATAGCGGATGATTTTCAGTTCCCTTAAATACATCCGTAGTTATGTAACTAAAATCGAATCCATATAATTCATAACGAATGCCAGCACCAAGAGTTACAAATTTTCTATTTCCATGATCAGGATCTTCATAAAAGAAACCTGCACGTAATGCAAATTGAAATCCTTCTTCAACATTACCATACCAATATTCCACTCCCATCGAAGTAACAATATCTTTCATTACTTCACTGAAAGGTCTGTCTGTCCAAGATGTAAATATCGCTTTGTAAAAATCGGGACGTTTTCCAGAACTATCTGCAACTCCGATAAGGAGTTTACTAAAATCCACAGTGTAAGTCAGCGAATTATATTCATCTTGAAATATTCTTGCAGCTAATCCAATTCTGAGATTAGTTGGAATCGGATCCGCCTGAGCCTGGTCTATATAATAAATTTTTGGCCCAAGATTACTAAGATTCATTCCAAGACTAAATTGATTTCCAAGATCACCTAGGAGAGGAATTTCAAAATGTTCCGGACGCCACATTGCAGCAACATCAAAGCTTACTGAGGTTGCTACACCTTTGCCTTGTTCTGCTTCAGTTGGTTTATCAGCCAAACGGCTGTGAATCAACCTGAAATTTAATCCAAGTCCCCAGTTACTACTTAATTTAGTGGCATAACCTAGAGTTAATGCTGCATCGAAAGATTTAAATGTTCCAATTGGGTCCGGCGAGTTTGAACTTGTTCTTACAAATTCACCAAAGTTCATATATGTTACACTTGCAGTTACACTGCCGTTAAGATCTTCAATGTATTGACGATAAGTTGCATAGTCGTAAAATAGATCAAGGTTGAATGCCGGGAGCCAATTACTGTGAGTAAAACTGAATTCCGATCCGGTCAAGAAAGCAATGCCTGCCGGGTTCCAAAAAATAGCGGCTGAGTTATCAGCTAATCCTGAACCTGATTCACCAATTCCGCCAGCTCTGGAATCGGGAGCTAAAAGCAAAAACGGTACAGCTGCTTCACCTTGAGCTGAAATCTTGTTAAACGACATTATCAATGCACACACAAACAAAAGCATCGATATTTTTTTCATTTGCACTACCTCCAAAAAAGATATTTTTTCTGATTCGTTAAGTTATATTTTATCTAATTACAGCCAATTTTCCAAGTACATTATCTTTGTACTTACCGTCAGCAGATTCTACAATTAATTTGTAAAGATACGTTCCGTTTGCAATTTGATTTTCATCAGCATCGCGCCCGTCCCAATCAATACGAACAAATTTATCAAGTAGATCAGGTTGATCAATTTGTTTTATCAATCTGCCTGCAATCGTATAAATTTTTATTTTCACATTTATAGCACTAGCTACATTATGCTGGAATGTAAAAGTTGTATTCGATGAGAACGGATTGGGATAGTTTACTACGTCACGTAATACAATTCCTTTATCACTTGATACAACTGAAAAATTTGCTTCCTGAGATGAAAAATTATTGAACACATCCCAGGCTTTAATTTTTATTTTGTAATCGCCAGTTGCCATGCCGGTAAATTTATATTTTATCAATCCTGATTTACCACCGGAATTCAAATCGCCAATAAAACTGTTTGTAAGATCAATTGGATTAGCCTCATCATCATTTAATATCGCTTCCAACTTATGGCCAATTCCCGTTCCTGTTGTATTTAAGCCGGTTTGATCGGAAAGTTTTACTATTAATGTAAAATCAGGATTAACGAGGTAGGAACTTTCATTATTAATATCATCAAAATAGATAGTAACTTCCGGTCCTTTACCATCGTTAATTGCATTCGGATTAGTTCCACCAACCAATACATTAGTTGAATAGCCAACACCATCAGTTGTATTGTTAGCAATATAAGCGACAATTTTTCCATTTTTATTTTCATAGGAAATATCTTTTGGAACAACAAATTCAGTTTGAAAATCGCCGTTTGTAACAGAAGTTTTTCCGCGATAAACTAGTCCGCCCTGCATTGTTACAGTGTAATCCATTTCCTTAAAATAAATTGATCTTTCAGAATCGTACATACTTATAATTGCATCACCGTTATATTGAGCTAAAGTTCCGTTAGTGTTTCTAACGGTCCCTTTTATTCTAACGTATCCCAATGCATTTACCTGTACAACTGATTTTATGGATTTACCATTAACTGAATCAATTGATGTTGGATTGAGTGGTTCATCCAAGCGCAAAGCAGGATCGCCGAACAGATGAAATTTTTCATCATTTATTCCCGTTAAGAATTGTTTTGCTAATAAATAAGCCTTGCCGATTCTGATAGGCAGATTTCCAATCTCTCTGGATCGAAAAAGGTTACTGTATAGAGAATCATTTATAATAGCATTATCAGTCGCAAAAACTACTCTTGAAGCAGAAAAAGCAGCTATAGCTCCCCCACTCATATTCATTAATATTTCTGTTGAACTCTGTCGAGTTGGGTCATCATACTTACCAAAATCGCAAGTAGCGGCAGTTAAGAAAAAATAATTTGAATTCTTTAATTGAGGAATTGATGCTGATCTTTCGAAAACATTTTCATGCGCCCATAGATCAGGGTTCCCATGTCCTATATAGTTAAGGATTAGTGTACCATCATTAATAGCATTTATAATGGCTTTATTAACTTCCGGTTTTCTTCTGCCTAACCCTGTAAAAACCGTCGGATAAGCTACTAAATAAATTTTATCAAGATCAAAATATTTTGGAATTCTTAGATTGGATAAATTTTCCGATTGTGAAGTATGTAAACTACCATCATTCCATCCGACTTTTTGTGGCCCATCATCTGCAACAAGCGTGATATTGTTCCGCCATAACCCTTTTTCAAGTCCGGTCTCATATTTTATTATTTTGTTAACCACAGTATCAGCTTCTTCAGCAGAATTAATATTAAGTCTTCCGATAGCAATATCATTTCGTCTATCATTCCCTGAAATACGGGCATAGAAATCATCCGTTGGATATGAATATATTTCCTCCAATGATTCTACCGTTTCATATAGAGGAACAAAATTTTTATTCAATTTTTCCATATTGAGATAGTCATAATCTCCATCACCAAAGAATAAAACATAAAAAGGCTTTACTTGCCAATTTTCATAAGCAAATTTTAAAAAATCTCTAATGGCTGTAGGGTCTAAAGAGCCGCAAGAGAATTCATTTAATATTTCATCAACGTAAAATACCTGTGTAGATAATTTATTTGGTGATTGACTTGATCTATAAGCAGCATACCGTTCAGCTTGAGTCTTAAAATCTTTAGCTGTTATTACAATCATTTCACTGCCTGTAAGATTACCGCGAATGTTAGAATTAGTAATCTTAATTGCGTTTACTGGAGTTTTATACGCTGCCGACGTTACTGCAAGATATCTGTGAACGTTGTTTTTAGTTTCTGCAGATTGAAATTTGAATTGTCCCCCGCTAATTATAGCATTCGAAATAATTTTCACATTAGCAAAATCCGTAACATCAAATGTTTGTATTGTACTGTTGGAAAAATTACTTATTGTATATTCCATAGTAGCAGTTGTATCTTTTGAAAATAATAAGAAGTTGTCCGAAACAGATTTCAGTTGTCTTTGGTATGCTATTTCAAAATAATCTATATATAATTTTGCACTTGAAGAAGATGTGTTAATTAAAAATTTCAGATTACTTCTTTCGTCGGATAATTGTCCGCCAAAGATTGCTGTACCAATATTTTCAATACCAAAAATATAATCATAAATTCCAGAGACATATGCAGAATATATCTGGTTCCCGCTTTCTAAAACGCTATATGAGAAAACATCAGCGGATGCATTTGCAACACGAAAATTATAACTTATTAGACTTGAAGGAACAATACCGTTTAGAGTTGTGAGATATGTCCTGCTTTTTGTTGTATTATCTAATTGGTCACCAAAATAATCCCTTCCGCTTCTACCAATATTTACACTGTCTTTATCAAAGCTCTTAAAAGATAATGTGGATATTTGTTGATATGCACCAGAAATATTTAATGATTGCTTGTTTGAAATACGCTTACCATTAGTTCCGCCGTAAGTTAACCAGTAATAATTTTTTTTAGAAAACGGTTGCTTAACCCGGATAATATTTTTAAAAGTCGGACTATATTCCCAAAATTCCTGGGGTCTTCCATAGAAGATTATATAATCTCCTGTATCAAATCTTCCATCTTCTTCACCAATAACCGTAAGTGCATTTTCAATCAAACCTTGATTATTTGATTTGCTCAAATCTTCTGGGAGCGGATAACCTCCGTTGTTATAAATTTTTATTGTTTTTGGATTAAAATCCGTTGCATTAACATCAATTCCAATTGCTTGTAAAAAATTTCTATCTATTTTATATATACCTTCTTCCGGAGCCTCAAAACGGTACCAATCGCCTGCAGCTAAGACCGAAGCGGATGTCTTTAGTAATTTTTTCTCAGAGATTCCCCAGTTCTTAGCAATTTCCCAATTCAATACTATGGATTGAAAAGTATTATCCTGTATTAATTCTCTATTAGAAGGGGTTGATGCAAACGAAATCTTAATAATTATTTTTTTGTAAATCTTAATAATATTGGATGACGCATCAAAAATAACGGGGTGAATTTTAATTGTCTGTACCGCTAAATTCCTAACCAATCCGTATTCACCAAATGCGACAACATCCGGAGTTGAAGAATTCGAATACTTATCTCCAACTACATACTTCTCAACAGACGAAAGCGAATCCTTCTGTAATTGAGGCACAGGTACATACTGTCCGCTCAAAGTGGAATAATCTGCACTTAAAATTTGAATTGTATTTCCCGATTCTGATGGAACACCGATGTTAATTTCTCTCACCGGAATTTGCGGAAGTCCATATTTAGTAACATTTTCAATATAACCGCCAAGTAGATTTAATTTTTTGAATGAATTACCAGATGCTGAAATACTTAATGTGTCTTTATAGATGGGGTGATATTCAATAACAATTGAATATCTATCGGAAGATAAAACTCTTAAATCCTGTGCATAAATGCTTAGATTTAAAACAAAAAAGAGAATAACTAAAAAGAATTTGTATTTCATCGCTCTGCTGAATGGTTTAATAATGTTCTCAAAATTTTTTTTCAGTATAAGAATTCAAAGCGGTAAACAAACTCTATATAGTTTTTCTCCAAATTTTCTGGGCAAAATTTAGGTAAGATATATCACGATGTCAAGTCAAAACAAAACTACATAAATCAGGTCACAATTTATATATTGAGTTTACTCACTTTTATTGACATAGCAATTAAGCATAATGAATATTACTATAAACCAAGCAAGACTTTATTTATTTTCATAGCATTAATACAAAATCCTATATGATCTCCCAGAGCAACACCCAAAGCTTCAGCACCTTTTGTAATGTCTTCACGGCTTACAGCACGTGCAAATGCTTTATCTTTCATTTTTTTGATTACTGATTTCACTTCAACTTCTTCAATTGATCTACTCGGTCTTACATAAGTAACTGCTGTTATAAATCCGGCTAATTCATCGCAAGCAAAAAGAGTTTTACGGAGCAGTGTATCACGCGGAATGTTTGTATAATCTGCGTGAGACATTATTGCATTTCTAAATTCTTCATCAAATCCTTTTTCCATTAATATTTCCGATCCTTTATATGGATGTTGTTCTGCAGTTGGAAACATTTCATAATCAAAATCATGAAGTAGTGCGACACAGCTCCAATATTCAACGTCTTCGCCAAATTTCCCGGCATAAGCTCTTACACAAGTTTCAACAGCATAGGCATGTTTTAATAAGCTATCACTCTTAGTATATTCTTGAAGTATTGATAAGCAGAAATTTCTATCTCTCATTATATCAGAACTCATTTTAACTCCTTCTATTTTGATGATGGATTAAATGAAGGACAATTGTCCGCAAGTATACAATCATGACATTTTGGTTTTCTAGCATAACAAACATTTCTTCCATGTGTTGCCAGCCAGTGAGAAGCATTAATCCAATAACTTTCAGGTAATAATTCTTTTAGGCGGTATTCAATTCTCTCCGGATCGTTTGATATTATGAATCCCAGTAAGTTAGATAATCTTTTAACATGAGTATCAACAGCAATTGCGGGAATACCAAATGCATTACCGGCAACAACAGATGCAGTTTTTCTGCCTACTCCGGATAACTTCGTTAGTTCATCAAAGTCTTGAGGTACTTTCCCATTATAATTTTTGATAAGCTGTGCACAACAGCTACGAATACTTTTTGCTTTTTGTCTATAAAATCCGGTTGAGAAAATATCCTTCTCAAGTTCCTTCGCTGAAACTTTTAAATAATCCTCGGGCTTCTTATATTTTTTGAAAAGTTTTATTGTTACAATATTTACCCGTGCATCTGTACATTGTGCCGATAAAATTGTTGAGATCAATAATTCAAATGCTGATGTATATTCTAGCGCAGGACGTACTCCGGGATATTCTTTAGAGAGAATATCAAATATTTTTTTTGCACGGGATTTATTTTTATTATCAACCATTGCTTAAAAATCTCTTGTCTTTAATTTGCAATTTTTCTACCGGTTCATTATTGATAATATGTTTCTGAATTATTTCTTCAACATCTTCGCATTTCACACCGCCATACCAAATTTGTTCAGGATAAATAACTACTGTTGGACCAAATTCGCATGCATCTAAACATCCAGAGCTATTTGCCCGGATTTTAGTATTGAGCCCGAGCTCTTTCAATCTCTTTTTAAATAATTCACGGATTTCAGCAGAGTCTTTTTCAGCACAACATCCCTTTGGATGCCCCGCCTCTCTCTTGTTCTCGCAAATAAAAATATGTTTTTCAAATCTTGGCATATGATCTTCTAAAAATATTTTACACAAAAAAGGGAAATAATAATTTCCCTTTGTAGCGCGTACGGGGGTCGAACCCGTGATCTCCGCCTTGAGAGGGCGGCGTCCTAGACCACTAGACGAACGCGCCATTTAATTAAATTGCATACAAAAATAACTTAATGAAGTTAATTAACAAATATTTGTTCACCACTTAATAATTCTGTTCAATATTAACTGTTGCATCTTTTAAATTTTCTATTAGTCTATCAAGTTAAACTCATTTAGGTGTTTATTTATTTCTTCAATCTCCTCTTCACTTAAAATATAATCCGAGGCTTGAATATTCTCATTACATTGTTCTGAAGTCCTAGCACCGACAATTGCTGATGTTATCGCGGGATTTTTTAATACCCAAGCAATTGCAAGCTGCCCTACGGTTTTACCCGATTTGTTTGCTATTGGTCTCAATTTTTCAACCAAGGATAAGACTTTAGTTAAAACCGGCTCTTTGAAAAAGAAATTTTTTCTTCTCCAGTCGTCTTCAGCTAATTTATTAATATCAAATTTTCCCGTAAGAAGACCTGCTTGCATAGGACTGTAGGCCACAACTCCAATATTATTCTTTAAGCAGTATGGAAGAACTGATTCTTCATAATCGCGCTTAAGCATACTATAAGGAGGCTGTAAGGATTGCACTTGTTCTATCTCCATACACTTTTCAAGTAAAGATTTATCATAAGTGCTGACACCAATAAATTTTGTTTTGCCCTCTTTTTTTAATTCAACCAAAGTTCCCCAAGAATCTTCTACCGGTATTTTGGGATCCGGCTTATGAATTTGATATAGATCTATATAATCCGTTTGAAGTCGTTTTAAGCTCCCCTCAATTTCATTTCTTATACTTTTGGGATCAAGATTATTAATTGCATTACCAGAACCATCATTTACCAAACCGCATTTTGTAGCTATAAAAACTTTTTCATGCATTCCTTTTACAGCAATACCAACTACTTCCTCAGAATGACCGAACCCATAAACAGCTGCAGTATCAATCCAATTTATTCCATTATCTATAGCTGCATGAATGGCTTTAACTGAAATGTTATCATCAACTCTTCCCCAACCGAATTGCCAAGGGCCGCCGATTGCCCATGCGCCAAAACCAATATTTGTAAGCTCAGGTCCGTTTTTACCCAATTGTCTTCTCTGCATAGATTTATTCTTGCTTATTAATTTTAATATTAAATATAGGGTTTTTGAAAATACTATCTATCTAAGACTTTTAATTAAAAAGAAATGAATTTGGTGGTATAAAATATCCACCCCGCCCCCCCGCTGGGGTAAGATATATTATATAAGGTATGATTTTATATTTAAGCTTAGCAGATGTCTATTATTTGTATTCAATGTAATTAGGAATTGATGAAATAACATCAGTATAACTACAGTAAATTTTTCATTAAATCAGATATTAGGTGTTTCTACTTTTTGCAAAATTTTACATGATTCTGATAAACTTGTCTGAGATTTTTTAAAATCTACTTAAAAAATACAGTACAATTACGGTAGGGGGTAACTAATAATTTCTGTAATGAGGCTAAAAGTTGGAAATACATTTTATAATAATTTAGGGGGTACCGAAAAATTTTTTGTGTTAATCGTAATGAAAGAAAAAGAAATTCCAAAAAATAATTGTGAAAATGAAGCTAGAGTAAAACTAAAACCCCCTTGATTTATGCTAAGAGCAGCTGAAATGAATTTAAGTACATTAATTAGTGAGTAAAATAATAACAAACTGAGAAACACATTCAAAACCTTGTGCTGAATTATCATTAACATTAGTTTACTAATTATCAGAAATATTATAATAGACAATAAAATTATACATAAATAATAGAGAGTTTTAGTGTCGTTTTGATATATATAAGTTAGAATAATAATTATTACAAAAGATGCCAACCACAATAATTTATTTATAATGTTGCTTAAAGAAATGATAAGTAAAAAAATAAATAGCGGATAAAATTTTAAGGTTTGAATTTTAAAAATTAGATACATTGAATATAAAATTGGATCACAAATGGCTAGAGTCAAAAAAAAAGTAAAATACTGTGTTTTATATTGCTTAATTGGCGGCATTAACCAAATCAAAATTGAAAGATAATTTATTAAAAAAGTGACTTTCATAATTGAGTGGATATATATTTACTTCTTCTCAATACCGTCGCCAGTTTTTCTAGAAAATGAATACTGTACTGCATACTTAATAAGTTGTGGTAAGGTTGCTAGGTCTAATTTATCCATAATAATTGCTCTTGAAGAATCAATTGTTCGCTTCGCTTTATGTAAAATATCCGCAATCTCTTGACTTGTTTTACCTTCTGCTACAAGCAGTAAGATTTTTTCCTCCAACAAATTTAAGTTTAACGATTTTTTACTTTCATATACTCCTTTCAAATTACTGAATCTTGCTTTAATCTTTTCAACTTCTTCTTCTGACTTGCTCATAAAATATTTTTCACCTTTGGCTACCGCCCGAATAGAAGCGACTAATTCATTTTTAATTATTTCTTTGGGAATTAAACCGGATGCATTAATTTGTAGAATCTTATAAATATATTCGTCGGTATTATGCATGGATAAAAAAATGATCTTTGCATTCGTATCTCTTTCCAATATTTCTTGTGCGGCTTCAAGTCCGTTCATTCCGGGCATTTCGATATCACATAAAACTACATCAGGATTAAAATTGAAATATTTATTTACCATACTATATCCATCTTCGGCTTCTGCTACAACACAGAAGTCATCATATTTTTCTAATATATTTACCAATCCCTGTCTTAGAATATTATGATCGTCAGCTAACAGCAATCTTATTTTTCGCATGAACAGCACCTTCTTTAGGAAGTTTAATAACTAGTACCGTCCCCTCTTTTTGATTTGAATTTATTTTTAATTTCCCGTGTAATTTTTCAATTCTTTCTTTAATACTAAAGAGACCTGTCCCTGTACTTTTGAACTCTTGAACATCAAAGTAATCTTCGGGAATGCCAACACCATTATCTGATACAATAATATTAACAAATTTTTCATTTAACTCTAACTGTACAGAAAATTCATTTGCATTGGAATGTTTAATAATATTATTCAATGATTCTTGAATAACTCGGTATATGCATATTTCCAAGTCGGGACTGAGTTTTTCCTCTTTGCCTAGAAATTCAAATGATCCGTTGATCTTAGAACTTTCAGATATATAATGCACTAAACTCTGAATACTAATTTTAAGACCTAAGTTAGTAACTTCAGATAATTTTAATGTTCTTGATAATTCTCTTACTCTTTGATAAACGGTTTCCAAATCTGTTTGAATTAGATCTCTTTCGTAATCTTCAAGATTGGATAATTTTAGCTTAATCATTATTAGCTTTTGTCCAATATCATCATGTAATTCTGCGGCAACAAACTTTTTCAATTCGTCGTAGTCTTTATCAAGTTTTTCTGCAAAATTTTTTAATCTATTCTTGTAATTCTCAAGATCAGATTCATATTTTTTTAATTGTGTTATATCATGAAGGTAAAAATTTGTGAACCCTAGTTGAGGATATACTTTTGCAATAACAGAGAATATTTTCCCGTTGATATTTTCTATAAATGTACGGTTAACGGATTCATTTTCAAGAGAAGGTAAAATTTCATTAATCTTTGTCTCCTTTTCTTCGATATTGAAAAATATTTTTCTTGATGCTTCATTCGTTTGTATAATATTCCCGGATGTATCTGTTCTAATCAACGGTTCCGGATCCATTTCAGCAAAGAGAGCCATTAATTCTGCTTTTTCTAATAAAAATCTTTGGTTTTCAGTAATGAATTTTTTTTGAAGCGGAAGAACTACTTTATAAAAGACTAAAATAATTACACCAATAATGCTTACACTTAAAATCAAAGCAAAAAATAACGGATTCTCAAAAGTCAAGAATCGATTAATATAATTATCCAGATTATTCATAGTGATTTCAATTCAATATATAAGAACTCCGACAAAACAATACCCCATCCCTTTTTCAGACTTTTCAATGACATTCTTCTAATAAACTAACAGTTATAAGTAAATAAATCCATTTCTAAATTATCTATAATGAAAAAAAATGAGAATGTTGAATACTTGTTTTGACAGCAGAGTTAGCTAATTATGGTCAAATATTGATAAATGTTTATTTTCATTTGATTCTTGAATCAACTTTAAGAGTGTATTAAGCAGTATATTATAATTTGTCGGTTTGCTGATATATGCATCACAACCGGCGTCTATAGAATTGATTCTATCTTCGTTATATGCATGAGCAGTGTAACAAACAATCGGTATATTTGAGAACAATGGATGATTTTTAAGTTCTTTCGTTAAATCTAATCCATTTTTGCAACCGCTAATAGAAATATCCATTAATATTATTTCTGATCGTTCCTTAAATAGTAAATCATAGCACGTTTCTGCTGAGTCACAAATTTCAATTCGAAAATGTTTTTTTAAGAAATAATATAAAAATTTTTGATTTTCTAAATCATCTTCAACAATTAGTAATTTTGGCAAGGAATTAGGTTTACTTATCATAAAATAATTCTCATTCAGAATTTATATATAAATATTTTTGTGGTTTGATTCATATATAATAAATTTACAAAGATTTCAGTCTTATATATCAGTAGAACTACTGTAATTCTTTTAGAGTTTTGATGAATCCTCCAACTGAAAAAATGTTAAAATCGGTTATTTCGAAAACTTTTAATGAGATTAGTGGTAGTAAAATAGTTTTTTTACAGTAGAACTACGGTATTGAAAGTCAGCTCTTATAAAACACCGTTGTAGAGATTTCAATTAAAAGTATAGAATTATTTTTTATCTTCATAAAAAGTATTAATCCAAATTAGTATCTAAGATAAGTTAGAAAATCATATACCGATTTATTCTCAAATCTTTGACGAATCTCAAAAAATCCCTTTCCATAAATTGCATCAGGATCAGTTTCAAGCAACTTAATTTGTTCCAAAGCAGAATTTTGATTTAGTGATTTCAAATAAAGGTACGAAGCATAATTACAACTGCCTTCATTTATCTTTTGAGAAAAGTTATTCTTAGTATTTTCATAAATCCACGAGTGCATTAGTTCGTGGGCAATAATCGATTCTGTAACAATAGAAGACATTCCGTTTAATACATAAATGGTGTGATATGTCGTTTGAGCAACTAATTTATCATCAATGTATTTATTCAACGATTTTGAATCACAATAACCTTGGGTGTTTTCGTTATAGTCTTTTGCTTTACTCCTGAGAACATTTCTATCAAGGCCAACTATTTTTATATTCTTCAAATTAAATTTTATACCAATACTTGATAGACGTTCTGAAACTTTAATCAAAAGTTTTGCCAACTGTTTTGCGTCAAATACTGCTGTTGCATAACATTTATTACAAATGTGTCTGCCATCCGAATAATCTTGACCGCCATTTGTAATGGATTGACAAATAATTCTATTACAACAATCACATTGGTGCAATTCATTTCTATGATATGGATGATATTTATTTTGATAAATATCTTCATAATACTCCCCTTTTAACGGCATACTGCATACTGCACACTTAGGAAGAATATAATTTTCATAACACGACTTATGATATTTTTTATTTTCATTTACAACATATTCTTCATTAAGAGCCTTTTTACAATAATCACAAATTAATCTTTCAACAATAATATAACAGTCGGGATGATAATAGCTTCCGTCTTTTCTCACAAAATTACCATTGATTGGTCTATTGCATTCTTTACATAAAAAGTGTTCGGGATGATAGGTCTTACCATCTACAAGAATATATTTATTATTTACTTCTTGTTGGCAGTATGCACAACGAATTTTATTCTGAGAGAAGTTTTGTGATTGAACAATCAAAAAAAGAATTATAATAAAACTCTTTAATTGATATTTCGAAGAAATGATTTTAAATAATTTAATCATGGACCAACAATAAAAAAGTCTTGCAACTTATTCAATCACAAGACTTAAATTTTAGTTGCTCTCCAAGTATAGAAAACTATATACTGAACCAAATTATTAATTAAATGCACATGAACAGTAACTAAACAGTTTTATAATAAATTTAGAAAATATTTTAAATTTATGCGTTTTTATTCCAAAACCTGTTGGGGAAAACTGCTTAAATGTCACCGGGTTTTTATACAATCAAAAGTTTTTCTTTTATTAATCTTTTTATTCACATCAAATAAGTGTCAACTTTATAATCTAATATTTCTTTCTTCCCAAAACGATTTAATCAAATTGGAATAGTTTTTCTTCTCGTTATTTGAAAGAAAACTCACATCAACAGCGGTAGAAGTTAATTTCTCAAGTTCATTGTAGGAATAATTATACTCAGAACAGATTAACTCGAGTTCATTAGTAATATCACTTCCAAACATCGGGGGGTCATCTGAGTTGATAGTTACTTTCACATCTTTCTTAAAAAAAGTATTGAACGGGTGATTTTGAATAGACGGGAAAACTTTTGTCTTAATATTACTAGTAATACAAACTTCCAACGGAATCTTTTTTTCAACGAGATAATCAACTAACCGCGGGTCCTCAATTGCACGAACTCCGTGACCAATTCTTTCTGCTTCAAGATCCAATAGTGCAGACCAAACAGATTCCGGACCGGCAGCTTCACCCGCATGTGCAGTTAATCTAAATCCACGTTTCCGGGCTTCTCTAAAAACTTTCCTAAAATCGGAAGCTGGAAAGTCACTCTCATTCCCGCCTAATCCTAATCCAATAATTCCTTTATTCAAGTAAGGTGTAATTTGATTCAATCTGTTCATTGCTGTATCTGAACCGTGATCACGAACAATGTCTACAATTAACCCGCATTTGATCGGATACTCAGATTCAGCTTTTCTAATACCGGAAATTGTCGCTTCAGTAATTGCTTCAACTGTTAGTCCACTAAGTTTAAAATCCCACGGAGAGAAAAATACTTCCGCATAAATTACATTTTGTAAAGAAAGGTTTTTTATTGTTTGATAAGTAGATTCTTCAAAGTCTTCGGCGGTTCTAAAAAATTTATTTTTCCAGAACCACATCTCGATGAAATGTTGAAAGTCCTTGAAAATAAATTTCTGCTTCAGTTCATCAATACTTTTTACTTCATCTTCATTATATTTTTTTATCAAATCAAATAAAAATTCAAAGGTAAAAGCACCTTCTAGATGAAGATGCAATTCTACCTTAGGCATTCTTCTAATTATTTCCGGAATATTTTCTTTCTTCAATTTATTGACCTAACAAGATCGAATTGTTACCGAAAAATAATCCGGCAAAGCAAGCTGTTAATAAGCATGCAAGAGTTGCACCTAATAACGCACGAAAACCAAGTGAAGTCATATCTTTCATCTTATTAGGTGCAAGTGCTATGTAACCGCCAACATAGATAGCAACAGATGCAACATGTGCAAAACCGGTTAAAGCATAAGTAACCATTACTGCCGCACGTGGAGAAATTGGTGTTGCAGAAGAAAATTGGGTTGCCAGATCTTGAAAGGCGGTTACTTCAGTAAGAATTAATCTTTCACCGATTAACTTAGCAGCAGGAATTGCATCATTAAATGGAACTCCAATCACAAGAGTAAAGGGGTAGAACAAATATCCAAGTAAGCCTTTCAAGGTCCAATCAACGTTAATTGAGAACCAACTATTTAACTGAGTTCCTACTAAAACAAAAATTTTATCTGTCAATGCCATTAAACCGAGGACCGCAAGCAGAAGCGTTCCGATTCCTACAACCAATTTTACTCCTGAGTTAGCATTATTAATGATTGCCTCAAATAAACTGCTTTCTCTTTCGTATGATAATTTAACTTGCTGCCCGACCGTTTCGGGAGTATCGGTTTCAGGGCAAAGAATCTTCGACATAATAATTGCCGCGGGAATATTCATGATAGATGCTGATACAAGGTGCCCTGCAATTGTTGGGAAAGTTCCTTTCAATATCATAATGTATGCAGCCAACATACTGGAAGCGATTGTTGCCATTCCTGCTGTAAGAATTGTATTTAATTCGGAGCGTGTCATTCTACTTAAATAAGGTTTAATTATGAGGCCCGCTTCAACACCTACAAATACACTGGATGAAGCACATAATGATTCCGCTCCGCTTATCCGCATCAATTTAGAGAAGACATAAGAAAACAGTCTGATGATTCTGCTCATAATTCCGGTGTAGTAAAGTACACCAACAAGAGCGGCAAAGAAAATAATAACTGCTAGCCCTTGAAAAGCTAAAATAAAACCAAGAGAGGTTTCACCTGATGGAGAGATTGTTCCCGGCCCTAACGCTAATCTTCCGAATACAAATTGTGTCCCGTAAGTTGCGCTATCAAGAACACTATTAACAATATTATTTACAACGAGAAAAGCTTGCGTGCCAACCGGTAGAACAAATACAAACAATGCAAAGATTAATTCAAGTCCAAGACCCCAAATGATAACGCGCCAATTAATAACTTTTCTATTTGTTGAGACAAGCCATGCGAGCAACATTAAAATCGGAATTCCCAAAACGTTAAATACTCTTGATAAGTCCATAGCAAAACCTCTGTATAATTATTTGTCTATTGTAATCCCTTCCACTTTTAATTTTTCTTCAGTAACAAGTCTGTCTATCTCTGTTGGAACTTTATAAACCTTTGGCACCAAATCTTTAGTTGAAAGTAAAAAATGAAGACATCCCAATTGCACTGAGAATGATAGATCCATAATATCTGCAGGATGTCCAAGTCCTCCGGCAATATTAATTATTCCTCCTCGTGCAAGAACATAAACTTTCTTCTCGTTAGGCAGAATATATTCTTCAACTTCATCGCGTACAACTTTAAATGATTTTGCTTCTTTCTTCAAGGATGGAATATCAATTTCAAAATCGAAATGACCTGCATTCGATAAGAAGGCACCATTCTTCATTCGCTCAATATGTTCCATTCTAATAATGTTACTAAATCCGGTGGTAGTAACAAAGAAATCTCCTAAAGAAGAGGCATTCAACATTGTCATAACACGGTGTCCATCCATTCTTGCTTCAAGAGCTTTCCATGGATCAATTTCAGTTATAATTACTTCTGCCCCCATGCCTTGTGCTCGTGCTGCTACGCCCCGACCAACCCATCCGTAACCGGCTACAACAACAGCCTTACCTGCTATATTCATATTTGTTAATTGAGTAATTGCAGTCCACGTAGATTGTCCTGTACCATATCTGTTATCAAAAAGGTGTTTGGATTTTGCATCATTAACAGCAATGGAGGGATAAAGTAGCTTACCGGATTTTTCCAATTCTTTTAAACGGTTAACACCTGTCGTTGTCTCTTCACAAATTCCTTTTAGATTCTTGCCGTATTCCGGATGAGTATGTAAATATTCACAAATATCACCGCCGTCATCAACCGTTACATCCATATTATTTTTTAGTATTGATCCAAGAAAAGACCAATACTCATCTTTGCTTGCGGCATGTTTTGCATAAACATGAACCCCGTTTTTTGCAAGTGCTGCCGCTACCTCATCTTTTGCAGATAACGGATTGCTGCTTGTAACCCAAACTTCTGCACCTAATTTTTTTATTGTTAATGCTAGATAGGCTGTCTTTGCTTCAAGATGGATACACAATGCTACTTTTTTATTCTTAAAAACATTTTCAGTTTTATACTGCTGATATAAATTATCAAGAACGGGCATCCACTTAGATACCCATTCTATTAATTGGTTTCCCTTCGAAGCAAGACTAATATCTCGTACAACAAAATCATTTTCCATAATCATCCCCTTCAATTCAGTAAAAGTAAAATTAATTTAGACCGGTAATAGATCCGCCTAGACCGACCGAGAATCTAATTTCTCTTCCGGGTACCGGAGATCCTTTGATAATCTGTAATTCTTTGTCACCAAGATTGTTCACCTCCAACCTGAAATTAAAATTAACGCCAAAAAGATTTGGAGTGAGACCAATGTTTGCATTAATCAAACTATAGCTATCCATCTCAATTTTATTATCGGCATCATGAAACCTTTTTCCGACATAATCATAGAAGAGATTTAGAGAAGCTATTCCATAATTTATATTGAATAAAAAATCGAATTTATCTTTCGGTCTGTAGATTAAATATTTCCCGGATGTTGTTAAATTCTCACTATCATCTTTTGCACTCATATAAGTGTACGATCCTTGAATCTTTAACGCATTATCAAATCCTCTCCAGGTAATTTTTGATTCAATACCGGTGATACTTGCTTTGGCAACATTTGTCGGTGTCCATTTAGCAGTGGTTGAAGCCCACAGAATTAGATCTTCGAGCTTGCTTGCAAAATATGTTGCCTCTATACTCCAACTGCCCATCGTAACGAACTGAGCAATAAATCCGAAATCATAAGTAATACCTTTTTCAGGTCTTAAGTTCGGATTACCAACTGTCCACGTATCTTCCGGCCAGTAAAGATCATTATAAGTAGGGGCTCTGAAGACTCTTCCGATATTTCCTCTAATTGATCCGCGCCATTCATCGTTATGACTTAAAGTTATTCCTACTTTAGGAGAAAATTGAGAACCAATTCCCGATTCGGGATAACTATCAAGACGCACAGCTGGCACAACGGTTAATTTCCATAGCTGATCAACATTATAACTCCAATCATTTTGAAAATAAAAACTATGAACATTTCGTAAATGACTACCGATGAACGGTATTTCAATATCCTTAACTAATCGTTTGCTTTGAAGATCATCCTGACGGAATTCATACCCATAAGAGAGTAGTCCATATTCATTGAGATCAGTAAATACTTGTAACAAGGCACCTAATGCTTGGCTATTATACATGCTTACTTCAATTCCACCATATGCTTCCGGATTGATATAGAAATGTTCATCTTTCATCAAATAAGTATTGAGATTGAAAGCAAAGGGACCAAATGTGAGTCCTTCATAAGTCAGACTAGTATGGTTGTTGATTATTTTATTTCTCGCTGTCAAATTAGGATAATCCACAGAACCGGGCGAACCGTTATTCGATTCACGATATTTATGAAATGCCGATAGACGCGAATGATCAAAAAAGGAATAACCCGCTTTCAAAAAAATGTTATCCGATTTTGTATCAGCATTAATCAAATTTGTTTTAATTCCCTTCTTATTCATGTATTCAAAATTTCCATCAGATTGAGTTCTATTATACGATGCAAAGTAATCGAAATTGCCAATACCCTGTCCGACCGAAGCATCATATACTCGCGTACTGAATGAACCGAATGTTCCATTTGCTCTGTAGTTCAGAAGATTTTTTTTCGCCATAGATTTAGTAATAATATTTATTACTCCGCCTACAGCATCGCTTCCATACAACGCAGCGTGGCCGCCTTTAACAACTTCAATCCGTTCAATCAAATCAATTGGGATCGTACTCATATCAACGGAAGCCTGTTGGGCATTGTTCAAACGTTGACCGTCAATTAGAACTAAAACTTGAGAATCGGTTGAGCCGCGGAGCGAAATTGATTCTAATGAACCCAAAGCCCCATAAGATTTTATTAATGATCCACCGATTGAAGAAAGGGCTTCCCCAACATTTTTTGCATTCGACTCTGCAAGTTTTGCTGTTGTTAACACTTCGGTAGCAACTGAAATAGAAGTGACGAGCGCTTCATTACGGGTTGCTGTAATTACAACCTCAGAAAATGTTAATTCATCATTCTTCAGTAAAAAATCAATTGTTAAATTGATGTCTCCACCAATATTTATTTCACGTTCTTGTTTAACATAATTCAGCATACTACAAACAACAGTCCATTTACCAGCAGGTACTTGTGTTACCGAGTAGGTTCCATATTCATTGGCAGCACTGCCTATGTGCGTTCCTTTCAGATAAACATTCGCGCCCAAAAGTACCTCTCCTGTTTTCTCATCCTTGACTGTACCGCTAATTGAATTACGATTCTGTGCAAGCGACTGGCTACAAATAAGAATGGATAAAAATATTATGGTGATTTTTATGATTGAGGCTTTCATTTTCTTTTCCTCATCTTAGTTTTCATTTTACGTAAAACGTAAATTAAAACAAGAGAAATGCACGGAATCTTTCACCGTGCATTTCAGTTGAATTAAATTGTACCATATTTAATGTTACCGTAGACTTAATCCTATAGTCATTCTTATTTCTCTGCCCGGTAATGGATAACCATCGTTCAAACGATAATCCTTATTAAATACATTATTTACATCTAATCTCACCATCCACTTCAAATCAAATAAATTAGGATTAGCTCCAACATTCATATTCCATCGGCTGACATCGGGTAAAGCCGCAGTATTTGTTGTGTTCACATAACGAGCACTGAGGAATTGATAATTAACATTAACCTCAAAAATGTCTATAGTGAGTGCAGTGTTAAAATCAATTTTATGAAATGGACGATAGATTAATAATTTGCCATCATTGGTTTTTCCACTTTTATCCCGAGCATCCATATAGGTATGGTTAACCTCAACTTTTAATTTGCTTTCAAAGAATTTTACTCCAATATAGGACTCAAGTCCGCTCGTAAGTGATCTATCCACGTTTGTAGGCATCCATTTGTTATCTGATGCTCTTGGTGCCCAGATAATTTGATCCGTTATATCACTATTGAAATAATTCATTCTTATCTGTGTATTGATAAATGGTAAAGTAATGCCGTAACCTAATTCGATGGTTGTTCCGTATTCCGGTTTTACATTTGGATTTCCGACAGTGTATGCATCTTCCGGCCACCATAAATCGTTAAAAGTTGGTGCTCTATATGATTTACTCCAGTGAGTGCTAATATTAAATGCATAAGCATCTGTACTTGCAAGCATAAAACTAATCTTTGGACTAAATACTTTATCGAAATCAGAAGAAGCATCATAACGAACGGCAGGAACAATAGAAATATTATCGAAAAAGAATCCTACATTCTTAAAACCAATGTTGGTAGAAAGATGTGCACTATGAGTACTGCGGTTTTTATCTCCAACAGATGTGCTGTTTGCATTATCATGACGATATGCATAACCATAGGTTAGGCTAACCAAATCACTAAGGGGATTATTTTGAGATAATTCTAATCCATATGCATTGACTTTATGATCACTTTTTGTTGGCCCACCCCAGGTATCAGGATCGTCATACCTCGTTCTGAAATATTGATAATAACCATTTGCATTAAGATCAGCTTTCCCAAATATTTCTTTCGTACTGTAATTAAGATTAAAATATGAATTATTTGTTCGGGTGATTGCATGAGGTGTCACACTTGCAAAATTCTTCAGTCCTTTTACACTTCCAGGGGAGCCAATTTCTGATTGTCCTAATTGTCCTGTAAAAAGCAAATTTGAATTTTCTTGTAATTTATAACCAAGTTTTACAAGACCATCGTCCCCTTTAGAATAATTATTCTGTCTTGTTTGCTCTAAACCATAGAAGTCAATGTATTTAAAATCTCCGTCGCTCTGTCTTCGTTTGTATGACAGGTAATAGTTGAAATCATCCACTGCATTTGAAGTATAAACATTATAAAATTGAGAATTAAATGATCCGTAAGTAGCTCTTAAACCAATATCCATTTTCGAGACTTCTTTTGCTTTTTTTGTTATGAAATTTACAACTCCACCTACAGCATCAGCGCCGTAACGTGCCGAATTTCCACCGCGCAGAACTTCAACTGTCTCAATAGCATCAATTGGAATAGTGGTAACGTCATATCCGCCGCTTTGAGCATTATTCATTCTTTGCCCATCCATTAAAATTAAAATCTTGTTCGAAGTTGCATCGCGAATATTAATTTGACCGGAACGAATATAGACACCCGGAATTGCTTTTAGTGCTTCAGCCATATCTTCTGCATTTGTTTCTTTGGATAATGATTGTGCTGAGACAACCTCTTTGTTAGTCTTTACTTCTTCTTTTGTCTCTTGAGCAAATATTAATCCTCCAAAAACAAAAGCTACAAGTAAAAAAGTTAGAAATAGTTTCGTACATTTCATTACATCCTCCTGTCTTAGTTTAGTTGGGTTGCTGTTTAGTTTTTATATTAATAGCAGAATCCTTTGTGTCTTTCCAGCTTGTCGGTCCGTTTAAGAGATTAATTCCAGGATGCTGTCGAAATTGATTCCACTCTGTAGCTTCAGCAGGATCTATCCATTTGGTTTTTATAAAATCACCGTATGGAGGCAGATCAATAAATACAGGATTAGTTATAGAATACATCGGCCATTGCCCGAATGCTTCGGCTAGAATCCAGCCGTCTTTATCTAATATAATAGTGGTGCTATCGCTGTAGGTATAGGAAACATCCGTTGTAAACTTCTTAATTGTTTTTCCGTTAAAAATTATTCTAACGCCATCTTCGGTTTTTAAGAGTTGTTGATTTGCCAAAACATTAACTCTGATCTTGATTTTTCCATCACTTGTTGTTCTTATTACATCACCTGGAATTTTTCCATTTACAGTTAATAAAAGAAGAGGACCGAAGTTTGAAGTAAGAAATAAATTTCCTTTCTTAATTGCAGATTTAATATTTGTTTCTGATAATTTTCCGCAATAGGCATACGTTCTTGGATTACCGGTCGTAATTGTCCAGTAATGTTCTCCTTTGGGATAAGAAGTCGTTCCATAAATATCATGACAGTCCGACCCGGCGATTCCGGAAATTTTGTTCCCCTCATTTAAATATGAGAACCACGCATGAACAGCGAATGTATTTATGTTAGTATGAGCAGTATCCCAATCATTATAAGTAAATGAATGAGGCGGTTCACCGTTCCATACTTCAATAGCATCTAAGTATTTTATTTTTCCCCATGATTTATATCTTCCTGCCCAGTCCCAAGCTTGAAACGGATGATTCACCGCTATCAATCCGTTCTGCTGATGGGTAAGATCAATCATATTTTGTACATCTTTGCTGTCGTCGAAAATTGCCCGCGCCCAAATATTCGGATTGCCAATATTTTTCCCGTTCATTCTATTAATAAATGTTTGGTTGAGATGTCCATAGCCATTTTCAATAGATGACGTCGAAGCTTCCGTAGATATTTCACAACCGGCAATAGGAATAAAATCTTGTGTTTTATTTCCGAGCCATTCTTTCTTCCCGGTATCCGAGTTATGATCTGTAAGCATTCCCCAGGATAAACCAACGCCTTTCATCGCTTGAGCTATTTCCGATGGATTCTGATGTCCGTCACTGTAAATACTATGATGATGAGTGTCGCCTGAAAACCAACCAAGTTTACTTAGGTCATATAATTTTTTTAATGAAACATTGTATTCGATTCCGTTAAACTCTTTTTCTTTGATGATAAATTTTTCTTTTACCAGACTCCATTCAGGTCCCTTCGTAATTATCAATACAATTGTATCGGCTGGAACTTTTACAGAATAGTATCCATCTCTAGTAGAATATTCCATTTGAATTAAGTTGTCTGTTCTCCCATCAACCTTTTTATCACCGAACGCCATAACAACTTTAGTTAAAGGGTAATACCAGACTTGCATTTGAGCAATTAACGGCTTGCCGTTTTGATCGGTGATTTTTCCATAGATAACTTGCTGCGAAGCTTTAGGAATTAATATTTCTTTTTTCTGCGGGAATAAATCAAATGTGGAGACAATAATGAAAATAATCGTAATCAAAAGAAAATTTTTAAGACTGATTTTCTGTGTGGACATATAATCCGTCTCCATGTAAACTATTTATATTTGGTTGAACAAATTGTTTTTATTTGCTAACTAATATTTCTGTTAACCTTTCTGCGTAGTTTTTAAAATCAATATTATTGACTTTGCTTAAACGCTCAATTATTTCATTTGAAAAAACATCCGAACCCGAAAACGCACCGGCAATACTTCCGGCAATTGCACCGATTGTATCGCAATCGCCTCCTAAGTTAGCGGCTGCTTCAATTGTTTGAAGAGGATCGCCTTTATAATAGATAACAAGTGCTAAAGCCAAAGGAACCGATTCTGACATTGCTACGCCTGCACCGATATAATCATACAAGTCTTGCCATATCTCTTCTTCGGATTTTCCCGAACGGATAATTCCAAGTGCATGCTCTGCACGTTTTATTATTGAAGCTCCGTACCATTGGTTACCTAACTTCATTCCTTCTTCCGCACCGTACATAAATGCGTCTATTATAGTTTCCAAATTTTCGCTCACCATCCCTGCAGAGACAGCACAAGCAACGGCTGAGGCACCCGCTATTGCTATGTTTGTATTATGAGTCGGTATACAGATCTCAGCAACATCTTTTACAACTGCTTCATAGTCTCCGGGATTAACAATTCCAGCCGGAGATATTTTCATTGCAGCACCGTTGGTATCACCCATCCAACCTGCTTCATCAATAGAAACCCCTGAATCAATCATCTTTAATGCTCTTAACGAACTTGGTCCTAGAATCAACGTTTCAAAAGCATTTAGGCTTTTAGCCCACTTCAATAATTTTTTTGCAACACCTTCTTTCGTAAATTTTTTCTCTTCAAGAAAAAGATCAACAAGCAATAACGTTTGTTGAGTATCGTCTGTAATTTGTCCTGCTTTCATTCCGTTATGAATTACATGACCTATTGGCGCAGGAAGTAATTGGGTAATTCTTTCGGGAAACATTTTTCGAATCATGATCGGATTCATTAAAGAAGTAGGCATTCCCATTGCATCACCATAAGCAACACCTAATAAAGTCCCGTAAACTTTTTCGAAAATCATCTGCCGTTTTGTTTTACTTATTTCCTCTTTTGGTAATGTTTCATTTATCATTATAACACTCCGATGTTTTTGGATCTGAGCCAGAAAGCAAAAGCAATTAATATCACTTCGCCGAAACAAATCAGATAATCTCTTCTTTTCATTTTTATTTCATTTAAATCCGTTGTTGTCTTCATTGCACCGAACCCTCTATTAAGCATAGCAATTGCAAGATTATCCGACATTCTGAGCGAATCAACAATCAACGGAATTAGCACCGTTATATAAGAGCCGATGCTTTTAATAAATCCGTCTGTTCCAATCTCAGCACCTCTTGCTTTTTGTGCTTCTTGAATCATCTCGGATTTTTTCTGCATCGTAGGAATAAATCTTATTCCTGTTGCGATAATAAAAGCGAATTGATGCGGGATCTTTATCCTCTTTAACAGTTGTAAAATATCTTCGATCGGTGTTGTGTATGTTACAATTGTGGATGTGATTACCATAATTAGAATTCGTAAAACTAAAGTAATGCCGTATAAAAATCCGCCGAGTGTAAATGGAATGGTTCCCAACGAGAAAAGTGTTTTCTGATTTTCTTCCGAAGTAAAATTAGAGGCCGGGTAAGTGAATCCTGTAATCAAGAGCATAAAAATAAAAATCGGAAGAAGCGGTTTAATTATTTTTTTTATTCCTAAGAATGGTGTACCAATAGTAAAAAGTATTACGCAAGCGCATACGACAATTAATAAATTAATTACCGGCGAAAGGAATACAAACGATATGATTGTAAATACCAAAAATCCTAATGCTTTAGTTCTAACATCTAACTTATGGACATAACTTTCCGATGGGTAATACTCAATTAACATTTCCTTTCCGGGCTAATTGTTCCAATAAGTCATTTTGTAATTTATTTATTGTAACAGGATAATTTTTGTAACCGGTATCCCTTAACTCTGCGGCAAGAATTACACAATCGGGTGCTGTTATTGATGCAGATTTTAAAATTTCAGATTCATAAAAAACTTTTTCAGGAGGACCGTCGAGCAGAACTTTACCGTTTGAAAAAACTATTACTCGATCTGCATATTCTGCAGCAAGAATCATGTTGTGAGTGATCATTAAAATTGTATGCCCTTGCATATGAAGTTTATCAAGCATCCTCATCATTTTATTTGTTCCGTCCCAGTCTTGTCCTGTGGTCGGTTCATCAATAATTAAAATCTTCGGCTCCATTACAAGTACTGTAGCAAAAGCTAATTTCTGTCTTTCTCCTTTTCCAAGTGTAAACGGATGGCGTTTTGTAAATTTTTCTAATCCGACAAATTCTAATGCACTATTTATTCTTGTTGATCTTATTTTTTCTGATAAATTCATTTTCTTCAATCCGAACTCGACCTCTTCATAAACTGTTGCTGAAAAAATTTGATGATCCGGATTCTGAAAAACATAACCGACTTCTTTGCTCAATTGCGCCGTTGTAAGCCGACCAATATCTTTACCGTTTATATAAACAGTCCCCTTTGTTGGTCGTAATAATCCATTTAGTTGTTTTGAAAAAGTTGTTTTTCCAGCACCGTTCTTGCCTATTAATGCAACAAATTCTCCTTTATGAATTTTTATATTCAATTCATTTAATGCAGAATTTTTTTGCTCATAATTAAATGACAAATCTCTCGTTTCGATCGCAATAGAATCATTGCCTACTGAGTGACCTTTTCCCGAACCGTTATCAGATGTTTTGAAAGACAATAAATTTTTTTTTGTGAACTGCAGAAATTCATTTCTATTGATAAAGACAGAACCTTGGTCTAAGAGGCCACACTCTTTTAGACAGTTTCCTATTTCAGTAACTTCAGGAGGACGGATACCGACTTTTTTTGTGAGGACTACATTCTTAAATAAAACTGTTGGCCGTCCTTCCCAAATTTTTTGCCCGTCATCTAAAACGATTATCCTATCAGCGTATTCTAACATTTCTTCAGTATCATGGCCGGAGATTAAAATTGTTACGTCGCCTTTTTTCTTCAACCCTGATAAAAGTTTATATATTTCTTCTTTTCCTGCAGGGTCTAACTCGGAAGTTGGTTCATCAAGAACTAAAATCTCCGGTTCCATTGCAAGTACTCCGGCAATTGCAAGTCTTTGTTTTTCCCCTCCAGATAATTCTGATGTCATTCGTTTCTCGTAACCTTCAAGTCCAACGGCTTTTAGTGATTTACCAATAACTTCACGTATCTTTTCTTTTCCAAATGCAAGATTGGAAGGGCCAAATGCAACATCTTTCTCAACTGTTATCCCAAAAATTTGTGTTTCTGGATCCTGAAGAACTAATCCGATAAAACGTGCCATTGTTTGAACACGATATCTCCGAGTATTCATAGTGTTGGCAATTATATTACCTTCGAAATCACCTTCAAGAAAATGTGGGACTAAACCGTTTAAGAGCATCATTGTTGTAGTCTTTCCTGCTCCTGTTCTTCCCATTAACCCGATAAATTCTCCTCTCTCTATTTTAAAATTAAGAGAGCTAAAAATATCCGTAAGACTATTTTTATATTTAAATCGTAAGAGATCAACTTTAAGTGAACCTCTTTCAAGTACTTCAACCATTTAACGTTTCCTTAACTCACCAATTACTGTGATTGGTTTATCTATTTTATCTTTTAAAAGATTCAATCTGTTTTTTGGTAAGGAAATGATACAGCATGTTGACGGTCCGCCGGATTTTGTAACATCTAAATTTATTCCGTCATAACAGAGAGGAGAAAAACCGGCACTCTTTGCAAGTTCTCTAAACTCATGAGCGATCCCTTTAGAGCCAACTGGTAGAATATCATGAATGAACTCGAATGCATTTAATTGTTTGATAAGTTTGGTGTTTGCAATTCCATCATCAGCATAATGTATTTTATGCTCGGGTGCAGATTTGGGGACACCAAGACAAACAACAAGATCGTCTATCAAACTTTTCCCCGGTTTAAAATCTTTCTTTTCAACAAATCCAACTGCAGTTACACCAACCCCGGTTTGATAAGTAACAACGTTATCTTCAGTACTTCCTGTAACCACAAGGTCGCCATTCAATCCTGCTTCAGTAACTTCATCTCTTACACCGCGAATTATTTCTTTACCAATGGAATCCATTTCAACACAAAGAGTATCAACAACTAAAACAGGAAGAGCCCCAGATGAAAGCATTTCCATGATTGGGACCCTGGCAGCTAAACGTCCCAAATCATAGGCCGGTGAAAATACTGTATCAAGTTTCTTAGGGCCGATCCCGCCGTCGGAATCACAAGTAATAACCATCCAAAATCTTTCTGTCAGTTCGGTAACTAATAAATCTCTCACACTCCGCGTTTTAAATGCTTCGCTATTATTTTGTTCTTTAAGAGCTATATATTTTTCAAAGAGTTGATCTGAAATCATTTACTAAACCATTTTACTTTTACTAATGATTAAATAAGCGGTGATTGCTATGAATATATTTATGCTTGCTGCAATAGTAAGCGGTATTATTAATGCTGTCGTGAGTCCAACACCACCAATCGGCATCACAAGTAAAGATGATACAGGCCCATTAAGAAATACCGCCACTAATGCTCCAACCCATAAGTGAATTTTTTTTGCTACAAATTCGAAAACCGAAACCCATACCGACATTTGCACGGCGATATATAGATGAATAGGGAAACTCAATGGAAATCCAGTTGTTAATGCTGTTAGCATATGACCGAGTGCTGCAACAATAGCACCTTCACGCCAGCCGAAAGTGATCGCTGAGAAAAATGCAAATGCCGCATCAAGCGCTACTGTCCCGGTAGGACTTGGTACTTTTATCATTGCACCAACTGCACTTAAAGCGATGAAAATTGCCATGCGAGCTATTCTTTTTGATGACCAAAATATTTTTTGATAATCAATATTTATTTCTTCTGGCGGTATTGGAACGATAGTCATTTATTATCATTCCATAATATGATTTAATTCAATGCTCATGCCCTCACCGTGGCGAAAATAAAATTCGCTTCTATCTCCAGGCATAAAAGAACGTGCAACTTCAACGATTTCATCATTCTTATTAAAAGTTTTTCTTGTTAAGAGAAATAAAGGCGATCCTTTTTTGATCTTTAATAATTCTGCTTCATAGCGGTCAGCTCTTACACATGTAAGATTTTCGGTAAAATAACTTAACGATAGATTGTAATGCTCTTTGAGAATATCGAACAAAGAATTTCCCGATAAATCATATTTCAAAAGATTTGGGCAAAAGAATTTTGGTATATAAGAAGTCTGCAATGCGACAGGTACATCATTCAGAACTCTAAGTCTCTGGATCCTGAACAACTCTTTACTTTCTTTAAGCTTCAGATATTCAAGTGTCTCTTTTGTTTCTGAAATTTTTTCAGCAAATATCACTTTAGTTTTCAATTTACCGCCGTTCATTTTGAATTCCGAAGAGAAGCTGAAAGCATCCGTCAAACCTTTAAAGATTTTTTTCTCAGCAACGAATGTTCCTTTACCTTGAACTCTATATAATATTCCTTCGGAGACAAGATCGGCAATAGCCTGTTTAGCAGTGTTCCTGCTGATACTTAGAATGTCGCACAATTCATTCTCGGAAGGAATTTTCTCCCCCGGTTTGTACTTGCCAACATCAACATCCTCTTTTATAATCTCTTTCAACTGGTAATAGAGGGGCAAAACACTTTTTCGATTTATTTCCATAACTGTAAATCCGATCTTAATTTGTAAAAGAATTATAGAGCATATTTATTGCTGCATAATTGTAGAGAGGTAAGTACTCCACTAATTGCGAAAATGTTGTTTCCATATTCTCGGGTACAGTGTTTATCTTTAAAAGATCAAGGTTGCCTGGGGCATGAATAGTTTTCCCAAATAGACCAGCTGCTATCGGTATTTGTGGTCCGGCTTGTTTTGTCTTAGCAGAATTTATGTAACGAACTTTCCCTGTTTTTACAGCACTGACATTTTGAGCTCCTTCACGATGGGCAATTTCATAAGGTGTTGTTGTACCCCAACCGACTTTCTCTCCTTCGAAGTATGGTCCCCCTGCATTATCCCAAATCGGAATGAGAATAACATCCGGATTAGCTTTTACAACTTCATCCCACGAAACCTTCGGTGCAATTCCAGGGCGATCAGAAAATATTGGGTCTCCTCCAACAGCTTTTATCAATTCTGTTATATAAGAATCCTTGCCCGGGACACATTTATAGAAATAATTTATTTCATAATACACACTAACTTTATTTACGCCTTTATATTTTAATGAAATATTATTAAGATTTATTTTTATCTCGTTAACTAATTTTTCTGCATCAAAATCTTTTCTAATTACCTTACCAAATTCCAATATTTTACTATAAACTTCATCCAAACTTGTTTCCTCCATGTGAATAACATTGAATCCTTCTTCCTTGAATAAATCTCTGTACTTTATTTGCATTCCGGTACAAGTGAGTATCAGATCGGGCTTTAATGATCTGACTTTTTCAAGATTTACATCTGCAAAACCGCCGATGATTTCAAGCTTACCTTCCTTTACCAATCTTGGAATTGAATCTGGGAAAATGCAGTACCTAGTAACCGCCACTAAATCATTTGTTCCATTTACTGAAGCAACAATGTTCGTCCAGTTTGGTGCAAGCGAGACTATTTTAAATTGTTTCTGAGCATAGCTTGAACAAAATACAAACAGTGAAATAATTAGAAAGATAAGTTTAATTCTTTGAGTCTTCATTTTATCCTCCGAGAAAAGAGGTTTTTTAATAAACTTGTTGGGTTGTTGGTACAACTTACATTTTCTGCTTTCACTTGTCAAGGAAAATCAATTAGTAAAATGTTATTAATCGTTAAAAGCTATGATATTATTTCATGAGTATATTTTTTTTTCTATCCTTGAGGGGATTAATGGCCAGTGTCTTTACTAAATATGGGTCTAACATCACACTAGATTTTTACTTTATTAAAACTGAAAAATTCTGTTCATATATCAAGTATTGCTGCACAACTGATAAACATTCAGTCAGGTCTTTGTGAATAATTTGGATAATATTAGTATAGATAATCTATTTTATTAAAATGTTAAGCATATGATAACTACATAAAATTAAATTGTTACTGTAAGGATTCAGAATTCATGCGCGGATATACTTGAGAATCGTTTTATAATAATAACCCATCAAATCTCTAAGTACAACTATCAGCGTTTCTGCATTTGCTAAATTACTTGCAAAACTATATCTGGGGTCTATCCTTTTATTAAAACCAGCTTTCCTACATGCCAACTTAAAACATTGGGTGGCAAAAACTTTTATTATTCGGACCCCATCAAGTTTTGAAAAGACATATTTATTAGTTGATCATTAAAAGATTAACATAAGAAATGATGAAACACATTTTGAAAGGTTAATTAGAACAAAGAAAAAAAAATCCTTGTATTGTTTACAAGGATTAAATTCTTGCTGCCCCGTCAGGGGTCGAACCTGAAGTCTTCTGATCCAGAGTCAGACGTGTTGCCAATTACACTACGGGGCAGTTAATCTTCAAAGCAAATATAGAACTATAGTATTAAAAGAAAAAGGTTCTACTTTTTCTTCGGCAATTTTTTTATTTCTGCCTTTGGAATAACGTTGCCCACAGGTTTATCAACATTTAAGTAGAAGAATCCATCGCTTATATCATACAAAGCCGGATTTGAAGCATCTTCAACTTTGATTCTCGCCTGACCGGAGAATAATCCTGCTGGGAAAACCCAATGATAAGCACCGGTTGACTGGCTATTTGTTAATAGTTGAACCCAAGATACACCATTATCAACCGAGTAATACAAATTAATATTAGAAACTGCAAATGTTGTCCAGATAACATTAACAGAATCTTTAACAGTCTCTCCACCATTTGGATAAACCACTCTAACTTTTTTGTATTTATGAATCGAAAAAACATTGGCAGATAATCCTGTTGGCGTTCCAGTTACTGCTTCACTAATTCTTACTACACTGTTATCCGAACTATCACTATCAGTCGGTACCCAATTATACGTACCATCGTTAGGAGTGCTGGCAGAAATTGTTTTCCATGAGCCACCTCCGTTTGTCGAATACTCAATTTTAACATTTACAATATTGTTGGAAGACCAGCTTATCTCTTGAGAATTATTAGAGAGCCATTGCTCGCCGCCATTCGGCCTAATAATAGTTATTGTTGGTGCTTTTGTAACTTTAAAGACGCCACTATTCATAGAAGCTGTTCTATCCGTAGCGGTAATTCGAATAACATAATTATCAGAGACTACAGAAAAACTAGTCTGGTAACTTCCGCTGTTTTGAACACTATCTACCAATGTAATCCAGTCAGATGGTATAGTTGGATTGATATAATTATATTCGATCTTAACCGCAGTAATACCTGTTGATATCCATTGAATATTTACCGGTTGACCTGCTATAACTTCACTACCATTTGTTGGAAATGTTATCTGTTGAATTTCTGGAGTTAGTAATATAGAAAATGGTGCATCACTTTCATCAATGGGATCGTTGTCCAAAGCATCGCTTATTCTAATTTTGCATTGCGTTGAATTTAATCCAGCCGGAATAGTCCAATCATAAGAACCTGAACTCGGAAGATTATTCACGATATTTGTCCATGTAATACCATTGTTTGTAGTGAAGTCAATTTTAACATTTGCAATAGCTCTAGAATCCCAGGTAATTGTTTTAGTTTGTTTCTCTCGCCATTTATCTCCACCATTTGGTAATATAACTCTTATGGATTGAACTGTAGTATTGGAAATAGTAAAATTATTATCTGATATATCAAACGGACTGCCATTAGCTGCGTCACTAATTTTTATTCTGCATTGATAAGAACTTAAATCAGGGACACTCGACCAAGTGTACGCGCCTTTACTTTCCCAAGAATTAATAATCGTATTCCATGTACCACCTGCGTTAGTTGTGTACTCTATCTTAACATTTTCTACATTTTGAGATGTCCATCTTATCTCCTGACTCGTACCGCTTTGTAATGTTTCGCCGCCATTTGGTGATAGCACTGTTATTGCCGGTGCTTCTTGAATAGTAAAAAACTGGTCACTGTCATCGGATGGCGCCCCGTCTGATGCATCGCTAATTCTAATTTTACAATTTGTAGCGATTGTATTAGGTACTTGATTCCACGTATAAGATCCAGTACTTGGTGTACTAGCAGTAATTGTATTCCAAGTTAATCCGCTATTAAGTGTATATTCAATTTTTACATTAGTAATTCCGGCAGCGTTCCATGTTATTTGTTGGGAAGAACCAGCTATCCATTTTTCTCCACCGTTAGGACTAGTTACTTTAATCAGCTGTGTACCTGGATCAGTAATAGAAAAATTATTATCGGAAATATCAGATGGCAAACCTCGAATAGCTTCACTTATTCTTACACGACATTGCAATGAAGGACTTACATTGGGTATCGGATTCCAACTATATAATCCGTTACTTGGCGTACTTGCAACAATTGTTGCCCATGTAGCACCGTTGTTAGTAGTAAACTCAATTTTAACATTCTCAATGTACGATGAAGTCCAAGTAATATTATTACTTGAACCCGCATACCATCCTTCATTTCCGTTTGGAGACACAACAGTAATCTTCGGTTCAGGTAGTACGGTAAATGTTCCATTACTTTGAGAGACAGGTGAACCTGTAATAGCTTCCTTGATTCTAACTTTATATTGATCTCCAGAACTGGAAAAACTAAAAGGATATTTTCCAATTGAACCTGTTCTTTGAACAACAGTAGTCCAGGTTTTTTCGTTATCAGGCGTATATTCAATAAGAACATTATCTACACCGACAGAAGTCCAACGAATAGTGTCAACAATTCCCGCAGTCCAGGTTTCCCCTCCGATAGGATATAATATTTTAAGTTCTGGTTTTGGAGTTATACTAAAATTAGCATTACTTTGATCAGCAGGATCACCATCAGCAGCATCGCTCACTTTAATTAAACATTGTGTAGATAGTGAATTTGGAATACTCCATCCATAAGCACCCGTGTTTGCAAGATTATCAACAAGTGTATTCCAAGTCAAACCATTGTTGGAAGTAAATTCTAATTTAACATTTGTGACACCGCTCGAACTCCATGTAATATTTTGTGAAGTACCTGCCTGCCATTTTTCACCACCGTTAGGACTTGTAATTCCTATCGTCTGAGAAATTTGATTTGTTATTGTGAAAACACTATCCGAAACATCCGAAGGTTCTCCATCCGAAGCATCATAGACTCTTATTTTACATAATTGAGAATTTAAATTTGGTACCGGTGACCAAACATAAAATCCTGTTGCAGGCGTAGATGCAACAATTGTTTTCCAATCAAAGCCATTATTTGTTGAGTATGCAATTTTTACATTCTCAATGTTTTCTGAAATCCATTCTATTTTTCTATTCGTTCCTGCAAGAATTGTTTCACCGCCGTTAGGTGATAAAACTTTTATTACCGGTTCCGGAAGAATTGTAAAAGGATTTGTGCTTTCAGTGGATATGGTTCCATCTTTTGCATCCATTATTCTTACTTTTGCTAAAGTAGAGGGAGTGTTGGGTATTGGATCCCAATAATAGACTCCCGTATTCTTTCTATCAACTGCGATTAAATTCCAGTGTTGACCATTATCTGTAGTATATTGAAGTTTAACAGAGTCTAAACCAGAACTGTACCATTTAATTTGTTTAGCTGAACCAGCTTCCCAAGATTCTCCACCGTTTGGAGAATTTATTTTCAAACTTTTATTCGAATTTCTGACAATTGAAAAAACTTTATCGCTTTGATCTGTACTAACTCCATTTAGGCTTGTTATCATTATTCTGCACTGATTGGAAATTGAGTTGGGTACAGGGAACCAATTATATATACCTGTGTTTTTCAAGCTATCAACTACCAAGCTCCAACTTGTACCGTTATCAATTGAATATTGAATTCGAACTAACAAGGTACCGGTACCCGTCCATTGAATTTCATATGCTGATCCCTCAGATAATATTTCACCACCATTTGGTGCAACAACTTTTATGGTCACATCACCAGTACCAGGTTCTACCGGGTTAGTTGATGAAGTAGCATCTTTCAGCTTACATGAGGAAAGAATTATTAGTAAAGCAAATGATAATATTATTAGTTTTCGCATCGCTTCCTCGATGTTATGATTTAGCAGACTTTCTGTCTGTAGTAATTTAATAAATTTCACTATTTTAATTAAGAAATTTCTTTCAGAAAGTATGCCTAACTTTGTACCCGAAATTAGGTTAGTTCAAAGGCAAAAAGAGATGAAAATTAAACATTACCTGTCAATTTTACTTTTTACAACTATAAACTACATATTACCACAATCAATAATTTATTCCGGACAAATTGGGTTATTCACTTCTGCAAAATCTTTTTCGATCAATTCTTTAGGATTCATTTATGTTTCTGATGTTTCCTCAAACGAAATAATAAAATTGGATACACTTGGAAAGGTAATAAAATCAATTGGCGGATACGGCTGGAATGAATCTTCTTTTGATTATCCTATTGATGTTTTTGCAACGCCATTAAATATTTACGTAGCTGACAAAAATAATAATCGAATTCAATTATTTGATAAAGATCTAAATTTTATTTCCACCTTCTCAACTCAGGATTCAGATGATGACAGGATTAAATTCAGATATCCGTTAAGTTCAGGTATATCTTCACAAGGTGATGTATTTATTCTAGATTCAGACAACAGAAGGATTTTGAAATTTAATTCCAGGTGGGAATATCAAACTTCAATAGGGAGTTATGACGCCGGTTCTTTTGCACTTGTAAATCCCAAACACTTTATAATTACTAATGATGCAAAAATATTAGTCGTAGATTCCAAATATCTTTTTCAATTTGATCAATTTGGTAATAGTATAAAAAAAATTCAATTATCATTCGAGCCGGAAAATATTAATTCATCTTTTAAGACCATTAGTATAAATGATAAATCACAAATCTCTTTTTTTACTGATCACGATTTTGAATCTGCAAATTTTAACCCGACAATATTCAAACCGAAATTAGAAGATGATATTGAAGACTCAATCATATTCAACTCAAAATTGTATCTTCTCACAAAGAACACAATCCTTATTTACAAAATTGTTCAATCTAATTAATCCGTCCAATGAAACGTAGTTATAGTTTGGTTTTATTTTTTTTATTACTGTTTTGGTGCTTAGGAATTTTTTCGGAATGGCTTATTAAAATAGACGAACATTTTGTTTTTGCTTTACCATTTCTGCAAAAAACTTATTCCTTAGTCTGCCATCAAGAAAAAAACAAATTGCTTTTCTTCGATGGTGCTGGAACATTAACTTGTGCCCGTTGTACCGGAATTTATTTAGGGCTATTGGTTTCTTCACTACTTGTATTATTTAAATTGCCAAAAATTAAATTCCGAATTAATATTTTGATGGCTGCCGCTCTACCAATGATCATTGATGTATTACTAAGCTCATTAAAAATTTATACCTATTCTAAATTACTAGCGTTTTCTACTGGATTACTTTTAGGTTCAATAGGATTTTTTTATCTTTACGCCGGCTTGAATAATCTAATTCTTGAACTAAAAAGATGAGATTGAATTGAGAAAATATTTAGCAGCACTTATTTGTGGTTTTGGGGCAGGGGTTTTACAGATTGTTCCTTTTGTTAAAAGTTTTTCATGCTGCATGATTTTACCGCTTGCTGCTTTCATTTCTTTGTTATTAGATCAACGTGCAACCAGAAATTTTGAAAAGATAGCGATGAAGAAAGCGCTGCTGTTCGGTTTATTCACGGGACTATTTGCTGCTTTGTTCGGATCAGTCTTTGAACTGCTAATTACTTTCTTAACAAAAAATAATGATGTAATAGCTTCCTTTACAGATCTTCAACGCATCGTCCAAAATCTTCCTCTTAGTGAAGAAATAAAAAAAGAAGTACTAAGTATCTTTCAATCAGTAAGAGAAGATATTCTAAAAAGCGGTTTTTCAATTCTTTATACGTTCTCCGTTATATTAAATAATTTTATCGTTAACTCGATCTTTGGATCAGTTGGCGGTTTAGTTGGGGCACAAATAATTAACAGCAGGCTCAGTAATCAATCAAACGGCAAATAAATGATAACCGCATTAATTTTTAGTGCACATTTAGTTTTTACGCTGGTCATCTTTACAAAAAAGTGGCAAAGTGAATCCTTAAGCTCGGCATTTACAAACTTGGCACTGATAATAATTTTGTTTGCAGTCGGCTGGTCAATTTCAACTTCTGTTGTAAAAATATTTATTGACAGCAGGGGGTTTGGCGTTCAATTCGATTCCGATGCAATTTCATTAACTCTTCTTTCAATTGCGGAATTTTTCTTTTATAGATTATATTATAAGGAAGACAAACCAGCTACTGAAGCCGGTACGGGAAAGTAATTACCACAGTTTGATCAATTTGTTTTGCATTTTTAGGCAAAGGTTCAAAGCGCCAATTTTTTAGGGAATTAATTGCAGCAAATTCCAAACGCGCATCAGCTTTAATTAGCGGAAATATTTTACTAACTGTCCCATCCGGTAAAATTGTAAATCTAATTTTAACATCAATTTCTTTTGCAACACCTTCGGGATATTCGGGCAGATTATAACTATAAATACGTCTCATCCCTTTACCGCCAAAATCTAACTCAAAACCAAAACCGCCTGTTCCTTCTCCCCCTAATTCATTTCCTTCTTTTTTTGAATCTCCAGATACCAAGGGCTTAATCTTAGAATTTTTTAATTCATCTTTCTCTTTTTTCTTATCGGATGCAATTAAATTATTTTCATCTGTTTGTTTGGATTTTGGTAATTCTACTTTTTTAAGCTCCTCTTTCTTTTTAATTGATTTTTCTTCGGGAGCTTTATTTTCATCAACATCAGTTTTTTGAAATTGAGAGCCCGGGCTTCCCGATCCACTTCCCGAACCAAATCCTACCAGCAAATATTCCTGAAGATCAGATTCACCCGACATTTTTACAAAAAGGAAAATTAATGCAAGAATCAAATGAAATGAGATTGAAACCAAATATGAAATATTTCGAGGTTTTTTTGTAAACATTAGAAAGAAACTTTTTCGGTTTGAATTGTGAATTTATCAATTCCAATTCCTTTTGCTGCATCAATTACTTTAATAATGATATCAATCTTTACGGATTTATCGGCTCGTATTGTAAGATTTTCACTCTGATTCTTTTTAATTTCGGAAAGTTTTCCTGCCAGCGCATTTATACCAACTTCATCAGACCCGACATAGATTCTGCCTTGATCGGTGATGGTAACAGAAAAATTTGTCGCTTGAGCTTGCTCGTTATTTTTTGCGCCGGGTAATTTTACTTTAACACCTGTTTGAAGTACAAACTGTGATGACAATAGAAAAAATATTAATAACAGCATCACAATATCAGTCAAAGAAGAAAAATTGAAAGCACTTATTAATTTATGCGGAGATTCAAATTTCATTTCTTCACCTATATTTCCGATTCTTCATCATCAGAAAAATCTTTATCAGTTTTATCTAAGACATCAAGAATATCAGTTGCAACTCTTTCCATATCTAAAACAATTTTACTTATCAAACTGACAAAATAATTATATATAGCAAGTGCAGGTATTCCTACGAACAGACCAAACGCTGTTGTTAACAATGCTTCCCAAATGCCGGATGCAAGATCCGCAGGACTTGCGCTTCCTTGCAGTTCTTGAATTTTCATAAATGCAGCAATCATTCCCGTAACAGTTCCAAGAAAGCCGAGCATCGGTGCGGCTCCCGCTACTGTAGCTAAAGTTGCCAATCCTTTTTCGAGTTTACTTATTTCCTGTTTACCGGCTGATTCAATTGATTCAATCACTCTTTTGCGTCCAAACTTATGTTTCTTTAACCCGCGGCGGATAATATTTGATATTGGAGATTTCTCTTCCATGCAATAATTAATAGCACCGGTAAGATCTTTTCTTTTTAATATTCCTCTAATCTTTATGGAAAATGCGGGTACATTAATTTTAGCTTTTTTAATTACCAAAAACTTTTCAATTGCAATAGCCAGACCGATAATTGAACATGCAAGTATTGGCCACATTACCAATCCGCCTTTCAAAAACATCTGAATTAAATTCATATTTTTGCCTTCAGGAATATTTAAAATTTATTTTTATTAATATAATCTTGTGCTTCTTGTTCTGAATTAAAAGAACCTACACGTACACGGTACCACGTTCCTCCTTTTTGAGGAAGATAAGCTTCAACAATAAAAGCATTAATACCTAGAGCACGTAATCGTTTAACTTCTTGTTCGGCTCTAAGTTTCCGCGGCCAGGACGAAGTTTGATAACTATAACTTTTCCCATCAAAATAAACTGATTTGTTTATACGCGTATCTGTAGCCGGAGTTTTATATAAATCATTACTCTCTTGTTTTGTTTTTGCTTCTGTTTTCAAATTACCTGAAGAGTTTTTTGCGTCTAAATTTGGAAGAGTATTCCCTTGCTTAATTGGTACAGGAGAAGTTGGAGTAATTGGAAAATCGCTTAACTCATCATTTACAGGTTGCGAGGAAATAATTTTATTTTGTGCAGAATTATTCTCTGCCAGATTATTTTGCTGATTAATTGTTTGATCTGATATTGACGACTTTTGCGAATCAATTGGATTTTGATTTAACTGCTGAGAATTATTTGTATCAATTTTAGCCTGTTGAGGTTCATTAGGACTATTTCCCTTCATAATAAGATAAATTATTATAGAGGTTATTAAAACAAATGAAGAAAAGATCAGGATAAATGTTTTATTAAAATAATTATCTTTCTCATGTACAACTGGTTTTATCCTAAGTTTATTATAATCATCATATCTTCTCTCATCTTCATCAATAAGTGTTATTGCTTTATTCTTTTCTTTGACAATTCTCCGGTCTTCAATAAATTCATATTTCGCCGGAGGGCCGGAGAACTCTAACACAACTTTTTTATTATTATCAGAATATTCATCAGTTGGTTTCTTAAATCTAAATGATTTTTCATTAGTTATTCGCCTGCTGTATTTTTGTTTGTCTTCCTCTAACCTTTTACCTTCCTCATAGATTTCACGTTCTAGTGTTGTCTCCAATTCTTTGAATAAATCCCTTGTAAATTTTTTATCAGTGCCTACTTTTTCATCAATTAATTCCAAATTATCATCATCATTAAATTGATCAATCATCTCGAAGTCAACTTCCTCTTCATCAATAATTTCACCGAATTCATCTTTTAATTCGTCGCCCCAATTCCATTCAATCTTTTCGTCACTATCCGGTTGTTCTCTTTCTAATTTTTCATCTTCAGTTTCAACATCAACATTTTCTTTGTTGTCTGTAATTGTTTCTGTTTTGTCTTTTTCTTCGAGATCTATATTTACTTTTTGCGTTTCTGTCTCTTCTTTTTCATCTATTGGTATTTCAGGAGTACTCAGAATTTCCGGCTCAGCCACATTTGGGGGAATATTAAAATCCTCTTTGCGGATAGTTATTGAATCATCAAGTAAATCTGCAACTGTCAATGTTCCTGTTGAGATCTCCATTGTTTCGAGTGAGGAATAATCAACCGGCTCTCCATCCGTTGCTGCCTTTATATCGTTTTCATCAGTTGTATCAAATTCTTCTGAGTTTATTTTTGCTTCTTCTTCTCTAATAATTCTTTCCAGGTCAGAAAATTTGTCTTCTTCATTTGTTTGAATGGGGGCTTCGTCCGGTATTTTGTTATCGACTGTATTGAGCAGTACATCGTCAATTGTTTTTGAAACATCCTCTTCAAAAAATTTATCAGGTATATTTTCCGGCTCTTCCTGATCTTTATAATTTATATCGGCGGTCAACTCTGCCAGTTGCGATTGTAAGTCATCCGGTTTCTCTGTTTCATATTCTTCCGGTGATTTATAATAATCATCCCAAATATTAAAGTTCGGGATTTGATCTGCCTCAGCAATTAATTCTTTCACTCTTTCTTCGATTGATTTCCTTAACATAGCATAAGAAGTTTCCGTATCTGGCATCTCGTCTATTGTTAGAGGCAACAAAGGTTTTCCAACACCTATACTGAACACAGTGGCATCAAATTCGAGTTGGGTTTTTACTTTGGGAAGAACATCAATAGTTAAATATAAATTACGGTCCTCATGAGAAAAATCTTCCGGAAGCGGTGAAAATATCAACTGGTTAACATCATTACCCGATGGAACAACTTTTTGTTGAAAAAAACCAATACGGGGAACTTTTAAAGTAATTCCCTCAGTAAGAACCTCGGAAACATTTTCTATAAATACCTCAAATGATAATTCCTTTTGAGATATGGAAACTCCGAGTATATCGGTTACTTTTTTTTGCAGTTCGGCTAGTTTCATTTTTTAATTCTTACTCATTTACCATCTGTATTCAACACCAAAAAGTACATCAAAAGGTTTTTCCTGATATTGTTTCCACACAAAGTTACCTCGATTCAAAATATTTTGAAAGTCCGCCGTCAGCTTAAATCCTTTTAATAATTCATAAAACAACGAAAAAGAAATATTGTGGTAACTATCTAATTTATCCGAATTAATAATATCAGTATAAGTATTTAGTTTCAATAAATATTTAGCGTTGAATCCGAAACCCGGACTGAAATTGTATCCGTATGCAAGCGTTGAAGAAAACTTCGGTTCGTATGGAATAATCTTATCAAAATTATCTTTTACATCTTGGAATTTAACATTAGCAAAAAAGCTACCATAGTAAGTTGGGTTAAGTACAAACTCTAGAACAGCAGAAAAGATAGAAGCTTCGGGCAGAACAAATAGATCGAACTTGCCTTTGTCAACTGCATCCTCAAAATAAAAATAATTCTCAGCTTTCGAATACCCGCTGCGGAATGAAATTGAATATATTTTATTATACTCGAACTTCAGCCCAAAACTTAAATTTGATTTATATTTAAGAAAAATATTATCAATTGTACCGGGATTATAGTAAGGATTTATGTAAAAAATGTCCGTTGCATTGAAGTATTCTACACCGGGTTTGTATGCGCATGTAAGAGTAAATCCTTTTTCAAAATTATACTCAACAGAACCGAACGGTGCGAAGAAAGAGTTGGAAGAATTAGATGCATAATCAAATCCCACATTTAGAAGTAACGATCTCATAGGAAATATTTTTACATAACCCTCTGCCGAATAAAAACTATTACCATTATTGCCGCTGATATTATTTTCTAGCGATTGCTTTCTATAACTTCCTACTGCACCTATTGAAAAATTATTTTGTTTGAACTCGAATAAACCATTCGTATTTAAATTTGTTTCTTTCAATCCACTCTCACTTAATGAATAAATATTTCCTGTAAAACCAAATCCATAACTAATCCAACGATTGTATGAATTTTCAATAGAAATATTTGCCGAACCGTTATTTCTCTCGCGCAAAAAAGACGGATCTTTTGTTGCAAATAGATGATACGAATCACGGAAATAATCCGCACCTAATTTAATTTTTGAACCAGGCAGAAAATCTGATCTAGTGCTCAAGAATAATTCATTGCTTAATGAAAAACCAATATTACTATAATTTGAGTTTGAAATGTACTCACGTATATTTGCTCCCCAGACACTTGCATTGAAAAGATAGTTATCAAAATTTTGATTGAGACTTAGCATTCCCGTTGGAAGTGAATATCTGCCTGCTTGAATTTTTAGAGTCCCATTATAATAATCATCAAAAGATTTAATACCGGGTTGGATCTGAACCGGAGTAGAAGAAAATAATAATGGAAATTCTTCAGGTGAATATTGAGGTGTTAAGAAATCTTTAGAAATGGTTGAAACTAATTCCGGTTTCTTTTTTGCCGCAAACGGCATATCAATATTTTGTTTCCCGGTAATTACAAAATCCGGCAGTTCAATACTTTGCTGTTCTGTTTGGGCAAACAGAGACGTACAAAGGAATAATATTATCAGAATAAAATATTTTTTCATAATTGTTTGATTTTCTTTTTTGCTTCATCTGCAAATTCTCCGGAATCGTGTCTGCTAAGAACTGCGCGGTACATTTCCCGGGCCTGCTTTTTGTCTTTTAACTTTATATAACAATCACCCAGCTTTAATAATGATTTTGTGTACCATTCATCGTAAGCGGCAAAAACAGAACGTACACGAACAAGTGAAGTAATTGCATCTTCAATTTTATTCTGATTATACAACAACACTCCGTAATAATATTGAGCTTCCGCACCAATATCATCAGTTCTTTTCTCGCTAACTTCTTTAAACAACGCTTGTGCATTTTCATAATTATTCTTCTGCAATTCAATTACGCCTAATTCTACCTTTGCTTTGGAGACAAAGATTGAGCCCTCATAATAATTTATGATCTGATCGAAAGTGGAAGATGCTTCATCAATTTTATTATCCTTTACCTGATTAACACCTTGTTGATATAATAACTCGGGTACACGATTTGAAGTCGGGACTGCATCTGAAGCTTCTTTCAATACGTTCACTGCAGATGAGTATTGTTTTTTATCAGAATAAATTCGGGCTAATTCTAAAACAGAAGAAATACCAATTTCTGATTTTAACGAGCGACTTTTAGCAAAATTAAAATTATTGATAGCTTCAATCTCATCTTTCATATTAGCAGCACTTTTACCAATCCAATAATATGCGTTGGGTATAAGTGAGCTGTTGGGATAGTTGGTTATAAATTCCTTATATGATCTTATTGCAGAATTATAATCCTGTATGCTATAGTAAAGATCACCCTTCTTAAAAAATATTTGATCGCTGTATTTCGAATTAGGATTTGATGATATGAACTGATCAATAAATTTAATCGCTTCATCGGGTTGTTCTTTTGCAACGTAGGCGTATTGAATCCCGCTAACGGCATCAAAAATATATTGTGTAGCAGGGAATTCAGATAAAACTTTTGAATAAAAAACAATTGAAGAATCGTATTGACCGGAATTATAGTATGAGTCGCCAATTGAATTATATACAATCGGCCTCATTGATGATCGAGGATATTTGTTAAGTAGTAATTTGTACGAGCTGATTGCATTATTAAAATCGTTTTGTTGAAAATGAATCCACCCGATTATATACTGGGATTGATCAGTGTATTTTGAATTGGGATATTTCTCCTGCAATTTCTCAAAAGCATCCATTGCTTCATTTGCTTTTCCCGATTTGAAGAGTGATTGCCCGTACTGATAATAAGCAAGGTCGTTGTTCAAAACAGTTTTTTCTTTTGAGAATAATTCCCTATAAACAGCACTTGCCTTTGCAAAATTTTTCATGCCAAAATAACTATCAGCAAGGCGGAGAGTATATTCGTTTGTGTTCTGATCATTCTTGTACTTCGATAAATATTCATTGAAATAGTAAATCGAATTTGTAAAGTCTTTGAGATTAAAATATGTATATGCTTTTCCTAAAATTGTTTGCTGTTTTAATGACTCGGAATTCGGACTAATGGAATTATAACTTTTTAACGCAGCAGAAAATTTTGCTTGTTGAAAATATGACTCGGCCAAATAAAAATTTACTTTATCCGGTTCAAATTCATTATAACGCGATCTTAACTCTTCCAAATTTTTTATTGAAAGATCATAGTTGTTTAAATAATAATCGGAGACCGATAAACCTAACAATGATCTATTCTTCAGTTCAGATTGCTCTTGTGTTAATTTTAATGCTTCTGAAAAATATTTCTTTGCATCGGTATAGTTTTTTTTGTTTAATCTCGATTCACCCAGCAATGTATAAGCTTTACCCCGTGTTTGTTTATCATTTGAAATTGTAGCATTTAACAAAGCTTTCTCAGCATCAGGTCCATCGCTCTGAGTAATTAATGTTGAACCAATCCCTAATTGGGCTTTTGAAGCAAGATGATGACCGGGATATTTAGCAATAAAATCTTTGAATATATCATTTGCAGTTTTTGTATCACCCAAATATCTCTTGCTTTCCCCACTCCAGAATAATGCGTCTGATTTTAGCGAATCTAATCCGGTATCAGCAAGTTCCTTAAATAATTTATATGCATCATCATATTTTTCTTGCTGAAAATTAATCCATGCTAAACTATAGCTGATTTTATCTTTATTCGATTTATCGCTGACATTTGCTAGCAATTCATTGTAAACTTGGGTTGCTTCATTATATTCTTTCAACCTAACAAATGAACTTGCCAAGAAATATTTTGATTCGATCAGTTCTTGTTTCGGAAGCTGTTTAATTAACGGATCATTTAATTCAAGAATTGCATTATCATAATCTTTTAGAATGAAATAACAGATTCCTATTCTCATCTGTGATTTAGGGCCTAGTTCATGATCTTTGTAGTAAGCCAACAGCTCATCATATTCTTCAACAGCTTTTTTATAATTATTGGATTTTTCATACACTTGGGCAAGAGAGTAAATAGAGTTAACTATAAATTTGTTTGTTCTTTTTTGAGTTATAGCATTTTTAAAATTTTCTTCAGCATCAATATATTTCTCTTCAGCTAAGTACGATTCACCAAGCCAATAATATGAGGTACCGGTAAATTCATTTGATGGATATTCATTAATGAGAGTGGTTAACCGTTCACGGGCTTTTCTGTATTCACCCTTTTTATAATAAATAGTTCCAAGAGTATATATAACAGACTCTCGATAATCGGAAAATTTATATTGATCAATAAAAGATTCAAATTCAGATGCCGCACCGTCAAGTTGATCTAAATTTAGAAGACAATTAGCCGAGTAAAATTTTGCCGTTATAAGTTGAAGTTTATTAAGCTCTTTCCGATTAATTGCCGTACTGAAAAGTTGGTAAGCTGTTCCAAAATCACGGCTGTTATATGCATTTAGTCCGCTTGTAAAATTATCTGGAATATCTTGCGCTGAAATAGAGAAAGTATATATAAGTAAGCAGAGAATAATCTTTTTCATAATAAATAGAAGCCAATCCCTACCCTTCCCAATTTACCGCCTTTGGCGGGTGGGAAGAGATATTTAATTAAATTTTTATTGTTGCTTTCAGAAATAACAAAAAAAGAGCTCCTGCAATTCCCGAGAAAAAATTAACAACATCATTGTTAATCCACTTATATCCGCTAAAATGATTTGCCTCATTACCGCAGTGAACGTTTTTTTCAGTTACTTTATTGCAAACCGAACATTTATTTTGTGCCTGTATTGTAGCACCGAGAATACTATCAATCATACTGCCAAAAACTCCGGTTGTAATAATTAAAATTGCAAAATGAATGTAAGAAATATCTATCCATAAAATGCCTGAAAACAAAATCGCTAGTGATCCAAGCACTGCACCGATTGTACCCTGTACAGAAATTCCGCCAGAGACACCTTGAGCCACCGGTTTGAGATTCAAAATATTATACGTAGCAGTTTTTTTCCAAGTTCCAATTTCTGTTGCCCAAGTATCTGCACACACAGCTGAAAGAGTTGCTAAATAAATCATATAATATATTTCATTAGGGTTAATGACATTAATAATAACAAGCACTCCTCCCAATCCACCGTTTGCAATTACTTGTAAGTAATCTCTAACTCCGCTTTTTTCAAAATAGATTTCAACACTTTCATTTTTCTTTTTTCTAAGCTTAGAAAGTATGCTCGATAAAATAAAAAACGTTAAGATTGGTAGTGACCATTTTATTCCGCCTAACCCAAAAATAAAACTTGCTAAAATAAAAGTAGCAATTGATCCGCTAAGTGTTAAGAACTTAACCCGGAAGGAAATTCCGGCAATCAATGCTGCAAATAAAATTCCGATTAACACAGAACTAACCGTGACAACACCTTCATTTATTATCGTCTTTAAATGTTTTGCTGTTAATTACAATAAATTCTTGAAATTTTTTACGAATATAAACAAATGGTGTTTTATCTAAAAGGTCATTACTCAAGTTTATAATCGTTAAATATAAATTGATAATACGAAGAGAAGTTAAATGATATGTACAAATGAATTTAGTGCGGAAGAGGGGACTTGAACCCCTACGCCCTTACGGGCACTACCCCCTCAAAGTAGCGTGTCTGCCAATTTCACCACTTCCGCAAAAAACCGAGCGAAAAATATTAGAGAACAAAACAAAACGCAACAGCATTTACGGAAGATTTGCATAAATAGTACTACATACATCTGAAATATTCTGAAATGTCATTTAGAAGAAGCGACTGAGAAATCTAGTCGAAACGAAGATTTTTCCCTTCGGTCGAAATGACAGAATAAATTTTTAAGAAGTTTCTATTAATTATCTTTTAGCGATTTTCCTTTTCCCATTAAAGATTCGCGGACTTCTTTTCTAAATCTAGTTTCAAATACAACCAATTTTGCAATTTGCATTGGGGAAAGAAGATCACTAAGTGATCTGAGAAAATTTTCTCTTTCTTTGCTAATGTTATTTTCTAATAAGAGCAAAGCATTAAGTTTATCCTTAAATGTAGCGTCATTTTGGTTTCCATTCCGTATATCATCTTCAAGTTCTCTTATTGCATCATCCCTTTGATCAAGAATTTCTTTCATCTTTTTTTGGTTCTCGTGTCTTCTGGCAAAAAATCTAATTGCTGTTTCTTCATTCAGGCTTAATGCATCAATCAATTTCAATCTTTCCCATTGTTCAATTCTTTGAAGGGGTCTTTGATCTTGTCCTTGTCTCATTCTTTGTTGAGAATAGCCTGAGGAAAATAAAATGAAAACAATAATAACCGGTAAAAACATTTTCTTCATTATTGCACCTTTTGAGAGGTTGTTGAATTTAATTTTTCATAAACAGTTTCTAAATCATTATCAGAAAGATTTCTAAGAGTTGAAAATTCATTTGCCAATGGATTCCCGATTAATCTCGTATAAGAGTCACTACTCACTTCTAAATCAGACGGTATTTGAACGCTAAGTTCATCATTATTCTGGTTTGATACATAATTTGCCGGATCAGTTTCTAATTCGGTCAAATATTTATCAGATACCTCCTGATCAGATAAATTATTTACTACTTCATTTGCCAAATCTTTGTAACCTGTATCATTAGTAGTCTTATTGTTAAATATGAATAGAAATAAAACTACAACAGCTGAAAAGGTCGGTACTAAATAATAAATAGGACCAAACTTCCTGAATTTCTTTTTCTGATCAATTTTTTGATAAACTTTAGGTAGTAAATTTGAAAAATAAATCTCATTGGTCCCTAATTCATTACCAATTGAAAGATCATCAAGCTGTAATTTTATATTATCATAATCTCTCTTCAACTGATCTGATTTTTTCAGTTCTTCTTCAAATATAATTTTCTCTTTCGGCGTAAGCTGATCCGAAATATATTTTAGAATTCTTTCTTCATTTTTTTTCATTTGTCAACTCTAATACTTTTTTCAAAGCATGAAAATAATTTGCTTTTAAGCCGCCTACGCTTTTACCCGTTATCTCCGAAATTTCCTCATAAGATAAATCTTCAAAATTTCTCATTATAAAAATTTGTCTTTGTTTTGGCGGAATTTTTTGCAATACTTTTTTTACCTTTTCCAACTTCTCTTTTGAATCTAATTCTTCAACAATATCATGTTTGTCTTGTAATTCATCTCCATCATTATCGTCAATCGAGAAAAATCGTTTAATCTGTTTCTTTCTTATTTGATTTAAGCTTCTTGTTGTAACAATTTTATAGATCCAAGTATATAAAGAACTATTGAAATTAAAATTTTTTAGTTTATTAAAAATAACAACAAGAACTTCTTGAGTTACTTCATCTGCATCAAGATGGTTACCCATCATTTGCCGCGCATGCCAATAAATTTTTTTCTGATATTTTTTAACTATCAGATTAAATGCGACTTCTTCTCCGGACAGAAATCTTTTAATTAAATCAAAGTCGTTATCCTGCACTGGTCCCACACATGTTTCTTATAATAGACACTGATTACTTAAATGTGGTTTAATGAGAATTTATTAAACCAAATGAGTAAAACTACTGTCAAAATTGCAAAAGAAATAATTCATAACAAAAATAGAGGTTACAATGAAAAAGCTATGGTTTTCAGTATTCAGTTTAATTCTTCTCACTAATTTCTCTCTCTTTTCCCAGCCAATGCAAGAAGGCCAACCAATGGGACCACGACAGGGCGGTATTAAAAATCTATTAAAATTAACAGCAGAACAAGAAAAAAAGTTTGATGATCTTGTATATCAACATAGACAAGATGCAGTTGATTTACATTCCAAAATACAAAAAAATCGTCTTGAGTTAGAAAAAATGGTTAACGACAATAAGATTGATGAGAAAAGACTTTTCCAATTAACGGATGAGAATAGTAAACTCCAGGGTAATTTGAAAAGTTCGGCAGTTAAAAACTGGCTTGATGTTTATAAAATACTTAACGATGAACAAAAAGAAATTTGGGCAAAGCACATGCTACAAATGGCTAGTCCTCAGGGAATGAGAGAAAGAGTAAAAGGTAGAATTCAAGGTAAGATTAAAAATTTCATGATGAATAGAAAACCAATGCAGATGAATCGCGAGTTCTAAAACAAAAACCCCGCATTGCGGGGTTTTTTTATTTTAAGAATGATCTGTCCTTCACAAATCACCTTTAAGCGGACGTAATATTATTTCCTCCGCTATCATATTACTTTTCTCAGAGTAAAGCCTAAATATTAATTTCGCAATTTCTTCTGCATTCATCATAGAATCTCTATGCTTGCGAATAACTTCATTTGACCAAATCTCAGTTGCTGTCGCACCGGGTAACACATTTATTATTCTAATATTTTTACCGCGCACTTCTTCACGTAAAACAGTTGTGTAGCCAAGCAGGCCTGATTTAGATGCTGTATATGCACTGCTTGATGTAAATACTTTTTTTGTTACCATGGATAAAATATTAATTATTGTTCCGGATTGCTTTTCCAGCATTTCAGGTAAAACACTTTTGATTGTATAAATACCACCAAATAAATTTACTCGCAAAATATTTTCAATTTCCTCGATTGAATCATCAATTGCTTTTTTGAATGATGTAATCCCGGCATTATTAATCAGGCAATCAACTTTATAATTCGAAAGAATTTTTTTGTAGAATTGATCTATCGCAGAATAGTCTGTTACATCCAATTGATGTGGTTCAAAATTATTTTCGTGCTCGCCTAGATCTTTTTTTAATTTGAATAGTAATTCTAATCTTCTGGCTGTACCTATAACAAAAATATTATTCATGGCAAATTCAATGGCAAGTGCTTTGCCGATTCCCGAACTTGTGCCCGTAATCCAAACTACATTCTTTTTATCAACCATTAAATCTTTTTAGAAATTAAATTCAAAAATTCACTACGCGTCCGCGCATCATCAGTAAAAACCCCATGCATCGCACTTGTAGTTGTTATGGAATTTTGCTTTTGTACACCCCGCATCATCATACACATATGATAACCTTCAGCTACAACTGCTACACCGCGGGGACTTAAGTATTGATCAATTGTATCTGCAATTTCCTGTGTCATTCGTTCTTGTACTTGCAGCCGTTGTGCAAATACATCAACAATCCTTGGAATTTTACTTAACCCGAGAATCTTGCCATTTGGTATATAGGCAATATGGATCTTCCCGAAAAATGGAAGTAAATGATGCTCGCACATACTGTAAAAATCAATGTCCTTAACAATTACCATCTCGTCATACTTTTCATTAAAGACAGCCCCATTAAGAATTTTTTTAATGTCTTTGCTATAACCTTGAGTTAAGAATTCATATGCCTTTGCGACACGATGCGGTGTTTTTTTTAATCCTTCTCTCTCAGAATTTTCTCCGATTTCATTAAGAAGATTTTTCACATATTTTTCTATTAATTCATAATTCAATTGATATCTTTCCCTTTATATTCGACATAATTATTTTCTGTTTCATAAAGCTTAATCGAGTAAAGTTTGCCGGATGGCAATTTATCAACCAATTGATTCCAAATGCCGACTGCTATATTCTCTGCCGTTGGTATCTTCCCTTTTAAGAAATCAACATCAAGATTCAAATTTTTATGATCAACTTTACTTATTACATAGTTATGAATTATTTCTTTAAGAACTTTAAGATCTATTACATATCCTGTTTGCGAATCAACTTCGCCGGCAACTATAACTTCAAGGATGTAATTGTGTCCATGGCCATTAGGGTTATTACACTTTCCAAATAACAGCACATTTTCTTCATCGGAAAAATTTGGATTAAATAATCGGTGCGATGCACTAAAAGTTTCCCGTCTTGTAACTAAAATCATTTTTACTATCCTTTAAGGGCTTTTAACACTTCTTCAACATGTCCTGCTACTTTAACTTTTGGAAATATTTTCTTTATCAAACCACCTTCATCAATTATAAATGTAGTACGTTCAATTCCCATATATTTTCTGCCATACATGTTTTTTTCTTTCCATACTCCATATTTGGTAACAACTTCTTTTTTCTCATCACTTAAAAGTGTAAAGGGAAGTTTATACTTACTCTCAAACTTTTTGTGAGATTCAACTGAATCTGCACTGATTCCAATTACAACTGTTTTTACCTTTTTAAAGTTTGGGAAAATATCCCTAAAATCACAAGCTTCTTTAGTGCAACCTGATGTCATATCTTTTGGATAAAAATAGAGAACAACTTTCCAGCCTTTGAAATCATTGAGAGATACCTTTACACCATTTGTATCCATTAATAAAAACGAAGGTGCTTTCTTCCCTATTTCTAACATTTCAGATTCTCCACTAATAAAATTAGCTAGTTATGTTTTTAAATCATTTTGCACAAGAAGGGACGAATTAATTCCGTCCCATAAAAAGAATCGAAATAAAATTAAGATATTTTTTTAAGAGTATCTTGAATCACTGCATAGTTCGGTTCATTACCTGCAACTTCTAAAACTTCAGCGTATTGAATTAGTCCCTTTTTATCAACGACGAAAGCCGCTCTCTTGGAGACACCTTTCAAATCCCATTTTCCGGGAAGCCACATATCATAAAATGATCCGTAAGCTGGAGAGACTTCTTTATTGAAATCACTAAGAACCGGAAAATTAAATTGATTTTTTTCTGCCCAAAGTTTTTGTGCGAATGGGCCATCAACACTAATAGCTAAAACTTGTGCATCAAGATTTTCATAAACTTTCATTCCGTCTCTTGTTGAGCAAAGTTCCTTTTCACAAACTGAACTTCCAACAGCCGGGAAAAAAAGAATTACAACATTCTTCTTTCCTTTGAAGTCAGACAGCGAAATAGATTCGTTATTTGTATTTCTAAGTGTAAAGTTTGGAGCCAAGTCTCCAATTTTCAATGACATATAATTCTCCTTTCGTGAGATTACTCTTTAAGTTTTCTACCAATTCGAACTTTAACTTGGAATTCAACCTTTCCATCTGAAGTTATCCTGCCTCTTTGTTCAATAACCTCAAACCAACCAACTTTTTTTTCATTGTTTGCTTCAAGAATAACTTCTTTAACTGCTTCTGTGACCCCTTCAGTTGAAATTCCAACTCTTTCTACTACTTCGAATGTCTTTGACATATTAACCTCATTTATTAAATAAAAAGTTCAATTCTATTAATTAGTGAATTATTACTGAAATTAAGATAGCTTATTAAGAAGTCAGATTAAAGAATGGTATTCTCGTAACATTACATTCCTTTTACCATGATTTTTTTTGCTTTTTATGGCAGTAGTTCCTATGTTTATGTAGACTAAATCTAAATAATGGTTGATTTAAGTGGATAGAGAGCAAGCACACGAACAATTCAGACGATTTCTAAAAAGGGGAGATAATCGTATTACACCTGAACGCTTCGAAGTTTTAGACTATGTAATGGAATATGATGGACATTTTGGAGCAGATGAATTGTACATTAAGATGAAGAGTAGTAACAGTAATATTTCCAGAGCTACTGTTTATAATACACTTGAACTTTTGGCGCAATGTGAGCTCCTCTCAAAAAGAAATTTTGGAGAAAATAAAACCCGTTATGAATCTAATGTAGGAAAGACAAGTCACGATCATTTAATTTGTACTAATTGCGGAGCCATCAAAGAATTTTCAGAACCAAAAATTCAAAAAATAGTTAAGGAAATTTCCTCAGAGATCGGCTTTGATTCTACAGGTTATTCGTTTAATATTTTCGGAAAATGTACAAATCCTAATTGCGGTCAGAACAAAAATGCCAAATAGTACATTAGATAAAGCAAAAAAAGGAAATCCTTTTATTGTTGTTAAACTACCCCAGGGAAATATTAAATCCCAACTTATACGACTGGGAATAGCGGAAGGAGATACACTGAAATGCATACAGCGACTTCCAGGAGGAACGATTGTAGTTCAAAAAAATAGGCAAGAAATTGCTGTGGGATTTGATCTTGCAAAAAAAATTCATGTAATTATTCAGTAAGTAGGTTTATGAAAACAGATAATTTAGTTAGTCTTGATAATGATAAAATAGCCACTTCATATACAACTCTTATTAAACAAAAGGAACTCCAAAAAGTTGTTCTGGTTGGTAATCCTAATGTTGGCAAATCTTGTTTCTTTAATTTCATGAGCGGAATGTATGTTGATGTTTCCAACTTCCCCGGCACAACAGTATCTATTACAAAAAGCCATTCTCAAGGTAATGATGTTTATGATACTCCGGGAATTTACGGTGTGGGTTCATTTAATGATGAAGAAAAAGTTGCACGCGATATAATCTTATCTGCTGACGTAATTCTAAACGTAGTCAATGCACTTAATTTAGATCGTGATCTTTTCCTCACTCTTCAATTAATTGATATGGGGAAAAAAGTTTCTGTACTGTTAAATTTTAGTGACGAGCTCAAGAAAAGAAAAATTAAAATTGATACGAAAAAACTATCCAACCTTCTTGGAGTTGAGGTTTATCAAACAGCTGCAGTTGATAAATTAGGGTTTGATAAAATTGGTGAAGCAATTAGATCTGCAAGAACCGGTAAGCAAGAACTAGATCTTCATTTTTTGCTCAATCAGGTTATAGAAAAATCTGTTCCACAATCGGATGCGCTATTAATATTGGAAGGCGATGAAACAATTGCACAAAAAAATAATGTATTGTGTGCCACTTCAGATGAACGTGAGCGGATTTACATCAACAGAAGAAATCGCGTAAATGAGATTGTTGACCTTGTTGAATACGAGGATTCAAAAAAAGGAGAGATTTTTAATCAGCTCGGTAGACTATGTTTGAATCCTGTAACAGGAATACCCATTTTACTTTTTATGCTTGTTCTTATGTACTTTTTCATCGGCGATTTGGTCTCTCAAAGAGTTGTAAATTTTACGGAGAATAAAATCGGTAAGAATTTATTTGAGTATAATGTTAAATCGTTTACAGGCAATTATACCCCCGTTAATGTAGAAGTAAAAATTCTTGATAATAACGGTAGCGTGATTAATGATAAAACTTTCAACTTCCCTTCCGGTATAAGTGCTAATCCTACACTTCAAAAGGAATTTTTCGAATTATCAAAACAAAATGGTGCGCAATCAAATTTCAATTTTCAAAATCCTTTTGTAAAACTTTTCTTCGGCGAGTTTGGTGTTGTAACAATGACAGTAACCTATTTACTGTTTCTGCTTCTGCCGTTGGTAATAGGATTTTATTTTGTAATGGCTTTATTAGAAGATAGCGGCTACTTACCGCGTCTTGCAACAATGCTTGACCGCTCGTTTAACAAAATTGGTCTAAATGGTAAAGCTGTAATTCCTATTATGCTCGGATTCGGGTGCATTACAATGGCAAATATTACGACCCGTATGCTTGGATCAGAAAGAGAAAAATCAATTGTTACGGCCATTCTTCAATTTGTAATTCCGTGTTCGGCACAATTAGCTGTAATAGCTGCTCTTTTAAGCGGAGCCGGATTCGCCCCGATGATGCTTTATATCTCGGTGATATTAACTGTATTGATAGTGCTTTCAACTGCTTTAAATAAAATGCTTCCTGGTGAAAGCTCTCCGTTATTAATAGATCTTCCGATGATTCGTTTTCCAAGAATGAGTAATGTTTTCAAGAAAACTTTTTTTAGAAGTTTTGGTTTTATGAAAGAAGCCAGCTTTTGGTTTTTTATCGGTGCCCTGGCTGTTGGAATTATGGAAATAAGCGGAATGTTAAGTGTTTGGCAAGATGTTTTAGCACCATTCACAACAACTTGGCTAAAACTTCCTAAAGAAGCAGCAAATGCTTTTGTAATGGGAATGGTTCGCAGAGATTTTGGTGCGGCCGGACTTTTTCACATGGATTTATCCATAATGCAAAAGACGGTTTCAATTATTACAATAACTCTTTTCGTCCCGTGTATTGCTTCGTTTGTTGTTATGTTAAAAGAAAGAGGATGGAAAGAAGGAATGATGATCTGGTTTGGAACTTGGATTGCCGCTTTTTTAGTAGGTGGAATTGTTGCACAAATAGTAATCTAATATGAAAAAAAACGAGTATCAAAAATATCCAATCATATGGCGTAAAGAAGATTTTTTCATAAAGATTTATTGTTCAATCCCTAACATTGCAACAGGAATATTAATTACAACCGACCGAGCCACATTTATCGTAGATCCCGGTGATGGAATATTACGCGATCTAAATAAAGATGTTGGTGCTGTTACAATTCTTAAAGTTTCAGATATATTCATAAGCCATGGCCATCACGATCACGTTGGCGGTGTTTGGTCGCTTCTTACATATTTATCTGTCCTAAGAAAGAAAAGTCCGCTCAACATTTTTTATCCGAAGGGCTGCAAAGAGATCGAAAGTATATATCGCGCATTTATTAAAGTTTATAGTAAAGAAGTATCTTATCAAATAAATTTAAAACCGATTGATTCTGTGAAAAATTTTAAGCGCGATTCGGTTATTATCAAACCATTCAAAGTAAATCATAGAGAGCCCACTGACGATGGTAATTCATCAGAATTAATTCCTTCTCTAGGATTTAAATTCATCTATGACGGTAAATCAATTTGCTACGGCGGTGATACTGCTTATTGCAGTACACTAGTCAAAAATGCAAAAGATTCAAATCTTGCTATTATTGAAGCCGGTGCAAAAGATGATATAATCTCTGATCTTCACATGACCATCAAGCAAGCAACTCAAATTGGAAAAACCGCCAAGGAATATTTTTTGGTTCATGTACCTGAATAATATTATTTTGGCAACCACAATATTATACCGATGAGGAAATCATGAAGAGAATTACTGTTCTATTAACAATTCTATTTCTCGTTTCAATTCAAGCACAGAATAAAATTTACAGACCGGAAATAACCGCCGAAGAAGTAAAAGCTAACGTGTTCTATCTCGCATCAGATGCAATGAAAGGAAGATTTACCGGAAGTCCAGAAGAAAGATTAGCAGGAGATTATATTAAAAGTGAATTTCAACTTTACGGATTAGAGCCTGCGTTTAACGGAAATTGGTTCCAAGAATTTCCTTTTATAGAAAGAGTTGAAATGACAAAAGCTAACTCTCTTTCTTTTGAAGTAAAGGGCAAAAAACAAAATCTTAAAACCGGAATTGATTTCACAACTGTTTCCTATTCAGGAAAAGGAAAAGTCAGCGGAGAACTAGTTTTTGCCGGATATGGAATTTCCGCACCAAAATTAAATTACGATGACTATGAAGGAATTGATGTTAAAGGAAAAACCGTAGTTGTTATGCGGTATCATCCCGAACACGACAGTTCAAAATCAGAGTTTGACAAATATGCTTCTTTTAGAAACAAGGCAACCGTTGCAAAAGAGAAAGGTGCTCTTGCAATTATATTCACCAACGGATATACACCTAAGAATGATGATGATCAGTTGATGGAACTTCACTACGACGGCGCACCTGCTATGAAAAATATTTCAGTTCAACATGTTAAAAGAAATTTTGTTGACGAACTTTTTAAGACCGATGGACAAAGTTTTGTTGAAGTCCAAAAACAAATTGATGCTTCAAAAAAACCATCATCTTTTGCATTTAAGAATGCCAAAGTATCCCTCTCGACCGAAGTAAAAGGAATAGAAAATAAAGGGAGAAATGTTGCTGGAATGATTGAAGGAAGCGATCCGGTTTTGAAAAATGAATTTATTGTAATCGGTGCGCATTACGATCATCTTGGAATTGATCAGTTAAAAGAATCTTCAATGTATAAAGGTCAAGACAAACAAATTCATAACGGGGCCGATGATAATGCATCGGGCGCAACTGGATTATTGGAAGTAGCGGAAAAATTCGCCTCAATGCAAGGATTACTGAAACGTAGCATAATCTTTGTAGCTTTTTCCGGAGAAGAACTTGGAATTCTCGGTTCAACATTTATGACGAATAATTTTCCGGCTGATATTAAAAATGTTGCTGCGATGTTAAACATGGATATGATCGGACGTTTGAACGAAGACAACAGTTTAACCATAATAGGCTCCGGTACATCCTCTAAATGGAAAGAATTGTTAAATCAAAAAAATATTTACGGTTTTAAATTAAGTATGAGCGATGGCGGATCGGGCGGCAGTGATCACCAAGCATTCTCAAATAAAAACGTTCCGGTTTTATTCTTTTTTACAGGCACACATCCGGATTATCACAAACCATCTGATGATCCTGAAAAAATAAATTGTGAGGGAGAAGCAAAAGTTGCTAATTATGTTTTTGATATTGCTCTTGTTGTTGATAATTTAGAAAAAAGGCCTGATTATGTAAAAGTTGAAGAACCTGCACAAAGAGGCGGTGAAGGTGGAAGAACTCGCGTGACAGTCGGGACTATTCCGGAATTCGGGTTTAACGGATCAGGTTATAAACTCTCAGGTGTTACTGAAGGCAGTCCAGCAGCTAAAGCGGGAATGAAACCGGGTGATATCATTGTAAAATTTGGTCCTAAAATAGTTAGCAATATTTATGATTTTATGTATGCCGTTCAAGATTACAAACCCGGCGATAGAGTTGATATTGTTGTTCAAAGAGGCGGGAAAGAAATGACTTTCAAAGTAGAATTGATAGCGAGATAGTTCACAGTTTACAGTAGGCAGTTTGCAGTTGGAAGTAAAAAAAGGCGAATCTTTGATTCGCCTTTTTTTGTTCATCTAAACGAATTTAATAACTCAACGAAACAGACAAAACAAAATTCCTCGGCATTCCGGGTTCAAGATACACTGCTTCGTTGTTTACAATATCAGGATTAATAAACGCAGACGCAGAATATTTCAAATCGAATAGATTGTTGACTGTCAAGAATCCCGTAAACGAAAAATTTCCAATTAACTTCAAGGGTTTGTTCAATCCCATTGTTGCATTTAAAACGTTGAATGATGAAACCGATAAAATATTAGCGTCATCAACAAAGTACTTTCCAATTCCATTCATACTGATAGAAACAAAAGCTCCACTCAATTCAACAGGTGCATAAGTTAAACTAACATTGTAAAAGAAATCCGGTACGCCGGCAACCTTATTGCCTTTGTAATTAGCAAACTTACCGGCTTTGCTCAAATCGTAATGAACAGAATCTATAAGATATTCTTGATATTTATTATTTGAGAAAGTAAATGCTGCGTTGACCGAAAATCCATGTGTGAATTGAACTGAAGTCCCGAGTTCAGCACCAATACGCTGAGTCTTACCCGCTGTGAAATAAAATCTTCCACCCCTGTAAGGGATAATATCATTCTTAATATCAATGTAGTAAAGGGCCAAATCATACGATAAATTTTTCAACAGTTCGTTTTTCTGAAATGCAATTAGTTGTTTTGTACCAATTTCATACGTTGTTGATATGATCGGATCAAGTAAGGGATTTATCAAATACACAAGATCTTGCCCGTAAGTTCCGGCTGGGTCTGTTTCATTGCCCGCAGGGACTTCAATGCCTCCTCCCAAATTTGCGTAAATACTATGGCTAGAAGAAATTCTATAAGTAAATCCTGCTTTGGGTGTTAACCGCTCAAAGATTTTTTCCTGTAATCCATATCCGCCAGTTATAAAACTTTCACTGTAATAAGCAATATTGTCATAGCGTGCACCCACAATTAGACTAAACTTTTCATTAAATAGAATTTCATCCTGGACAAAAGCACCTAACGTATTAGCACCTTCCCTTTTATTATCTTTTAATTCATCTCCGCGTGTATTAGTTGGTGATAAGCTATAGAATAAAATCGCACCCTCTTGGTAAGCTTCATCTGTACCAATTACAAGTTTATTCATAACTGACGAAAATAATTCCGAACTGTTTGTGTACATCAAATTTCCGCCGACATGATACCGGGTAAAGTCGCGGAACGTTCCGCGTTCGGATCTTTGAAGATATTTTGGATTTACAAACACCATTCCGGAAATTCCGTTCGCATTATCAAACTCATGATTCATCGTAATTCCAACTTTGCCTAAACGATTAAATCTTCTTTCATCTCTTTGTAAATAAGTTGGGTTTGATTGTGTGGGATCAGAATCGAATTGTTTCAGTGTTAATGGTCCCGGAATATGAAATGTATTTGAAACTCCTGAAAGAAAAATTCCAAGTTTAGTTACTTCATCCAGCTTGGAAACCAATCCTAAATTGAATAAAGTTCTAAAACTGGAAGAATGATCTCTCCATCCGGTTAAATTACTATTTGAGAGTGACGTAAAAAGTTTTCCATTTTGAAAATTAGAATTAGCCTTAACTTGAAGCTGATTAAATCCAAAACTTCCTGCAATAGTACGCAATGAGACTCCTTGATCGTTTCCTGCGGGTATTGTAGAAAGGTTCACAACACCGCCGGCAGCATTGCCCCAAACCGCAGAAGCACTAGAACGTATTACTTCAATATTATCTGCAATACTCAAATCAATTTGATCGAACGATGTTCTGCCGTCAGGTTCTGTTTCGGGAATTCCGTCAACCATAACACGGATTCCCCTTGATGTACCTGAATTTGATCTATCACCGGCACCCCGCGCTCCAAATCCGCGAATTACAAGCCGCACATCCTGGTTACCCGATCTCGACTGTGCTAAAACTCCGGGAATAGTTGAAAGCGCTTCATCCAATCCGTAACCGCGTAAGTTTTTTAATTGTTGTGATTGAAGTACTGTAACTGCGTAGGGAATTTCTAAAAGATTTTCAACATAGCGTGTTGCAGTCACTGAAATTTGCTTCATTTCATAAGTTAACGTGTCTGTTTGAGTTTTTTGCTGCGCCAGTACTACTGAAATTGTGATAAGAATAAAAAGAATAATTCTTTTCATGTGAACACCGCCATTCTATAAATTATTTTTTGATTTTAATTATATCCAATTACAAGTTGAGGTTTTAAAAAAATACTTCATTCTTGTTAGATAGAATTGTAACGATTTAATTAGATGAGTGAATATTTTGGAGGTGGAGTTAATATTTTCGGAGTGTTAAGATTGTAATTACAATTCAGATAGTTTGAATATTTTATTTTTTGAATTGGTGACTCATGCCCCCATTTAATACCGTATTCAGCATACTGTATCAGATGATTAAAACTAATTGAAGAACCAGCTAAAGCTTTTTCATTAAGATTTTTATTTATTGTTTTTGAATAATCCTTTTCCAGCCTATCTTCTTTTTCATCATGAACACAATAAAAAATAATTTTATCAGTTTGCTTTTCTTCTTTTACAATATCATACATCTTCCCCTCATATCTAATCTCTTTTTTATGGATACGCTGAAAGACCTTGCCTTCATCGATCACAGATTTAGTAATAGACAGCACTTCAATCTTTGCTTTTGATTCTGACATAACAATTTTCTCAAACGCTTCTTCTTTTGCATTTTCTCTTTCAATCAAAAAATGGAAAATGAATCCAAATGAGTTGAATGCAAAAATAAAAGCAACAAAAAGAAACATGATATTTCTAATTATAGTCATCTATACTGTTGGTAACTGATATACTGTTTAAAATAATAAAGGCGAACCAAAGATTCGCCTGCATTCTCAATTACTTTTGAATTTCTGTAAGAGGGATTGCTGTCCCCCTCATTGAGTGGACTTTGTTAGGAACGGGAATAGAAATGTTTTTATTCACATATTTTTCAAATTCATCACGGAAACGTGCTATCATAAATTTTACAGGCCACGCAGCTGCATCCCCTAAAGCACAAATTGTATTACCTTCTATATTATTTGCAACGCTTATCAGTAAATCCAAATCTGCTGATGTACCATTGCCTTCATCAATTCTGCGCAGAGTTTTTTCCATCCATCCCGTACCTTCTCGGCAGGGGGTGCATTGCCCGCAACTTTCATGATGATAAAAATGTGCGATGCGTATTAATACTTTTAACAAGTTTGTATCTTCGTCCATGACCATCACACCACCGGTACCGATTGCTGAACCAACTTCCTTCAGTGATTCGGCATCCATTCGTACACCTTCAAGCTGATCACCACGTAACGGAGGCATTGAGGATCCGCCGGGAATTACACATTTAATTCTTTTGTTGCCTCGAACTCCATCGGCCACATTAAAAATTAAATCAGTTAGAAGAACTCCGGAAGGTAATTCATAAACTCCGGGTTTGTTTACATGTCCGCTTACACCAAATAAAATTGTACCTGGATGTTTCGGCGCACCAATTTTTGAATACCATTCCCAACCGTTTTTCATAATTGCAGGAACGTTTGTAATTGTCTCAACATTATTGATTGTAGTAGGACAACCCCACAATCCACGCTGAGCGGGAAACGGCGGTTTAACACGCGGATAACCGCGCAATCCTTCGATTGAATTCATTAAGGAAGATTCTTCACCGCAGATGTAAGCACCTGCACCTTTGTGAATGAAAAGATCGCAACTAAAATCTATTCCAAAAGTTTCTTTCATCTTTTCGCCGATGAATCCCCGCGCATAAGCTTCATCAACAGCTTTCTGCATTAACCTAATCCATTTGCTGTACTCACCGCGAATATATAGATATGCCACCTTTGCACCAATTGCATAACAAGTTATAATTACACCTTCAATAAGTTGAAACGGATTATCTTCAAAAATTTGTCTGTCCTTAAAAGAACCGGGTTCGCTTTCATCTCCATTGACACAGAGATACTTCGGTTTATCCGTGGTCTTCGGCATGAAACTCCACTTCAATCCGGCAGAAAATGAGGCACCGCCTCTACCGCGTAAGCCAGATTTCTTCACTTCATCAATTATTTCATCCGGAGTTTTTACAAATGCTTTTTTAGCAGATTCAAATCCGCCATTTGAAAGATAGACTTCAATTTGATTTAGATTCGGTATTTCAGGTAAAACTATTTTTTCCATTTGGCCTTTTATCCGCAGCCCACTAATTATTAAACTAGTTGATATTTGAAACCCATTCTTTTAACCAATATTTTTCAAGGCAGTTTGAGACAACAAAAGGATCTTCATTCACTAAATCCCGAGCACTTTCAAAAGATTCACATGCAAAAGTAATACAGCCGCCGGAAAAATCGGAGAAAGGACCGCCTTTATAATCAACAAGATTTTTTTCTTTCCAGTAGTCAGAATGTAGGGGAGCCGCACTTTGTATTTTATCTCTTTTGTTGTTCATCAAATAGAAAAATATCACCGATTTCATTATGCTACGCCGTTTTAATAATAGACTCTAACTTTATTTTAATGACTCCAAAATTTCATCCACTTTTTCTTTACTTAAATTTTCAAAGTAGTCTTCGTTAACAGCTATCATAGGCGCATAACCACAAGCACCCATACATTCAACTTCTTCGAGAGAATATTTCCCGTCAGAAGAAACTTGCATGTGATCGAGTCCCAATTTATCTTTAACTCCATCCCAAATCTCATAAGCCCCGCGCAGCATACACGATACATTTGTACAAACTTGAACGTGGTATTTTCCCATTGGTTTGGTGTGATACATTGTATAAAATGTTACAACACTTAGAACATTCACTTTATCAATGCCAAGGACACTTGCGATCTCTTCCATCACTTCATTACTGATAAACCCATTTTGTTCTTGAGCGATATAAACAGTATCCATTACGGCAGCAAGCGCAGTAGGATATTTTTTTCTTGCCGCTTCAATTCGTCTAAAATTTTCTTCAGTAAACTTAAATGGCATATTACCCTAGACCTTTGTTCTTACTCTTTCTCTTAATCATACTCTTAATTTATTTATCCGCTTCACCCATTACAGGATCGAGCGAACCAATAATTGCAACAACATCCGAGACCATGGCGCCTTTGCATAACTGCGATACAGCTTGCAGATTACAAAAAGAAGGCGAATGAATTTTCAATTTCCAAGGTTGTCCGCTTCCATTACTTACGATATAAAATCCTAATTCGCCTTTTGGATTCTCTACAGAAAAATATGTATCGCCAACCGGCGGATTAATTCCAAAATTTATAATCATAAAATCATGAATAAGCTCTTCCATCTTGGAATAAATTTTCGTCTTATGAGGAAGAACCTTTTTCGGATTGTTGGCAATTACTTCACCTTGGGGGATTTTATCCAAACATTGACGTAATATTTTTACACTCTCTCTTACTTCATCACCTCTCTGGAAGTAACGAGCCAAACAATCACCTTGAGTAAATGTTGGAATCTTAAAATCTATTTCATTATAAAATAAATAGGGCTTGGCGCGGCGAACATCGTATTCTACTCCGCTTGCCCGTAAGTTTGGACCCGTAACACCAAGAGCAATTGCATCTTCTTTAGGAAGAATTCCGATTCCTTCAAGACGGTCAATAAAAATTCTATTTGAAAGCATCAGCTTATCCATTTCAACTAATGCTGGTTCTAATTCTGTTAAGAACTTAGCAATCTCTGCGATTGATTGATCGTCTATATCGGAAGCAACACCGCCAATGCGTGTATAACTTGTTGTGAATCTGGCACCTGCAATTCTATCGAAAATACTATTAACTTTTTCACGTTCTCGGAAAGTCCACATAACCATAGTAACTGCACCTACATCCATCGCAAAAGTACCAATTGCAATCAAGTGAGCCGCAATCCTTGAAAGCTCTGCGACAATCATACGAATGTATTGTGCTCTTTTAGGTGTTTCAATACCGGCTAATTTTTCTACTGCAAGAACATATCCTACATTGTTACACATCGTAGCAAGATAATCCAAACGGTCAGTATGCGGAATAAATTCTATGAAGCTCATGTTCTCAGCCATCTTCTCGTAACCGCGGTGCAAATAGCCAAGTTCAGGTACAATTCCAACAACAGTTTCACCATCAAGTCGCAATACAAGTCGAAGCACACCGTGAGTTGCCGGGTGCTGTGGACCCATGTTGATTACCATTTCGTTTTCAAGAACATCTTCGATTGTGAGGTTTTGATCTTCCTGAAGTTTCTTAAGAAGTTTTTCGTCGTTATATATTTGTTTAATTCTATCCATCTTAATCTGCTTTATTGGGAAGAGGTAAAGAGCCGGGAATTCCGAGAACAGGAAAATCTTTTTTCAATGGATGGTATTCAAATCCTTCCGGCATGTACATTCTTCTGAGATCGGGATGATTTAAAAATTTAATTCCGTACATATCCCATGTTTCGCGTTCGTACCAATTTGCACTTTGCCAAATTGATGTAACAGTTTCTATAGTTGGAGGATCATCATCAATATTCGATTTTAATCTTAATGTGTAATTTAATTTGAAGGAATAAATATGATAAACAGTGGTAAACCTTTTTTTGCGGGTTGCCCAATCAATTGCAGTTACATCTTTACACATAATGAATTGAAGATCGGAATCTTCTTTCAAGAATTTTCCAAGATTTACAATTTGATCTTTCTTAATCGTAATACTAAGGTCGTCCCTAAAATCCGAAATCTCTTCAACGGATTCGCTAAATTTTTCTTTTATTTTTTCAATAATTAGTTCTTTGGTATTCATGGATTAGTTTTGAGAATGTTCAAGTTCAGCAAGTGATCTATTCTTGAAATCGCGAGCTTTTGTTTTTGAAATTTTTTCTTGAATAGTCATTAATGCATTTAATAAATTTTCCGGACGCGGTGGACAACCGGCAGTATAAACATCAACCGGAAGAAATTGATCTATTCCCTGCACTACGCTGTATGAACGGTACATTCCCCCGGACGAAGTACAAGCTCCCATTGCAATTACCCATTTGGGTTCCGGCATTTGATCATAAATTCTTCTAACAACTTGAGCCATTTTATATGTTACGGTTCCTGCAACTATCATAAGATCGGATTGGCGTGGGGAAAAACGCATTACTTCAGAACCGAATCTTGCTATATCATATTTCGGGTCTGCAGCAGCGATCATTTCAATTGCGCAACAGGAAATTCCCATTGGCATTGGCCATACAGAACTCTTGCGCGACCATGCAACAATTGCATCTATTGTTGTTGTTAAAAATCCATCTTTTTGAAGAACAGCTTCTAATCCCATTTCAATCCGCCTTTCATATAGACATAAAGAAATCCTAATTCAAGCACTATTAAAAAAATAAACATCGGCATAAAAGCAAAAATTCCTAGATCGAAAAATAATTTTTTGAATTGTACTGCCCATGGATAAACATAAATTACTTCGATATCAAAAATGATGAACATCATTGTAACGAGATAATACTTAATCGAAATTCTTTCGTGAGTTGAACCTACCGGATCTTTTCCGCTTTCATAGGTCATAGTTTTAACTTTTGTCGGGCGTTGAGGACCAAAAAGAGTTGAAGAAAAAACAACAATTCCGCCAAAAGCTGCAGCTACAATTATCACTAGAATAATAGGTATGTAATCAAGAATCATAAGATTTATTTCATTTTTTGCACGGGAAAAATAAATGAATTGAGGTTAGAAAGCAAAACAGAATGTAAAGTGTAGAATGATGAGTGTAGAGTAAAATTCCATTTTATACTCTACACTCTAAACTCTACATTATTAAGCAAGAATTTCAATTAATTTTTCTATAACAGTATCTAAATCTTCATAACTAATAACTAGCGGCGGAAGCATACGCAACACTGTGGTTCCGGCTGGTAATGAAAGTATTTTATGATTAAGTAATTCAACTATTACCGGTTGAGATTTATCTTTTAATTCTATGCCGATCATCAATCCGATAATTCTAATCTCACGGACTTTTGAAAGCGGTTGTTTCTCCAATTTCTCTTTGAAATATTTTCCCTTTGTTTCGGCTTGTTCCCACAATTTATTTTCAAGCATGAAATTAATTGCAGCAATTCCCGCGGCGCATGCAAGCGGGTTTCCGCCAAAGGTTGAGCCGTGTTTACTTTTCTCAACTGTTATTTTATTCGAGCAAAGCAATGCACCCATCGGAAAACCACCGGCTATTGATTTTGCAAGCGTCATCATATCTGCTTCAATTCCAAGATACTCGATAGCAAACATTTTTCCGGTGCGGCAGAATCCGGTTTGAATCTCATCAATGATCAGAAGAATATTTTTTTCATCGCAAAGCTGTCTTACTTTTTGAAAATATTCTTTCTCCCCTATGTTTATTCCGCCTTCGCCTTGGATGGGTTCAAGAATTATTCCTGCAGTGTCATCGTCAACGGCCGCTAAAAGTTTTTCAAAATTATTATAAGGGACAAATGTAAAACCGGGAACTAACGGACCAAATCCTTCGCGGTATTCTGTTTTGTAAGTAGCACTCAATGCGCCCATTGTTCTGCCGTGAAAACCTTTCATTGCTGCTATGAATTTTGTTTTCTTAGTATTCAAACGGGCGAATTTTATTGCGGCTTCAATTGCTTCTGTTCCGCTGTTTGTAAGAAATGCTTTGGTTAAATTTTTAGGCGCTATACTGAAAAGTTTTTCCAAAAAAATTGCTTTTGTATCATTGTAAAAAGTATTGGCACAAGTAATAAGAGTTGCCGCTTGTTTTGAAATTGCCTCAACAACTTTATCGTTTGCATGTCCTACATTCGCAACGCTGATGCCTGCAGCCATGTCAATGTATTCATTACCTTGATCGTCCCAAACGCGCGCACCCTTCCCTTTTACCAAAACAACATCGCGGCGTGGATAAACATCAATTTCATATTTCTGAGTTATTGCTTTGTAATCTTTCATTGTATTGTGGTCCCTTTTCCATTTAATGCATCTTTAATTGGATTTTCAGTTTTGCCGTCTGATAGAATAACAGTTGTTTCTCCGGACTCGAACAATTTTCTTAATGCAAGAATTTTTCTTTTCATTCTTCCATCAACTTTTTGTTCCATTGCTTCCAACTCAGCTTTTGAAATGTTAGAAACAAGTGATGACGGATCGTTTTTATCTAATAAAAATCCCGGCGCTTCAATAAGAGAAATTATTTTTTCAGCTTTGAATTCGTTTTGTAGCAAAGCAATTATATCATCATTCTCCGAATTGATAGCAAAATTATTCTCATCTATTAACGGTACACTAAGTACGGGCGTATATCCGTTATCAAGTAATAAATCTAAAAGTTGTTTGTTAATTGCTTTTGGTTTACCTGAAAAGTCTCTTAACAATAATGTTTTTCCACCTTCACGGACTTTTATTCCACTATTTCGTTTACCTTGAATCACCTTTCCATCAACACCGGAAAGCCCGATAGCATTAACTCCATTCTGCTGAAGTAATTCTACAATACGTTTGTTCTTTAGCCCGGCATAAGCCATCATAGCGAGATCAATTGTGTTCTCATCGCTAAGAACAGAATCGTAGCCGGAGAGCGATGTAACGACTTTCTTTTCAATACCAAGTTTTTTTGCAAGATCATCACGCAAAGCATTTGCACCGTGAACAATAATAAATTTTTCATTTAGTGCTGCTAAATCTTTAACAATTCCGGCAAGATTTAGATCTTTCCCGCCGCCAATCTTAATTAAAAGCATGATATTTCCGTCAACGAATTATTTTGAATTGATGTCCAATCATTTTCATCAGTTAATTTTTCTGAACATATAATTATTTGATTATCATTTTTTTTCATCATCATTGTAAAGTATTCTTCATCTTCATTGAAATGGGAATAAATAAAAGCTGATTTCTCGTCAGTCAAAATTATATTCATAGCACGTATATAATTAGATTTATTTTTTATAATCTCTGTTCCTTTCCTTAAAGCATCCTTAATACTTCCTTTATCAAATCTTTTTATATAATTAAAGATTTTTTCAGCTCCTATTTTTCCTTCTTCTTTAATTTTTACGCCTTTAAGTTCGCCATTAAAAATAAAAATATATTTGTCATCATAAAACGGCATGTTATTTTCAACAACAATTCCTTCATCTTTGAAAGCACTTCTTGCATGTGCAATTAAACGGTTCGAATCACCAAACTGTGAAAGATCATCTTCCCATATCGGATTAACATTTTTATAATAATGGAATTTTCCGTTTTGTAAATATGCACAACCCCAGCCGTGTCCTTGAAATTCCTTGCTGTGCTTTGACATTTCTGAAAACTTTATCAGATAATCGGCTGTAGAAAAATATTCTTTCGAATTAACATAAAGTAATCTGCACATATTATAATCTTGCTCTTGCTCTTGCTCGTAATCTTAATCTTTGCAGAGTAAGATTATGATTAAGAGTAAGATTTTTAGATTGGATGAAGTCCCGGAAATTCTAATCCGGTCCGTTCATCAAAACCGTTCATTAAATTAAATGCCTGAAGCGCCTGTCCAGCAGCACCTTTCATTAAATTATCAATCGCACTTATAACAACCAGGCGATTTGAAAACTCATCTTTCTTAAATCCGATATCGCAATAGTTTGTGCCGATTAATAATTTTGGTTCCGGATAACGGTAAATGCCTTCACTCTCTTTAACGATTCTTATGAACGGCTCATTACCATATGCATCTCGATAAACTTTCCAAATATCTTTTTCCTGAAGATCATTTTTCAAGAAAACATGACAAGTGGCGAGTAATCCGCGAACCATATCTATCGCAGTTGCTGAAAAATGAATTGCAAGTTTTTGTCCGAATGAAAGTTCCTGCAGCATCTCTGCAGTATGTCTGTGTTGAGTTGGTTGATAGGAACGTACAACATTGGCTCTCTCGGGATGATGCGATCCTTCGTTACCTTTATTACCGCCCTCGCTAGATCCAACTTTAACTTCAATAACCGTTCTATCTAATTCAACTAAATTATTTTTATAAAGCGGATACAAACCAAGTATAGTTGCAGTTGCATTACATCCCGCACTTGAGATGTAGTTTGTTTTTTTCATTTCTGCGCGGTGAAGTTCGGGTATTCCGTAAACAAAATCGTTCAGCAAATCCGGGTGTGCATGTTTATGCCCGTACCATTTTTCATATTCGTTAAAGTCTTTCAAACGGAAATCAGCACTGAGATCAATAATCTTCGGAGCTAACTTTTTAAATTCATCAATCTTATTCTGTGATCTATTGTGAGGCAGACATAAAAATAAAAGATCGCACGGCAGAAGCTCGTTTGCAGAACTGAATTTGAGCATTGTTGATTTGCGCAAGTTCGGATGAATCTTGTAAACAAATTTTCCGGTATGGCTTTCAGATGTAACTTGATTTACATCAACATTGGGATGAAATAGTAAAAGTCTAAGTAATTCTCCTCCCGTGTAACCTGATGCGCCAATTATCGAAACTTTTAATTTCATTTTCTACCTTCGGCAACTTGTAAAATATATTCTACCATCTTCTGCGGAATGTTGACGCCGGTTGTTGTTATACTGTTTTTGTATTCCATTGTATAGTTTACTTCGTTAACCATCAATCCTTGTGTAGTCTCAAAAACATCTATTGCCACAATTCCTCCTCCGACAGCTTTTGCTGCACGGACCGAGATATCATTTAATTCATCTGTAACAGGACAATTAGTAGCAACACCACCCCGCGCTGTATTTGTTATCCAGTGAGCAGAAGATCTATAAATGGCAGCTATACATTTATCGCCCACTACAAATGAACGAATATCTTTTCCCTTTTTCTCAACATACTTTTGAATATAGAAAATAGAATGATGATACGAGCCAAGAACCGCTTTATGTTCCAGGATCGCTTCGGCTGCATCGCGGTCATTTACTTTTGAAAGCAATCTTCCCCAGGAACCTACTGCAGGTTTTAATACAACGGGATAACCCATCTCCTCAATTGTTTTAAGTGCAGATTCTTCAGTGAAAGCTACCCGTACTTCCGGCTGTGGTACTTTATGATCAGCTAATGCACATGATGTCAAAAGCTTATCACCGCAGATAGTTGCTACGCTATATGTATTCACACATTTAACTCCGGCTGTTTCAAATAATTTCAAACCATGTAATGCTCTTGAGTGATTAATACACCGCTCAACAACAATATCAAGATTAAATTTATCTTTACCTATATTAAATTTAATTTCACGGTCGTCAATCATTACCAATTCAATTCCCTTTTTCTTATTGAATTCATCAATAAGGAATTTTTCATCTTTTCGAATCAACGAATGAAGCAGCCCGATTTTCATTTTACTCTCCTAGTTCAATATATTTAAAAAGGTAGAGCTGAGAAAATTATCTCAGCTATTGAATGTCTTGTGATGTTTAACTGCATCAACGATATGTTTAAGTTCGGCAAGATCAACAGTACGGCCGCGTTGACCAACTGATTTTACTTCTTTAAGAACATCCATTTGATGAGGTTCATCTAACGAATTTTCATCTATCAATTTTAACGCATATCTCAATGAAGCTATTCCCGACATATGATCAAGCGAAAAAGTTCTTGTCCGTCCAAGAATTTCCGGATTCAAACTTTCATAGTGCATCGGATTAATAGAAGCCGCATGTGTATGAACACCAGCACAATGTGTAAAAGCATTTTTTCCTGTAACAGGAAAGTTTGCCGGGATTGGAATCCCTGAGTGTTTGCTTACTAAATCGTACAGCTCTACTAATTTTGAAAGATTCCATCTGGTTTCGTTATAATCAACTGTAAGCACAACAAGTAGCGATGCAAGATCAACAATACCTGCTCTTTCACCTAAACCTAATGCAGCTGCATCAATTATACTTGCACCGGCTCTGTATGCATCAAGTGCATTTGCAAGTGCCAAGCCGCGATCGTTATGGCAATGAACTGCAATTCTAGGATGCAAATTTAGTTTATCTAATTCTTGAATTAAACGTGATATATAATCATACATGCTTCTTGAAGTTCCCGGAACCATATAACCAGTTGTATCGGCAACACTA
>Ga0172368_10000210_pt1 | contig 81306 bp, 69 predicted proteins | sample Lak11m_FD_114540 | JGI IMG/M metagenome (GOLD analysis project Ga0172368, IMG submission 114540) | Freshwater microbial communities from Kabuno Bay, South-Kivu, Congo - kab_022012_11m | ecosystem: Environmental > Aquatic > Freshwater > Lake | place: Democratic Republic of the Congo: South-Kivu...
GCCTTGGCGTGAGCCATTCTCCGGCTCGTCCGGGCTAGGCGCTAACCAGTGAATTTCGTGCTGGCTGTACAAGAATCTCACTGGTTAGCGCCTAACCCGGACGAGCCGGAGAATGGCTCACGCCAAGGCGCCAAGACGCCAAGCAATCACTTTGCGACTCTGCGTCTTTGCGTGAGAATTTCGTGCTGGCTGTACAAGAATCTCACTGGTTAGCGCCTACTATACACCGGCCCGGTCAGATCGTCCAGAGGGTTGTATACATTTGGGCGGACCCGTGGTAAAATGCCGCGCCGGGTCGGCTTCCGGCCGCACCACGAAACAAGCAAGGAGACCTCCTCTATGTTCGACAGACTCGATACTGCCCCTCCCGACCCGATCCTGGGCCTCGAAGAGGCGTTTAAGCGCGACCCCAACCCGGCGAAGATCAATCTGAGCGTCGGTGTTTACAAGGATGCGGAGGGCAAGACGCCGGTCTTCAACACCGTCAAGCGAGCCGAAGAAATCATCCTGCGCGACGAGACCAGCAAGAGCTATTTGGGCATCGACGGTTCACCGGACTACGCGCTGGCAGTTCAATCGCTGATTTTCGGCGCGAGCCATCCCATCGTGACCGGCCGTCTGGCGGTCACCGCGCACACGCCGGGCGGGACGGGCGGACTGCGCGTGGCAGGAGATTTCATCAAGAAGGCTAACCCGACCGCACGCGTCTGGGTGAGCCAGCCGACATGGCCCAACCACCCGAACGTCTTCCGGGCGGCGGGGCTGGGCGTCGACACGTATCCTTACTTCGACGCCGCCGGGAACGGTCTGGCCTTCGATAAGATGCTCGCTGCGCTAGGCAAATTGCCCGAGGGCGATGTCGTGGTGCTGCACGGCAGTTGCCACAACCCCACCGGCATTGATCCTACGCCCGAACAGTGGGCGCGCATCGCGGACGTTGTGGAGGCCCGCAAGCTGCTGCCGCTGGTGGATTTCGCCTACCAGGGACTTGCCGAGGGGTTGCGTGAAGACACGGGGGGGATTTTGGAACTGTGCCGGCCAGGGCGTGAGGCACTGATCGCCAGCTCCTTCTCGAAGAACTTCGGGCTTTACAACGAGCGGGTCGGCGCGCTGACCCTGGTGGCCGGTTCGCAGGCGACGGCCCAGGCCGCGCTCAGCCACATCAAGACGGTTATCCGGGTCAACTACTCGAACCCGCCCGCGCACGGCGCGAAGATCGTCACCACTATCCTGAAATCGCCCGAGCTGACCACCGAGTGGGAGTCCGAGGTGGCCGCGATGCGAAAACGAATCTGGGACATGCGCGGGAGCTTCGTCGCCAGGCTGAAGGCCCTGGGGGTGCAGCGCGACTTCTCGTTCATCGAGCGGCAGCACGGCATGTTCTCGTTTACGGGGCTGACCAGGGAGCAGGTGAAACGGTTGCGCGACGAGTATTCGATTTACATCGTGGATTCAGGCCGGATCAACGTCGCCGGAATGACCGACGCCAATCTGCCCATCCTCTGCCGGGCGATCGCGGATGTGCTGACGGACGATTGACCATGGACGATAACATTACCCTCGCTCTTGCTCGGCGGTCGAGTCAACGCGCAGCCGGTAGCCCACGCCGGGTTCAGTGAGGATGTAGTGGGGGCGGGCCGCATCCGGCTCGATTTTGTGACGCAGATTGCTCATGTTTACTCTCAGGAGGTGCGTCTCCATCTCATATCCCACGCCCCAAACCTGGCGCAAGAGCTGGCGATGCGTGAGGACTTTTCCGGCATGCGTGACTAGCGCCTTGAGCAGGTCGTATTCCGTCGGGGTCAGTTGCACATCGTGGCCGGCTACCGTGACCAGCCGCCGCGTCAGATCGACGGTCAAGTCATCGATGGTAAAGACAGGTTCGACGGCTGCCGGCGCAGCACGGCGCAATGACACGCGCATCCGCGCCAGCAGCTCCCCCATGCCGAAGGGTTTGGTGACGTAGTCATCGGCGCCCGCATCGAGAGCATCGATCTTGGCGGCCTCTTGCTCCTGCACCGTCACGATGATGATGGGAATCTGGGTCCATCTCCGCAGCAGCCGCGTGACCTCGATGCCGTCCATGTCGGGCAGGCCCAGATCGAGGATAACCAGGTCGGGTCGGTTGGCGACGACATCTGACAGCGCCTCCTGGCCGTTGATCGCCTCGAAGACGACATACCCGTGCGCAGCCAATGAGGTACGCAGAAATCGCTGGATCGCCGGTTCGTCGTCTACGACCAGGACGCGGGGACCGCTTTCGCTCATCGTTGCTTGCTCCCGTTCAGTTCGCCCCCGGCGTTGAAACGCCGGGCTGAGGCAGGTGAAAACCGGCTGAAGCCGGTTGGGCCGGGCCGTCCAGTCGGTCTCGACCGACTTGCATCTGCTTGAGCCGGGTGTTTTCGTGCAGCATCCTGCGGACAACACCCGGCGGCGCGGCGGGACGACGCCAGTGTCCTGAGCCCGGTCCATATTTGGAATTACTGATCTGATACATCGGTGCTTGATCCGTGGAGTTGTCCGCTCTCCGTGGAGGCCGTCGGCCGCTCGTACGGCAATGACACCGTGACGATCGTGCCGCCGCCAGGCCGATTTCTCGCCCAAATCCGACCGCTGTGCGCCTCAACGATCCCCTTGCAGATCGCCAGCCCCAGGCCAGTGCCGCTGACCCCCGCCGGCCGGTGCACGCGATAGAACTTGTCGAAGATCCGCTCCAGATCTTCCTTCGGCACGCCGTAGCCACGATCCATTACGGCAATCGTGAGGGTACTGTCTGAGACGCTGGCTCTCACGTCGATCGGGGCGCCGGGCGGCGAATACTTCAACGCATTGTCGAGCAGGTTCACCAGCACCTGGACCATCAGCACGAAATCCATCGGAACCAGCACCGACGGCGCTTCGACCTCCACCGGTCGCTCTTCCAACCGGTTGCCCAGCCTGTCCAGCGCCGCGTTGATTACCTCCTGAACGTCGCACGGCTCCGGGCTCGTCCTCAGCGCGCCGGCCTCGATCCGCGTCATGTCCAACAGGTTGCCCACCAGGCGGTTCAAACGCTCCGCCTCTTCCCGGGCGAGGGTGATGAGGCTGCCCCGCGTGGCGTCATCCAGGTGCGTGCCATCCTCTTCCAGGCTGGTCAGGGTGCCGGTGATGGACACCAACGGCGTGCGCAGATCGTGAGAGATCGAGTTGAGCAGGGCTCGTTGGAGTTCTTCCGCCGCGCGCGCGAGTTGCGCCTCGCGCGCCTGCTCGGCGAGCTCGGCCCGTTCGATCGCCAGGGCGGCCTGGCTGGCAAACGCCTCGAGCAAGCGCCGCTGCTCCGGGGCCAGGTAGGAGTTGGGGTCACCCGGTTTGACTCCGAGGATGCCGATCACACCTCGGGCCGTCTTGAGCGGGATGTAGCGCGCGGCCGCGGCCGGCAGCGTGTCGGTGCCACGGCCGGCCGGTTGGCCCTGCCTGAAAGCCCAGGCCGCGACGGCCAGCTCGTTCGCGTCGACGGCAAAACCGGGGCTCAGGACACGCGGCTGCAAAACGCCACCTTCCGGTAACAGGATGAGGACGTCGCGACTGAAGATCTCACCGATATGCCGGACGACGATCTGCAGAATCTCGTCGAGCCCGCTGGCGGCAGCAAGGTCACGGCTGAGTTCGTACAGAGCCACGGCTTGAATCTCACGCCGCCGCGCGGCTTCAGCCTGCTCGCGTGATCGCACCGTCAACGAGCTGATCACCACACCGACGACAAACAGCCCCACGAAGGTGAGAAGGTACTCGGTATCAGCGACCACGAAGGTGAAACGAGGCTGGACGAAAAAGAAGTCGAACGCCACCACGCTGAGCCCGGCCGTCAACGCCGCAGGGCCACGACCCAGGGTAACTGCGGCGATTACCACCGCAACCAGGTAGAGCATGACGAGATTGGTCGGAGAGACGATGCGGTGAATCGGCACGCCGACCAGTGTCGTCGCGGCCACCAGGGCCAGGCTCCACAAGTAGCGCTGCCACGGTCGATGCGGCCGCAGCGGCGAGGGTGCGATTGTCGGCTTGCTCTCACCGCCGCCGCTGATCACGTAGATATCAATCTCCCCGCTGCGGAGAATCAGTTGATCCACCACCGTGCCGCCGCGCAACAGATCGACCCAGCGCGGCCGCATCGGCTTGCCGGCGATGATTTTGGTGACGTTATGCTGGCGCGCCCACGCGATGATCGTCTCGGCAATGTACTGGCCCGGCAGCGTGACGGCCTTGGCGCCCAACTCCTCAGCCAGGTGAAGGATACGCGCAGCCTCATCCTCGGTTGGGGACGGCTTGAGGGCATCACCGGGAGTCTCGACGTAGACCGCAAACCATTCGGCTTTCAGCTCGTCGGCGAGGCGCCGGGCGGTCCGCACCAGGCGCTCGCTCAGCGGGCTGGCGCTGATGCATACCAGCAGCCGCTCGCCCGCGGGCCACGGGCCGGGGATCGCGCGCGTCTGCATGTAGGCCCGCATCTGATCGTCCACGCGCTCGGCGGTACGCCGCAAGGCCAGCTCACGGAGAGCCGTCAGGTTGCCCATCCGGAAGAACCGTTCGATGGCCTGCGCTGCCTGCTCGGGCACATAGACCTTGCCCTCCTTCAGCCGTTGCAGGAGCTCCGGCGGGGGCAAATCCACAACCTCGATCTCACTGGCTTCATCCAGCACGCTGTCGGGCACCTTCTCGGCCACGGTGACGCCAGTGATCTGGGCCACGACATCGTTCAGGCTTTCCAGGTGCTGTACGTTCAACGTGGTGTAAACATCGATGCCGGCCGATAGCAACTCTTCAACGTCGAGGTAACGCTTGAGATGGCGCGAGCCGGGGGCGTTGGTATGGGCCAGCTCATCGACCAGCGCGAGCTGGGGACGGCGTGCCAGCAGAGCGTCCACGTCCATCTCCGGCAGCAGCGTGCTTCGGTACGCGACCTGCCGCCGCGGGATGGTTGGGAAACCGACCGCCAGTGCCTCGGTCTCGGGCCGGCCGTGGGTTTCGATGTAGCCCGCGACCACATCCACGCCCTCGTACTGGCGCTGGCGCGCGGCCTCCAACATGGCGTAGGTCTTGCCCACGCCGGCCGCATAGCCCAGAAAGATCTTCAGCTTACCGCGCTCTCGCCGCGCCTCTTCCGCCTGAACGCGGGTCAGGAGCTCGTCAGGATCAGGACGAACAAGATCTTCGGGCACAGGCTTACTCCAGGATGGGCGATCAGGTAGTGGATACTCATACCTAATCCCTAGTCCCTAATCCCTGATCACCGGGGATTAGGGGCTAGGGATTGGGGATTAGGTATTGGATATTACCACCCGTTACGCGTCTATTCTACCCCATCCAACGCCAGGTTCAACTTCAGGACGTTGACGCGGGGCTCACCCAGGAAACCGAGCTGGCGGCCTTCGGTGTACCGGGTCACCAGTTGGCTCACCGCGGCGACCGACATGCCACGCGCACGTGCCACCCGGGGCACCTGGTACAGCGCCGCGGCGACGCTGATGTCCGGGTCGAGGCCGCTGGCCGAGGCGGTCACCAGGTCTACCGGTATCGGCTGAGTATTGCCCGGATCGGCGGCCCGCAGCGCAGCGATCCGGGCTTTGACGGCATCAGCCAGCGCCGGGTTGCTGGGACCGAGGTTCGAGCCGGACGAGGCAGCGGCGTTATACGGGAACGGCGACGTTGCCGATGGACGCCCCCAGAAATACCGGGGATCGTCGAACGGCTGCCCGATCAGCGCGGAGCCGACAACCTGACCATTGCTCCGGATGAGGCTGCCGTTGGCCTGAGCAGGGAAGAACACCTGCGCCAGCCCGGTCACCGTGAGCGGATAAAGCAGTCCGGTAAGAACGGTGAGCAGCGCGAGCAGGACAACCGCTGGACGAACGATCGACTTCATTGCGATGACTCCTCAGCTACCTCTTCCGATCTGCTGTGACTGATCGGCGGGCATGACAGCGGATCGTATTCGGAAATGAACGTGCTGCTGACCACCCTGCGCTGCTCGGGAGAGGCCGCCTCCGGATCCATAGCTTCCAGGGTTCCCGGCAACGGACGGTAGGCGACCAGCGCATCAGCGCCCTCACGCTCCACCAGCTCATGGTTTCTCTCTGCCCACGCGACCGCCAGCACGCAGATCAGGACTGCGATCGCGGCCAGCAGGACAAGGTGCCCCGTCTCCGACATGGGGGTATCATCGTCGAGCACCATCAGCCCAACCATCAATGGGACGAGCGCAAAGAGCCCCCACCACCTGAGACTTCGAACTCTCCGCATACAACCTCCTACACCAGCTTCAGCCATGTCAAGATGATGTCGATCAGCTTGATGCCGATGAACGGCGCAATCAGGCCGCCCACGCCGTAGATCAACAGGTTGTCGCGCAACAACTGTGCCGCGCCAACCGCCCGGTAGGGCACGCCGCGCAACGCCAACGGGATCAGGGCGATGATGATTAGCGCGTTGAAGATCACCGCCGACATGATCGCGCTCTGCGGCGTGGCCAGGCGCAGGACATTCAGCCTGTCCAGCACCGGGTAGGTCGAAGCGAACGCGGCCGGGATGATCGCGAAGTACTTGGCGACGTCGTTGGCGATGCTGAAGGTCGTCAACGAGCCGCGCGTCATCAGCAACTGCTTGCCGATCTCGACGATATCGATCAGCTTGGTCGGGTTGGAGTCCAGGTCGATCATGTTGGCAGCCTCGCGCGCCGGCTGCGTGCCGGTGTTCATCGCGACCGCCACGTCGGCCTGGGCCAGCGCCGGGGCATCGTTGGTGCCGTCGCCGGTCATTGCCACCAGCCGGCCGCCGGTCTGGTAATCGCGGATCAGCTTGAGCTTGGTCTCGGGTGTGGCCTGGGCCAGGAAGTCGTCCACGCCGGCCTCGGCCGCAATCGCGGCGGCGGTGAGCGGGTTATCACCCGTGATCATCACTGTCTTGATGCCCATCTTGCGCAACTGGGCAAAGCGCTCCTTGATGCCGCCCTTGACCACATCCTTGAGATGGATCACTCCCGCCGCGTCGCCGTTACAGGCCACGGCCAGCGGCGTGCCGCCGCTGCGGGCGATCTTCTCGACCGCCTGGGTCATCTGGGGCGGCACGGTATGGCCTTGCTCCTGGATCAGGGCCGCAATGGCATCCGGCGCACCCTTGCGGATGCTCGTATGGTCCAGGTCGACCCCGCTCATGCGCGTCTGCGCCGTGAAGGGGATGAAGCGCATGCCTTCGGGCATCGCCGGGCTGGCGCCGACCGTGCGGCCGCGCAGGCCGTACTTCTCCTTGGCCAGTACGACGATGCTGCGGCCTTCGGGTGTCTCATCGGGTAGCGACGAGAGCTGCGCCAGCTCGGCCAGGCGTTCGGAGGTGGACCCGTTCACCGGGATGAACTCCACGGCCTGGCGATTGCCGAGCGTGATCGTGCCGGTCTTGTCCAGCAAGAGCACGTCCACGTCGCCGGCGGCCTCGACAGCCCGGCCGGACAGGGCGATCACATTACGGCGGATCAGGCGATCCATGCCGGCGATGCCGATGGCCGATAGGAGGCCGCCGATGGTGGTCGGGATCAGGCACACCAGCAGCGCGACCAGCACCGTGACGGTGATGGGCGTGCCGCGGCCGGCGATCTCGACGCTGTAGAGCGAGAAAGGCAGCAGGGTGACGCAGACCATCAGGAAGATGATGGTGAAGGCCGCCAGCAGGATGTTGAGGGCGATCTCGTTGGGTGTCTTCTGGCGCTTGGCGCCCTCGACCAGGCTGATCATGCGATCCAGGAAGCCCTCGCCAGGGTTCGTAGTGACCTTGACCACCAGCCAGTCGGAGAGCACGCGCGTGCCGCCGGTGACGGCCGAGCGGTCGCCGCCCGATTCGCGGATCACGGGTGCGCTTTCGCCGGTGACGGCGCTCTCGTCGACCGAGGCGATGCCCTCGATCACCTCGCCATCAGCCGGGATCGTATCGCCGGCTTCCACCAGGACGGCGTCCGCACGGTGCAGCGCGCTGGAGGAGATCAGCTCGCAGGTTCCAGGTCGAAGGTTAGAAGGTTGAAAGCCGGAGAGTGCCCTTGAACCTTCAACCTGGAACCTGTAACCCGTCAACCGTTTTGCCTGCGTCTGCTGTCGCGTCTTGCGCAGTGCCTCGGCCTGCGCCTTGCCGCGGCCTTCGGCCAGCGCTTCCGAGAAGTTGGCGAAGAGCACGGTGAACCACAGCCAGATCGCGACCGCGCCGATGAAGCCGGCGGGCGCCTCGCCGTGGCCGACAAGCGCCTGGATCCACAGCGCCGTGGTCAGCACGCTGCCGACCTCGACCACGAACATGACCGGGTTGCGCACCATCCAGCGCGGGTCGAGCTTGATAAAGGAATCCTGGATCGCCCTTTGGTACAGTTTCCGGCGCAGGACCTGCGCCGTATCCTTGTGTCCTGTGAGTTGCGTTGTCATAGCTCGCTTCCTCAATAATCGATATCAGGAACCAATCATCAGCAAGTGCTCCACGACCGGGCCGAGCGCCAGGGCGGGCACGAAGTTGAGCGCACTGACCAGCAAAACGATGGCGATCAGCCAGCCGACGAACATTGGCTTGTGTGTGGGCAGCGTGCCTGCACCGGCAGGCACCCGCTTCTTGCGGGCCAGCGCTCCGGCCAGGGCGAGCGTCGGCACGGCCAGCCAGAAGCGACCGATGAGCATGGCCAGGCCGCCAGTCGTGTTATAGAACGGCGTATTGGCGCCCAGGCCGGCGAAGGCGCTGCCGTCGTTGTTGGCCTGCGATGTGAAGCCGTAGAGGATCTCGCTGAAGCCGTGCGGGCCTGGATTGAACGCGCCTGCTTTGCCCGCACCCGTGACCACCGCCAGCGCTGTCAGGCTCAGCACGACGATGGGCATGATCAGGATCAGAAGCGACGCCATCTTCATCTCGTAGACCTCGATCTTCTTGCCGAGGTATTCGGGCGTGCGGCCCACCATCAACCCAGCCACAAACACGGCCACGATCACGAAGATCAGCATGCCGTATAAGCCGGAGCCTACCCCACCAAATATCACCTCGCCCAACTGCATCATCACGAGCGGCACCAGGCCGCCCAGGGGCGTGTACGAGTCGTGCATCGAGTCCACAGACCCATTGGAGGCCGCCGTCGTTGCCGACGCCCAGATGGCCGAGTTGGCGAGGCCGAAGCGGACCTCTTTACCCTCCATGTTGCCGCCCGGCTGGAGCGCACTGGCCGCCTGATCGACGCCGAGCGCGGCCAGCCGTGGGTTACCGGCGCTTTCGGCCGCATAGGCGCCCAGCAGGGCCACCACCAGCACAATTGTCATGGCGGCCAAGATAGCCCAGCCCTGGCGGGTATCGCCCACCATCTTGCCGAAGGTGTAGCACAGAGCCGCCGGTATCAACAAGATGGAGAGCATCTCAAGGAAGTTGCTGATCGGTGTTGGGTTCTCTAAGGGATGGGCCGAGTTCGCATTGAAGAAGCCACCGCCATTCGTGCCCAACTGCTTGATGGCGATCTGCGAGGCGGCCGGCCCGACGGCAATGCTCTGTTCCGTCAGTGGCACGGTGTCCATCACCGGGTTGCCGGCGGCATCCTTGACCGGATTGCCATTGGCATCGGTTTTGGGCTGCTGGTAGGTGGTCGGCTGTACCAGCGACACCGTCTTGTTGCCGCTGAACGTCTGCACCACACCTTGCGACACCAGGAGGATCGCCAGGATCAGCGCCAGCGGCAGCAAGATGTACAGCGTGGTGCGGGTCAGGTCGACCCAGAAGCTGCCGATGGTCTGGGCGCTGTGGCGGGCAAAGCCGCGAATGAAGGCTGCCAGGATCGCCATACCCGCAGCCGCCGAGACGAAGTTCTGCACTGTCAGCCCGAGCATCTGCGTCAGGTAGCTCATCGTAGTCTCGCCGCCGTAGGCCTGCCAGTTGGTGTTGGTAGCGAAGCTGACCGCGGTGTTGAACGACAGGTCTGGCGCAACAGCGCCAAACCCCTGCGGGTTGAGCGGCAGGAGGCCCTGCAGGCGCTGCAAAGCGTAGACGAATACCAGGCTGGCTGCGCTGAAAACGAGCACGGCGATGGCATAGGTCGTCCAGCGCATCTCCTCTTCGGGGCGCACGCCAGAGATGCGGTAGATCAGCCGCTCCACCGGTCCGAGGACGCGGTCCAGGAACACGGGCTTGTTCTCGTAGACGCGTGCCATATAGGAGCCGAGGGGTTTGACCAGGGCGATCAAGACCACAAAGTACAGAGCGATCTGTAGAAAGCCGTTGAGCGTCATCAGAATACCTCCGGCTTGAGCAGTGCAACGATCAGATACACAAAAAGCGCCAGCGAGATCAGGCCGGCGATGAGATACAACCAGTTCATGAGTCGCCTCCCTTCAAGCTTTCGCAGAGCTTGAGCAACCCCCAACTGCTGACGAAGAAGATCAGCGCGAGGCCCACAAACGCGAGATCGACCATCGAGACACCTCCATGAATCACGTGCCGGTCAACCAGCCGGCCGCGCCGTTGACTGTGAAACTGTCGGCACTGTACACCTGAAGCGCGTCAATCGGCGGACAAGAAAGGAATCGGCGATGTCAAGAAATCGTCAAGCTTGCGGAAAATCCCTTGACGACGCCTGCCGGTTAGGAATAGGATGGAGTGTCTGGAGTGTCTTGTGTAGAGACCCGGGGCATAGGTGCCTGCCTGTGCCCCTTTTCGTTGGTCTGAAACTGAATCGCCCGGAGATTATAGGGACTTATGGAATCGGATCTTAGCCCATCACTCATGGAGCGTGAAGCCAATTATCATCCCGGAAGATCGTGGCGCACCTGGCTGATCGGGCGCCCGCTCGCCACGGCGGACGCACCGCACCAGACCATCGGCAAAGCGATCGGGCTGGCCGTGTTCGCATCGGACGCGCTTTCCTCGACGGCGTATGCCACACAGGAGATTATGGTGATCCTGGCGGCGGCCGGCACCATGGCCTTCGGCCTCGTGTTTCCCATTGCGCTCGCCATCGTAGCACTGCTCACCGTCGTGACAGTGTCCTACGAACAGACCATCCACGCTTACCCAGGCGGTGGCGGAGCCTACATCGTGGCCCGTGACAACCTGGGCGAGCTTCCAGCTCAAACGGCCGGCGCAGCGCTGCTGACCGACTATATTCTCACCGTCGCCGTATCAATTTCATCAGGGGTGGCTCAAATCACGTCGGCGTTCCCATCGCTCATGCCGTTTCGTGTGGAAATTTCGGTCGCGATGATCCTACTCATCATGCTGATCAACCTGCGCGGGGTGAAGGAATCGGGGCGAGCCTTCGCCCTCCCCACCTATTTCTTCATCCTGATGATGTACCTTACGGTGGGCGCGGGGGTCGTCAAATTCCTGTCTGGCTCGCTGGGCCAGGTGGTCGATCCACCCGCCCTGGAGGCTGCCGGCGCTGCAGCGATAGTCACGCCGTTCCTGATCTTGCACGCGTTTTCGAGCGGCACCGCGGCTCTGACGGGCGTGGAAGCCATCTCGAATGGCATCACGGCCTTCCGAGAGCCACGCAGCCGGAACGCGGGCATCACCCTGATCTGGATGTCATCGATCCTGGGATCACTCTTCCTCGTTATCTCATTCCTGGCCGGCCGGATCGGCGCCACGCCATCCGAGGAGGAAACGGTCATCTCGCAGCTCGCCCGCACGGTCTTCGACGGCCGCGGTCTGCTTTACCTGGCGACCATCGTATCGACAACCTTGATCCTGGTGATGGCTGCCAACACGTCGTTCGCCGACTTTCCTCGCCTGGGCGCGCTGCACGCCGGCGACGGCTTCCTGCCCAAGCAGTTGACATACAAAGGCAGCCGGCTGGTCTTCTCGCGTGGCATCATGGCACTGGCGCTGATCGCCTCACTCCTGGTCATCGTCTTCAAGGCCAGCGTGACCGCGCTGATTCCGCTCTACGCCATCGGCGTGTTTCTCTCCTTTACGCTGTCGCAGGCCGGGATGGCCCGTCGCTGGTGGCGCGTCGGTCACCTGGCGCCGGGCGAGGAAATCAAAGACCCCGGTTCGACCTTGCGATATGGGTCCGGCTGGCAAATAAAATTGGTCATCAATAGCATCGGCTCGGTCGCGACGGCTATCGTGATGCTTATCTTCGCTATCACAAAATTCAAGGATGGAGCGTGGATCATCGTGCTTCTGGTGCCGCTCCTGGTGTTCGTCTTCTTCCGAATCCACCATCACTACAAAAGGGTGGCCAAACAATTATCGCTGGAACAGTACGGCGCGCTCCCGCGCATGGGGCGCCACCGGGTCATCCTGCCGATCGGGGGTGTGCACCGCGGCTCGCTCGCCGCGCTCACCTATGCGCGAGCACTTTCCGAGGATGTGACCGCGGTGTATGTCTCTATCGATCCCGTCGAGGCGGATAAAATCAGGCGCAAGTGGGAAATCTGGGGCGAGGGGGTCAGGCTGGTCGTCCTCGATTCGCCGTACCGGCTGCTGATCGAGCCGCTGCTGGCTTACATCGGGCAGATCATCGCCGTCCGTCAGCCGAACGAGATGATTTCCATCGTCGTGCCGCAGTTCGTGCCGAAGCACTGGTGGTCCAACGCGCTGCACACGCAGACCGCGCTGATGCTGCGGATGGCGCTCATGTTCAAGCCGGGCATCGTGATCACGGACGTACCGTACCAGATCGAGTAGTGCTTTGTCTATTCGAGCAGCGCGTAAACCGGGCCGAGCGTGTCGTCCAGGTGGCAGTAGACCTGGTATAGCTGGCGGTATACCTCGGTCGTGGCAGGGTTGGGCGCCGTGACCCCAGGCTCAGCCAGCCACGCATCCCGGATGATGCGGAAGCCGGCGACCTGCCCTGTGGCGTAGCCGGCGAGGAAGGCGATCCCCAGCGCGCCGGATGCGGCCGGATGGTGCTCGACCGGTGTTTCGAGGATATCCGCCAGGATTTGGCGCCATAGAGGGCTGGCCGCGCCGCCGGCCGTCGCGACCACACGGCGGACGCGCGGCCGGATCGGATCGAAGCCGCGCCGCACGGCATAGCCGAACGATTCCAACAGCGCCCGGTAGATATGCGCTGCGGTGTGCGAGGGCGTCAAACCGAACAGGACCCCGCGCGCCGCCGGGTCGGGAGTGGGCGTGCGCCGTCCCATCAGGTGAGGTAAGGCAACCAGGCCGTCGCTGCCGGCGGGGATCAGCGCGGCCATGCGGTCGAGGGCCGCGAAGTCGGGCACGCCGTCCCGCGGTAGGGACGCCCCGCCGGACGCATCGTCCCATTGTTGTCGTAGGGACGCCCCGCCGGACGCATCGTCCCATTGTTGTCGTAGGGACGCCCCGCCGGACGCCCCTACAAACATATCCCGAAACCACGCCAGGAGGTGGCCACACGCCAGCACGTTCGCTGCCCACAGAACGGCGCCTTCCTCACCTGCGCCGACAAAGTGTGGGCCGGCCGCCGCGGCTTCGAGCGAGCGGGTGGTGAGCGTCAGCAGGCCGGTGGTCCCGAGCGAGATCATCGCGTCGCCCGGCTCCACCGCCCCGCAGCCGACCAGCGTCGGAAAAGTGTCGCCTGTCCCGGCGATCACGGGCGTGCCGGCGCGCAAACCCGTCATCGCCGCGACCTCGGCCGTTACGCCGCCGGCGACATCGGTCACAGCACGCAGCGCAGGCAGCAAGTGGATGTCCAACCCGGCCGCGGCGCACGCCTGGCCATCCCACCGCTTCCGCCCCTTGTCAAAAACGCCGCCCACGATGCTCGCCGTATCGTAGTCCATGGAGAGCACACCTGTCAGCCGGTAAACTACATAGTCATGACTGGATAGGACGCAACACGCACTACGCACCACGTCCGGCTCATGCTCCACCAGCCAGCGCCACTTCGGCGTAACCGCCTGCGCTGTCAAAGTCGTGCGCAAAGCCTGGTTAGTCTCTGCAAGTTGCGACAGCGCCCGGTTGTCGCTGTAGAGGATGGCCGGCCGCAGAGGACGTCCGGTTGCACCCACCAGGCAGAGGCACGGGGTCAGACCGGCCACGCCCACCGCGGCAATGGCATCAGGCATCACCCCAGGAGACGCGAGCAGCTCCCGGATCACCGCCAGCCCGTCGCCCCACCACTGGATATCCGCATCCTGCTCGGCCCAGCCGGCCTGCGGATGGCTCACGCCATGCTCACGCCGGGCGCGCGCCAACACGCGGCCGTCTTGGGTCACCACAATGCCCTTGACGCCCAATGTGCCGATGTCGAGGCCGAGCAAGCAGGATATGGACATGACTCTGAGCTCACCCGGGGTTCCTGGCAAAAGCAGCAAAGAAGAAAATCACCGAGAATACTTCCCCCTGATAGTAGTCGTACAGTTGTTCCAGCCCAATACGAAAGGTCTGCTCCGAGATCAAATCCTCCGCCAGCAGCTTGGGCCTGAGTTGTGTGAGACTCAAATAAGTGGAGTTGAGGGCACTCTTGCGTTCTGCCGCCCCTTGCCAGATATCCGGGATGATCTTGACATCGATATCAGTCCAACCTGCTGAACGCAACAGATGGTATAGCTTTCGTCCTATGCTTCTATCGCCGCCCTTTCGTTCAATCAGTGCTATTTTTGCCTGGAACAACTCCTGCAATTCTCTCGGCAGCGGCGGGTATGAGAAGCCTGTTCTGTCATCAAACTCGAAGACCATCACTCGCGCCCCAGGGCGAGAAACCCGCCTCATTTCCTCAAACACCTTCACCGGTTGGCTGAGATGCTGCAGCAGATACTGGCAGGCAACCAGGTCAAAAGATGCCTGTCGCAACGGCAAACTGAAAGCATCGCCGGTAACAAGACCGCCCGACCGTCCATCGGGGAGGTTCTGCCTTGCCACCTGAAGTATCGAGGGCTCGATATCCAGGCCGACCAACTGCGCGGACGGTATCAGTTTCAGAAGGTCATAGCCGACGACGCCGGTTCCGCAGCCAACATCAAGGATCCTGGTTACCCCGGCAAGATCGGCACCCTCCAAAGCCGCGGCTCTTTGCGTTTTTGTCTGCTTTTCCCGCTCCCGAGTCCTGGCTCTTTCGCAATCAGTTTTGGGATCATAAACGTAGGAGGGCTGAGATGTCATTCCTTCTTCTCCGTCCTCTATACCCTCATCGCCCGAATTCAAGCACCACCCGGTACGTGTCCTTTGCCACCGCCCGTTGCATGGCGTGATCGGCATCCGGGAAGAGGATGCGCTCGGAGACGAAAGGCGCGACATCGACGATACGCTCGTTGAGCATCGCGACCGCCTCCCGGAACGACTCCTTGTCGTGCGAAAACGTCCCGGTGATCACCAGCTCCCGGTAATGGATATCGTTCGGGTCCACCGGCAGATCGCCCTTGGGATGCACGGAGCCGTAAAGCATCAACCAGCCGCCCTTGGCCAACGCGGGGATGGCCGAGCGGATGGCCGGCACGCCGCCCGCGGTGAAGAAGACCGCTTCGGCGCCCCGGCCGGCCGTATGGTCGTGGACGCACGTGACCAGGTCTTCGCTCAGCGGATTGACGACACAGGCTGCGCCCTGCGACAGCGCGTACGCACGCCGGACCGGATCGGGCTCGGCCACGATGACCTGAACGCCTCGCCGGGCCAGCAGTTGCAGGTGAATCAGCCCCATCACACCCGCGCCTTGCACCACAACCGTATCGCCGAAGGCCAGCGGCGTGCGCCGGATGCCCCGGGCGACGCACGACATCGGCTCGGCCAGCGCCAGCTCGGCGAAGTCCCGGCCGTCCTGTGCCCGGTAGACCATGTAGTCCTCGGCGATCACATACTCGCTCATCCCGCCCGGCCCCCAAGGCTGGCCCGGTAGCTTCCCGCCGGTGTCATGTTCGCACAGGTTGTCCATGCCGCGGCGGCAGTAGTAGCATTGGCCGCAGCGCGTCATGATCTCCAGGCAGACGGGGTCACCGACCTGCGCCTCGCACAACGCGGCCGGCCCTTTCGCCGCAATGACGCCGCTCACCTCATGGCCACCGCGGAAGGGATAATCCTCCGGCTTGCTGCCCTTGTAGAACCGCTGCTCCCAGGTGCAGATGGCGCACGCCTTGACCTGCACCAGCACCTGGCGCTCGCCCAGCGGCGGTATCGGCATCTCGCGCACCTCCACTTGGCCGGGGCCGGTGAAGACCGTGGACTTCATTGTAGATGGGATCATGGCTCACTCCTCAGAAGACCATCGACGATTGACCACTGACCGTAGACCATTGACCGTAGACCATTGACCATAGACGATGGACCTCTGACCATAGATCGTCCATCGTCTATCGTCTATCGTCTATCGTCCATCGTCTATCATCCATCGTCCATCGTCACTCCCCCAACAACTCCATCGCTTCCGCCACGCCTGCCCCGTCATGGATGACGGCCGCCAGCGCAGCGGTCATCCTGGTCGGGTCATCAGCGCCCCAGACGTTGCGGCCCACGGCGCAGCCGACTGCGCCGGCCTGCACCGCGCTGTGCACCATCGTGAGCAACTGCTCACCGGTCATCTTGCTGCCACCGGGCACGACGACCGGCGTGTAACACGACCGCACCACCTCTTCGAAGCCATCGAAATAAGGGGTCTTAAGCAGGTCGACCCCGAACTCCGAGCCGAAGCGGGCAGCCAGCTTGTGGTTTTCCAGCGTACGGAACTCCGGACCGCTGTCGAAACCGCCCGGTACCATCTCGCCCACCAGCACCACCCCCCATACGTCGCACTGAGATGACAGCTTGGCCAGCCATTCAAGCTGATCAAGCTCATGGGGATGGCCGGGGCCGGCGGTTGCCACAACGCCGTCGGCGCCCAGACGCAGCGCGTCCTCCACGCCGTAGAGCGGCCGCGCCGAGGTCACGTCCGGTCCGATGGTGCTGGCCCCGCCATCGGTGCGCAAGATCAGGCCCAGGGGCGCCAGCTCCCTGGCAAACGCCCGCGCGATACCGAAGGTCGTCAGGATCGCATCGGCGCCGCCGGCCGCCACTTTGCGAATCACCTCGGCGGGACGCTCCAGCCCCTTCGGTCCCTGGATGGCAGCATGATCCATCGCAACAATAAGCGTCTTGCCATCGGAGGCAAGGATGCGGTTAAGTCGTCGGGTTTTGTGCATCAGATCCTCTTTTCGAACAAACAAGCAGGAAATAGTCACAAGACACACATCCGTTCTTGGGCTATTTCACTTGCTAAGTCAATGAGTCCAGGTTATACTATCTCCAAGAGCATGTGATGAACTCAGGAGACATAGCATGAAGTATGAGTTTACGGTAGTCATCGAGCGCGATCCCGAGAGCGGCTGGCTGGTCGGCTCAGTCGCCGAGTTGCCGGGCTGCTATACCCAGGCCCCCACGATGGCCGAACTCGAGCCCAACATACGGGAGGCCGTCGGAGTTTACCTCGCAACTGTCGCAGACAAAGAACCGATCACTGCGTTTCCCACCTTCGTCGGTGTACAACGCCTGGAAGTTGCCACTTGAGCCGCCTCAGACTTCTTCCGTTCCGCGATTTAGCCCGCGTGGCGGAAATGGCCGGCTTTCATTGGGTACGCTGTCAGGGCAGCCATCACTCTTTCCGGGCCACCGATGGCCGAGTGATCGTGATCCCCGATCATGGCAGTGCGGTGATTGTGCGTCCCTTGCTGCGCAAGATCATCCGTGATATGGGCCTCACGGTTGACGAATACGACCGTCTCGTTGAGTCACTCTAGCAGCCTGATCGCGGTGGCGCCGATACCTCCTCATAATTTGATCAACTGGCACGCGGGAACAACAACCGGATGCGCGCCAGCGCCTCTTCCTCGGTCGTGCTGGGATAGCACTCCATGCCGATCAGGCCATCGTAGCCCAACTCGTCCAGCTTTTTCGAGACGTTGGCGAAGTTGATCTCGCCGGTGCCGGGCTCCTGGCGCGTCGGGCAGTCGCCGATGTGGAAGGTGGGGTAGAGGCCGAAGTATTCCTCCATGCCCCAGATCAGATTGCCGGCCGTGCGCTGCTGGTGATAGCAGTCGAACGAAAGCCGCAGTTGCGGATCATCGAAGCGGCGCACTACATCGGCGGCCAGATCGTGCGTGCAGACGAAAACGCCGCCGTGGATGTGGAACGTGTTCAGCGCCTCGAACCAGAGCTGCACCCTGGTCTGCTTCACCAGCTTCAGCACCTTCTCGACGCCGTCCAGCAGGTTGGCGTACATCTCGCCGGCGGTGTAGTCCCGGTTGAGCCGCTGCACCCATTCGCCCTTCGGCCCTACATCGATCTGGTTGCTGAAGATGAACAGGTGCGGGATCTCGTACCGGGTCGCCGTCTCCAGCGACTCGGACCACGCTCGCAGCACCCGATCGTGATCCGTCGCGTCCACCAGGTTGCCGCAGTCGCCGTCGAAGGTCGAGTTGATGATCATGCCGCGGCGCTTACACTCCGCGTAGATCTCAGCCATGGGCCGCTCGCGCCACAGCCACACGTCCAGCCGGCGGATGCCCAGCCGCTGGAAGTGTCGAATCCGCTCGACGATAGGCAGATTGCGAAACCAAAAGTCAAGATAGCCGGTCAGTTCCATGAGAGCTTCCTTTGAGCAGAAGACGTGGTGCGTGGTGCGTGATGGGTGGTGCGTGATGGGTGGTGCGTGATGCGTGGTGCGTAGAAGGGCCCTCGATTGCGCTCCACACCTCCCGCTCCACATTCGACGTTCGACGCTCCACGCTCCACGTTCGACGCTCCACATTCGACGTTCGACGCTCCACGCTCCACGTTCGACGCTCCACGTTCGACGCTCCACGTTCGACGCTCCACGCTCCACGCTCCCCGCTCCACGCTCCACGCTCCACGTTCGACGCTCCACGTTCCACGCTCCACGCTCCACGTTCGACGCTCCACGTTCCACGCTCCACGTTCGACGCTCCACGCACCACGCACCACGCTTCACGCCATCACCATCCCGCCATCCACCTCAATCGCTTGCCCGTTGATGTACGCCGCGTCCGGTGACGCCAGGAACGCCGCGACGCCTGCGATCTCCTCCGGCCGAGCGAAACGCTTCAACGGGCAATCCTGGGCGCGCAGCTTGAGCCATTCCTCCGGCGGCAGGCCATCCCGCGTCGCGATGGTTTTCGCCACCCCCTCGACCATCTCGGTCATGGTGTTGCCCGGGCAGATGGCGTTCACCGTGACCCCGTACAGCGCCATGTCCATGGCCACCCCGCGCGTCAGCCCGATCACGCCGGACTTGGCCGCGCTGTACTGTGCGCTGGCCGACCACGAGGTCTTGCCGGCCATCGATGAGATGTTGATGATAGCGCCGCCCCGGTTTTGCTTCATCATGATCCTGCCCGCCGCCTGGTCCGTCAGGAAGACGCCCGTCAGATCGACGTCGATGACCTTCTGCCACGCCGACAGCGGCACCTCGGCCAGCGGCTGGCCGGAGTAGATGCCCGCCGACGCCACCACAATATCCACGCCGCCCCAGGCGTCCACGATGGCGGCGAACGCGGCCTCCACGCCGGCCGCATCTGTGACATCGCAGCGGAGCGCCAGCGCCGGTCGCCCGCTAAGTTTTTCGCACTCGGCGGCAGTGGCAGTCGCATCGTCCATCATGAGGTCCAGCACGGCGACTTTGGCGCCCTCCTCGGCGAAGCGCAGGCAGCACGCCCGGCCGATGCCCTTCGCTCCCCCGGTGACCGCCACGATGCGATCCTCGAACCGTTTGATCGTATACATCTTGCATTCTCCGTATAGTGTGGTTGATTCGTCGTCCGGTCGTCACCCCGTCGTCGGGGGGAGAACCCGCAGGCGGCCGTCACGCCTTGCCCCGGCCTCCGCCAGTACTCCTCCGTAGGCCGTGATAAAATCGACCAGGAGATCGCGCACGCAGAGCTGAGTACATTCCTGCAGAGCCTGTTGCAGGTCAAACAACCGTCGCGATATGCCTTGAGCAGACGCTTCCCAGGGCGCGGCGGGTCCCCTTACAAAGCTGCCGCAGGCGATCAGAAAGATGCGCTCCGGCTGATCCTCGATGGGTTGGCCGTTCACGGTGATGTCCACGGCCGCAGCCTGGCCCGGCGTCGGGCCGAGACCGATGGTGTAGCGGATTTGCTCGCTGAAGTGCAGGAACCCCCGCTCCGTGTGAGGAACGTTGGGACGATCGACACGCAAAGCGTTGTCTTGCAGCAGCTCGAAGATCTGCCGGCCGGATAGACGAAACAGGCGTAAGGTGTCCGCAAAGGGCATGACCTCGAACCAATCGCCGAACGTGAGCTCATGGCCGATGGGAAGACCGCCGGCCACAGAGGAGGCGTCGATCATCGCAAAATCCACCGGATAGCCGGCCACCCGAGCCTGGGAAACGATAGCGTCGGCGATGAAGTTGGCGAGCGCGTTTTCGCCGGACGCGAACGCGTTGCGCACGGCATCGGTGCCCAGGTCCTCATCCTGGGCCACCCGACCGATCACGCGTTCCCGATAGGGTCGCACCTGTTCCAGCAGCGGTTGCACATGCTCGCGCTCGAATGCCGCATCGACCGGCAGATCGGTTGTCGCGGTGAGGGTCGCATGAGTGACGGCCACCGCCTTATCCACGGTGATGTCGATCTCCCCGACAAACTGCCCGAACTTGCCGGCCTGCACGATGGGGATGCCGTTGACGATGTTTTCGGCGCTCAGGCCGCCCTCGTTGAGCACGCTGTGCGTGTGCCCTCCCACGATCAGATCCACGGCGCCCGGTAGCAGGCTGCGGGCCAGCTCCACGTCACCTGCAATGCGTACAGCAGCGCTGCGCTGGTTCAGGCTGTAGCCGAGATGGCTGAGGACGATGAGCACATCGCACAGCGGACGGATGGCAGGGATGAGATTGTGGGCCGCCTCCAGCGGATCGGTGACGCAGCAGCGGCCGTCCGGCTCAGGATGGATCTCCGCGGGGGTGATCAGGCCGATGAAGCCCACCCGCACTCCCTTGGTGACGAAGAGAGCGGCAGGGTAGCAATATCTGGAAAGCCCCAGATCGCCGCTTACATTGGCGGCCAGGAGGGGGAACCTCACATCTTGCCGGATGGCGTGAGCGAGGAGCGCTGCGCCCCGGTCGAAGTCGTGATTACCAAGCACGCCGACGTCGATACCCGCCTGTGAATAGAGGCGATAACCGGCGTGGAGCTGATAGGTCTCGGGCCCACTCCCCAGGAGCGCATCGAAGATGGCGCCTCCGCTTTCATCGCCGCCCGAAGCAGCCAGCACGGCAACCTGTGGATCATCTGCGTAGCGGGCACGCGTCGCGGCCAGCCAGGAAACCATGCGCGAGAAGATGGGCGTGGGACCCTCGGCGGAAAGGCCGGAGATGCGGCCGTGCAAATCGTTGAAATGCAGGAGCTTGATCCGCACGGGATGCGCCAGTGGCAGAAGGCCGGACGGAAACTGGACCCCGTCCGCAGGCACGATCCGGGTAACAGGTTCGGTAGCCGCATCACCGCCAAACAGATAGACGGCCGCGTCTTTTGCACCGTGAAGGTTGGGAACCCCTCGGGAAAAAAGGAGGGTGCCGGGTTGAGGAGCTGGATGCTGGCGAATCACATTCGCACACCTTCGAGCTATGGACACTCAGATAATCTTTTGGGGTTTGGAGCGGAGCACCCCTTCGGCAAGCTCAGGGCAGATATTCATGCCGCACGCGGCGCCACGGCCTACGAAAATGTCACGCAGAGCGTGAGCGAGTTGATCACTCAAGGTGCGTTGCGGCGAATGATCAGCGAAGCATCCGTCCGCCATGCTCAGGACAGGTCTCCGTGCGGACCGGCCACGGACTCTTCGCTGGCGGCATGCCGTAACGCTACTCACGGGGTCAACCCGCTCAGAGTGACGGGCGCTAGTCCCATTTTCAGGGCAGGCTCTGAGCGGAGCCGGGGATGGGGCCCCGGCGAAGTCGAAGGATGCGGAGCGGTCTCTTGGCAAGGCCGCATCCTTCGACTACGCCCCGCGGACTGATGCGGGACTCCGCTCACGCGAAGCGTGCTTGGTGTGCTATCCCAAGTCATTATCTGACTTACTATATCTGGAGCCAATGCGGTCAGGCGATACGATCGAACATCTCGGGCCGCACCGGGTAAATGGCGGGCTCTCCGGCGAAAAACCGGCGCAATTCTTCTACGGCCAGCTCGCTCATCCGGCCACAATTCTCGATGCAGCCCGCGATGTGCGGCATGACCACCACATTGTCCAACCGTCGCAGAGGGCTATCGGCCGCCGGCGGCTCAGGATCGGTGACGTCCAGGAAGGCGAAAAGACGTCCCTTGCTCAGCTCGCGCACCAGCGCAGGTTCGTCGATGAGCGACCCTCGGGCCGTATTGATCAGCACCGCATGATCCTTCATCAGCGCCAGGCGCCCTGCATCGAGCATGTGAATCGTCTCGGCGCGGGCGGGCGCGTGCAGCGACACGATGTCCGAGCGCGCCAGGAGCACATCCAGCGTCACCTTCAACGCGCCCAGCTCAGCCGCTTCCTCCGGCGAGACGAAAGGATCGTACAGCAGGATGCGGACGTCGAAGGCCCGGAGAAGCTTGATCACGTGCCGGCCGACGTTGCTGGCCCCGATGATGCCGATCTCCTTCCTGAACAGCTCGCGCGCGGGCCACCACGGCGTCTCCCGCCAGCCGCCGGCACGCACGTGCTGAGCCAGCGGCCAGACGCGCTTCATCCCCACGATCATCAGGCCCAGGGTGGTCTCGGCAACATCCACCGCCAGCGCCAGACCCGCGCTGGTCACGTGCACGCCGCGCGCCCAGAGGGCGTCGGACACGAAGCGTTTGACGCTGCTGCCCATGTGAGCCACGGCCCTGAGACGAGGCGCCGCGGCCAGCACATCAGCGTCGAGCCGGGCGACATCCCAACTGGTGATGCAGGCGTCGGCCGGGGGAAGCAAGGCGAGCAGATCTGCCTTGTCCGCGGGGGTGGGCCCGTCATGGTGGATGACATCGGCGAAGGCATCCAGCGCCTGCCAGGCGGCCGGGCTGAACATGCGCGCGTAGTGATCCTTGCCGATGGTGATCGCCACGAGAGGACGAGTCATTGGCGGATGCGCTCCACCGGTCGAATGGCCTGAGCTTGAGACCTGAGATCTGCCAGCCCCGGCTCAAACCTGGCGCGCAAGGCCGCCTCGGGCCAGATGCGCAGGTTGGAATCCAGCAGCAGGGTCGCGGCGCGAACGGCTCCGCCCAGCAGCGTGATCGCCATTTCGAGATCGTCCTGGACGACTTGAACCAGCGACCGGAACTCCTGCAGCGCGGCCGCGGCCTCTGCAGACAGCCGACCGGTCTCGACAGGCATCTGGCAGAGCCGATCCTGCCCCTGGAGCTCCTGCCCGGCGTCACGCAGCGCGGCAAAGGCGAGGATGGCGTCACCATCCTCATCCGCCAGGGCCTGCAACTGGCCCCGGATCGTGACCAGCCGCCCGGCCGTGCGCTCTGCCGTCGCGCGCTGATCAGCGTCTGCCAGGTGCATGGCGCCGATGCGCACGCAAGCCTCGCCCAGGCCGCACGCCAGCGCCGCGGAAGCCGCGATGGTGGCCCCGGCCAGGGCGTGCTCCTGGCGGGCGAGGTGGTCAGCAAAGCGGCGGACGGAGTAATCTGTCAACATGGGTTTCTCTCATCTATCCCTTGATAGCGCCTTCGACCATCGCCCGGAAGAAGCTCTGGCGGGCAAACAAGAAGACAAGGACCATCGGCAGGGCGATCAGGATGCACGCCGAAGCAATGACGTGGATGTTGATGATGTTCTGGGCGAGAAAATCATAAAGGCCGAACATGGCCGGCTTGAGATCGTTTTTGGAGACGAGCAGATAGCCGGCAATGAACTCGTTCCAGACATTGACGAAGGTAAGCAAGAAAACCGCGGTCATGCCGGGCACTGCCAGCGGCATGATGATGCGCGCGAGCGCGCCCAGCGGTCCGCAGCCGTCGATCAGCGCGGCTTCTTCCAGCTCGCGCGGGATCGCGTCAAAGAACCCCTTGGCAATCCAGACGCTCAGCGGCAGGAAAAAACCGATGTAAACGACGATGATGAAAATGCGGTCGTTGTAGATGGGCAGCGGCGCCTTGCGCAGCGTCGTGCCCATTTGATACAGCGCCAGCAGGTTCGTAAGCAACGGCACGCCTGTGATCGCGAGGATCCCCGTCAGCAGGAAGTCGTGCCCACGAAAACGATAGCGCGAAAAGGCGTAGCCGGACATGCTGGCCAGGAGCACGACGAGCAGTGATGCGCTCGACGCATAAAGTATCGTGTTGGGCAAATAGATGCGCAGCATCCTGCCCGTGATGGTGATACCGAAAAGCGAGTTGGAGTCCGGCTTGGCCGCGATCACGCGATCGTACCCCTCGGTGGACCAACGACAGGCTGACAGATCAAAAGGGCTGGTCGGCGTGTTGCACGGGAAAAGCATGGGGGGCCGGTGCGTGACATCTTGCTCCGACTTGAAAGAGACCAGGATAGTCGTCGCGATAGGCACCATCGCGAAAAGACAAACCAGGATCAGTACGCCGTTGACAAGGAACCCTTCCCGGTTTCGGCGGTTAAAAGAGAGCTTCTTCACTTCAGACGCTCCCCTGCTGCACGCGCGTGATACGCAGCGTGCCAGCGATCAGCAACCAGTTGACGATGGCGATCAGCAATGCCAGGGCCGCCGCGCGGCCGAATTCAAGCTGGCCCCAGCCAATGGTATAGAGCAGATAGCTGAGCACCTCGGTGGACGTCCCCGGTCCGCCTCGGGTCAGGCTGAACACCATGCCGACGCCGTTCATGCCGCTGAGCGTCAGGCTGAAAAGAGCTACCACCATGGTGGGCAGGATCAGCGGAATCGTGATATAGCGGATGACCTGCCATCGGCTCGCGCCGTCGATCCGGCTGCTTTCGACGATCTCGTTCGGTACGGTTTGCATGGCAGCGAGCAGCAACAGGGTGATGAACGGCAGCGCGCGCCAGGTCGCGGCCAGGATCAGATAGGTCATCGCGGGCGCGGGCGGGAAGGGGAAATCGCCGACCAGCGGCCGCGGCGGCACAGCCGTCAGCACGGATAAGCCGTTCGGAGGGAAGACCGCCGGGTTCTGCAAAACGCCGGAGAATAAGCCGTAGTCCGGCAAAACCAGCAGCCGGAAGGTTACACCCACGATAATGTCGGCAATGATCCAGGGGATAAAGAGCAGCGTGATATAGAACCCGGCCAGGCGCAGTTTCCGATTCAAAAGGGTCGCCACGAAAAAGCCGAGGATCAGCGTCAACCCCACATAGCCGACTAGAAAGACGAGCGTGTGGCCGATGCTTTCGGAGAACTCCTGCATGCCGAAAAGACGCGTGAAGTTGCGAGAGCCGACGAAGCTCCAACCCGTGGGCAAACGCTGCTGCAGGCTGAGCCAGAACGTATAGATGGCGGGATAAACTTGTACAGCGAGCAGGACCATGACGGTAGGCAGGATCAGCCAGAAGGGAAGCATATTGCGGAACCTGCTTCTGGTGACCCGGTGTGATAGTGTCTCTTGCGTAGATAAAGCCAGCCTGTGCGACGTCACCGGCCAATCTCCTTATCTGAAAGACGATCCGCGGATGCCTGTGTCACCCCACCGAAGAAGAAAAGGCGAGCAAGGACGAACTTGACGCCGACCCTGCCCGCCTTCCGCTGGCACTCACCGCGTGATGGACAATCTGCGCTTTGCAGTCTGACAGCGCAAGGCCGAAGCCGATTGATGGTCAGACATGCAGGCTAGGACAACAGGTCACGTTGTTTCAACACCGCGGGAGGAAGGCTCCGGTACCGGGACTGCACGCGATCCTGGCGCCGGAGAAGATAACTCCTTAGCTGCCTGCGTTGTACTGGTCTTGCGTCTTCTGAAGCTCTGTAGCGATATCCGCAGTCGGATCCTGCTTGATCAGCTTGTAGATGGTATCCATGACCGACTTTTGCGCTTCGGCGGTGCGCTGCAGCGAACCATACCAGGGCCGACATGCTTCCTGGGCCAGTACCTGGCCGGCTTCCTTGTAGAACGGCGACTGGAACAGCGGATCGGACTGGGCTGACTTGAGGACCGGGAAGCCGCCGCTCATGCTGGTGAACGATACGCTCTGGCCCGAGGTCACGAGCCAGTTAATGAAGTCGTGGGCCGCATCGACGTTCTTTGCACCTGTTGGGATACCGTAAGCATCAGCTTCCGTGTTACATCCGGGCGTCTTGCCCGCCGGCGCCGGGAATGGCGCCAGGTAGACATCCCCCGCCGCGATGGCATCGAGCATGTCATTCTCGTTGCCTTTGGCGTACTTCGTGCCATTGGGTGCCGTCAGCGGGTTCACGTAGCGGTAACCGAACAGGCCTGTGGGGAAGCTGGCGGCCGAAGCATCCTTGAACGCATTTTCTTCCTGGAACTGACCGGCAAAGGCGATTTCGGGCACGTAGCCCTCTTTCACAAGCGTGCGAAGGAACTCGATGGCCGCGATGTTCTCGGGCGTGTCGAGCTTCATGTGGCCCTGGCCGTCATCCAGAGAGCCGCCGAAGGATGCGAGCGTCGTGAAGATGCCGCGTGTCAGGCCCTCGCCCTCGAAATCAGTCGAGCCGAAGAGAGTCATGGCGTACAGCCCTTCCTTCTTCAGCCGGGCCGCCTCCGTCAGGAACTCGTCGGGCGTCTTGGGGAAACCGTTCGGCCAGCGATCTTTCCATACGTACACCAGATGAGGCCGCTCGGAAAGCGGAATGCAGTACAGCTTCCCATCCGGCCCCTTGCAGGTGCTCACGCCGTTCGGATCGAGCTCGTTGAACCAGGGCTGCGCTGAGGCCCAGGCGGTCAGATCTTGCATGGTGCCGTTCGCGTAGAAAACGTTGACACTGCTGCTGCCCATGTTGAACACATCGGGCACCTCTCCCCCGGACTGAACGGCAGCTACAAGTTCAGCCTGCATCTTGTCGAAGGCTTTCGGCTGGTTGACCCAGTTCCATTTGCCTTCAAACTCCTTGTTAAAGAGAGGCATCGTATTACGCAACCACTCGTTCCCGACCCGTTCGTCGCTCTTTGGATCGACGTTGTTCTGGTCATATTGGAACCACGTGACGAAGTCTGTGGCCTTGGCCGGCGCCGCGGTCGGCGGCACAGCCGTGGGAGCGGCTTGCGGTACGGCAGTAGGAGCGGCTTGTGGCGCAGCGGTAGGAGCGGCCTGCGGTGCAGCGCAGGCGCCAAGCGCCATGATGAGGATCGCCAACAAGGCGATCAGGGTGTAGCGAGCCTTCATGATCTTTCTCCTCCGTGAATGAGTGAGCGGACACTGACAGAACTCAGGGTGACTGAAACGCCAAAGTAGCAATCAGAGATGGATGCTCACCTCCTTTCGATCGTTACAGCACCGGTGGTGTGATGCAGCAGATCACCTGTGTCTCATCGCTGCCGAGCGCTGCAAACTCGCGCAACGATCGACCCCGATAACAGATCGTGTCGCCTGGTTCGAGCCTGAAGGTCTGGTCATCGATCGTGATTGAGAGGCGGCCACATAGCACGTGCATCAACTCCTCAGTAGGTTTGGAGAGCCGCTCAGCGACGCGCCGACCGCCGGGCTGCAGATGAATGACCACAGCCATCATCTGGCCGCCCAGGTTGCGACTAAGAAGCTCATAACCGACAGCCGGGTCCCTGAAATAGAGCCTCGGACGTTCATTGGCCCGGATGACCGGGCTTGGCTGACGCTCTCCATCAAGGAAAGTGAACATCGGCACGTCGAGTGCCGTCGCGATCCTCTGGAGGGAAGCAAGAGATGGAGAAGACTGATTGTTCTCGACCTGGCTGAGGAAGCTGGCAGTCAAGCTCGTACGCGTACCTAACTCGCGAAGGCTCAGGCCCAGCTCCCTTCGTCTTTGTCGGATGCGCGCACCGATCATGCAGATCTTCCTCTCGGATGGTTGGCATCGTCGTCAAAATCACTTCGAGTAGATCGATCATAGCCGGCATGGCGAAAGTTGTCAAGCGCAACTTGACATTCTAGCCTTATACTTAACATTTTAAGCTTTCTGGTCGGCTGCTTCGAAACCTGCGTGAGTATCACGCCACGGACGTCTATCCCAGGACCGACTCGATGATGCCGCGATAGCCGCGCTCGGCCGCGATCAATGCATCCAGCGCCAGGCTTTCGTCGATCACGTGCGCATCCTGCTCGCGGCCTGGGCCGAAACCGACCGTTGGCACCCCCACAACGCCGGCGCTGTAAGCAGCATTGGTGCAGAAGCGATAGGAACCGAACGCCGGGTTCAGCCCGGCCAGGCGCAGGCTGCGCAGGGCCGCCTGCACAAAAGGATCGGCTTCACCGTATACCCACGCCGGCAGGAATTTCTCGCCACGCAACATGGCGCCGGTGTACGTGCGGTGCTCGCCCTGCGCAATCGTCGCGGCCAGCTCGATCCCGGCCACCTCGGGCAGGTCGGTGATCACGGCCAGTACCTCCTCGGCCGTCTCGCCGGCCAGCAGGCGCCGGTCATAAGTCACCCGGCAACGGCTGGGGATCACCGAGTAGGCGGGATACGGGTCGGAGATGATATCGGTGAGCGCCATGATGCCAGGGCCCAGCAGCGGATCGGACTTTGCGGGCAGCCTGCTCAGCGCGGCGACCACGGGAAGCATGTCCAGGACTGCGTTGCGTCCGATCTCCGGGTTTGAGGAGTGCGCCGGCCGGCCGGTGGTCTCCAGGTGAATCTCGGCCCGGCCCCGCCCGCCGCGATTGAGCCGCAGCTCGGTGGCCTCACCGATAACGACGAAGTCGGGGCGGACGGCATCCATCACGGCCTTGAGCGCGGCGCCCTCCAGATTTTCCTCCATCACCGTCGCTGTAACCACCGCGCGGCCGCGCAGCTTCGAGCGATCCGCGTTTGCGGCCGCATGGATCATCGCGGCCAACGCGGCTTTCATGTCTGCGGCGCCGCGGCCGTAGATCACCCCGCCTGCAATCTCGCCGCCGAACGGATCGTGGCTCCACGGCACGCCCGGCGCGATGCCAACCGTATCGCAGTGGCCGTCCAGGAGCAAAGTCGGGCCGGGCCCGGCACCCATGATCACCCCGACCGCATTGCCGACATCGTCGCGCCAGAAGCCGTCAAAGCCAGTTGTTCGCATTTCCTCCAGGATCAGATCGACGACCGCGTTTTCTTCACCCGATGGGCTGGGGCAGCGGATGAGGGACTGGGTGAAGGCAATCAGGGTGTTTTCGGACATCATGAGAACGTCACCTTCCGCGTTGCGTGATGCGTGTTACGTGTTGCGTGTTACGTGGTGCGTGGTGCGTTTTGCGTGGTGCGTTTTGCGTGGTGCGTGGTGCGTGGTGCGTTTTGGGCGGCTGAACATCGCACCGCGCACTATGCGCCCCGAGGTTCTCGCGGCCAGTTGCCATACGTCAGCGCGTCGGGCTTGCACACTTCCACGCACAGGCCGCAATACCGGCACCGTTCCTCATCCAGGATCTGGGTGAGGTCGGGTCGTTTCGGCTTGTCGCCGCCGCCCATGGTCCGGGCGTCGTATGGGCACAGCACCACGCACAGGTCGCACTTGGTGCACAAAAGCGGGTCGAAATCGAACGTCAGCCGGCTGGTATCTTCCACCGCGTGCAGCTTCGACAGCGCCATGCCCCGCACCGCGGACAAATCTCCGTAGGCGTGGCTGTCGAGCCAGGCGCTTAGCTTGTCGCTCGTCCGGCTGAACCATTCCAGCCCGCGCAGCAGCGGCCCGGTGCAAACGCCGAGCGCGGTCGCGCCGACCATCGTCATCTCCACCGCGTCCTCGGCCTGGATGATGCCGCCAGTGCCCACGATTGGCACCCCGAAGCGGACGGCCAGCTCGGACACGACCGCCTGGGCGATGGGCCGGATCGCCGCGCCGGACATCCACGCCTTGTTGCCCGCGCCGCCGATGGTCGGCTCGCCGGTCTCGATATCGATCTGGAGGGTCGGCCCGATGGAGTCGATGGCCGTGAATCCGCTCGCGCCCGCCTTCAGCGCGGCCTCGGCCGCGGGGTAGAGGTCGTCGCCCCAGTTGAAGGTCAACTTGGCTAGGATGGGCAGGTCGGTGCGCTCGCGCACCACGCGCACCAAGTCAACGATCGTGTCCTTGGTGTAAGCCACACACTCGATGGCGTTCACCACCCCCGTCGCCGCCACGGGCCCGGCGATGATCTTCCCTTCGGCAGGGGTGTGCCCGATGCTGGCGATGAGTATGCCGGGATGGCCTTTCATCGCAGGCAATTCCCGCTCGACCCACTGCTCCCAGGTCAGATCGGCCCACTTCTCGGTGTTAAACAATGTGGCGCGCAGGTTGGACGAGCGCGGAACAACCATGTGCGGCGTCGGGTTGATTGCCCGTTCCAGGCGCAGCGTCTTGGTCACCACGCCGCCCGCGCCCGCCTTGTACGCCTCCCACAGCCCGGTGGCGTCGTAAGAGAGTGGGCCGGACGCCAGGATAAAAGGCGAAGGCATGTCGATACCGAAGAGTTTTGTGGTTAAGTCAGCCATTGTGCCTCCGTGGTGCGTGATGCGTGTTGCGTTCACGTGTCACGTCTCACATCTGCCATAGCCTCCGTGCGGCTTCATGTGTCCTGGCCCGCACCGAGTCTTCGTCAACGCCCAGCACCTTGCCGTCACGCACGCGCCACTGCCCGGCCACCATCACGGCCCGGACATGGCCCCGGCTGCGGTAGAGCAGGAGCTGGTCATACAGGTTGCCCACGGTGGCAGGCGTGGGAAAGACCGAGTCGATCAGTTGCAAATCCGCCTGCCAGCCCGGCGTAAGCCGGCCGATTTCTTCCAGGCCGAGCGCACGGGCGCCGCCTTCAGTCGCCAGTTGCCAGACGAGACTGGCCGGCATCACGCGGGGATCCTGGCGATACGCCTTGTGGATCAGAAACGCGCCGCGCATCACCTCAAACATGTCGGTGATGTAGCCGTCGCTGCCCAGGCCCACCGTCACGCCTGCCGTGACCAGGTCGGGCACGGGCGCGATCCCGCCGCCCACCTCACAATTGGAAAGCGGCATGTGCGTCACGCGCACCCCACGCCTGGCGATGATCTCGATTTCAACGGGGGTAATCTGGACGCATTGCGACGCCTGCATTCCCGGCCCGGCGACGCCCAACCGGTCGTAGTACTCGAAGGTGCGGCCGCCGAAATGACGCAGCGCGTGCTCCGGCTCGTAGGTGCCCTCGGACGCGTGCATGTGCACGGACACCCCCTCGGCCGCGGCCACCTCGAACGCCTGCCGGATGAAATCCGCCGAACAGGTGAAGGTGGTGTGGTAGCACATCATGCCGCTCAACGTTGAACGTTCAATGTTGGAACGTTTACATGCGCGAATGAACTCCAGGTTTTCCCGCAGCCCAAGCTGGCCGTTCGCTCTGCTGATCCGCTCGGTGGCTTCAAAGGAGAGGATGCCGCGGATGCCACGGGCCCGCACAACTTCAGCCTGGGCGGCGAGGCAGCCGGGGATCGCGTTGGGCGCCTCGGTGATGTCGTAAAAGCTGGTCGTGCCCCCGCGCAACATCTGCGCCAGGTTGAGGTCGGTCGCGGCGCAGATCATCTCGTGGTCGAGCCGATCTTCCACCCGCGGCCACCAGAACTCGGTCAGAAACGGCCAGAAACCGGACGGCGCCTTGTGTAAAGGGATGCCGTGGGCCAGGACGCCATAAAGGTGCGTGTGCGCGTCAACGAAGCCGGGCGCAAGGGCCTGCCCCGCCGCGTCCACGATCGTGTCGTCGGGATAGGTTCGCCGCAGCTCCTCGTTCGGCGCGACTGCGTCGACCCGGTCACCGACCACACGCACGCCCCAGCCTGCCTTCGGCGGCTGTCCCGGCACGTCGATCAGGAACCCGGGAAGGATAAGGATACCAGCCAGCGATCGCATTGACATTTCTCCGTCACTTTCCAAAGCCATCATGCTGAATGAGTTGACTGTTTCTGCCTTTCCAGGAACCGCCCGCTGCCACGCTGGCCGACAAACTGGCCGTCTTGAGCGATCACACGCCCACGCGCCAGTGTCATGACGGGGTAGCCACGCAGCTTGAAACCTTCGTACGGCGTATAATCGCAGCGTTCATGCAGGACGGCGCGCGACAGGGTGATTTCCCGGTTCGGGTCGAAGATTACCACATCGGCATCGGCGCCAGGAATCAGCGCCCCCTTGCGCGGGCGCAGCCCGAAGATGCGCGCCGGGGCCGTGCAGCAGGCATCCACCCAGCGTTCCAGCGACAGCCGCCCGGCCCGGACACCGTACGTGTAGAGCAACGCCAGCCTCGACTCGACGCCGGGGATGCCGCCGGGGATGCGGTTGAACGGAGGCGGAGCGTCCGGCGCGCCGAGATCCTTCTGCCCCCGGTAGAAAAACGGGCAATGATCTGTGCCCACCGTCCGCAGATCCGCTACGGCCAGGCGCCCCCAGAGCGCGTTGTTGTCATGCGCCGTCCGCAGCGGCGGCGAGCAGACGAACTTCGCGCCTTCGAAGCCGGGCCGGTCATATTCGACATCGGTCAGCAGCAGGTATTGCGGGCAGGTTTCGCCATAGACCGCCTGGCCTCGGCTCAACGCACGCATCACCGCCTTGGCCGCGCGCGCGGTGGACACGTGGACGACGTACAGCGGGCAGCCGGCGACATCGGCCAGCGCGAGCGCCCGCTCGACCGCTTCCGCCTCCAACCCGGCCGGACGAGAGTGAGGATGGTAGCGCGGCTCGACATGACCTTCGGCCAGGAACTTGCGCTGCAAATAGCGGATGCCGGCATCGTTCTCGGCATGCACGAGCGCGAGGCCGCCGGCCTGGCGCACGGCATCCAGCACGGCGATGAACGCGTCATCTTGAGCTTGAAGCCGGCATAGGTGAGGTAGGTCTTGAACGACGTGCATCCGGCCGCGACGACGGCCGGGATTTCGGCCAGGGTCGCCGGGCTGGCGTCGAGGATCGTCATGTGCAAGCCGAAGTCGATGACGGCGCTGCCTTCGGCCTCCGCACGCCGCGCGGCGAAGGCGGGGAGGAGAGTGGGAGGGGGGGAGGGAGGGAGAGCCGAAGCCTGATCACCCTCTCCTGTGCTCCCCTTCTTCCCTTCTCCCACTCTTGCCGGTTTCGGTTCCACAAAATCAATCACCGTTGTCGTGCCGCCACAGGCCGCGGCGATGGTGCCGGTCTCCCAGTCATCGCTGGACTGCACCGGCCCGGCCGGCATTTGCAGATGGACGTGCGGATCGACCGCGCCGGGCAGGACGAGCTTTCCTGTCGCATCGATCACCCGGCTGCCCTTCAGCTCCGACGCGATGGCCGCGATCGTCTCGCCCGTGATGCCCAGGTCGGCGATGACCGGGCCGTCGGGAGTAACCAGAGTTCCGCCGTGAATGACGATGTCCATGACCAGTCCGAGATTGAGGATTGAACATTGCAGATCAAAGATTTCAGAGCTTCGATCTGCAATCTGCCTGTCCTGCCAGTGGGTCGTTCGGCATGACTTCAGCGATTCGGGCCGATGATTGAAATGCCCGATACAGCGGGGCAGGCTCTCATCGTCTGGCAAACCCGAAGTGCGTTGAAACGCACTGCATTCCGTGGCATCAGCCCGCTTCAGCGGGCTTGTGCCAGCCTGCGGTTTCAACCGCAGGCACAATGGCAAACGACGAACCGAACGGCTCACTCACGCGCGCGGCGACATGGTCAGCGCCATGAGCGCCTTTTGGATGTGCAGCCGGTTCTCTGCTTGCTTGTAGATGATCGACTGCGGCCCGTCGATGACGGCGTCATCCGCCTCGTGGCCGCGATCGATGGGCATACAGTGCATGTAGACCGCGTGCTTCTTCGCCAGGGCCATCTTCTCCTGGGTCACGCGCCAGCCGGTGTTCCTGGCCGCCATGGCCTCCACCTCGGCTTCATCTTCCGTGACCATGATCGGGCCCCAGGATTTAGGATAGAGGAAATCGGCGCCCGTGAACGCCTCATCCATGTCATGCGTCTCGGTGATAGTCGTTCCGTTCTCCACCGCGAACTGGCGCGCCTTTTCCATCACGTGTGGCATCAGATGGTATCCTTCCGGGTAAGCCAGCGTGACATCCATGCCGAAGCGCGGCATCAGCCAGACCAGGGACTGCGGCACGCTCAATGGCCGGACGTATTTTGGCGCGTAAGTCCAGGAGATGACGAACTTGCGCCCGCGCAGATCGCGGCCGAACAACTCCATCAGGGTGAACAGGTCGGCCATGGCCTGGCACGGGTGATCCACGTCGTCTTGCATGTTGATGATCGGTGCGTCGGCGTATTGCGCCATCTCGTAGAGATACTTATTGCCGATCCCGGTGCGGCAGTCACGGATGGCGATGCCGTGGCCGTAGCTGCTCAACACGATCCCGGTATCCTTGGCGTTCTCGCCGTGGCCGATCTGGGTCGCCTTGGGCGTCAACCAGATGGCATGGCCGCCCAATTGCGTCATGCCTGTCTCGAATGAGTTGCGCGTCCGGGTTGATTCCTCAAAGAAAAGCATGTAGAGGGTCTTGGCGCGCAGGATGTGATCATGCGGCACTCCCGTGGCGAAATCCCCTTTGAGCCTGAATGCCAGGTCGATCATGGTGTTCAGGCCTTCCACGGTCCAGTCAGGCGTGGTGATAAAATCCTTCTGGAAGAGACGGGTATTCATTCTGTGCAGATCTCCTTTTGGTTTATGGGGTGGCTCTATTGTGCCACATACCGGCGAAGACCACCAAAGGTTGCATGTCGACTCAGAAGCCCATCGATGTTTGACAGCAAGCCAGAGGCGCATTATGATGCAGGCACATCTTACAGCAAAGAGCTCCCGGCCATCGGGAGCAAGTAATCGTTGCTTCGGCTATCTGTGCCGCCGGTGTCCTCCACAACGCACACATCGGCGCGTAGTATTAACTGATCGGTCCAAAGCCGACAGGCGTGCTGGTGTGCGTGGGTTTTTCTTTCCCTTCCATTTGAGACATGGGATTCAAGCTCGGAAAAGGAGAGGCCATGGCGCGTCCAGGCCCGATGGGCGGGCAGTACTGCCCGTTGGCCCGGGAACAAATCGTGCAGGTGCACCGGGCATCCGTGGCGGTGTTGGACCGCACGGGGATACACGTGGAGCACGAAGTGGCACGCGACCTCTATCGACAGGGCGGCGCGCGCATCGACGGCACGCGTGCCTACATCTCGGAGCAGATGATCGAGAAGGCGTTGTCGACGGCGCCGTCACACGTGTTGCTTGCCGGTCGCGACCCGGCCAACGACATCGTATTGGAGGACAAGAGGGTCTACGCCGGCACGGGCGGATCGCCTACCATGATACTCGATCCCGGCGCCGACATGGTGCGGTCCGCCACCCTGCGCGATCTGCAGCAGATGGTGACCCTGGCCGATAAGCTGCCCAACTGCGATTTCGTCGTCATGCCGGTTTACCCCACCGACGTGCCGGCAGAGTTGGTGCCGGTCAACCGCTTCTACACCTGCCTGACGAATACCACGAAGCACGTCATGGGCGGGGTGGATACCACAGCCGGCGCGCGGGAGGTCGTGGAACTGGCGACCCTGGTGGCCGGCTCGTTAGAGGCGTTGCAGGCACGGCCCATCGTATCCGCCATCACCAGTTGGATGGTCAGCCCGTTGCACCTGGACACCGCGGTGACGGATATCCTGCTGGCATGGTGCGGTTACGGGCTGCCGGTGGCGCTCTCATCGGCGCCGATGGCCGGCTCCACGTCGCCGGTGACGCTGGCCGGCAGCCTGGTGCAGTTGAACGCCGAGCAGCTCAGCGGCATCGTGCTCACCCAGCTCGTCCGGCCGGGCACACCGGTATTGGCCGGCTACATCCCCGGTGTGGCCGACATGCGCAGTGGTGGCTACCTGGGCGGGACGGTGGAGTTCGGGATGATGCAGGCGGCCGCCAGCCAGATGGCCCACTTCTACCGGGTGCCCATCTACTGCTCTGGCGGGATGACTGACGCCAAGATCCCGGACGCGCAGGCGGGTTACGAGAAGATGGCCACCTTCTTGCTGGCAGCCATGGGCGGCGCCAACTACATCCACCATGCTATCGGCATGGTCACCAACATGAGCGCCGTCTCGCTGGAGCAGGCGGTCATTGACGACGAAATCGTCGGCATGGCGATGCGGGTTCTCAGGGGCATCGCCATCGATCCCAATTCGCTGGCTACGGAGGCCATCGAGCGCGTCGGGCCGGGCGGCCACTATCTGACCGACCCGCACACACTACAGTTCATGCGATCCGAATACTTCCAGCCTCGCGTCGCCGATCGCCAGAATCGCGCTGCCTGGGAAATGGGGGGGCGGCGGGATACGCGCGCTCGCGCCTCAGCCCGTGCCGCCCGGCTGCTGGCCGGTCCCACCCTGGCCCGGCTGCCGGCCGAAGTGGACGTGGCCATTCGTTCGCGTTTTCGGATATTGCTTGAACCTGCATGAGGGAGACCCCTGATGATCTGCTTCATCGACCTTGAGCACGAGAGCTGGCTGAAGCGCAGACAGGATCGGCTCGAACATTACGGCTTTATCATGGACGTCAAGCTCAAGCTGGAGGAGCTTTCGGGACAGCCATGCATCGTGCAGAGATACCGGGACGCGACGCTCCGGGGGCTGCGCGATCTCGGCATCAGCGCGCTGGTGATCAGCGGGAATGCGACCGGCTTTGACGCGTACGGCGAGGGCGCGTTCGACGAGTTGCATCGCATCGTCCGCGCGGCCGAGTGGCCGGTCATCGGCTTCTGCGGCGGGCACCAACTGATCGCCGAGGCGCACGGCGGGGCCATCGGGCCGATGCGGCTGCTGCGCCCGGGCGAGCCAGACATCACCGATCTCTCCGGGCCGGGCTATCTGAAGGAGTGGGGCTTCACGACGGTGAATATCGTCGGCGATGATCCGATCCTCAATGGGCTGGGCCGCAGCCCGGTGTTTCTCGAAATGCATTACTGCGAAGTGAAAGGAACTCCGGGCGGCTTCCACCTTCTGGCATCTACGCCCGACTGCCGGGTGCAACTGATGAGGCGAGATGACAGGCCCGTGTACGGCGCCCAGTTCCACCCGGAAGGCTACACCGAATGGCCCAACGATGACCGCAGCGAGCTGGTGAACCTGGTTTATCCTGGCGGCTATGCCGAGGCCCGGCCGGACGGGCGCAGGCTGCTGATGAACTTCTTCCACATAGATACTCACCGAGGGAAAACATGGACGAAAAACAAATCATCGATCTGAACCGGGAGTACACATTCTTCACCTGGTCCGTCCAGAGCCAGGTGCAGCCGCTGACTGCGGCACGAGGTGAGGGCGCCTACTTCTGGGATGCCAACGGCAACCGTTACCTGGACTTCTCTTCGCAGCTCATGAACGTCAACGCGGGCCACGGCAACCGGCGCATCATCGAAGCTGTGCAGACGCAAGTGGCTAATATGGCCTACGCCTTCCCCGGCATCGCGACCGAGGCCAAGGGCCGGCTGGGGCAACTGCTGGCCGAGATCACGCCCGGCGACCTGTGCAAGACGTTGTTCACCACCGGCGGCGGCGAAGCCAACGAGAACGCCATCAAGTTCGCCCGACTCTACACCGGGCGGCACAAGCTTCTGGCCCGCTACCGCTCGTTCCACGGCGCCACCGCGGGCGCGCTGGCACTCACCGGTGACCCCTACCGGCTGCCGGCGGAGCCGTTGATCCCCGGCGTCGTGCACTTCATGGATCCCTACTGTTACCGCTGCCCCTTCGGCTGGACGCGCGAGACCTGTCATCGCGAATGTATCAGTCACGTCGAGCAGGTGGTAGAATTCGAGGGGCCGGACAACATCGCAGCGATCGTGCTGGAAGGGGTCACGGGCAGCAACGGCTTGATCATCCCGCCCGACGACTACTGGCCGCGCATCCGCGCCCTGTGCGACAAGTACGGCATCCTGCTGATCTCGGACGAAGTGATGAGCGGGTTCGGGCGCACCGGGAAGTGGTTCGGCGTCGATCATTGGGGGGTGGTGCCCGACATCATGACCATGGGCAAAGGCATCACGTCGGGCTACGTGCCGCTGGGCGCGGTGATCGTGTCGCGCGCCATCGCCGATTACTTTGAGAACCGGCGGCTGCCGATGGGCCTGACCTATTCAGGACATCCGGTAGGGGTGGCGGCCGGCGTGGCGGCCATCGAGGCCTACCGGGAAGAGGGGATGATCGAAAACGCCAGCCGGATGGGAGTGATCCTCAAAGAGGGGCTGGAAGATCTCATGGCCAGGCATCCCTCGGTGGGCGATGTGCGCAGCATCGGGCTGTTCTCGACCATCGAGCTGGTCAAGGATCGCGAAAGCAAGGCGCCGCTGGCTCCGTTGCCGGGGCTGCCTTCCTCTCCCGGTGACGCCAACGTCGCGCCCAGACTGGCGAAAGCCATCCGGGAGCGCGGCATGCACTGCTTCGTCAAGTGGAATCATCTCTTCCCCATCCCGCCGTTGTGCATCACCGAGAGCCAATTACGCGACGGCCTGCGCATCCTGGACGAGGCGCTGGCGGTGGCGGATGAGATGGTGGTGGGATAGACGGCCATGCCAGGCGCGGCGCCACGGCGGGTGAAAATGTCATGCTGAGCGGGTTTACGACTCAAGGTGCGTTGCGGCGAATGATCAGCGAAGCATCCGTCCGCCATGCTCAGGACAGGTCCCTGTGCGGTCACGGACTCCCTTCGGCATAGCTCAGGGCAGGCTTCGCTGGTGGCACGCCGCAACGTGACTCACGGGGTCAACCCGCTCAGAGTGACAGCCCATAGTGCTATTTTTCAGGGCAATTCCTCGTGCCACGGCTCATGCGGTAAAAAGGCAACTGCCATCGTCTATCGTCAATCGTCCATCGTCGTTCTCGGGGCAAACGTGATGACCGACCGGTACGATGTCATCGTGGTCGGCGGTGGCATGTTGGGGCTATCCACGGCATACCACCTGGCCCGGCGCGGAGCGCGCACCCTCCTGTTGCAGGCCGATGACCTGGGCGGAGGATCGTCGGCCGCGTGCACCGGCCGCGCCCAGGTGGCCGAGGGCCACCTCGACCCGCTGAACCTGCGCCTGATTCGCGAGGGCATGGCGCGGCTGGAGACCCTGGAGGAAGAGTTGGGCGCCACCTTCGAGTGGCGCCGCATGGGCTTCCTGGCTCTGATCAACTCGCAGCACCTGTGGGACGCATGGACCGAGCGCGCCGCGGCGCTTACCGCGGCCGGCATCTCCACCGAGATGCTGGATCAGGCGGCGCTGCGCGAGGCTGAGCCATACCTGAACGCGGACGGCTTCCTGGGTGCAGCCTACTCGCTCGAAGGGCTGCTCAACCCGTTTCGGTTCTGCAGCGCCTACGTGGGGGCCGCGCGGCGACACGGCGCGCGGCTCCGGCCGCGGACGCCGGTCACGGGTATACGGTTGGCCGGCACACGGATAGCCGCTGTCGAGGCCAGGACAGAGCGTTTCGAGGCGGACCATGTGGCCATCATGTGCGGCGCCTGGACAGCACCCGTCGCCCGGCTGGCCGGAGTCGAGCTGCCCATCCGCCACACGCACGCCGAGGCGTTGGTCACCGAGCCGGTGGCGCTCCCCCTCGACCACACCATAGAGCTGGCCAACTTCTACGAGACGATCCACGGCAAGGATCGGGCCGTGTCGGTCGGCTTCAGCCGCGACGCGCATGGATCGCTGGTGGTCACCGAGGCAGTCACGAAGACGACCGGGCTGCACCGGCAGACATCTGCCTGGGGCCTGGCAGGCATGGCGGCCGACCTGCTGCGGCTTTACCCCGCGCTGGCGGGGGTGCGCGTCGTGCGCGCCTGGGGTATCCCTACGCCATTTAGCCCGGATGACGAGCCCGTCGTGGGCTGGGTGCCGGGGCGAGATAACCTGTTCGTGGCCGCCGCGTTCCTGGAAACCATCACCGCGGTGCCACTGATCAGCGACTGGATGGCGGGCATGATCCTGGGTCAGGCCCCGCCCGTAGATCTGAGCCTGTATTCGCCCGCCCGTTTCACGCCCGGTCGAGGAGCAAACTATGACAAGCAATCATGAAAGCGGTGGGAGGCTATCTCCCGCAGAAGGCCGAAGCTCGTTGACGCTTACGATAGATGACGAACCTGTACAGGCGTTCGCCGGCGAGACGGTGGCGACCGTGTTGCTTGCCCTGGGGCGGCGCGCCTTCCGCTACACCGACAGATTCCATGCGCCCCGCGGCTTGTTCTGCGGCATGGGCGTCTGTTTCGATTGCCTGGTGACGGTCGACGGCCAGCCCAATGTGCGGGCTTGCATGACGCCTGTGCGGGCAGGTATGGTAATCGAGACGGGAGAACGCGTCGATGCCTGAGTTGATCGAGCTGGCCGTCGTCGGCGCGGGGCCGGCCGGGCTGGCCGCTGCGGCGGAAGCATCCGATCTCGGCGTGCCGGTCACCCTGATCGACATATTCCCACAGCCGGGCGGCCAATACTTCAAGCAGACGCCGGCCGAGCTGGGCGGGGAGCCCGACGAACATGCCCGGCCGCTCTTCCAGGCCGCGGACCGGAAAGATGTCCGGGCTATCACGGAGACCGCGGTGTGGGGCATCTTTGCCGAAGAGGATTGCTATCTCCTGTGCCTTTATGGGCCGCCCGGCACCCCGCGTCGCCTGCACGCAAGAAAGATCCTCCTGGCGCCGGGCGCGCACGACCTGCCGGTGCCTTTCCCCGGCTGGACCCTGCCGGGCGTGATGACGGCGGGGGCCGCCTTGAACCTGGTGAAGCACCAGCGGCTGCTGCCCGGCCGGCGCATCCTGTTGAGCGGAACGGGGCCGCTGCAGTTGATCCTGGCCCAACGCCTGATCGATGCCGGCGGAGAGGTCGTGGCAGTCCTCGATGCGAATCCCTTCCCCTGGCGCGGCTGGCGCCACGCGCCCGCGGCCTGGGGCCAGTGGGAGCGCCTGGCCGAGGGCTGGGCCGCGTGGCGAACGATGCGGCGGGCACGCACGCCGCTCCGCTGGAGCCATGTCGTGCGCCGCGCCGAAGGGAGCGGGCAGGTCGAGCGGGCCGTCATCGGCGCTGTCCAGGGGGATGCCGTCGAAACAGTGGCCGTTGACACAATCTGCCTGGGCCACGGCTTCACGCCGGCCGTTCAGCTTGCGCGGCAGGCAGGCTGCCAGCAGCGTTATGATCCCGGCCAGGGGGTCTATCTGCCCGTGCGCGACGAGTGGCTCCAGACCACGCTGCCCGGACTGTTCGTAGCCGGTGACGGCGCAGGCATCGGTGGCAAGGACGTGGCACTGTGGGAAGGCCGGCTGGCTGCTCTTGGCGCGGCGGGTCAGTTGGGCCGTCCGGTTGCGCCTGACCGGGTCGCCAGGGTGCAGCGTGAGCTCGCCCGGCAGCGGCGCTTCGCTGCGGTGCTACTGGCTCTGTTTCCCGCCTCGGCCCATCTGGGAGACCTGCTGACGGACGACACGGTACTGTGCCGCTGCGAGGAAATCACGGTCGGAGAGATCCGCCGGGTGATCGACGAAGGCGCGACGACGCTGAACGCAGTCCGCATGGTGACGCGGGCCGGGATGGGCCGGTGTCAGGGTCGCATGTGCGGCGGACCGGTGATCGAGCTGCTAGCCCGCGCGCTCGGGCAGCCGGTCGAGACGCTGGGGGAGGTCACGCCGCGACCGCCGGTCATCCCGGTGCCGCTGGATGGCTTGCTTGAGGAGGAGCTGTGAGCGCCGGTCGGAGCTATGACGCGGTCGTCGTGGGCGGTGGTCTGATCGGCAGCTCGATAGCGTATCACCTGGCGCGCGCCGGGGTGCGCACGCTGCTCGTCGAGCAGGGTGACCTGGCTTCCGGGGCCTCGGGCGCCAACTTCGGCAACGTGCAGGTGGAGGACGCCGAGTTCGGTCTGAGCCTGGAGCTGACGTTGCAGAGCCATGCCAGGTTCGCCTCGTTGGAGGCCGAGCTTGACTACGATCTGGGCTATCGCCGGACCGGGAATCTGCTGCTGGTCGAGAATGAGCGCCAGTGGGCGATCATGCAGGCGCGCGTGGCCCTCCTGCAAGCTGCCGGGGTGCAAGCAGCGCTGCTCGACAGACACGAGACGTGCAGCCTGGAACCACATCTGGCGCCGGATATCATCATCGGCGCGTTGTACAATCCCGACGAGGGCATCCTGGACCCATTCAGGCTGGTGTACGCGTACGCGCGGCGCGGCCAGGATTTGGGGCTTGAAGTCTGGACACACACGCCGGTATCAGGGATTCAAGTGCGCGGCGGGTGTACGGTCGGCATCACCACGGCGCGCGGGCCTGTGGTTGCCGGATGCGTTATCCTGGCAGCCGGCGCCTGGTCGCGCGAGCTGGGACGGACGGCGGGGTTGGAGTTGCCCCTCCAGTGGGTTCACGGCGAGGCCCTGATCACGGAGCCGCTGCCACCACTGACGAAGAACGCGATGACCAGCGCCGTGTTCTTCGAGGCGACGGAGAACGCCCAGGAACAGGTTGTCGGCTTCTGCCTCCGCCAACGGCCGCGCGGCAACGTGATGCTCGGCGAAGCGGCGTTTGTCACGCAGCGATTAAGCCGCCGGACCACCGCCACGGCCCTGCCGGGGATTGCCTCCGAAGCCCGACGCAGGTTCCCCTCCCTTGGTAGAGCGGGGATCATCCGGGCATGGGCCATCCCGGTCGCCTTCGTCCCGGACCGCCAGCCGCTCCTCGGCCCGGTGGACGGCATCGCCGGCCTCCTGGTGGCGACGGGACTCAAGAGCACGATCATCCTGACGCCGTTGGTCGGTGAGCTGGTCGCCGGGATGGTGATGGGCGCGGCGCTCGATCCCAGACTGGCCGAGTTTTCGCCAACCAGAATCCTGGCGGGAGCTTGATGGGGCTTTACGCCGGACCGCCTGCGGTTGATGCATGTTAAGAAACGGATCAGGCAGGTATGCCAGGCACGGCGAACGCCGCCGGGCCGCCTGCGGTTGAAACCGCAGTCTGGCAACCCGCCAAACCTGTTGAAACAGGTTGACGATGGGCCGGACAGGTCACCCAGGATGCGTTGATGCAGGTTATGGAATCGATCAGGTAGGTATGCCAGGCACGGCGAACGCCGCCGGGCCGCCTGCGGTTGAAACCGCAGTCTGGCAACCCGCCAAACCTGTTGAAACAGGTTGACCACGGGCTGCCCATGTCATAGGCAGGAACAGCTTAGTCCCGCCCCACCATGACGGCAGAACACAGCGACGAAGCAATCTCGCAGCGCCGGGGTACGAGATTGCTTCGCTGATGCGTCGTCGTACCGGCTGGAAGCCCCTCAACCCGCTCGCAATGACGAATCTAGCATTGTCGAGGTAGATACCAACGGCCATCGTTGGTAATAGTCACAGCCTAAACAGAGGTCACACCATGCTTGAATCACAACATCCGGACGTGACGACTTTTCTGAAAGGAACCCCCAAGAAACTGATCATCGGCGGGGAACAGGTTCCCTCGCTTTCGGGTAAAACCTTCACAGCTTACAACCCTTCCGACGGCGCGGCCCTGGCGGATGTCTACGCGGCCGGACCGGAAGACGTGGATCGCGCGGTGGTGGCTGCGCAGGCTGCGTTGAAAAACGGCTGGGACACGATGGCGCCGGCACGGCGGGAGGCTATCCTCCGCCGCTTCGGCGATCTGATCCGGGCTCACCATGAGGGGCTGGCTCAACTGGAATCGCTGGATAACGGCAAACCGCTGGCTCACACCAGGAACATCGACGCCCGCGTCGCAGGGGACCAGATTTACCACAGCGCCGGCCTGCCCGGCAAGATCGCCGGGGAGACCCGGACGGTTTCTATCCCTGACCAGTTCGTGTACACGCGGCGGGAGCCGGTCGGTGTCGTCGGCATTATCATCCCCTGGAACTATCCTCTGATCCACGTGGCGCAGAAAATCGGGCCGGCGCTCGCCTGTGGCAACGCCGTCATCCTGAAGCTGGCGACGGTTGCTTCCCTGGCCGGGCTGCGCCTGGGTGAGCTGGCGCAGGAAGCCGGCTTCCCACCGGGCGCCTTGAACGTGCTGACCGGGCCCGGTTCGATCATCGGGGAAGCCCTGGCAGCGCACCGCGGGGTGGATAAGATCGCCATGACGGGTTCCACAGAGGTCGGTCGAAGCGTGATCCGCAACTCGGCGGTCAATATCAAGCGCCTGGCCCTCGAACTGGGCAGCAAGGCGCCCAACATCATCTTCGCCGATGCCGATCTGGAGGCCGCGGCTCACGGCGCGTTCCAGGCAGCCTTCGGCAACACCGGGCAGAGCTGTGTCGCGGGCTCCCGGCTGTATATCCAGCGTCCCGTCTATGAGCGCGTCCTGGGGCGAGTGGTGCAGCTTGCGGGCACAGCCAGGATCGGACACGCCATGGATCTGGAGACCGAGCTCGGTCCCATCATCGACCAACGGCAGTTCGAAACCATCATGGGGTACATCGAAAGCGGCAAGGCCTCAGGGGCTGCCCTGGTGTACGGCGGGGACCGTGTGCAACGGCCCGACCTGCCCACCGGCGGGTACTACCTGCCGCCCACCATCTTTACGAGCGTGGCGGATGACGCTCGCATCGCGCGCGAGGAGATCTTCGGGCCGGTGCTATGCGTTTTCCCCTTCGACGACGAACAGGAGCTCGTTTCTCGCGCCAACGACAGCGTATACGGGCTGGCAGCAGGCGTGTGGACGCGCGATGTGGCCCGTGCCCATCGTATGGCCGCCAGGCTCAAAGCCGGGGTGGTCTGGGTAAATACCTATGACCTCTTCAGCCCCAACACGCCGTTCGGCGGCTTCAAGCAGAGCGGCTATGGCCGTGATAACGGCCATTCAGCCGTCGAAGCATTCACGGAGGTGAAGGCAGTCTGGATTTCGACAAAGTAGCCGGGAGAGATCGGAAAGCTTGCTGTACGCCTGATTGTCACACACCAAGGGGCGCGAGTTTGTATCTGCCGGGGTAGTCATTGGCGAGTATTCTGGCGATGTGCCAGCTTCACGGCGTCGAGGGCATGGCGTCCGGGCACAGGAAGTCAACCCGCACGCCTGTGTCCGGCCAGTGCCGCGCAACAGGGCCACCAGTCGGTGTCCACTGCGTTGAGGATCGGGGGGTGTTCGGCGTGCGCAACAGCCACGGCCACGAACTTACGGTCAGAGAGATCGAAGCCATCCAAGGCTGGATCGGCGGGGAACTCGCAAAACTCGCCATCCGGCTGCGTTGCGTCGCGCGGGGTAATATGCACTTGCTCGCAGCGCCGCGGGTTGGTCTGGTTCGTCAGGACCCATTTCAGAAATGCGTCGCCGACCCCTGGCTGCCCGATGGAGGAAAGCTCCCGGAGATACTCCCGTAGAATACGCCAGCCGTCGTCCAGAACCAGCGTGTGACGCAATTGCAGGTCACGCAGCCGCCCAACGCACGTCAGCACGCAAGATGGCGAGGCCTGGGGCGACTGCCTTCGGCCGTTGGCGACGACGGCAACGTTGGTGTCAACGATGAGCTTCATCCAGCGTTTCCGCCAGATTCAGCTTGGCGCTGCATGGCGGCTTCCGTCATGGCAACCAATTCGCCCATCTCATCGCCGAAGAAGCGTTCCGGCCAGTTCGCGATATTGCCGAATGGATCCACCATCAGTTTATCAAGTTGCGAAGTGCCATCTTCGATGCTGACGAAGTACAAAGCAGCTTGCTCAGGCTGGAGCTTGTTCTCAGCAATGCGGCGCTGCAGGCGGCGCAAAAGATGCTCGCTATGACTTTCCAGAAGAATCTGTACTTTTCGGGTCTTGATCGCATCGATGAAGATATCGGCCAAGCCAGCCTGTACGGATGGGTGAAGATGGATCTCCGGTTGTTCGAGCAGAATGGTCGAGCCTTCGGGGGCGTAGTAACACAGCACAAGCACTGGAAGGATCTGTGAGACACCGAAACCCACGTCGGTGATCGCGACTTCGGTGGCGGATGCAGAACGCCGCACACGCACCTCGTACTCTTTGCGGTTTTCAGCAATTGGCCGCAGCGAGAAACTGTCAATCAGGCCTAGTTCGCTCAGCCACTGGGCAATGCGCTCATCAATCGCCTGGCGCGTTTTTCCCCTACCCCGACTCAACTTGATACCACGCGCTCGGCCCGCCAATAGGGCGTGGACTGCTAGTTCACCTCTACGTCCCACATCCTGCGGCTGTTCACCACCCCACGCATAGGTGCGGTGTGGATACTCCCTGAGAGGCCCCAGATAGTAGATGCCCTGGAACATTTGCTCAAAAGCTAGTACTAGGTCGTTCAGGAACCCAGCGTTCTGGTAGGTAGCATTGACCTGGTCCGGGAAGCCATAACACTTCACTGGAGCCGGCAGAGGCCATGGCCTGCCCCGGGTACGTTTCAAGCCGTACCCCTCGTCCATCAACTCATAGTCCCCGCGACCGTTCTCGCTGCCTTCATCTTTCAGCTTCATGCCGAATCGATAGATGGTCTCGGCCTGGGTGAAGCTGTAGGTGAATCTGCGCACGTAAATCCTGTCTCCATTGCCCGAATGCTCGGTTGTTGCTTCCAGGCGTAGCTCCGGAATCTTGAACAGGGTGCGGCGTTTTTCCTGCTCAGGATCAAGGATTTGCAGCGGGGTCGGCAGCGTCCATTGAACGGCAAAGCTGACCGCCCCCGGCAAGCTGTGCCCATACACTATATCGTAAAACGTGCCCAGATCCACGTAAGTTCGGTCATCCCCCGTATGAAGCACTCTCGACCGGTCAGCCGATTCCACCGTTTGCTTGAGCATGAGCAAAGATTGGAGGATGGCCGTCTTGCCCGAACTGTTTGTGCCGAACAAGCCGGTCAGCGGGGCCATTTGAATGGCAACAGTGTCCCGCCACGATTTAAAGCCCCGTAATTGAAGTTGGGTAATCATGGCATCCTCCATTCCGGTCGGCGTTCCGAATTATCGAAGCGAGACTCCCGATGCTGCAGCTCCCGATGGTTTCAAAAGCAAGATTCAGCTTGGGCAATCATCATTATATCCATTTTGAAAACGCTTGTCACGATTCCAGCGCCACTCCTGCGCGCTCGAACAGGCGGGAGCATACCTGCCGGGCCTCGGCCAACAAAGCTTCTTCGTCCACGCATAGCACCTTCTTGCCGCGCATCAGGAGCTTGCCGTCCACGATCACGGTATCCACCGAACCATACCCCGCGTTGTAGACGAGCGCCGAGACCGGCTTGTGGACGGGCATGGCGAACGGCGTGTTCAGGTCAATCAGCACCACGTCAGCTTTCTTGCCGACCTCCAGCGATCCGATCAGCTCTGACTGGCCGAACGCCGCCGCGCCGCCGCGGCACGCCATCCACAACGCATCTTCGGGCAGCAACGCCATCGCGTCCAGGGTATTGACCTTGTGCAATAAGCAGGTGGTTTTCAGCACCTCCAGCATGTCCTGTTTGTTGTTGCTGCCCGGACCATCGGTCGCCAGCGCCACGGGAATGCCACGGCGGCGCATCTCGGGCACGCGGGCAACGCCGGAAGCCAGGTACATGTTCGAGACCGGACAATGCACCACTGCAGCGCCGCTCCTGGCAACCAGGTCGATTTCTTCGTCGTTGAGCCAGACGCTGTGCACCAGTTGCATTCCTGGGCCCAGCGTGCCGTGGTGTGCCAGCCACTCGATGTGGCGCAGGCCGGTGCTTTCCAGGCTCATTTCGACCTCGCGACGCGTCTCGGCCACGTGGATGTGCGTGCCAACCCCCCACTGCTGTGCCAGCTCGTAGGTGCGGCGCATGGTGTCGGGCGAGCAGCCCCACGGGATCAGCGGCCCGAACTCTAACCGTAGCCGACCGTTTGCCCGACCGTGCCACGCACTGCGGAGCCGCTCCATCTCGGAGATGATGTGCTCGGGCGTCTCCATGAACGCGGGATGATAGTTGAAGTCGGCCCAGCCGCGTGCCAACAAAAAGCGAACGCCGGTCTCTTCAGCCGCCCGGAAGACCCCATCATCATTGCCCGGCTCCGTGTGGATGTACTGGTGATCGATCACAGACGTCGCGCCGCCCCGGATGTTCTCCACGAGGCCCAGCATCGCCGCGATGTAGGCGTCATGCCCGGAAAGCGCCTGCGCCACCGGCCAGATAGCAACCTTCAGCCATTCCAGCAGCGGCCTGTCGTCGGCCAGGCCGCGCAGGAAGGTCTGGAACAGATGCGTATGCGCGTTGACCATGCCAGGCATCACGGCCATCAAGGACGCGTCGATCACGATCTCAGCCTGCTGTCGCAACTCGACAGGCGGCTGTCCCTGGCCCAAGGCTGCGATCCGGTCGTCCGTCGCTAAGAGATAACCGGGATCATAGATGTGCCCCGCGCCGTCAGCGGTGATAATCGCGCCGTTTTCGATGAGAATGTCGCTCACTGATACTCCCCAAAATCACAGCACCGGTGGGATGATGGTGCAGAGGATAACCACTTCCTGGTCGCCGCTGCAAGCGAACTCTTGCAAGAGATTTCCATCATAGAGAATGCTGTCATGCTTATCCAACGTGTAGGTAGTGCTGTCAACCGTGATGCACAACTGCCCATCGAGCACAAACATCCATTGCTCGTTCGGCTGTGACAGCGGCGGCGTCATGCGCCGCGCGCCCGGTTGAAGCCGGATAAGGAAAGCCATCATCTGGCTGCTCCATTCCGACGTCAGCAGCTCATAAGCAATGCGAGAGTCGGGAAACGAGAGTTGGCGTCGTTGGCCAGCACGCACGACCGGCTCGCTGGGCCTCGACTCCAGGAAGAAAAACATCGGCACGCCCAGCGCGGTCGCGATGGACTGCAACGCATCGAGCGATGGCGTCACCTGCTGGTGCTCCACCCGGCTCAAGTACCCGGCGGTCATGCCGATGCGGTCGGCCAGCTCGCGCAAGGTCAGGCCTTGCTCTTGCCGCCGCCGCCGGATGCGCTTGCCGACCATCTGACTCGCTACCATAGCCGCCCCACGAGCTCCTCTCCCCTCAGCACCGCCATGATGTTAGTATAGTCATCGACTCGCTCGTCGCGGGTCGCCGCCACGGTACCGGCTGCGGTGTGTGGCGTCAACACAAGGTTCGCGCGAGGATCACGCGCCAGGGGCAGCAACGGATCATCCGGCGCGATCGGCTCAAACGTGTAGGTATCCACGGCAGCGCCGTAAAGGTGGCCCGATGCGTATGCGTCGGCCAGCGCGTCCTCGTCCACGACACCGCTGCCGCCACAACTGACAAAGATCGCGCCCGGCTTCATCCGGGCAAAGAAGTCACGGCCCAGCGATTGCTCCGTCTCAGGAAAGAGCGGCATCAGCATACACACGTAGTCGCTGACCGCCACCAGGTCATTGGCTTCCGCGAACGTGACGTTGGCCTGTCGCTCGGCAGCCTCGGGAAGCCGGTTGCGTTTGTTGTAAAGCACTTTGCACCCGAACCCTTGCAGCCGGCGAGCAAGCTCGGTGCCGATCTCGCCGTAGCCCAGGATACCTACCGTCGCGCCCCACAGCCCACGCACATCCCTTCGCCCCGACCAGTTATAAGCGAAGTAGTCCTCATCGCACCGTTTTGGTGGCTGACCATAATCCTCGGCGCTCAAGGTTATGTCCACCACCTCGCGCAACCTCTTGCCGCAAGCCAGCATCTGGAGGAGCATGTGCTCGGCCACCCGGATGCAACCCAGCACAGGCAAGTAGCAGACAGGGATACCCGCAGCTCGCGCCGCGACGAGGTCAATATCGTATGTCTGCGAGCCGAGCCGTTGGATCAACCGCAGATCCTTCCCGGCCGCGATGATCTCAGCGTCGATGACGCCCGTGCGCTCGGTGATCAAGAACTCCTTGCCGGGCAGCAGGGCGATGATCTCCTCCGTGGACGGCGTGCGCCGCAGGGTGATGTCAAGCTCCGCCGGTGCGGCGGCCAGCGCGGCCTGCTGATGTCGCTCGCCGCGGTGGGTGATGAATAACGTCGGGTGTTTGGTCATAGTTTACCTCGGAACAGGTTGCGTGGCGCGTATTGGGTATTGGGTATTGCGTATTGCGTATTCCGTGTTGCGTATTGCGATTCGCCGATTCGCTGATTCACCGTGTCCCCGTGTCACCATGTCGCTCCGTGTCGCCCCGTTTTCCTGCCATCATCAAGCCGACCTCTTCGATCAGGCCGCGATCGGCGGGCACCTCGCCCACGATCTGACCCTCGTACATCACCATGATCCGGTCGGCCACGGCGAAGATTTCCTCGAGCTCGGTGGAAATCAACAGGATGCCGGCGCCCGCGTCGCGCTGGGCGAGGATCTGCTGCAGCACGAACTCGGTCGCACCAATATCGATCCCGCGGGTAGGTTGATTCACCAGCAAAAAGCGCGGGCGCCGGCAAAGCTCGCGCGCCACCACGACTTTCTGCTGGTTGCCGCCGGACAGGTGAGCGATCTCGTTGTCCACGTGGTTGGTGCGCACGTCGAACTTTTTCACCAACTCCCAGGCGTGATTGGAGATCGCCCGGAACGCCAGGAAGCCGCGACGGGCGTAGGGTGGCTCGTTGTAGTCGTGCAATATGAAGTTCTCGGAGACCGAAAACGGCAGGACGATGCCCATTTTGATGCGATCTTCGGGGATGTGCGCCAGGCCGGCCTGCGCCAGGTCTCGCGGCGTCAGGTTCGCCATTATCTGGCCTTCCAGCTTGATCTCACCGCAGGATGGCTTGAGCAGTCCGCTCAGGGCCAGCGCCAGCTCCGTCTGGCCGTTGCCCGAAACCCCGGCGATGGCCACGATCTCGCCCGCACACACCTGCAGAGAGACCCCCTTGACAGCGGTCAACCCGCGTTCGTTCTCGACCGATAGGCCGGTCACGAAAAGCACCGGCTCGCCCGGATGAGCGGGCTTGCGGGGCAGATCCATCAGCACATCGCGGCCGACCATCATGCGTGCCAGCTCGCGAGCGTTGGTGTCAGCCGTGTTGACCGTCGCGACAACCTTGCCATCACGCAACACGGTCACCCGGTCGCTGACCTGCATGACCTCATCCAGCTTGTGGGTGATGAAAATAATGGTCATCCCGCGCTTGGCCAGCCGGCGCAACAGCGTCAAGAGCTGTCCGGTCTCCTGGGGGGTGAGCACCGCGGTCGGCTCATCGAGGATCAACAGATCCGCACCGTGGTACAGCGTCTTGAGGATTTCGACGCGCTGCTGCTCGCCCACCGACAGGTTGCTGATCAGGGCATCAGGGTCCACATCCAGCCCGAACTCCTGGCTCAAAGACCGGATGCGCGCGGCCACCGCGCCCACATCGTTCAGCACCTTCCACGGCCTGTACTGGCCAAGGATCATGTTCTCCACGACCGTCAGGGTCGGCACGAGCATGAAATGCTGGTGCACCATGCCGATGCGGTGCGCGATGGCGTCTTTCGGCGAGTGAATGTGCAGCGGCTGGCCTTTGTAGATGATCTGCCCCGCATCCGGCGCATACAGGCCATACAGGATGCTCATCAACACCGTCTTGCCCGCGCCGTTTTCGCCCAACAGGCTATGGATTTCACCCGCGCGCACTTCGAGGCTGATGTGGTCATTGGCAACGACGCCAGGGAAGGTCTTGACGATGTTCTCCAGACGCAACAACGGTTGATCCATGAAAAGCTCTCCATCACGATCGCCGTTGGGCGGGCACCCGCCGCCACGGTCGCCGTTGGTTGAAACCAACGGTTCAAGCCGGTCCAAGCCGGTTGAAACCGCCGGCGCCCCGCACCAACCCGCTTCAGCGGGTTTCCACCTGCTTCAGCCCGACGTTTCAACGCCGGGTGGACGCCCGCCACCATGATCGCCGCCGGGTGGACACCCGCCACCACGATCGCCGCCGGGTGGGTATCCGCCACCGTGATCGCCGCCGGGTGGGTATCCGCCACCGTGATCGCCGCCGGGCGGGCATCCGCCGCCATGATCGCCGGTGGTTGAAACCACCGGCTCAAGCAGGTGAAAGCCGGTTGAAACCGGCTCGACACACCGGCGCCCCGCACCAACCCGCTTCAGCGGGTTTCCACCTGCTTCAGCCCGGCGTTTCAACGCCGGGTGGACGCCCGCCACCATGATCGCCGCCGGGTGGACACCCGCCACCACGATCGCCGCTGGGTGGGTATCCGCCGCCACGGTCGCCGCCGGGCGGGCATCCGCCGCCATGATCGCCGCCGGGCGGGCATCCGCCGCCATGATCGCCGGTGGTTGAAACCACCGGCTCAAGCAGGTGAAAGCCGGTTGAAACCGGCTCGACACACCAGCGACGCGCACCAACCCGCTTCAGCGGGTTTCCACCTGCTTCAGCCCGGCGTTTCAACGCCGGGTGGGCGCCCGCCACCACGATCGCTGGGCGAACTCACCCCGCCTGATACGGCACACCCAACGCCTTCGGCGCGGCGGAGCGCCCACGCAGCCCTATCAGGACGAGCAGCGTGGCGATATACGGCAGGGCCTGCCAGAACTGGTAAGGGATAAACAGGTTAGTCATCGCTTGCAGGCGCAACTGCAAAGCATAAAACACGCCAAACAGCAGCGACGCGCCGAACGCGCCCCAGGGCGTCCATCGCCCAAAGACGACCACCGCCAGCGCGATAAAACCGCGGCCCGAGACGATCTCCTCGACGAACTGGTTCGTGTGCGCCATCGTGAGGTATGCGCCGCCCAGGCTTGCCAGCGCGCCGCCGATGATACAGCTCGCGTAACGGATGCCCGCCACATTGATGCCAACGGTATCGGCCGCGCGAGGATGCTCGCCCACCGACCGGACGGCTAACCCGAAAGCCGTACGGTAGAGCAGGAAGCTGGCAAGCGGCACCAGGAGCACCGTGGCATAAACCAGGATGCTGTGCTGGAAAAGCACCTCACCGAGCAGCGGGATCGTGCTGAGGATGGGGATGTTGATGGGCGGATACGCCTTGATCCCCTGCACCGTGCTGGTGAACAGCGTGCGATACAGAAAACCGGTCAGACCGAGCCCCACCATGTTAAGCGCGGCGCCGACCACGATTTGATTGGCCCTGATGGTCACCGCGAAGAAAGCGAAGAGCAGCCCGCAAAGCACCCCCACGCCGATCGCCGCCAACAAGCCCAGCCCGCGATCATCCGTGAACGAGGCGACCGCAAAGCCGGTGAACGCGCCGAAAAGCATCATCCCCTCAAGCCCGATGTTCAGCACGCCGGCGCGCTCCGCAAAGATCTCGCCGATGGCCGCGTAGATCAGCGGGGTTGCCAGGCGCCAGGTGGCTGCCAGGACGGTCGACACGAGCGCGATCAAGAAGGCAATGTCCATGGCTCCCCCTACTCCGCGTGCCCCGTGCGCGCCTGGTAGACGCCGAACGCCACCACAGCCAGGATGATCAAGCCCTGGATGGCAAAAACCAACACCGAAGGGATCTTGGCCGTGATCTGCGCCATCTCGGACCCGGAGCGCAGCGCGCCGAACAGGATGCCGGAGAAGATGATCCCGATGGGGTTGTTGTTCGCAAGCAGCGACACCGCGATGCCGTCATACCCGAAGCCCGGCGAGATCTGCTGGTAGAGCCGGAAGGCGACGCCCGACAACTCCACCCCGCCGGCCAGCCCAGCCGCGCCGCCGCTGATGACCATCGCCAACAAGATGTTGCGCGGGACGTTGATGCCCGCATAGTGCGCCGCGTCGGCGTTTATTCCCGTCGCCCGGATGGCGTAACCGGCGCTGGTCTTGAACAGCAGGACATACATCGCCAGGGCAACGGCCAGCGCGACCAGGAAGCCGATATGCAGGCGCGTGGGTGGCAGAAAGCGCGGCAGCATGGCCGCCGCAGCGATTTTGGCCGTCTGGGGGTATTGGCCGACCTTCTCGATCATGGGGCCGGTGACCAGGTAGCCCGTGCCGATGATAGCGATGTAGTTCAGCATGATGGTGGTGACGATCTCGGATGCGTTGAACCGCACTTTCAGCCAGCCCGCAAGCAGACCCCACACCGCGCCACCCGCAGCCCCGGCCAGCAGAATCAGCGGGACCAGGACGAGCCGCGGCAAGAAGCCCAGGTAAAGGCCCACGGCCGTGGCCGACACCGCGCCCAGGTAAAACTGGCCCTCGGCGCCGATGTTCCAGATGTTGCACCGGAAAGCCACCGCCAGCCCTGATGCGATCAGAATCAGCGGTGTGGCCTTGATGAGCACCTCGGTAAAAGTGCGCAAGTCGCTGAACGCGCCCGTCCACATCGCCACGTACGCCGCGATCGGATTGTAGCCGGCAGCAAGCAGAATGATGCCGCTGACGACCAGCGCCAGCGCGATCGCGGCGACCGGCGTCAGAATATTGCGGACGACGTCGCCTACCACACCTCGCGCTCGCCTGGCGCCGCCCCTGCTGACCGTCACTGCGGCCGGCCTGGTGCTGGAGGAGTGTAACTGAGTCATGGAATCGCTCGCTGTCACGCTTATGACAAGTCATTGCGAGGGGCTGAGCTCCCTTGCAATGACACTTCCCTTGAACCTGGGCTTTTACCGGTGAAATTCGGTATCGCCAGCAAGAAATTCTCACGCAAAGCCGCAAAGAGTTTTCTTGGCGTCTTGGCGCCTTTGCGTGAGTTATTTGGTTCCGGCTCGTCCGGATGGGATACTTACTTGGTCGGCGCCAGGGTGTTGATCTCGCCGGCCGCGATCTTCTTGATGGCCTCGTCGACCAGTGCGCGGACATCGGCCGGCACCGGCGTCTTGGCAGTCTCATCCCATTGGAACTTCATCACATCCGGCTGGCCCACGCCGAACTCGACATTCTTGCCCGGCTTGTAGGTGCCGTCCTTGACCTCTTTGGCGATGTTGACGATGCCCTGACCGTAGTCGGAGATATAGTTCGCCAACACCTGGCCGGGAGCACTCTCAGTCGCAGGGGTGAAGGCGCCGAACGTCCAGACGTTCGGGCCTTTCTCGACGACCGCCTGATACGATCCCTGGCCAGCCACGTCGGCATCGGGGATGATGCAGTCCGCGCCCTGGGCGATCATGCCCAGCGCAGCTTCCTTCGCGGCCGCGGCGTCGGTGAAGTTGCCGATGTAGGTCGAGTAAATCTTGTAGTCAGGATTGACGCTCTTGGCGCCGTTGATCAGGCCCGTAAGCGCTTCAGAGACGGGCGGGATTTCCATGCCACCCACGAAACCGGCCGCCTTGCACATCTTCGCCGCGACGATGCCCATCAGGTAGAACGTCTGGTCCGAGGCGGTGTTGAGGCCGGTCACGTTCCCTTCATGGATGCGGCTGCTGGAGATGAAGAACTGGGTGTTCGGGTAATCCTTGGATACGGCGACCGCCGCATCCTCGAACTCGTTGCCGTGGCCGAGGATCATCTGGTAACCCTGGCTGGCGAAGTCACGGAACGCTTTCTCGTAGGACGCGGGGTCCTGCTTCAGCTCGACGTAGGCGATTTCGGCACCCAGCTCGCTCTCGATCCGCTTCAAGGCGCTGTAGGCGATGGAGTTCCAGCCCTGGTCGTTGACGCTGCCGGGGCTCAGCAGGCCGACCTTGAACTTGGCAGCCGCGGGGGCCTGGGTCGGCTGGGCCGGGGCCTGCGTGGCCGCCGCTGGCTGAGCGGGCGCGGCCGGCGCTGCGCAGCCGGTCACCAACGCCAACACGAGTACGACTAACACACCGACGAAAAGATGCTTCCTGGTCATTTTCTGTCTCCTCCTGAAAAGTGAAACTGGCGCAGTGATTGCTTGTAGGTGCTTCGGATATCACCGTGTAAGTCCTGTTGCTTTCTCGCGCAGTGCGGCAAGCACCTTTTCCGCACTGGCTGGCAGTTCCTTGATCCGTACTCCGGTTGCGTTGTAAATGGCGTTGATAATGGCCGGCACCGTCGGGCACACCGCATCCTCGGCCACACCCTTGGCGCCGAACGGCCCCAGCGGATCGCCGGCCTCGATGAAGGCCACCTCGATCTCCGGCATATCCTGGGCCGTCAACAACTTGTAGTCGACGAAATTCGGATTCAACGCCTGCCCTGTGCGGGCATCGACGGGCATGTCCTCAAGCAACGCGTAGCCGATTCCCTGGTGCAGCCCGCCTTCCACCTGGCCTTCCGCAGCGGCCGGATTGATGGCCCGGCCGATGTCGTGGACGGCGACCACGCGCAGCACGCGGGTCTGGCCGGTCTCGATGTCAACCTCGACCTCCGCAAACTGCGCGGCGAACGAGTAGTCGTTCCGGGGAGCGAAGCCCGCCTGGCCCATAACCACGGGGGCCGGCTGGCCGAGGGCCGGCTGAACGACCTCCCCGAAGGAAATCGTCTTATCCGGCGCCCCTCTGGCATAGATCATGCCGCCGCGGGATTCAAGTTCCTCGGCCGGGACATCCAGCCTGGGGGCCGCCAGGGCGAACAACTGCTCTTTGGCTCGAGCCGCCGCTTTCTTCGCCGCGCCACCGGAAACGAATGTGGTCCGGCTGGCGTACGCGCCCAGGTCATACGGCACGCTATCCGTGTCGCCCGCGACCACTCGGATGTCCTCGAAGCGTCCCCCCAACTCCTCCGCCGCGACCTGCGCGACCACCGTCTTGGCGCCCGTGCCCAGGTCCGCCGCACCCACCCGGAGCTGCACGGTGCCGTCCTCGTTGATCACCACCATGGCGTTGGCCGTCTCGCGCGTCTCCGGATAAGCGGTGGCCGAGTGCAGCTCGGTCGCTACTCCGATCCCTCTCTTCACGGCTCCAGGCTGACTCCCTGCCGGCCTGCGTCTTTCCCAACCGATCAAGGATGCGCCTTTCCGTAAACATGCTGTCAGCTCGCAACTCAGGAAGGGAGTACCGGCCATCCCGATGTCGCCAGGCTGAAAGGCGTTCTTCAAGCGCAGTTCGATGGGATCCATGCTGAGCGCCTCGGCGATGGTATCCATCTGCGATTCCAGTGCGAAATAAGCTTGCGGCGCGCCATACCCGCGAAAAGCGCCGGCGATGGGCGCGTTGGTGTAGACGCATAATCCCTCAATTCGAACGCTCGGGCACTTGTGCAGCGATCCAAGGGCCGCCGAGCCGACCCACGTGATCCCCGGACCGTGCGAGCCATACCCGCCGGAGTTGGCGATGAAACGCGCCTGCCGGGCGGTCAGCATCCCATCCTTCTTGACGCCCTGTTTGAGCTCGATGATCACCGGGTGCCGTGAACGACCGGCGACGAAGGTCTCCTCGCGCGTGTATTCCATTTTGACCGGCCGTCCCGTGCGCAGCGCGAGCAGCGCGCACAGGTATTCCAACTGATAGAGATCCTGCTTGGCGCCAAAACCGCCGCCCATGTGCTCAGCGATGACCCGAATCCGGCTCATCGGGATGCCCAGCACCTCGCTGAGCGTGCCGCGCACCATAAAAGGCGCCTGCGTGGAACTCCAAACGGTCAGCCTTCCGTCCGGCTCCGGCCGGCACACACAGGCGTACGGCTCCATGAAAGCCGGCACGGCGCGGGAGGTGACGTAGCGATCCTCGAAGATGTAGTCCGCCTCGGCAAATCCCGCCTCGATGTCGCCGGACTCGATGATCACCGGCGGGATCACCAGGTTGCGTTCGGTCCCGTGGATGCTGGGCGCGCCGGGCCGCATCGCCTCTTCCGGGTCGAACACCGCGGGCAACGTCTCATACTCGACGGCGATCAGATCGAGCGCCTCCTCCGCAACATCCTCGCTCACCGCGGCCACCGCGGCGACACCATCACCCAGGAACCGGGCTTTGTCGGCCAGGATGAACTGATCGCGCACCAGCGAACCGGCCCTGGGATGCGGCTGTCCGGCGTGCGGCACGTGTGGCACATCTTCCCACGTGAGAACGGCCTTTACCCCCGGCAGACGCTCGGCTGGGCTCGCATCCACGCGCAAGATCCTCGCGTGCGCATGGATGCTGCGCTTGATCCTGGCGTGAAGCATGCCCGGCAAGCGGATATCGGCCGTGTATCTGGCAACGCCGGTGGCCTTCTCGATGCCGTCAACTCTCGGCAGCCGCTGGCCGACTACGGTCGTCTGAGGCGCCTGCGCCCTCATTGTGCGCCTCCGGCCACCGCCATCACCGCCTCGACGATCTTGGCATAGCCCGTGCAACGGCACAGGTTGCCGGCGATGGCTTCACGCACCTGGTCCTCGGTGGGATGCGGGCTCACGTCCAGCAACGCCTTCGCGGACAAGATCATCCCCGGCGTGCAAAAGCCGCATTGCACCGCGCCGACGGCGACAAAAGCCTGCTGGATGGGGTGCGGATGACCGTCTCGCATCAATCCTTCGATCGTGGTGATATGTCGTCCGCTCGCCTGCACCGCCAGCATGGTGCAAGACACGATCGGCTTGCCGTCCAGCAGCACCGTGCACGCGCCGCAATCACCCCGATCGCACCCCTTCTTGGCGCCGGTCAGCTCGAGCTGGTCGCGCAGCACGTCAAGCAGCGTCCACCACGGCTCGACGGCAACCTCCCGGGCTTCCTCGTTCACGATCAGGTGAATGATGTGTTTCATAATGATTCTTTGCGTCTTCGCGTCTTTGCGTGAAGCTTGTCCAGGCCCAGTAGATCTTCGCCCATCACAGATCGCCACCAGGCTTGCAGCACACCCCCACGCGCTTTCGCGTCACTGCGCGCTTTCGTGATCCACATCTCGCGCCGCGTCCAGCGCCTGGCGCAACGCGCGCCGCGTATTCACGCGTATCATCTCCCGGCGATAATCGGCGCTGCCGCGCACGTCGCTGATGGGACCGCATTCAGACGCGGCCACCCGCCCTGCCTCTTCAAGGCGCTCGGCCGTCGCCTCCCATCCTTCGAGCACGGCCCCCGCCCGCACCGCCAGTCGTGGGGTCGGCGCAACCGCGCCGAGAGCGATCCGCACACCCCGGCAGATGCCATCTTCGAGCGCCAGCGCGGCCGCCACACCCACAACCGCCAGATCCATCGCCCGGCGCGGGCTGTGCTTGATGTAGGCCGCACCCGCATGCGGACGGGGCGTCGGAACCTGAATCTCGGTGAGAAGCTCGTTCGTCCGGCGCACCGTCCGGCCCGGCCCGGTGAAGAATTCGGCCAGCGAGACGATGCGCTCGCCGGCCGGCCCGACGAGCCTGACACGAGCATCGTGGGCGATTAACACCGGCGGCATATCAGCCGAGGGAGACGCCCTGCAGATGTTGCCGGCCACGGTGGCGAGATTGCGAATCTGGATCGAGGCCAGGGTCGATGCTGCGCAGGCGATCGCGGGATATCGGCTGCGGACGACCGCCGACGTCTCAACCGTTCGTACGGTCGTGCCTGCTCCGATCCTGAGCCCCATCGCATCATCGCAGATGATGTAAGCGAAATCGGGGATGGCGCCCAGGCCGATGACATGCGCCGGCCGCTCCCAGCGTTCCTTGAGCGCCGTCAGCAGATCCGTGCCCCCGGCAATGACGCGAGCAGATTCACCGTAGCGGTCGAGCAAGGAAATCGCCTCGGCCAGACTGGCCGGCGCACAATACTCGAACCGATGCATCAATGGCCTCCCGGCAGGGTTCCGCACCCCGGCGCGGCCTCATTCCGACACCCGAGGTCAGGCATGATCGAGAGAACTGAGACTGGCATTACCAAAGAGGAAGAATGACAAAACAAGGTTTACCAAGAGTAAACTTTGTTTCGCCAGCATCCTAGCACAGGCCGATAGCCGTGTCAATACGCCCAAATGGGTACAATTCCAAGGCAGATGGTCATGCCGTGCACGTCGCCACGGCCCATGAAATGGACTCATCCGCGTTCATCCGCGCTCGTCCGCGTCCCATTTTCAGAGCAGATGGCCATGCCGGGTGTGCCCGGCGCCACGGCGGGTGAGAACTGGCGGGGATTGGGGGATGAGGGGATTGTTTCTGCTGCTCCATCCCCTGATCCCCTCATCCCCGCTATTCTCAGAGCAGTTATTCATGCCAGACGCGGACACCAACGCGCTCGCCAAACGCCTCGCCTCATCGGGTAGCCGCACCGGTTCGGCGTCAAACTCACGCGGCCGGGTCGCATCGATCAACAGCTTGGCCCCCAGGCCGTCGTCCGACGAGGGATCGAGCCGATTGCAGATGGTGTGCGGGAGGATCGTCATGTCCCGATCGGCCTGCGTGCGGGTGGCCAGCGCCCACATCACCGCGTCTTCATCCGTCGGGTTGATGTCCTTGTCCACCACGATCACCAGCTTGACGTAGTGATCCAGCCCGACCAGCAGTTGCGCGGCCTGCTGCGCCTGGCCTTCGGCGCTCTTGTCGATGCGAACGTAGCAATGGAAATGCGTGCCCGAAGTGGGATAATGGAAGTCAATAAAGAAAGGCAACGCCTCCCGCATCCGTTTGTGCACCCACGCCTCCTTGCATACGCGGCCAAGCGATAGATGCTCGGTCGAGTTACCCGGCACGATGTCCACGAAGATCGGATCGCGGCGCATGGTGATGGCTGTCACTTCGAGCACGTTATGGGTCGAGCGTCCGGTGACGTAACCGGTATACTCGCCGAACGGCCCCTCGGCCTCGTGCACGTTCGCCAGCAACCGGCCTTCGATCACGATCTCGGCATGGGCGGGCACCATCACGTCCACCGTCCGGCAGTGGACGAGCGGCAACGGCTGCCCCATGAGCGCGCCCGCCAGGTCGTACTCGTCCTGGTCGATGCCCAGCTTCGCCGCACCGGCGAGCATCACCGCCGGATGCGCGCCGACCACCACGGCGACCGGCAAATCCTCGCCCCGCAATTCAGCGCGACGGAGGTAGTCCCAGGTGTGCTGGCGGCTGTGCAGGCTCGCGCCCATCCGCCGTGGCCCCTTCACCTGCAAACGAACGTACGCCAGGTTGCCGACACCCGAGTCCGGGTCACGTGCGGTGATCATGCCACCAGTGATGTACGGCCCGGCGTCCTGGACAAAATGACGTGGGATCGGCAGCCGGGTCAGGTCGGCATCGGCGCCTTCCCGGACCACTTCCTGCACCGGACCGGCCTCGACAACCTGCGCCGGCACCAGGCTGTCCAGCTTGGCGCCCAATGCTTCGATCAGCGTCATCGGCGCGGCGCCGATGCTCCGGGCCATCACCTCGCGGGAGGCGAACAGATTGGCGACCAGACGGGCGTCATGCCCGGCGACGCGCTCAAACAGTAAGATCGGCCGCCGCCCGCGGCGTTCGAGCTCCAGCGCGACTGCCGTCGACGTATAGTCCAGTGGCACCTCCTCGGTGATCGTCAAAAGCTGATCCGGCAAGTCACGACTGACGTCAGCAAGGAAGGTTCGCAGATCGGGAACGATGGTCATGATGACGCGTCGCCTCTGGTGTGATGGGATCCGTGGTTCGTAGTGCGTGTTCCGTAGCGCCTGACCCTAACCCGGACGAGCCGGAACCAAACGACTCACGCAAAGGCGCCAAGACGCCAAGAAATCACTCTGCGAGTTTGCGGCCTTGCGTGAGAAATTCTTGCTGGCTGTACAAGAATTTCACCAGTAAGATCCCAATGGGGACACGCCACGCAAGACGCAACACGCATTACGCCTCGATATGACATAGCTCGGCGATGTTGCCGCCGATCATCCGGTAGATCTCATCCTTGCTCGCGCTCACGCCCAGCGGCGGAGCGAGATGCAAGTTCGTGACCATGCGCAACGTCTGACCCATCGACTGCGGCGAGCAGTCGCTTTCCCAGATCATCTTGCCCGCACCTACGGCGTAATACATCTGAACCAGCTCCGGCGGCTGCACCCAGCTCGTGCCCAGGTAGACGTTGTCGTGCGTGATGCCCAACAGGATCGCGTCGTTGGCGTTCGCCGGGATGTTGTTGGCGCCGGAATGCGCCACGATGATCGGCACGTCGGGGAACGCTCTGGCGAGCGGCGCGATCTGCGCGGGCATGGCGTACGGCGTCTCGCCCATGTGGATCATCACCGGGATGCCCAGGGCACGCGCCTGCTCGAAGATCGGGTAGATCATCTTCTTGCTCGTCTCGCCCGGAAAGGGGCTGTAGGTCGGCAGGTAGTAGTTGTGCATGCTGGGATGAATCTTCAGCATACGCAGGTTGCAGGTACGCGACCAGTCCTTGAGGATGTCGAGCTGATCCGGCACCCAGGCCCGTGGATTGATGACCGCGTTGAGGAAGAGCCGGTCAGCATGTTTCTGAATGCTGGGCAGGGTGTAGGCATGCGCCTCGACCATGGCGCGATGGTCCACCGAGGTCAACCCCAGGCCGGTCATCACCAGCGCCTTCGAGACGTGCTTGACTTCCCCCATCACCTCGTAGTCGCGATCCATCATGGTGATCAGCCGCTCGACGGTGAAATTGGGGCCCCAGCCCCAGACCGGCTCGCGCTGGGGGATGATGTGCGAGTGGGAATCAACGATCGTGTACGCCATTCTGATGCTCCTCACAGCCCCAGCAGCCGGGCCAGGTTGCCGCCCAACACCTTGCGCGTGTCGCCCTCCGATGCGCTCATGCCGATGGGCGGATCGAAGGTCATCGCTTCTTCCACGTTCATGATCTGCTGCGTCGCTTCAAGCGGTGGCATATTGCTGCCGAAAACCAGGCGATCGGCGCCTACTTCATGCACTGCCTCGATCAGCATGTGCGGCATGGCCCAACTGGTCTCCAGGTAGACGTTCGGGTGCCGGTCGGCCACCAGCAGCGCCTCGACGGTGAGCATCTCGCCCTGCGTGCCGAGATGGGCGATAAGGATGCTCACATCGGGGAACGCGCCGGCCACGAAGTCCACCGTCGCGGGCAGCGCGTACGGCTGCTCGCCGGTGTGGATCATCACCGGGATGCCCAGCTCGCGAGCCGCCTCGAAGATCGGGTAGAGCAGCTTGCGAGAGCCTTCGCCCTCGCTCGGCGTCTTGATCGGCAGCCAGAACTTGTGCAGCGACGGGTTGAGATACAGCATCTTGAAGCCCTGCTCGCGCACCATGGCCCGCACCGTGCCGGCCACCCGGTCATTCCAAAGGCGGGGATGCATCACGATGCCGCCGATCAGCCGGTCAGGGTATTTCGCCACGCTCTCGATCACGTACGCGTGCTGTTCCTCGAAGGACAGCGTGGAGGTGGGCACCGTCAGGCCGAGCGCCGGGAAGACAATCGCTTTGTCGATGCGAGCCGGCTCGCCGAACACCTTGCGCGGGGCGTCCATCTGGGCCAACAGATCTTCAGCCAGGAAGCGCGGCCCCCAGCCGATGACGTCGTCCGGTCCCGTGCTGATGTGGGTCAGGGCGTCCAGGATGGATAGTTTCACGGTTCTGTTCCCTTTCTGTACTGGTGAGAGACGTGGTAGACGGACTGAATGGCTCACGCCAAGACGCAAAGAACGCCAAGACACCCTCTGTATGGATTCTTTGCGCCCTTTGCGCCTTTGCGTGATGCTCTTCCAAGTCCAGCAGGTCATTGACCATTACAGTTCTGTTCCCTTTCTCATGCAAACAGGCCCGGCAAGACAGCCATCGAGCCCACCGGACCCGGAAATCTAGCGCTTGCTGACCGGCCGCCGGATCAGCCTGAGTTGAACGCGTTGGTCGGGATAGATGGATCGGGACTCGAACACGGCGCGTCCTGCCTGGTTGTAAGCGACCGAATGCATGGTCAACACGGGCGCGGCGGGATCCATCCCCGGTAAGGTGATCTCGCACTCCTTGACAAGGAGCGCGCGTAGGGTGGCGACGTGATGGTCGATCTTCTGCCGGCAGCGATCGTCGAGGAAGCGATAGATCGGTTCGGTGATCTGCGGGTTGGCCGCTGCCTCGTCCAAAACCTGATCGCCGAGGACCCAGGCTGGGATCCGGTTGACGACGTAGATCACAGGACGTTCGTCGGCCATGAAGACCTTCTCGGCCCACAGGAGCGAGCTGCCTTGGGGGACACCCAGGGCGGCTGCATCATCCGCCTCTGCGGCGATGACGGCTGCCCGGCCGACCGTCACTGCCGGTGTGAAACCGCTGGACGCGATCAGGTCGCGAAAATCCAGGGCCTCGGTGATGGGGTGTGCGATGTACTGGCGATCGCTGACAAAAGTACCGACGCCCCAGCGCCGCACGATGAGGCCCTCCGCCTCCAGCGCGCTGAGCGCACTGCGCACGGTGGATCGGCTGACACCAAACTGTTCTACCAGCTCGGCCTCGGAAGGGAACTGAATTCCGGGCGCATAGTGCCCGCTCGCGATGCGGTCTTTCAACTCTCGGTGCAAACGGGTTTTCAGCGGGTCCGTGGAGCCCAGCGGGCCGGAAGCCATTAGCCGATTCCTTCGTTGACCTGGTGATCGAAAATGCCTTTACGGACAAGAGGTAAGACGTCCGTCGTCTGCTCAGCAGACTACCACAACGACTCGATGCTGTCAATAAACCGCCGTGAGACTTTAGGCGCTTACCAGTAAAATTCTTGTACAGCCAGCACGAAATTCTCACGCAAAGACGCAGAGCCGCAAAGTGATTTCTTGGCGTCTTGGCGCCTTTGCGTGAGCCGTTCTCCGGCTCGTCCGGGTTAGGAAGATGGGACGTACACCAGGGGAAACAGGGCGTAGAACGCCGCGGCCTTGCGGAGCTTGGTCAGGCTGACCTGGTCAAGCGCAGTATGGACGTACTGCTCCTCCTCCGGCCCGAAGCCCAACGAGGGAATGCCCGCCGCGCCGGCGGAGTAGGCGCCGTCGGTGGAGAAACGCCAGACGCCGACACCCGGCTCCCGGCCGAACAGCGCGGCACAGGTCGTCTTGCCGGCGGCCAGCAAAGGATCATCTTCGGGGAGCAGCCAGCCGGGGTAGAAGCTCGGCCCGTCCAGGCGGAGGCCGGTGTGAGTCAGCACCGGCTGGATGGGGATGCGTGCGGTCGCGCCCAGCGGCTCAACGACTGCCCGGATGCCCGCCAGCACGCTTTCCGCCGTCTCGCCGGGCACCAGGCGGCGGTCCACCGCGATCTCGCACCACGCCGGCACCGAGTTCGGCGTGTGCGGCCCCTCGATCAGCGTCACCACCTGGTTGCCGGTGCCGAAGATGGGATCGACGGGCAGACGCCCGTTCATACCTTCCAGGGTCGAGATCACCGGCAGCATCTTGAGGATGGCGCTCTCGCCCAGGTGCGGCTGGCTGGCGTGTGCGGCGCGACCCCCGGTGCGGACGCGCACCTCGCAGCGCCCGCGCTGTCCCCGCCGCAGCGTCAGGTCGGTCGCCTCGGCCAACAACACGACGTCCGGCCGCACGCCGTCGCGCTCCACCAGCGAACGGAGCGCGAACCCCTCGGCGTCCTCCTCCAGGGTGGCGCCCATGACCAGAAGGGTGAAATCGTCGGGACGGATGATCTCCCGCAGGATCGCCGCGCCGTAGACAATGGCTGCGACGCCCCCTTTGCAGTCGGATGCGCCAAGGCCAAACATCGCGTCACCCTCGACCGCCGGCTCCAGTGGCGGATGCGGCCACTCGCGCTCGTCGGCCACCTCGTTGGTGTCCAGGTGCGCGTTGTAGAGGATCACGCGCTTGCCGTGGCCGATCCGCCCCAGCGCGTTGCCGGCCGAGTCCTGCCATACCTCGTCGCAGCCGATAGCGCGTAGCTCCTGCAATGTGCGCTCGACCGCCGGTTTTTCCTGGCCGGTGTACGACCGGATGCGGATCAGGTCGGCTAGGAAGCGAGTCTGGCGGTCGGCCAGCGCCTCGGAAAGGGCCAAGGCGGCACTGGCGAGATCATGCAAATCCCGAGTAGACATTCGCGGCTACCTCGTATGGATAACGTGCCAGGCACTGGTGAAGTGCCCGGCACGTAACAACACCGGTTCTGACGAACCTGAGCGAGGCGTTCGTATTGCGGAGCAGGAAACCTATCCTGCATTGATCCTTACGGCCTAGCGCGGCACGATCGTGACTCTCACGTCAGCATCGAGAGCGTCGGCGACGCGTCGTAGCATCTGTAGGCTGGCAGTATGCCCGCTTTCCAGGCGGGCAACGCTGGGTTGCTTCAGCCCTGCCCGCTCAGCAAGTTGGCGCTGCGACAAGCCACGTCGGATCCGGAGGTCAACCAATTGTCGGATGAGCGCGTACTCCGCATCAAGTGCTTCATACTCAGCCCGGAACTCCGGATCTTTCATCTGTTCGTTCAGATACTCCCGCCATGGTCGGCCTGGCGCATGAACCTGTTCAGCCACTCTGCTATCACCCATCTTGTTCGCTCCTTGCCAAATAGTCGACCAAACGATGCTCGGCTATATCGATCTCACGCTCTAGCGTTCTCTCGCTTTTCTTGGCAAAGCTGTGCAACAGCACAAACTTGCGCCCTGCCACAGCCGCATACAAAACCCGGTAGCTGTTAGGGCGCGTGTCAATACGCAGTTCCCAAAGCTTGCCTCGCAGATGCCTGGCATGGGGCATCCGCAAGTTTGGGCCATATTCCTCCAACAGCTCGATCTCCCGTAACACGCGGGCGCGATCTCTGATCTGCAAAGTGTCGAGATACTCATCTATCGGCACCCGACCGCGTGCATCACGGTAGCTTACCAGGATCCAGTCCGACATATCGGCCTCGAATGTGCCAAACGATAACACCGATGTTATCACGCGTCAAATTCACTGGGATCTACGGTGATCTTGGCTCGAACAAAGCTCTCATCTACGATCGGCAAGCGGATGAGATGTCGGATCACGCCATCTTCAGCCCCAGCTTGCACGCCCTGGTCGACCCACCCTTCGTCAAATCCTTGCCCAGCAGCACGCGCTCCAGGTTGACGGGAAGATCGCGCACGCGGCGGCCGGTGGCATGGGCGATGGCGTTGAGGATCGCGGGCGCGGTGGGCACCATGGCCGGCTCCGCGATGTTCTTGGCGCCGTACGGCCCCTTGGAGAACGGCGCCTCGACGAATTGCGCCGTGATCTCCGGCACGTCCACCGCGGTCGGGATCAGGTACGACTCGAAGTTGGTCTCCTGCAGATAACCATCGGCGTAGGTGATCTGCTCCATCAGCGCGTAGCCCAGGCCTTGGGCGATGCCGCCGTAGAGCTGACCGTACGCGCCCTGCGGGAAGATCACCTTGCCGGGGTCGTGCACCGCCCAGAAGCCGATCACCTGCACGTTGCCGGTGCGCAGGTCCACCTCGACCTCGGCCACCTGAGCGGCGAAGTGATAAGCCATGTAGGGCGTGCCGCGGCCGGCGTGATGATCCCAGTTGATCCTCGGAGCGGTCCACTTGCCGTGCGCCGAAAGGGCCAGTCCCATCGCACGGGCGTGATCGACCACCTTTTCCCACGGCACAGGCTCCTCGCTGGGGCCGACGTAGGCTTCGTCAGAACGGACGAGCTGGTGCAGCTCGCAGCCAAGTAGATCGGCTGCGGCGTAGTCGAGGGTCTGCCGCAGGTTGCCAGCCGCGATACGCATCGCGTTGCCACCCAACATGGTCGAGCGGCTGGCGACCGTCGGGCCGGATTCGATCGCGGTGTCGGTATCAGGCCGCTGCATGTGAATCCGCTCCGGGTGGACGCCCAGCTCCTCGGCCGCGATCAGCGTGTAAACCGTGCGCGACCCGGTGCCGTAATCCGTCAGGCCGGAGGTCAGATCGATGGAGTAGTTCTGTTCCACGCTAACCGTAGCCGACGCGTAGTCCGAGCCTTCGGCGCCCAGCGATGTACCGTGATAGAGCGCGGCCACGCCGATGCCGCGACGGATACCGTGTTGCGTGTTGCGTATTGCATATTCCGCCCGCTTGCGATCCCAATCGCTCAGCCGCCGCACGGTCTCCAGGCAATCGGGCAGGCCCACCGACTCGGTCAGGATTTGCCCATGTGCGGTCTCGTCACCGACGTGCAGGCAGTTCTTCAGGCGAAAATCGATCGGATCCATGCCCACCGCGTCGGCCATTTCGTCGATCGCCTGCTCGATGGCCGAACAGACCTCGGTGTTGCCGAAGCCCCGGAACGCGCCGGAATAGCCGTTGTTGGTGTAGACGCACGTGATATCCACATCGCACGCGTCATACTTATACGCGCCCATCGCGTGGATGCTGGCGCGCCAGGCGGTGAAGGTAGCCTCCGAGGCGTACGCGCCGGAATCCAGCACACCCTCGAACTTGCACGCGGCCAGCGTACCATCCCGGTGGACGCCGAGGCGGATACGCATGCGCATGGCGTCGCGCTTGTAGCTGGCGATCAGGCTCTCCTCGCGGCTGAAGGTCATGCGCACAGGCCGTCCGGTGATCATCGCCAGTCTGGCGATCTGCGCCGACGTCTCGTAGATCAGATCATCCTTACCGCCGAAGGACCCGCCCACCGGCGGCTGGATGACACGCACCAGGTTGTGCGGCAGATCGAGCACCATCGCCAGGTTGCCGTGGTTGATGAACGGGCTCTGGTTCGGCGCGTAGACGATGACACCGCCCTCGCGCGTGGGCACGGCCAGCGCGCCCTCCGGCTCGATGTACGCGTGCTCCTGGGGGCCGACCGAATAACGCCGGTCGATCCTGACCTGGCACTTCTCCAGCTCGGCCAGCGGATCACCTTTGCGTACGATCAAGAGGTCGAGAAAATTGGGATGCTTGCCATCGGGTCGGTCGGGGCCGATCTGCGGTGCGTCGGGATCGAGCGCATGGTCGGGATCGAATAGGCCGGGCAGAGGCTCCAGCTCGAGGGTGATCGCCTGGACGCCGGCCAGGGCAGCCTCGGGTGTATCCGCGGCCACCGCGGCGATGGCCTCGCCCACGTAGCGCACCTTCTGATAGGCCAGCATGTACTTGTCTTTGACCGGGAAGCCGTACAGGCTGTGCTCAAAGAAATCCTCGCTGGTGACCACCGCTCGCACGCCCGGCACCGCGAGCGCGGGTGTCACGTCGAGCTTGACGATGCGCGCGTGCGGCACCTCGCTGCGCAGGCAGCGCGCGTAAAGCATGCCCGGCAGCTTGCGATCGGCGATGTATTTCGCTTTGCCCATCACCTTCTCAAGCGCGTCGACGCGGCGGGCGGGTTTACCGATGTATGTGAGTTCGCTCATGGTAGTCTCTTCGTCATATGGAGATGTCGCCTGGCGCGGTGCGTATGGCGTGGTGCGTATTGCGTGATGCGTGGTGCGTGTCTCGATGATCATCTGGATGGAACACGTTCTGAACGGAATACGCAACACGGAATACGGCCTACGCAACACGAAACCTTTCATTGCCTGACAGCTCGTCTCTGCGCCGCCGTCGCCTCGATCGCATCCACAATCTGCTGGTAGCCGGTGCAGCGGCAGAGGTTGCCGGCCAGCGCGACGCGAATCTCCTCACGGCTGGGGTTGAGGGTCTGAGACAGGAGTGCTTCGCCGGCCATCACCATGCCGGGGATGCAAATGCCGCACTGCACCGCGCCGTAGGTAATGAAGTTCTCTTGCATGTCGTTGGGCCCACCATCGGGGGCGTGGATCCCCTCGATAGTGACGATCTCACTGCCGGCAGCCTGTGGAGCCAGGACGAGACAACTGTTGACCAGCCGACCGTCCATGATAACTGAGCACGCGCCGCACTCACCCACCGCGCAGCCTTCTTTGGCGCCGGTGAGGTCCAGATAGTCGCGCAGCAAGTCGAGCAAGGTGATGTCGGGAGGCGCGTCGACGGCGACGAGTTTGTTATTCAGCCTGAATTCAATCCGCATGGTGACACCTGTTTTGTCTTATTCGTACATCCGCGTGACCGTTCGTGCACGGCGCTTTAGCACAGCGCACGGCGTAGGGTCCGCTCGGCCAACGCCTGGATGGCTACTTCCTTGTACTGCGTCGACCAGCGCCGGCCGGTGATGCCGATCATGACCTCGGCGGTCTTCTTCCCTGCGGCGGCCAGCAATTCATCGGTCGGCTCCTGACCCAGCAGCAGCGCCTCGACCTCGGTGAAGCGCCGGGGCTGCGGCGTGGCCGCGCCGGGCGACAGCCGCACGAAATCTACGCAGCCATGCGCGTCGATGCGCCCTGCGGCGGCCATGCTCAAGCGCGAGATCGCCTGGGCGTTGCGCCGGCCGAGCTTGGTGAACGCCGAGCGCGCTCCCGCCGGCAGAACAGGGAAGGTGAAGTGTGTCAACAGCTCGCCCTTCTGGATGCCGGTGCGGTTGGCGCCGGTGATCAGCTCGCTGACGAGCAGCGAACGCCGGCCCGTCAAGCTGGCGAGGTGAGCCACGGCGTCGAGGCAGACCAGCGCAGGCAGCGAATCGGCGCACGCCGCGGCGTTTGCGACATTGCCACCCAACGTACCGGCGTTGCGGATCGCCGGGCCGCCGATCGACAGGCAGGCTTCCATCAGGCAGCCGAATTCCTGAAGCACGGGACTCTCGGCCGCCTCCGTGTAGGTAACGCTGGCGCCGACGACCACCTCATCCCCGAGGCGCTCGATGAGCTTCATCTCGGGAACCCGGCTGATGTCCACCAACCGGTCGAAGGGCGACTTCTCGTGCCGGACATACACCAGCACATCGGTGCCACCCGCCAGCGGCCGGCTCACCAACGCCGGATCACCCAGGAGCTGAAGCGCCTCAGCTATCGACCCGGCTCGCACGTAATCGAATCTTGGCATGAATTCTCCCCCGCTATTCTCAGAACAGATGGCCATGCCGTGCACGTTGCCACGGCCCATGAAAATGTCATGCTGATGTCGTGCTGAGTTACCCATGCCGCGCGGGCGGCATGTCTCCATGCAAGAAACCGGCAGTGTCATCCTGAGGCCGAGTCCCTGACCGCGGTGTGCGACGCAAGGTTGTCAGGCCGAAGGATCCGTGCTGACAGTTTCATCTCTCTCCGCCGATGACCGTCGCGACCAACTGCACCTTGTCACCATCCGCAAGGATCACGTTGTCGCGTTGCACGAAGCGGTTCACGCTGACGAACGGCCGGCCGGCCCCGGTCGGGATGTTCAAAAGTCGGAGCAGATCGTCCGCGGTTGCGCCGTCCGGCAGAATCACTTGCGGCAAAGCGCGCTCCACCTCTGGGCTAAGCCGGCGCGTGAAAAGATGCTGGCCCCCGAAAAAGTGAACTTCGACGCGTATCATCTGTCTACCCAACCAGAGCGACCATCAGACAAATCGAAATGGGCCATGACTATCTGGACTTGGACAAGCTTCACGCAAAGGCGCAAAGGGCGCAAAGAATTAAATATGGGGGTCTTTGCGTTCCTTGCGTCTTGGCGTGAGCCTTTCCATCTGTCTACCACGTCTCTGACCAGTGTAGACCATGAGACAAATGCTGGAAAGGGCCAAACTATAGCATAACCCGGGGAAATCGCAAAGTAAGGCGGGCAGTTGTCAGACCTCTAACATCTCGCGCCGCATCAGCCGGGCTGCTGCGGCCACGATGTCGTCCACGCCTGGCAACACAAAATTCTCCAGATCGGGGCTGTACGGCAACGGCACGTTCTTCGCCGCCACGCGCACGATCGGCCCATCCAGATAGCCGATCCCTTCCTCGGCGATCATCGCGGCGATCTCCGCGCCCGGCCCCAGCCGCTTGTGCGCCTCGTGAGCGATCACGACGCGGCTGGTCTTGCGCACCGAGGCCAGGATGGACTCCTTGTCCAGCGGCACCAGCGTCCGAGGGTCGATCACCTCGACGTCTATCCCTCGCTGCGCCAGGATCTCCGCCGCCTCCAGCGCCTTCGGCAACATCCCGCCGATGGCGACGACGGTGACATCCCTGCCATCACGCCGCACGGCAGCCTGGCCGAATGGCACGGCGAATTCCGGGCCTTCGGGCACCTCGCCTTTGGTCGCGTACAGCATCTTGTGCTCGAAGAAAAGCACCGGATCTTCGCCGCGCAGCGCGGTGCGCAACAGGCCTTTTGCGTCGGCGGGCGTGGCCGGCACCGCGATCTTGAAGCCGGGCACGTTCATATACCAGCCCTCGGGCGACTGCGAATGCTGTGCGGCGGACGAGCCGGGCGCGCCGGTGGTCACACGGATGGTCAGCGGCACCCTGGCCTTGCCGCCGCTCATGTAGCGCGCCTTCGCCACCTGGTTCACCAGTTGGTCACCCGCCACGGGCATGAAGTCACCGAACATGATCTCGACGATGGGACGCATGCCCATCATGGCCGCGCCAAGCCCCGCGCCGACGATCCCCGCCTCACTGATCGGCGTATCGCGCACGCGATCCTCCCCGAACAGCTTCATCAGGTCGCCGCTGACGCCCCACACCCCGCCGAACGTGCCCACATCCTCGCCGATGAGAATGACGTTCGGGTCGCGCGCCATTTCTTCACGCATGGCTTCGTAGATGGCCTGGCTGTATGTGATGGTACGCATGTGATGTTCCTCGTTTGACACTGCTCATCGCTGATGGAGGAGGCGTATTCCGTGGTGCGTATTGCGTGGTGCGTGGTACGTATATCTCTTGGCCAACACCCCGATGCGAAAAACGGAATACGCAATACGCTCCACGCACCACGTCAAAACACCAACCCCCCGTGCGTCTCCCCGTACACCCCCGCCAACGCCGTCTCGGGTGCGGGCTTGGGGCTGGCGACGGCGAAAGCGACGGCGTCGTCCAACACCTCCTGGACGGCTTTCTCAATGGCGACGATCTCAGGCTCCTGGGCGCCGGCTTCCTCCAGCAGACGGCTGCGGAAGGCAACGACCGGGTCACGGCGCTTCCACTCCCCCATTTCGGCCTTGCTGCGGTAGACCATCGGGTCGCCCTCGTAGTGGCCGCGTTGGCGATAGGTCTTGCCCACGATCAGCGTCGGGCCACCGCCGGATCGAGCGCGCTCGGCCGCTTCCCGAGTTGCCTCGTAGACAGCCAGCACGTCGTTGCCGTCCACCGTGGCGCCGGGCATGGCGTAGCTGCTCGCCCGGATCGCCAGATCAGTCACCGGCGCCTGTTTGTCTTGCGGCGTGCCTTCGCCGTAGAGGTTGTTCTCACAGAAAAAGACGGCCGGCAGCTTCCACAAGCCCGCCAGGTTCAGCGCCTCGTGAAAGGAGCCCTCGTTGGTTGCGCCGTCACCGAAGAAAGCCAGCGCCACCCGCTGCTCTTTGCGCTGCTGGAATGCCAGCGCCGCACCCACGGCGATCGGAATCCCGCCGCCGACGATGCCATTGGCGCCGAGGATGCCCAGGTTGAAGTCGGTCATGTGCAGCGAGCCGCCCTTGCCGCCGCAGTAACCGGTAGTACGCGCGGCCAGCTCGGCCATCATGTATTTCGGCTCGCCGCCTTTGGCGATCAGGTGGCCGTGCCCGCGGTGCGTGCTGGTGATGACGTCATCCGGCCCCAACGCGGCGCACGCGCCGACCGCCGTGGCTTCCTGCCCCACGCAGCTATGGATAAAACCGGGAATCAATCCAGCCCGCCGCTCGTTGATCGCGCGCAACTCGAATTCACGCACCAGGTACATCTGGCGGTAGAGGCGAAGCAGTTCTTCTACCGGATAGTTATCGATTGGCATTGAGTGTCCTCCAGCGAAATGACGTGTTGGGTGCTGTGTGTTGCGTGTTGCGTGTTGCGTGTTGTGTGTTGCGTGTTGCGTGTTGCGTGTTGTGTGTTGCGTGTTGCGTGTTGCGTGTTGCGTGTTGCGTATTCCGTTCCAGGCACACGGCGATTATCACATGAGCGAGGCCTGTACTACGCACCACGCAATACGAAATACGTACCACGCAACGCGCTCAGACCAACGCCCTCCCGCCATCCACAAAATACACCGCGCCGGTGGCGAAATCGCTGTCGATCAGGAAGAGCACCGTGCGAGCGACGTCCTCCGGCCGGCCGATGCGTTTGAGCAGCGAGTTGTTCACAGCCCATTGGGCCTTCGACTCGGGCGCACCTTCGGGCAGGAGCACGGTGCCGGGCGCGATAGCATTGACCCGCACGTGCGGCGCCAGCTCAGCGGCCATGACCCGCGTGAGCGCGACCAGCCCGGCCTTGCTGGCCGCGTGGTGTGCGTAGCCGGTCCAGGTCTGGTAGGCGGATAGATCGGTGATGTTGATGATCAGCCCGGATTCCTGCTTGAGCATCTGAGGCGCGGCAGCCTGGCTCACCAGAAACGGGCCGGTCAGATTGACGTCCAGCGCGGTCTGCCAGGCTTCGGCGGTGATTTCAAGAAACGGCGCCTTGAGCCATACCGACGCGTTGTTCACCAGGATGTCCAGCCGGCCGAAACGGGCGATGACCTGCTCGACGACGTGCGCGGGCGCACCCGGCTCGCGCACGTCCAGGATCAGCGATAGCGCCTCAACGCCGAACGCCGCTATCTCATCTGCGGTGCGGGAGCATTCTTCGCCCGGCAAGTGGGTAAAGGCGACGTTCGCCCCACGCTGCGCCAGCGCCAGGGCGATGACCCGGCCGACGCGCACCCCACCGCCGGTGACGAGCGCGACCTTGCCCGCAAGCGATGTGTTCATGGGAAAGGATTCCGGTTGATTCATAGGACTCGCCTCAGATGATGATCTCACGCGGTCGCGATCGACCGCAGAAAATCGGTTGCTTCGTCCTCCGTCAAGTCGTCGGTGACGTAGAGGGCGAAGCCCTTGCCGCCCAGCGAGCGCACGATCTTCAGCGCGCCCGCGGCAGTCACGCAAAGCTGGCATAGCTTGCCGGCGTCCAGGATGCGTTTGAGCAAAGGCAGCCATTCCTCGGGCGGCGGCGCTCCGTCACCGGGGACCCACTGGACGCCGGCCAGCCGCTCCAGCGACAGCAGCATGTCCAGGTGCGGGATCTGGCCTTTGCCGTCCAGATGATAGAAGGCGTTCTCCATCGCATCGCAGCACGCGGCCACGTCGGGAAGGACGAAGCGCTCGAACATCCTGGGCGAGATCATATAGGCGAAATCGCTCTGCAGCATGTAGCAGGAGGCGGGCGACCACAGCGGGGCCCACGGCGAGCGTCCTCGCCTGCCGCGCGCCACGAGGCCCTCAAGCTCAGCATAGTAGCGCAACCAAAGCCCCGTGACCTCCCGCGAAAGTCGTGCGACTTCCCCCGGTGCGTCGCACAAGTCGGCCAAGAGGTTCTGCGTCGTCCGCAGCGATGCCAGAATGTCCAGATTTCCGCCGATGTCCGTGTACCCGACGGTGACCCGATCGCCCCAACGGGCTACTGCCCGCTCGGTCACCTCGCAGACCCGTTGCCACCACGGGTTGAACGGATCGTACGCCGGCCGCAAATCGGCAATGGGCCGCGGGGCCAGCACATCGAACCAGACTGTGTCCGGGGTGGCGTGCGCCCGTGCGCCCAAAAAGGCCGCGGCGATGCCCGGCCCGAAGTTCGGCCACCATTTCGGAAACGCATCGCCGTACCAGTGAGTCACCTCCAACTCAGCCTGATAGCGATCGAGCAACTCATCGACCGGCATATCCAGGCCGTAGTAGGCTGCGAAACAAATCGGGTGGGGCCGCGCCGGATCGGCTGGCGGATCCACCCGCTCGACCATCACCAGCGGCCGGTCCAGCTCACCCGCCCACCAGGCCGTCCAGTCGCGCTCGATCCGTGCCCAATCTTCGTCGGTGAAATGCAACTGCATGGTCGTCTTCCGTCGCAAGCGGATGTCCTGGCGTTCAGGTGCGGATCCTCGCGCGGCGCATGAGCCGATTGGCCGCAACCCGGCACATTTCCAGCAGGGCGGCCTCATCCAACATCGTGACCCGGCCGGCATCGAGCAGGATCTCCCCGCCCACGATGACGGTGTGCACGTCGGGTCCGCTGGCGTTGTACACGACCGCCGCGGCCGCGCTGTGAACCGGCTGACAGCGCGCATTGTCCAGATCGATGAGCACGATGTCGGCCGGCGCGTCGGGCGCGAAAAAACCTTGCATGAGAGAGGGGGAGAATGGGAGCAGGGGAGAGGCTTTCTCCCGCTCTCCCGCTCTCCCTCGCTCCCTCTTTCCGACCCATAGCCGCGCGCCGTTCACCGTCAGCATCCGCACCACATCCGCCGACACCAACGCCTGGGCATCGCCGGTCGCGTGCTTGGCCAGCAGCGCGCCCACCTTGGCGCACTCAAGCAAGTCCTGCGAGGTATTGGAGGCCGAGCCGTCGGTCCCGATGGCCACAGCGATCCCCCGGTCCAGCATCTTCCGCACCGGCGCCGCGCCCGAAGCCAGGTACAGGTTGCTGGTAGGGCAATAGATGATCGTCGCGCCAGCCTGGGCGATCAGGTCGATCTCCGCATCGGTGACGTGGACGGCGTGCACAAGTTGTGTATCCGACCCAAGGCAATCCAGATCGGCCAGCCACTCGATGTGCCGGCGGCCGCAGCGCCGGAGCAACAGGTCGATCTCATCCTGGGTCTCGGCGACGTGGATGTGCGTCGGCAGGCCCCACGACCGGGCCAGGGCCGTGATCTCTCGCATGGCGTCATCAGAGCAGCGCCAGGGCACCAGCGGCCCTGAGGCAATACGGATCCGTTCCTTCCCCCTTTCCCTTTTTCCCTTCGACAGCTTCAAAGCAGACCCGCCTGTGAAGGAAGGCGGAACAGGAGAGGTCAGGTGTCCCCAGGTCTCGTACAGCCACTGCATCTCGGCCAGGATGTGATCGAGCGGTTCACCGGACGCGCCCAGGTCAACCCAGCCGCGCGCCAGCACCATCCGCAGGCCCACCTGGACGGCGGCCCGGCAGGCGGCATCGACATACTCCCGGCCCGGCAGCTTGTGATGCTGCACCACCGTGGTGACACCGCAACGCAGGTTCTCCACCAGCCCCAACAGCGCGGCCAGGTATTGATCTTCCGGCGTCATCGCGGCCTGGGCCGGCCAGATGACCTCCTTCAGCCAGCGGAGCAACGGCCGGTCGTCGGCCAACCCACGCAGGAAGGTCTGCGACAGGTGCGTGTGCCCGTTGACCAGGCCCGGCAGAACGGCCATATGCCGGGCATCGATGATCCGGCGAGCGCGCGGCCGCCATGCCTCCGGCGCGTCCCCTGTGCCGAGCGCAGCGATGCGATCGCCCTCAATGGCCAGCCACCCCGGCACCAGCTCAACCAGCGCGGAGCCATCGTGCGACAAGAGGGTGCCGTGCTCGATCAGGATCACACCCGGCCCACCATCGTCCATCGTCTATCGTCCATCGTCCGCCGTCACACCAACAGCGCCATCGGCCGCTCGATCAATTGCTTGATCCGCTGCAAGAACTTCGCCGCGGGCGCGCCGTCCACGATCCGGTGGTCGAAGCTCAGGCTCAGCGTGATCATCGGCCGGATCACCACCGCGGCGTCGCGCGCCACCGGCTTCTCGATGATCCGCCCGACCCCCAGGATCGCGGCCTGCGGGGGGTTGATGATCGGGGTGAAACCGTCCACGTCCAGGCTGCCCAGGTTGGTGATGGTGAAGGTGCCGCCCTCGAAGTCGCCCGGCAGCGACCTGCCCACCAGCGCCCGTGCCGTCAGATCATCATAGCCACGCTGGATGGCCGGCAGGCCGAGCATATCGACGTTGCGGAGCACCGGCGTCATAAGACCGCGTTCGGTGTCCACGGCCAGCGCGATGTTGATCTCAGGCAACTGATGGACGCCATCCGCGTCGAGGCGAGCGTTGAGCTGCGGGTGCTCCTTCAGCGCCCGCGCGACCAGCGCAGCCAGCAGCGCGTTGAAGGAGATCTTCGGCGAAGATGTGCCGGACGCTTGCGAAGCGCCTGGCGCAGCAGACGCCAGCTCCGCGTTCATCTGCGCCCGCGCCGACACCAGGTTGGTCGCCTCCGCCTCGGTCATCAAGGTCACGTGCGGCGCGGTGAACGCGCTCTGTGTCATCCGCTCGGCGATGGTCCGGCGCAGGGAAGTCAGAGGAACGATCTGTTCGCCGGGCGTGGAAGGCGGAGCGTGGAGCGTAGAGCGTGAAGCGTCCATCTCCGCAAATTCCTGACTCCTGACTCCTGACTCCTGACTCCTGATTGCGGCCTCGACATCCTCCCGGATCACCATCCCTTCCGGGCCGGTGCCGGTGATGGATCGGAGGTCGATCCCTTCGGACGAGGCAATGCGCCGGGCGAGCGGTGTGGCCTTGATCGGTGTTGGAGGTTGGAGGCTGGAGGTTGGAGATTGGAGGTTGGAGGTTGGAGGTTGGAGGTTGGAGGTTGGAGATTGGAGGTTGGAGGTTGGAGATTGGAGGTTGGAGGTTGGAGATTGGAGATTGGAGGTTGGAGATTGGAGGTTGGAGATCGAAGGTTGAACGCTGTCGGTCACTGACTCCTGCCTCGTGACCTCTGATCCCTGTCGTTCACCCACAGTTCGTCGTCCATCGTCCATCGTCTCAAACTCGCATAACGGCGTACCAGCGGGCACCGTCGTCCCGGACGGCACCAGGATGGCGGTTAGCAAACCGTCTTCCGGCGCGGTCAGCTCCAGGGTGACCTTCTCAGTCTCGTACGCGCAGAGAGCTTCTTCCGCCTTGACCTGATCACCGGGAGCTTTGAGCCATTCGGTGATGGTGCCGTGGGTCATGGTGAGGCCCAGCTTGGGCATAATGATCTGCATGACTGTCATTCCTTGCTCCCCTTCCCTCGCAGGGAGGGGTCGGGGGGTAGGTGGTCGATTCTTCAGCCCAGATACTTGCTCAGGTCCACCGGCGCATAACGCACGCGGCCGGCGTAATCGCGGCGGCCCTTGTCGAAGGTCGCGTCGATGCCGATCTTGGCGTGCACCCCACGCGCGTCGGCCGTCGGATCCATCTCGTGGCCTTGCGCGCCCGGCACCAGGAAAATGTCCCGGCTCCAGTCGACGCGCGTGTTCAGCGCCCACAGCACGTCGGCCGGATCATAGATGTCCACGTCCGAATCGACCACGATGACCCACTTGATGTTGACGTGCGCGGTCATGGCGGCCAGCGCCACGTTTTTCGGCTCGCCGGGGTTGGTCTTGTCGATGGCCACGATGGCGCTAAACCCGCTGCTGTACGGCGGGATGTGCAGGCCGGTCACGTTCTTGCTGACATGCCGGACGAAGCTCAGCAGCAGCGGCTCCCTCGGCAGCACGTTGCCCAGGTAGACATGCTCGTTCCAGCCGGGGATGATCGTCTGGAAGATCGGGTCGTCGCGCCAGCAAACCGCCGTGACGTGAAATACCGGGCTCTCCCAGATCTCGCCGAAGTAGCCGTGAAACTCGGCCAGGCTGCCTTCGCCCCGGCGCTCATGCGGCGCCAGATAGCCCTCGATCACGATCTCAGCCTCGGCCGGGATGTCCACATCCACGGTGACGCCGCGGCAGACCTTGACCCCTTCGCCCCGGATCGCGCCGGCGATGCACAACTCGTCACCGTCGTAGCGCGCGCCGGCCGCGATGGAGATGGCCGGGTCCAGGCCGATAGCGATGGCGACGGGCAGAGGCTGGTCAAGCGCCTCCCGATTCTTGAGGAACTGCATCACGTGCCGCCACTCGTTGACGTTGAATCCGAACGTGCGCGGCCCCTTGACCTGCATCCGGTTATACGAGAGATTGCCGCGGCCCGAAACCGGGTCCTTGCTGACGGTCACTCCGCCGGTGATGAACGGCCCGCCATCGCCGGCCGCATGGACGGGAATAGGCAGCGCGCGGATGTCCACAGCGTCGCCGGTCACCACATTGGCCTGCCAGGTCGCGTCCGCCACGCGCACGGGCCGGACGGCGTTGGCCGGATCGAGCGCGCGGCCCATGACCGCCACCACCTGTCCCTTCTCGCAGCCCAGCGCCAGCGCGGCTCGCGCCTGGTTGGCGACCGCCGAAGAAAAGACGGGCCACGCGGCCACCGGCCCACCGCCACGGTCGGGTCCCGATGCATACTCGAACAGCGGCGCGGGCCCGCCCGCCCGCTCCAGCGCGGCGGCCACGTCGGCCAGCTCGTGGTCCAGCGAGACCGGCCGTTGGATGCGCGCCAATTGTCCGGCCGCCTCCAGCACCTTCAAATAGGAACGCAAATCATGAATCTCGGCCATCAGCCCCTCGTCCAGGTGCCTGCTCTCGGCGCGGAAGATCGAACAAGAAGGGTTCTCATCGAGACGACTCTTCCTCACCGCTCGCTGATATCGCCCCGGCGACCGCCTCGTTCAGCTCGGCCACCAACCGGGCGAGCGCATCCGGCCCCAGGCCTCGTGCGGCCGCGGCCTGAGCGATCGGCTCCCAGAACGGCACCGGGCAGTCATCACACGGGATGCCGTGTCGGGCAAAGACCGCCCGTGTCTCGGGCCAGGTGGCCGCCACCACAACGGTGGACATGGTTGCCTCGATCGTCGTGTGAGGCGCGCACGGCACCTCGGCGAGGAGAGGGAAACGCACTTTCCCCTTCCTTTGCAGGGAAGATGCCCATGCCGAACGCGGCACCACGGGGGGTGAGAACTGGCGGGGATTGGGGGATGAGGGGATTGTTTCTGTTGCGCCATCCCCTGATCCCCTCATCCCCGCTATTCTCAGAGCAGGGGGAAAGGGGGTTAGGTCAGAACTGCCAACAACGCTCAGGGCAGCCGGCTCAGACAGGCCCAGCAGACAGGCCGCGTTGCGGCCCATGATATCGGCCCGCACGTCGGGCGCCAACTCCAACGCATCGATCTCGGCCAGGAACGGCCGGAAGTCGGGATCGAGCTGGCGCCGTGGATAGAGCCGCAGCGGGTAATCCGAGCCGTAGAGCAGCTTGCGGTGATCGATGCAGCGCAACGCCACATCGAAGATGGCACGGGTCGGGAAGAGCAGAGGCGTGCCGGCAGTGTCGTACCACACGTTGCGCAGCACGTGGCGCACCTCGGGCATCAGCTCGTAGAAAAGCAGGCCGCCGCCCCAGTGCGCCAGAATGAGCTTCAACTCGGGGTAGCACGCCGCCAGCCGATAAATGTGCAGCAACGGTGTAGCGGCCTTGCCCGGATAAAAGTGGCCGACTTCCTCGTTGGTGTGCAGGTTCAGCGGGATATCGTAGCGGATACACGCCTCCGCCAGGCGCAAGAAGTCGGGATCATCCAGCCGGTAGCCCTGGCCGTACGGCCCCAACTCACCCACGCCAGCCATGCCGCCGTCCAGGCAGCGCGCCAGCTCGTCCAGCGCGGCCGGCCCGGCCTTCGGTTGGATCATCGCGAACGCGATCACCCGGTCGGGCCAGCGCCGGAGGATCTCCAGCGCCTGGTTGTTGCGTGCCACGCACCCTTCATGCGTCCGCCGGTATTCCCCCATCAGCATCGCTTTGTCGATGCCGGCCGCGTCCATGTCCTCAATCATGCGCTCGGCGGTGGCCCAGCCCTGGACGCTTTTCCCATCGGCGCCGGGCGCGAGCATCAGCCCCCAGAACGGCTCCGTCCGGACGAACGCATCCAGGTCGGCTGCCAGGGATGGCGGAGTGTAGTGAATGTGAGCATCGATGCGCATATCAGCCTTCGGTAAACCGGATGGTCTTTTGCAGCCCATATCATCGTACCAGGGCATGCCACGCCAATGATAACCGGCTTCCCAAACCATGTCCAACCAGACTCGGTTGCAAAGTGTGTTGGTGGCATTCTGGAGCCACGAACCAGCCCTATATGTAGTGCTAGGGATTTCGGGAGCCGCTGTATTTAGGGGCCTAAATCTCCTGCAAATACTCACCAAC
>Ga0172368_10000211_pt1 | contig 81264 bp, 71 predicted proteins | sample Lak11m_FD_114540 | JGI IMG/M metagenome (GOLD analysis project Ga0172368, IMG submission 114540) | Freshwater microbial communities from Kabuno Bay, South-Kivu, Congo - kab_022012_11m | ecosystem: Environmental > Aquatic > Freshwater > Lake | place: Democratic Republic of the Congo: South-Kivu...
AGACAGGCCCATTGCTGCGTCTTACTGTTGGGAAAAACCAGCCGTACGACACCTACTGGAGAATCGCACATGAGCAAATCTCCGGTTCTGACGGCATTCCGCGCGTGTTCAGCCTCTCCCACGACGGCAGCGGCGTGCTTCTCGGCCGCTACTGGGCGGAGCCCGTCAGCGCGTGGGGTCCTGACGGCGCGGTCGTCTTCCGTCTCCGCAAGTAAGGCGCTTTATCCCTGTGAACAAAATCCCTTGACTGTTCCGCTATTTCAGATATAATAGATCAATGCAAAAGAACGCTGAAAATCCATGGAAACTTGTATCATTTGCGCTTGAATTGGGGTTTCTTATCACCATTCCACTCCTTGCGCTTGCCCTTGCGGGTAGATTCCTTGATACGGCGCTCAAAAGTTCGCCGATATTTTTTTTACTGGCAGTGGTGATATCTATTGTTATTTCTACTATTATAGTAGTAAAGAAGGTAGGAATGTTGATACAAGAAACAGAAGAAAAGGAAAAAGGTGAGAAAAAAGAAGAAAAGAGTCTATGAATATCTCAATTTCAGCAGAAAAACTATTTAGTATTGCAAGTTTTCCGGTTACCAATAGCATGCTTATCGCATGGATTGTCATGGCTGGACTTATCTTGGTTTCTTTCTTCGCATTTCGGAAGCAGTCCCTTGTCCCAAACACTGTTCAGAATATTTTTGAGATGATCATTGAGGGTGTTTTAAGTGTCATTGATAGCGTGACGCATAATCGCGAGGAATCAAAACAATTTTTGCCGCTCATTGCTACCATCTTTCTTTTTGTAGTATTGGTAAATTGGACAGGCATTTTGCCAGGTGCAGGCACTATTGGTATCCAGGAAGTTGAAGAAGGACATCGCGTGATTATCCCATTTATTCGTTCTACGTCTGCTGACTTGAATTTTACTATCGCGCTAGCCATTATTGCGGTAATCACGGTGCAGGTAGTAGGTGTGATGAGTATTGGTATCGGAGCATATCTGAAAAAATTTCTTAATTTCAGCAGTCCATTGAATTTTATTACTGGCATTCTTGAGCTTGTATCCGAAGTATCTAAGCTGATTTCGTTTTCATTTCGTTTATTTGGAAACGTGTTTGCTGGCGAAGTGCTTCTTTCTGTGATGTTATTTTTGGTGCCTTACTTTATTCCTATCCCATTTTTGGCGCTGGAGATATTTGTAGGATTTATTCAAGCATTGGTATTTGCCATGCTCACATTGGTTTTTGTAAAGATGGCAAAAGAAACGCATCATGCGTAGAGACTAAGATATGCGACAGAATAAGTTCAGCCGCATATCTTAATTTCTAATGCATCATATATGGATGACAAATTGGAGCTTGTGAAAGCATCCGTTGAATGGGCAAAATATCTTGGCCCTTCAATCGCCATGGGTCTTGGCGCAATCGGACCTGGTATTGGTATTGGTATTTTGGTGGGAAAAGCGCTTGAAGCAATGGGACGAAACCCAGAAGCGGCAGGAAAAATTACCACCAATATGATTCTTGGCATTGCGTTTACAGAGGCAATTGCTATTTATGCACTTGTCATTGCGTTGCTCGTCAGATTCGTGTAAAAAATAAACCATTATGGAAGCATTTGCCAAACTCGGTATTGATTGGCGACTCCTGATAGCGCAACTTATCAATTTTGCAATTCTTTTTTGGGTATTGCGGAAATTTTTGTATAAACCAATACTTGATGTACTTGAAAAACGGCAAAAGACTATAGAAAAAGGATTTCAAGATGCAGCATCAGCAGAGCAAAAATTAAGCCGCGCAGAAAAAGATGTAAGCATGCTGGTGCAAAAAGCAAAACAAGAAGCAACGCATATCATAGAACAAGCGCAAAAAACAGCACAGCAGGAGCGCCAAGAAACCGTGCAAAAAGCAAAAGAAGAAGTGCATAGGATTATCTCTGAAGCGCGTGAGAAAATTTTGGCAGAACGACAAGATATGCTGGAGGGAGCGCAGAAAGAGCTTGTCGCTGTTGTGGTAGAAGCTGTGAATGCAGTGCTTCGCGATGTGTCAGATAAAAAAGTATCTGCAGAGCTCGCAAAGAAAGCCATTGATGCTATTTAATGTATGAAAATGACGCCCAAACAATACGCACTCGCCCTATATGAACTTTGTAAAAAAGTTCCTGCAAATCGCATTGATGAAGCAGTGAAGGAATATATTTCCTATCTTGCAAAGCGAGGAAAAGCAAAAATTTTACCAGCTATCGCGCGAGAACTCCAGCGTCATATTTTTTCTGAAGAAAGTATCATCCCCGTGGAAGTGATCTCTGCATATCCCTTGGATGAGCAGACTGTTACACACATCAAAACCGCATTAAAGAAAAAAAGAAAAGAAGAGCCGCAGATTTCATTCCGCGAAGACCCTAAGCTTATTGCCGGTATCCAGGTAAAGATTGGACATGTAGCCATTGACGCAAGTCTGCATTCATATATCAATCAATTTAAAAAACATATTTTAGTATCGTAATACACGAATTTTATGGCACAGAATGCGCATCATCTTCTTGAATCGTTGCAGAAAAATATCAAGACGTTTAAAGCTCAAGTTTCAGCTGCAGAAGAGGGAACTGTTGGTGAGGTTGGTGATGGCATTGCAAAAATTTTTGGTCTTGCGCATGCTAAACAATCTGAAATGCTTGAATGTGAAACAGAAAGTGGAGAGAAAATTTTTGGCGTAGTCTTGAATCTGGAAGAAGATGCGGTTGGCGCCATGATTTTGGGTGATTTCACGAAGATTCGGGAAGGGGATACGGTGCGCGGCACTGGCCGTATTTTAGACGTGCCAGTAGGAGAAGAGCTTATTGGCCGCGTGGTGGATCCGCTAGGTGCACCGCTTGATGGTAAGGGAGCAATAAAAACAAAAAAAACCTATCCGGTGGAAAAAATTGCGCCGCGCGTCATTACGCGTCAAGGCGTGAATCAGCCGCTTCAAACAGGTATCAAGGCTATTGATGCTATGATTCCAGTTGGCCGTGGACAACGTGAGCTCATTATTGGAGACCGTCAAACAGGGAAAACTGCCGTGGCGCTGGATGCTATTATCAATCAAAAACGGTTTCAAGGTACAGACAAAGAAGTCATCTGTATCTATGTAGGTATTGGACAAAAAGAATCAAAAATTGCAAAAATTGTTGCGCGACTCCAGCAAGAAGGCGCGCTTGATTATACCATCGTCGTGCTTTCCGGCGCATCAGACCCTGCGTCACTTTCATTTATTGCACCATACGCCGGATGCGCTATGGGCGAATACTTTATGGATCAAGGAAAAGATGTTTTGGTAGTGTATGATGATCTTTCAAAGCATGCAGTTGCGTATCGCCAATTATCGCTTTTGCTTCGCCGTCCGCCAGGCAGAGAAGCATATCCAGGAGATATTTTTTATCTGCACTCACGTCTTTTGGAGCGCTCTGCAAAACTCAATAAAGATTATGGTGGAGGATCTTTGACGGCATTGCCGATTATTGAAACGCAAGCCGGCGATGTGTCTGCATATATTCCTACAAATGTTATTTCCATCACTGATGGGCAGATTTATTTGGAAACTGATTTGTTTTATCAAGGCATTCGGCCGGCATTGAATGTGGGGCTTTCTGTGTCTCGCGTGGGTTCTTCTGCGCAGACAAAAGCTATGAAAAAAGTTGCAGGAAAACTTCGCCTTGATTTGGCGCAGTATCGCGAGTTGGCGGCATTTGCACAATTTGGTTCTGATTTGGATGAAGCTACACAAAAGCAGATCAATCGCGGAGCACGTCTGACGGAACTTCTTAAACAGACGCAGTATCAGCCATTGCCAGTGGAGCATCAAGTAATTGCTATCTATGCCGCAGTGAATGGCTATTGCGATTCTGTTCCAGTAGAAAAAATTCAGCAATTTGAAAAAGATCTTATTGCATACATGATGAAAGAAGGAAAAGATGTACTGGATGCAATCAGAGATACGGGAGATTTAAATGCAGAAACAGAAGAGAAATTAAAGAAAGTGATAGAAGAATTTAAGAAAAACATGTAAGTATGGCAAAAGGAACGCTTGCAATTCGGCGGCAAATAAAATCCATTCGCAACACCAAAAAGGTAACAAAAGCTATGGAGATGGTTTCTGCTGCCAAAATGCGCAAGGCAATTTCCGCAGTGCAGTCTACGCGACCGTATGCGCATGGCGCATGGGATCTGTTGCGTCATCTTGCGCCGCATGCAGACAGAAAATTGCACCCACTTCTACAAGAACGGCCGGTAAAACGAGTTGGCATTATCATGGTAAGTACAAACCGGGGTTTATGTGGAGGATTTAATAATATTCTTGTCCAACAGGTAGTAAAGTTAGCAGAAAAAGAAAAAGTATCAGGCGCGCACGTGGAACTTATCACACTAGGAAAGCGCGCTCGAGATATGATTGCTCGCTTTGGATATCTGTTAGCTGCTGATTTTGTGAAAAAAGATATTACGCACGCGGTATGGGATGTTTTGCCGCTCATTCACCTCATTACAGAAAAATACGAAAAGCAAGAATACGACAAAGTTTACCTGGCATACACAGATTTTATTTCAAGCGTCAAACAAAAAGCGACTATCAAACAGCTTCTTCCTTTTGATCCGTTTGTACAAGATGCGGATCAAGAGGATGGCGCTAGTTTGAAAAAAGAATCATTTGCGGAATTTCTTTTTGAGCCGGGAGAAAGCGAAGTGTTGGACTATATGATCCCGCGTTTGTTGGAAATGCAAGTGTTTCAGGCAGTGCTAGAGTCAGAAGCGTCAGAGCATAGCAGTCGCATGATCGCTATGCATAACGCCACAGAATCTGCCACGGATTTTCTCGCGGATCTTCAGCTGACATATAATCAAATTCGCCAAGCAGGCATCACGCAAGAAATCGCAGAGATTTCTTCCGGAAGAGCCGCATTAGAATAATTTTATATAAAAGAATAATCATGAACGTATGACTACAGGAACTATTACGCAGATCATTGGCCCGGTTGTGGATGTGGTTTTTGAAAAAGAATTGCCGGCATTGTACAACGCTCTCACGGTGAAAAATGGAGATGAAACACTTGTTTTAGAAGTACAACAGCATTTGGGCGGCACCACGGTGCGTGCTATTGCTATGGGACCTACAGATGGCTTAGAGCGGAATCAAACCGTCATAGACACCGGCAATCCTATTTCTGTTCCCGTGGGTCCGCAAACCCTAGGAAGAATGTTTGATGTATTTGGAGAGCCCATTGACGGAAAACCATTTGAAGCAAAAAAAGAAATAAAAAAATATCCCATTCATCGGCCAACGCCAAAGTTTAAAGATCAAGCCACTGGCACAGAAATTTTTGAAACAGGTATTAAAGTTATTGATCTTATTTGTCCATTTGTCAAAGGCGGCAAGGTGGGATTGTTTGGCGGTGCTGGCGTAGGCAAGACTGTAGTGATCACTGAACTCATCAGAAACATTGCTGCAGAACATGGTGGCGTCTCTGTGTTTAGCGGAGTGGGAGAACGCACGCGCGAAGGAAATGACCTCTATCATGAGATGAAAAATTCCTGTGTGCTGGACAAAACAACACTCGTATTTGGTCAGATGAATGAACCGCCGGGAAATCGTTTACGCGTGGGCTTGACTGCGCTCACCATGGCGGAATATTTCCGCGATGAAGAAGAAAAAGACGTCTTGCTTTTCATAGATAATATTTTCCGTTTCACGCAAGCAGGTTCAGAAGTTTCTGCGCTTTTGGGACGTATTCCATCCGCTGTAGGATATCAGCCGACGCTTGCAACAGAAATGGGTACTTTACAGGAACGCATTACGTCAACAAGTAAGGGATCAATCACGTCTGTGCAAGCAGTGTATGTGCCGGCGGACGATCTTACGGATCCGGCACCTGCGACCACATTTGGTCATTTGGATTCTACAGTGGTGCTTTCACGTGCGTTATCTGAACTGGGTTTGTATCCAGCGGTAGATCCGCTAGATTCCACATCCACTATTCTTGACCCGCAGATTATTGGTGTGGAACATTATGAAACTGCACGTGAAGTTCAGCGCGTACTGCAGAAGTACAAAGATTTGCAAGACATTATTGCGATTTTAGGCATTGAAGAACTTTCAGAAACAGACAAACTCATAGTATCCCGCGCGCGTAAGATACAAAGATTTTTGTCTCAGCCATTTTTTGTGGGAGAAGTATTTACCGGTAAGCCAGGCAGATATGTTCCGCTCAAAGAAACCATTCGCGGATTCAGAGAAATTTTGGAAGGCAAACATGACGACAAGCCAGAGCAGGCGTTTTACATGCGCGGTACGATTGATGAGGTAGGAAAAGAATAAGTATGAAACTTCGTATCATCACTCCGGAAAAACTTGTTTTTGAAGATGACATTGATCAAGTAACCCTACCTACAAAAGAAGGTGAGATTACGGTATTGCCGCATCACATTCCCTTAGTGAGTATTATCCAGCCGGGTGAGATTTTGATTAAAAAAAAGAACCAAGATATTTCCTTGGCAGTATCCGGCGGTATGCTGCAAGTGCGGCCGGACGAGATTATTCTTCTAGCAGATTCCGCAGAGCGCGTGGAAGAAATCAGTGAGGAGCGCGCAGAACAAGCTCGTCAGCGTGCGGTCACGCTTCTTGAAGAAAAGCGTCATGACGTCACGGAATACGCACAGCTTGCGGCAAAGATAGAAAAAGAAACCGCACGCATCAAGATTGCGCGCAAGCATAGAACTCATCGCGATCGATCTGTATCGTGATAGATTGAAAAAGATAATAGATTTTATGAGCCCTTGCGCTTTTTTTGGTTCGTGTTATCATTTTTTTATTGACAAAATATAGCAAGTCGCTGATTTTTTGGTATGTACACAAAAATTTTTTCAACGCACGTGCAGCGCATACTATTAGATACACAGACATCTGTCGTTGAACTCGGTCCGAAAATTGAGAAGAAAATAAAAAATCTTTTTAATGGTTCGCTTGCGATACGTGTAGTTACTGCAGGTTCCACAAACGCATGCGAGCAAGAACTGGTCGCACTCGGTAATCCATATTACGATGTCGAGCGTTTTGGCATTCATTTTGTGGCATCGCCACGTCATGCGGATATGATTATTGTCACTGGCCCTGTAAGTCGCAATATGGTCGAAGCGCTCCGCAGAACAGTTGATGCAACGCCTGAGCCAAAAATTATTGTTGCGCTTGGCGACGATGCGATCGACGGAGGAATTTTTAAAGGATCATACGCGGTTATGGATGGAGTGGCTGCCGTTGTTCCCGTGAACTATGGCATTCCTGGAGATCCGCCAACGCCAATTCAGATTATGAGCGCTCTGTATCAGATTCTGAATGATCTCGAGACAAAGAGTAAGGATTCATAAGTATATGTTTGAATTCTTTCTATCACCACAGAGTTATTTTACCCTCGTTGCTATTTTTGGCATTGGCGCCGCAGGATCGCTTTTTTTTCAAAAAGACGATGCGGCAGCACGGTTTTGGGGTAGTGCCATTGCCATTCTCGGCTCGTTGTATGGTATTGTCTTTTCGGTTCTGCTTCTTGTTACTGGTTCTGCCGTAGCGATCAATGTGCCGTCAACACTGTCACTTCTTTCGTACAGTATCAATGTCGATTTATTATCGGCGTTTTTTGTTTTTCTCATCTCACTTATTGCGCTGCCGTGCTCACTCTACGCTTTCGGATACACGAAGCATTATGTTGGAAAAGCAAACATCGGCGTTCTTAATTTTTTCTACCACCTGTTTATTGCGAGTATGATATTGGTTGTTACTGCACATCATGCTCTTTTCTTTTTGATTGTGTGGGAGCTCATGTCGCTCGCATCGTATTTTTTGGTAGTCTACGAAAGCAACGATGAGGAAAATGTAAAAGCGGGTACGCTCTATTTTATCATGACACATATCGGAACTGCGTTTATCATCGTAGCATTTTTACTCATGTATCGCGTAACCGGTTCCTTTGATTTTGAAACGATCAGAATATCGCTTGGGACGGCGCCACTTCTCATGCAAATTCTCATTTTTGCCTGCGTTTTGATTGGATTTGGGACAAAGGCCGGTATTATTCCATTTCATATTTGGCTTCCGAGCGCGCATCCTGCCGCTCCATCGCACGTCTCTGCGCTTATGTCGGGCGTGATGATTAAAACAGGAATTTACATGCTCGTGCGTATCTTTTTTGATTTTTTTCCTTTAACATCTCAGTGGCTCGGCGTTACCGTACTTGTTCTTGGTTCGATTTCATCACTTCTTGGCGTGTTGTATGCGCTTGCTGAACATGATATCAAAAAACTTCTTGCCTACCATAGTATTGAAAATATTGGCATTATTTTACTTGGCATGGGAAGTTCGCTGGTATTTCTTTCAGCTGGCATGAAAGAAGTTGCATTCATTGGCATTATCGCATGTCTTTTTCATACGATGAATCACGCGATTTTCAAGGCACTGTTATTCCTTGGCGCAGGATCTGTTATCGGTAAGACACATACGCGAAACATTGAAGAATATGGAGGTCTCATTAAAGTGATGCCATTCACAGCATTTTTTTTCCTTATTGGTTCGATGGCGATCTCAGCACTTCCGCCGTTTAATGGTTTCTTTAGCGAGTGGCTTACATTCCAATCACTCTTCGCTGTGAATCAACCCTTCTTTGTTGTAACAAAAATTGTCTTTATACTTGCAATAGGGGCGTTGGCGTTTACTGGCGGCTTGGCTGCAGCGTGTTTTGTAAAAGCTTTCGGCGTTACATTTTTGGCTCGTCCGCGCAGCGAAGAGGCGTGTCACGCCCGAGAGTCATCATTCTCACAAATTGTGAGTATGGCATTTCTTGCAGTGCTTACACTCATTGTGGGACTATCAGCTGGTTGGCTAACAGCATTTTTACAACGTATTGCGTTGTCGCTACAGCAATTTATCAATTCTGCGTCAGTTCCAGTGTTGTCGGCAGTACCATGGAATGTTGATACGAATTTTGCAACACTCTCAATGCCTGCCATTGCAATCGCACTGGTTCTTGCATTTTTCTGCATCTATTACGTAGTGAGTATTATTTCTTCCCATAGCCGCATCCGGTACGGACGCACATGGGATTGTGGCGCTGATCTTACGCCACGAATGGAAATTACCGCAACAGGTTTTTCTCGATCATTGATCACTATATTCAAGCGCTTTCTACTTCCCATTGTCATGCGACGTACCGACTATTACGATGAGGTGCTTCACTACTTCCCAAAGTTTACCGAGGTGAAGCTTGGAATGAAGGATATTTATCAGTCCACAATTATCAAGGGATTGTACGAAATCATTGCTAAGATTTCCGGGTATGTGAAAAAGATACAAAGCGGAAGCGTGAACGCGTATATTTCCTACATGTTTCTAAGTCTCTTACTTCTTTTAGCTGCTCTTGCATTTTTCGTATGACGATCGCGATTGCATGGATTCTTCAAATTTTTCTTATACCGGCAGTGGCGCCGCTACTTCTTGGTATTACACGAAAGGTAAAGGCGTTTTTTCAAAATCGCCAAGGCGCATCAATCGTTCAGCCGTATCGTGATTTTTGGAAGTTGTTTCATAAAGATGAAGTCATAAGTACGGATGCATCATGGATTTTTCGTTTCGCACCCTATGTTGTTTTTGCTACAACACTCGTACTGACTGCAAGTATTCCTGTATTGACCTATGCAACACGCACAACTCTTACCGGAGATTTTTTGGTTGTCGTCTATATTTTTGCTTTTGGCACGTTTTTTTTGGCGCTGTCAGGTATCGATACCGGCTCTGGTTTTGGCGGTTTTGGTGCGAGTCGTGAAATGATGGTTGCTTCATTGACAGAAGGAGGATTAGTACTCTCATTGTTTACTCTCGCGCTTCTCACTGGAACGACAAATCTTTTTCATATTGCTCAAACGTTGACTTCCATCTCTCTTACGCAAGTCGCGCCAGTTTTTCTCGCGGGCATGAGTTTTTGCATTGCACTGCTCGCTGAAACCAGCCGATATCCATTCGATAATCCCGCAACACACCTTGAATTGACGATGATTCACGAGGCGATGATCTTGGAGTATTCGGGAAAACGTCTCGCACTCATGGAGTGGGCAGCCGCGAACAAGTACGCACTTTTTTTGGCGCTCGGCGCGCAACTTTTTTTCCCATGGGGGATTGCTCATGATGTGAGTGTACTTGGGATGTTTGCTGCGCTCGGTGTGCTCCTGTGTAAGTTGATCATCGGATGTTTTGTTATTGCTTTAATTGAGTCAAGTATTGCAAAATTACGCATCTTTAAACTGCCCGATTTGTTGTTTACTTCTTTTGTTTTAAGTATCGTTGCTCTCGGTTTTATTTTGTAAACCATATGATCTTATTTTCAAATTCATTTCTTTCACTACTTGTTCCATTTGTTTTTCTTACGGTTGTCATACTACATCTTGCAAAAAAAAGTTCGACAGCTATTTATGTGTACATGATGCAGTCGATCGCGGTCGTGCTAACCTTAATTCTCTTGTCGATAGACAGCATTTCACCGCTTCTTATTATTGCTCTCGTGGCAAGTATAGGCGTGAAGGTTATTGCGGCTCCATATTTTTTTCTCGGCTTAGTGAAAAAATACAACCTTACGTTTTTAGCTGAGACGGTATACAGTATTCCAGTGACACTTCTCATTCTCACCGGTTTGGTGGCGTTTACGAGAATGACTATTTTTGGAGAGCTTGCACGCTTGAGTCCCGCGAATGCCGATATGATCGTTTTATCACTTGCAACAATTCTTATATCAATCTTTCTCATTGTCAATCGACGGGGCGCCGGTTCACAGATGATCGGCATCTTGTCACTTGAAAATACGATTGTGCTCTTCGCACTCTTGGCAGGTCTTGAACAAAATTCAGCATTTCAGCTTGGCATTACCACGAATATATTTATTTGGGTTATTATCGCAACTGTTTTCGCAACTGTTATGATGCGTCACTTCCACTCGCTCGACACGACCGCCATGAAAAAACTTACTGATTAACGAAACATCGATGTCATTTGCATATCTACTTTTAACACCATATATCGCAGCACTTCTTTCGCTTTTTCCGAATAAAAAGAATATTCGTGCGCTTGAGATTATTGCAGGACTTGCTGGTGTTATTGAGTTTGTTGCGGGTATAGTTCTTGTCCGCTCCTTTTTGGACACGAAAAACATTCAACAATTTGAATATTTTGCACTCGATGCGCTGGGAGTTATTGTACTTGCAATTATTATCGTCATTGGTTGTGCCGCCGCATTCTACTCAATCGGTTATCTACGAGAAGAGGTACGAAAGGAGATTATCGGATTTCACCGCGTGCGCGAGTACTTTGTGCTTTTTCATATTTTTATCGGCGCAATGCTTGTCAGTGTATCGTCGACAAGTCCGGTGATTATGTGGATTGCGCTCGAAGCAACAACCATTTCAACATTGTTTCTTGTGAGTTTTTACAACAAACCTTCGGCAACAGAAGCTGCATGGAAGTATTTACTTATCAACTCGATTGGACTTCTTTTAGGATATTTCGGTATGCTGCTTTTTTTTGCAGCGCCATCCCTCATGCAAGGGCACGCGCTTATCACATGGGAGTCGTTGTTCGCGGTTGCTTCAACACTCAATCCACTTATGACAAAAGTAGGATTTATTTTTGTGCTCATAGGATTCGGCACAAAAATGGGTCTTGCACCGATGCATACGTGGCTTCCTGATGCTCACGGCAAAGCGCCTTCACCCATTAGCGCGTTGCTTTCAGGAACACTTCTCAACGTCGCATTTTTGGCGATTATGCGATTCAAGACTATCACGGACGCTGTTGTTGAGCCCTCGTTTAGCAAGCATCTACTTTTGACATTTGGAACTATTTCATTGATTGTGTCGGCATTTATTATATTTACGCAAAAAAAATACAAACGTCTTTTTGCCTATTCAAGCATTGAACATATGGGTTTAATAGCCATTGGATTCGGTATCGGGGGAATCGGTTCGCTGGCCGCAGTGCTTCATATGGTCTACCACTCCATTACAAAATCGTTACTCTTCTTTACTGCCGGAAATGTTTTTTTGAAATATAGGATTACAAAAATTCAACATATACAAGGTCTCTTCTCGGCGTTGCCAATAACAAGTGTTCTGTTATTTATCGGATTCTTGTCGATCGCAGGTGTTCCGCCTTTTGGCATGTTTCTTACCGAATTCATGATACTCACAAGCGCGTTTGGGCAGTACCCCTACTTGGTCGTTGTCATTCTTGCTTTGCTCGTTTTGGTCTTTGCGGGTTTTTTCAGACATGTTACTGCGATGATGTTTGGTACTCCATCTGAAGAAATTCATATGGGCGAAATGAACGCATTCACCACTATTCCAGTTATGTGTCTTGCCGTTCTATTGATTTTTTTAAGTATTCATGTGCCGCAAGAGATAAAAGAACTTTTTCTTACGGCTGTTGTAAACCGTTAACTCTATGAACTCATCGAAGGCATACAGTAAACTTCTTCCTTTAAAAGCAGTACTCACGACTTATGGCGCATGTGTTGTTGCAGATATTAATCCAAGGGAGTATGTTGGCACATGCCGTTTGTTTCACGAGGCAGGGCATGAGTTGAAAATGATTACTGCGCTTGACGAACGCAAAGAAACAAAAATGTTTCGCGTATGCGCAATTTTTGCCGTGCCAGAAGAAAAAATTTTTGTTGCTATATCAATTCAGACAGAGGGCGAATTTCCATCTCTTACTTCATGGATACATCAGGCATCAATTTTTGAACGAAAGATTGCGACCTTTTTTGGCCTTGTTCCTGTGGGACATCCTGAACTTCGTTCACTGATTCTGCATGAAAATTGGCCGAAAAATAATTTTCCTCTCAGAAAAGATGTTACATGGAATACGCGACCGCCGTACGCGAACGAGACGTTTGAATTTTACACAGTGACAGGAGAAGGGATCTATGAAATACCCGTTGGTCCTGTTCATGCTGGCATTATTGAGCCGGGGCATTTTCGATTTAGCGTTGCAGGTGAAGAAATTATGTATCTTGAACCGCGATTGGGGTACTCCCACAAAGGAACGGAAAAGTTGTTTGAGGTACTTCCATTTGAAGAGAAGATTCGATTAGCAGAGCGGATATCAGGGGATAGTTCGTTTGCTCACGCGCTTGCTTTTTGCCAGGCAGTTGAAGAGCTCAGTTCTGTAACTGTCAATGATCATGCAAAATCACTTCGAGTAGTGTTTTCGGAGCTCGAGCGGCTTGCAAATCATATTGGGGATATTGGAGCGATCATGCTTGACACAGGATTTAATTTTGGCGGCAGTAATGGAGCGCGAATGCGCGAGATCATCATGCGCCTTAATGAGCGCCTTACGGCAAGCAGATTTTTGCGCGGTGTTGCTGTGATTGGAGGATGCGCTGTAACGCTTGACATAGAAACAGCAAAAAAAGTAATCGTAGAGCTTGAGCATCTCCGCAAAGACTTTGATGAGGTCTTGGAAGTGGCAGAACATTCAAGCTCGTTTATCAGACGCTTGGAGGGTACCGGCATGCTCGATTATGAGTGCGCGAGAGATCATGGGGTCACTGGTATCGCTGGCAAAGCTGTTGGTTTTAATGCAGATGCGCGCATTCAGTATCCGTATGCAGCCTATGGCGATCTCCATATTCCTGCGATAATAGAAAAAACGGGAGATGTTTATGCTCGATTTTATGTTCGCGTGAGGGAGGTACGTATGTCGCTTGATATTCTTGCGCACGTGCTTACGCATCTTCCAGTATCATCAACTCAAAAATCCAACCGCATGACATTAGCAAAGAACTCCTACAGCGTCAGTATTGTTGAGGGATGGAGAGGGGATATTGTTACATTTGTGGCAACCGATCACAAGGGTGAAATACGAAGAGTCGATGTGCGTGATCCATCATTCATAAACTGGACAGCACTAGGACATGCTGGTCGTGGAAATATGGTGCCCGATTTTCCACTGATTAATAAAAGTTTTAACTTGTCGTATTCTGGAAACGATTTGTGAAGTGACGCTATCCTTGACAAAAATGCCGATTCGTGGTTAATTCCACACAAAGCAATTCATGAAAAGGAGGAGCCATGAAAGGCCGTGAAAGAACCGGAGGGATTGGATGTTTTGATGGTGTCCTTATGACTCCCCGGGGACTATATAACGTCATTCAAACAGCCAGGACAGAAGAATTTCCGCAAGCACAGGTCCTGGTTCCGTTTGAAGGTTTTTCAGAAAAATCCATACAAAAAGGAGATTCTATTAAAGACATCATGCGAAGGTATGTTATTTTACATGATCGAAGCCGATATAATAAACCAGAAAATCATTCCGTTGTTTTTCTTGGAAAAAATAAAGAAGTGTATGATGTGGAATTTGATACTGATTTTAAAATAAAAAAAGTTTCATTGAATTCGGAAAAAAAGGAAGAAATAGAAGCGCAAGAACAAAAGCGCAGGGAAAGAGCAGTGCATTTAGAATCTTTACGACCTGTTGTTTCTCGTTTTTTGTCAGTATGTGAGAAGATTTACGAAGCAGGAAGTGAAGATGAGCATATAAAATATTTAGAGGAGTGTAATTTTCCAATCAATACATTTATTCAAGCTTTTAAACTTCTTGAAAAAGATCCGAGCGAAGGAGGCTTAGGACTTTTAGAAAATCTAATAACTTGGCTAGGGAACGCATATAGAAGAATGGAAAAAGTTTTTAAAATAGACGAAGATACAAAAAAAGAACTGGATGCGCTTTACGAAGAAATACGAAGTAAGAAATAGTTGCATTTGTAGAACGAATTCTGTCTTGAAGTCTTGACGAATGCTCGTTTTTTATATATACTCTTTTTGCGTAGGATCTGTGTAGTGAGGAGGGGAGTATACCTATGTCTGCCATACAGAGAATGCTCGCGCAATGCGGTCGGTTCTTGAAAAGCTCCTCATTTTTTGAGCCGTTCATGTTCTTTTTTGCGGATATTCAAACGGATTTTTTGTATTCGCACTATTCACCTGAAAATCGACATCGTATCACGGTTTGCAGGTTGAACGCGCTATACTTCAGCAAGATGTTTGCAAGAATGAAGAGAGAATTTCCAGATCTCATTCGTATAGTTCTTGAAGGAATGTGTTGTCTGACGAATGAGCCATCTGAATACAAACGAACAGCGGAGTTGATGCGTGATCACCAAGAATTTCGCCTTCAGCTGGAAGAACTTCTCCCCATGCTCCATAAAAAGGACGCTGCAATTTTTCGGAGAACAATTTCCGAAATACAGATACCTTCCGCAGTCTTTCGCTCCGTTCCTTTTCAGAAAGAAAATAGATGATGCAAACCCGCTGGAAATTCCGCGGGTATTTTTTTATTTTTGCAATATCATGCCGGATTGATAGACTACTGATATATGATAAACGAAGAAATACTCCTCCAGGATCTCAATGAAGAACAAAAAGCCGCAGTCACATTTGGCGATGGGCCATGTATGATTGTGGCTGGCGCAGGTACTGGCAAAACCACGGTTATTACACGGCGCATTGCTTGGCTTATATTACATAAAAAATGCACAGCAGATGAGATCCTTGCCTTGACATTTACAGAAAAAGCAGCAGCAGAAATGGAAGAACGCGCAGATAGGCTTTTGCCGTATGGATATGTCAATTTATGGATCTTGACGTTTCATGCATTTTGCGAGCGAATCTTGCGTCAACATGGCCTAGACATTGGCCTTCCAACAGATTTTACGTTGCTCAACCAAACATCAGCGTGGCTTCTGGTACGGAAAAATCTCTCGCGGTTTAATTTGGATTATTATCGTCCCGCAGGAAATCCCGCAAAATTTATTCATGCGCTTTTGAAGCATTTTTCGCGCGCAAAAGATGAAGAAATACATCCCTTGCAGTATCTAGAGCACGCAGAAAGTCTGAAATTGGATTCAGATGCAGAAAGCACAGGACAGTCACAAGACAGCGAATCACGAAGGATTGCAGAAATTGCAGACGCATATCATACATACCAGCAGTTACTTTTAGAGAATTCAGCATTGGATTTTGGAGATCTCATTGTCTATACTCTAAAACTTTTCCGCGAGCGGCCAGCTATTTTAGAAAAATACCGCAAAAAGTTTAAATATATTTTGGTAGATGAATTTCAAGATACAAACTGGGTGCAATATGAGCTGGTAAAACTGCTTAGCGCGCCACTAAATAACATCACCGTAGTAGGGGACGATGATCAAGCGGTCTATAAATTCCGCGGCGCATCGCTTGCAAATATCTTGGAATTTAAAAAAGATTTTCCGCAAAGCAGAGAAGTATTTTTGGTAAAAAATTATCGGTCTGGGCAAAAGATTTTAGATACTGCATACGCATTCATTCAACAGAACAATCCAAATAGATTGGAGTATCAGTTGCAAAGCGGGAATGACACTCTTCTTTCCAAGCAACTGCAATCGCAAACTATTTCCCCCGGATCAGTTGCGCATATACATTGTGCGACACATCAAGAAGAAGTTGAAGAAGTTTTAAGGAAAATTTTAGATCTCAAAGAAGAGGATCCTAGCCTTTTATGGAGCGATTTTGCAATTTTAGTGCGTTCTAATTCTCTTGCAAATCCGTTTATTTCTGCATGTGTACAAGCAAATATTCCATATCAATTTTTTGGTTTAAAAGGTTTATACACAAAATCAGCTATTGTAGATGCATTGGCCTATTTTAAGGTAGTGGAAAATTTTCATGACGGTCCGGCGCTATATCGCGTGTTTTCGTTCCCTTTTTTTGATATTAGTACTCATGCGCTTGTCCAACTTGGCCATATTGCTCGCAAAAAAGGTTATTCACTGATGCAAGCGGCATGCAAAAGTGATGCTGACGCAGATATATCTGATGATGATAAAAAAAAGATCTCAAGTATCGTGTCCATGATAGAGTGTCATGCGGGGTTAGTACGCAAACGCCCCATTGTGGAAGTATTTTTTGCATTCCTCAAGGATACGGGATATCTAACAGATGTAAGTTCTGCAGACACGGAAAGCAAGCGGGACGCATTGAATTATCTCAATCAGCTTTTTCAAAAAGCAAAAGATTTTCAAGAAGAAAGCCCTTGGGCACATTTGCGGGATTTTATGGAACTCGTTTCTTTGGAACAAGAGGCTGGCGATGCCGGTGCATTGGCCGTGGATATTGAAACTGGGCCGGACGCGGTACGTATCATGACCATTCATGGTGCAAAGGGCCTAGAATTTCGATATGTATTTGTGGTAAATATGGTAGATAGGAGATTTCCGACAATAGAGCGTGATGATGAAATAGATATCCCGAGCGTGCTTATCAAAGAAATCCTACAAAAAGGTGATATTCACGTAGAAGAGGAGCGCAGACTTTTTTATGTAGCCCTGACGCGCGCAAAAGACGCAGTGTTTCTCACGTCCGCCCAAGATTACGGCGGCGCGCGAAAAAGAAAACTCTCACAATTCCTACACGAATTAGGATATACCATTCAAGATGTGTCGCACAATGTACAGCGGGAGGTGGAAAACAAAAAAGGAAATGTCGATATTTTAAATGAATCTTCTTTAAGCACAAAATCGCAAAAAAGTCAAGAATCTGCCATACAACCCCCATGGCCAATTCCTTCGCATTTTAGCTTTACCCAACTTGCCGCGTTTCAAAAATGCCCATTGCAATATAAATTTTCTTTTCTCTTGCATATACCAGTACTTGGCAAGTGGCAATTTAGTTTTGGAAAGACTATTCATGCAACATTAGAGGAATTTTTTAACTCACTTATGGGTAGGGGTTCTTCTCAACAGACTTCTCTTTTCAACACATCAGAAACGCGGTATACTACAGATATAAAACCTCTTCCCACATTTGAAGAGCTCGTTTCCATATACGAGCGCCAGTGGATTGATGAGTGGTATCCTTCTCAAAAGGAAAAAGACGAGCGTTTTGCAGAAGGAAAAAGTATGCTTGCCCGCGTATATGCAGAGCTTGTACAGGCGCCATTTCATACAACAGACATTGAAAAAGATTTCACTATTAAGATTGGCAGTTATCCTGATCCCATTACCATTCGCGGCCGCATAGACCGTATTGATGCACTAGAAGACGGCACCGTGGAGATTGTTGACTATAAAACAGGTGGAGCAAAACAAGAAGAAAAACTTCGGTCAGAAGATAAAGAACAGCTTATTATTTATCAAGTTGCATGCCAAGAAGTACTTGAAAAAAAACCAAGCAAACTCACGTATTGGTATTTGAAAGATAATGTAAAAGTTTCTTTTCTTGCAAAAGAAAAAGAATTGCAAAAGTGGAAAGAAAAGATTTCCCAGGTTGCGCAGGATATCCGTACTAGTGATTTTGGCGCAACGCCTGGGTTTCATTGTAAGTTCTGTGATTATAAAGATATTTGTGAATTTAGGCAGATGTAATTTTGAAATATGCCGTTTTCTTTTTCAGGAGACCTTGTAAAAAGCGCGCTTACACGCGCTGGAATTTTAGAGCAGGTGCACATTGCGCTTGCCTTGGAATGCGCGCAAGAAACCATCCAAGATGCGGTTGGCGCACATATTGCGCGGCATATGAAAGCTATTTCTATTCAGCATAAAACACTTGGCATTGCAGTGGCACATGCGGCAGCCGCAGCGCATTTGGGAGCCCACAGGGAAACAATACTTGAAAAAGTAAATAAAAAATTTCCCGGGTCTGTGGAACGGATACGTTTGTTAACAACCCCTATTTCCTCTTACGAGCCATACGCATAATCTATGCAAAAACTCATCATTAGTATTATTATTTCAGTTGTCGTGATAGTTGTGGCAAGCGTTGGAGCTTTTTTTGGTACGCGCGCATGGGTGGATTTTGAAACACGTAAAGCTCAAGATGTATGGCGCATGAGTCAAGTAACGCAAATCCATGCAGGGCTTGTATCATATTATAAAGACCACGCCGCATATCCATCTTCCAAAGGAGAAACAGTTATCCTTGGCGGCATTGATTCCGCGTGTCTAAGTGCTGATGGTTTTGTATCTCCGGTGAGTTATGAATGTAAACAGCGCGCGTATCTTCCGCGCATAGAAGCAGGATTAGAAAAAACCCAACAAGATGTATTTACATATCGTGCGTTGGCAACAGATAGCACCACACCCTGTGAAACAAAAACGCCTTGTCCAAGCTATGCAATTCAGTTTTACCTTGCCAGTGGAAGCATATTTCCAAGCGGTGTTCATACATTAACGCCTAAAAGTCTAAAATAAATATGTCTGTTCGCGGATACACACTTCTCCTTGCCATAGCAACAGCTCTTTCCTGGAGCGCGTGGAGTGCTATTATTATGACTATTAACCCGCAAGAAACAGGCGCTATTGGCTTGACATTATTTTATATAAGTATTTCACTTGCATTAGCTGGTACATTTTCTTTAATCGGATTTCTTATACGTACATTATTTGTAAAAAAAGAAGATGTATTTAGCCGTGTAAGTATTGCATTTCGTCAGGCAGTATTTTTTACTCTTCTTATTAATGGATTTCTTTTTTTGCAAAGCATGAGATTGCTTACCTGGTACAATACCGCGTTTCTTATTATTGCACTTGCAATTGCAGAGTTTGTAGTTATTTCAAATGCAAAAAATACCGTTGGAACAGAAGATTCTAACTCATACTAAATACTATGGCATTTACCGACACTATTGCTGAACTTTTGGAAAAAACAAAAAAAGACATTCTCCAAGCTAAAGACTATGAAGCGATTACTGCTTTGGAGTTTAAGATCCTTGGACGCAAAGGCGAGCTTACTGTACTTGTAAAGCGTATTTCAGAGCTTCCTTTAGAAGAACGCCCTAGTGCCGGGCAACAGGCAAATGCCGCTAAAAAAGAATTGGAACAATTTTTTTCAAGACAGAAAAAAGAGCTTGGACAAGAAAAAAAAGTAGGAGCGCCATTTGATGTAACATTACCAGGCACAAAACAACCGGAAGGGCATTTGCATTTAGTAACTGCAGCAATTGCGGAATTTGAAATGCTTTTTAACAAGCTCGGGTTTATGCGCGCACGATATCCGGAAGTAGAATGGGATTATTATGCGTTTGAAGCGCTCAACATGCCAAAAGATCATCCAGCAAGAGATGAATGGGAAACGTTTTTTATGAGTGAAAAACCCATTGGAGACATGGGCCGTATGGTACTAACACCTCATACATCTTCTGGCCAAGTGCGAGAAATGAAAAAGCAAAGCGCCCTTGGCCAGCCAACGCGCATGATTAATATTTCCAAATGTTATCGCCGCCAAATAGATATTTCTCACGTACCCATGTTTCATCAAGTAGAAGGTTTGGCAGTGGATACAGGTATTACCATGGCTCAACTCGTTGGCGTAGTGGAATATTTTGTACAAAATTTTTTTGGCAAAGACCGTAAGGCGCGCTTTCGGCCATTTCATTTTATGTTTACAGAGCCAAGTTTTGAAATTGATGTTTCTTGCGGCTTATGCGGCGGTAAAGGATGTTCGTATTGCAAAGATGGCTGGTGTGAAATAGCTGGTGCTGGTATGACACATCCCAATGTGCTTAAGGCAGGTGGATATGACCCTGATGTATATTCCGGGTTTGCATTTGGATTTGGCTTGGAGCGTGCCTATACCATGAAGAGTAATCTCAATATTGGAGACATTCGCCAATTGTACTCAAATGACATTCGCTTTTTGGAGCAGTTTTAGGATTTGCTATACTTAAATAGAAGAGTACTAGAAAAGCATTAATTTTTCCCCATGCCACAATATCGTTATAAAGGACTTAATAGAAAACGTGAGGAAGTTGAGGGTATTGTAGAAGCAGAAGCAGACTCAGCTGCCGGTGATATTTTACTTGAACGAGGATTTACTATTACAGAGGTCAAGGAAATCCGTAAGGAACTTGACCTGCTTTCGTTATTAAACATGTTTTTGGGCAGGGTTTCTAAAAAAGACCTTGCTATCATGTTGCGCCAACTTTCTATTTTGGTTTCTGCGGCTATTCCTTTGGTGCAGGCGCTCCGTATGCTTTCAGAGCAGACTGCTAAAGAAAAACTGAAACGTGCATTAAGTGAGATTGCGTCAGAAGTAGATGGTGGGTCTAAACTTTCCTCTGCATTTGCTCGGTTTCCTAAAATTTTCAGCGAATATTTCGTCAACATGGTGCGATCTGGTGAAACCACTGGCCGTTTAGATGAAGTGCTTACCTATTTGGCAGAACAGCAAGAAAAAGACTATGACCTACAAGGAAAGGTTATAGGCGCTATTTCATATCCTATTTTTATTATTTGCGTCATGTTTTTAGTGGGATTTGCCATGATGACATTTGTACTTCCCAAAATGCTTGAAATGTTCAAGCAATTTGGGCCAGATATCAAGCTTCCATGGACTACGCGCCTGCTTATGACTATTTCTGATTTTATGAGCACATATTGGGTGTTGGTGATTTTTGGATTTGTAGGATTAGTTATTGGCATTATATTTCTTTTACGCACTCATAAAGGAAAACTTTTTTTTGACAGGCTCAAGTTAAGTATGCCAATATTTGGCCCTCTTTTTAAAAATATTGCTGTTGCTAGATTTACTCGTGGATTTGGCACTATTTTGGTGGGTGGCGTAACTATTCCTATGGGGTTACGCATTGTGCGGAATATTATGGGAAACAGTGTATTTGAAGATCTTATAGATGAAACAATTCATGAAGTGGAAGATGGCAACAGTATTTCAAGCGCATTTAATAGAAGTAAAGTGATTCCCAAAATGGTAACACATATGATAGCGGTTGGTGAACAGACCGGCAGATTAGATGAAGTGCTGAATAAAATTACAGAATTTTATGTGCGAGAAGTGAATATGACTATAGAAACCACACTTTCCATGGTAGAGCCGGCAATTATGGTGTTGTTGGGTGTTGCGGTGGCAATATTGGTTTCCGGTATCTTACTTCCAATGTATAGTCTTAGCTCTCAGATGTAGGGGTGTGAATATCTTTTTATTTTCTTGGTTTTTAGAATGTGCTATACTTTAAATAGTTATTTGTTTGTGAATAAATTTAATTTTTGAAAATATGCGACAAAAAGGTTTTACGCTTGTTGAGCTTCTCGTGGCTATTGGTATCATCGGTATACTCTCAAGCATTGCAGTAGTTTCTGTGAGTAATGTACGTGTAAAGGCACGAGACGCTAAACGTCTTGCTGATGTAAAACAGATACAGACCGCGTTAGAAGCATATCTGAATGATCAAAGTAAATATCCGAGTTATCAGGGAAATTTAGGAACCGCAGGGGCTTCTGATAAGCTCTGTGAAACTGACGCGGGATTTCAAACAGCTGCATGCAATACAACATATATCAATCCAGTTCCAGCAAATCCAAAGCCAAATGGACAGGATTATGCCTATGCATCAAAGGATAACGCAACTCCTCCAGTCGCATGCGTGGTAGGAAAAACATGTGTAACATATACTATTACGTTCAAATTAGAGAGTGGAAGCGGAACATACACAAGAGGGACATATCAAGCAAATGAGAACGGCATTGTTCGAACAGGAGATTACTAAGGTTTTAAATAATAAAAAAGTTAAGAAATATGCGACAAAAAGGTTTTACGCTTGTTGAGCTTCTCGTGGCAATCGGCATTATCGGCATTCTCTCAAGCATTGCTGTGGTTTCTGTGAGTAATGTGCGTGCAAAAGCGCGCGATGCTAAGCGTATTGCAGATGTGAAACAGGTACAGACTGCGCTAGAATCATTTTTTAATGATCAGAATGCATATCCTGCGACAGCACGAGCGAAGTTGGGAGATACTCCTGCCGCTGTTCTTTGTGGCCATAAAGGACAAGGAAATGCAGTTGTATATGATTTTCAAGCTGCTCCAAACGGTGGAACATGCGACACTGTTACCTATCTTAATCCAGTTCCAAAAAATCCGACCCCAAACGGTAAGGATTATGCTTATGCCGCAGTAGGAGGAGATTCATATACACTGAAATTTAGTCTTGAATCAGGGAGTGGTACGTTAGTAGCCGGAGCATACACCGCGACACCAAATGGCATCACAAAAGACTAGTTCATACTTAACTCATGCGTATGCAAAATAAAAAAGGTTTTACGCTCATTGAGCTTCTCATTGTCATAGCTATCATTGGTATTCTTTCCAGTATTGCAGTAGTATCTGTGGGCAATGTACGCAGATTCGCGCGAGATTCTAAGCGCCTTGCAGATATTCGTCAGATTCAGACTGCTCTTGAAATGTATTTTAATGAAAACAATGCATATCCTTTGGGTACTGCTATAGATACGGACTTAGTATTGGGGTCTGATGCAACAAAAGCGCTTTGTAACAGTGGCGCACCAGGATACAGAGGTTTTGATACTCAGCAGAATTGCGGTGGGGTTACTATGTATCTTGCAACAGTTCCGGCAAATCCAGTACCAGGAGGCGCGAATTATGTATATAAGCCGGCAAATGCAGATGTAGGAAATAATAATCGTCCCAGAACATTTACACTCACCTTTAGTTTAGAAGGAGTAATAGCAGGATACGGAGCAGGAGTACACGAATTAAGCCAGTTGGGGATTAAATAGTAAAACATGTCATTCTCGTGAAAGCGGGAATCAATAAAAGCCGCCTTTGGCGGCTTTTAAAATATAAGAAAGATGATATACTTTGAATATATGCTAGAATTCATTTTCGTCATTATTCTCGGCCTTGCAGTGGGAAGTTTTTTGAATGTTGTTATTTTACGTATTCAAAAAGGAACATCTCCGTGGAAAGGCAGATCTGCATGCACAACATGTCAAACTCCGCTTACATGGAAAGATCTTATCCCTGTATTAAGCTATCTTACGCTCGGTGGTTATTGTAGGTATTGCAAAGAAAAAATATCATTTCAATACCCGCTTGTAGAAATCGCAACAGCGTTACTTTTTTTTATTGCATATAGTATAGTATTTCCACTTTCAGGAACTTCACATATTTTTTCAGATTTTGATGCAGGAAAAGCACTTCTTCTCTTAAGAAATTGGATAAGTATTGCAGTGTTAATTGTATTATTTGTGTATGATTTGCGCTGGTTTTTAATATTAGATGCAATTGTTATTCCCGCAATTATTTGCATATATTTTTTTAATGGCATCTTTTTTTATCATGCGCCAGTATGTGCGGGTCTTGTGTGGTATGGATGCGCGTTATCTATTTCTTGGATGAATTACCTTTTTGCTACCGCTCTCGCTGGAATGTTTTTCTTGATACAATATCTTGTTTCGCGAGGAAGATGGGTGGGCGGTGGAGATATTCGGCTTGGCGCATTCATGGGCGCGCTCTTGGGATTCCCTCAAGTGCTTATTGCGTTATTTCTGGCATATATGATCGGCTCGCTCGTTGCATTGCCGCTCGTATTTCTCAAAAAGAAAGAATTTAAATCAGAGATTCCTTTTGCGCCATTTCTTGCACTTGCAACCGTAATCACACTTTTTTGGGGTGATGCCATTCAACAATTATACACATCTGCATTTTTTCATTTTTAGTATATGAAATATATTATCTGTCATCCTGAGCGTCAGCGAAGGATCCCGTTTTTTAGCGTCGGGATTCCTCAGCTTTGCCTCGGAATGACAGCGGGCATTACCATTGTTGAACTGTTACTATCCATTACTATCATTGGCATGTTTTCCACACTTGCTATTATTAATTTTCGTTCAAGTAAACAAGATGACCTCTTGCGCATTGCAGCTTTTCGCGCGGCAGATGCGGTTCGTGCGAGTCAGAGTTATGCACTTGCCGGTGTACCGCAAAATACTGACCCGGCCATTGCGCAAGCATTGATATTTGGCGCATCTATTAAAAAAATAACTGATGATGTTGGGGAAATAATACTTTTTGCAGACAAAACAGGCGGCCAGCAAGGAAAATATGATGCAAATGACAAAGATATACGAACAATATCTCTTGATCCTGATGGCAGAAAGATTGTAGTGTTGAAAAAAATAGAAATAGATGGAAGTGATACGGTTGCGCCTGTAGATATTGCATTTAAAAAGCCAGATGCAGCAGGGTTTATAAACGGAGACACAACCGCAAAAGAAATAGTATTAACATTTGAACATACACAATCTCGTCATACGCGGACCGTTACTATAAATCGTGTTACTGGCAGGGTTGATGCACAGTTTTAAACTTCAGAAATATCCTTATGGATGAAAAGAAAAAAATAGTTGTTGTTACGCCAACATATAACGGAATACACGATATTTCTAATTTTTTATCTTCCTTTCAAGAATATACAAATCTTTCAGAAGTACAATTAGTGATTGTGGATAATAATTCTCAAGATGGAACCGTTGAATATATTCAAAGGTATGCGCAATTTGCACATATTATACAGAACAAAGAAAATAAAGGATTTGTTGCGTGTAATCAGGGCATGCAGTATGCATTTGATCATGGCGCAGAATATGTTTTTTTAGCAAATCAAGACTTACTGTTTGGTGAGCAATGGTGTCAGCCGCTTGTCCGTGTTATGGATGCGAACGCAGATATTGCCGCGGCACAGAGTAAGATGATGACACACCCAAATCGTGATACTATCAATTCCTGTGGTAATGCACTGCATTTTTTAGGATTTGGTTATATGCTAGGAAGCGGAAAGACAGAGCGAGAATTCTCATGTACTTCCGTGAAAGATGTTGCATATTGCAGTGGCGCTGCAGTGATGTATTCATGCGCTGCACTAAAAACAGTTGGTATGCTTGATGAGAGTTTTTTTATGTATCATGAGGATTCTGATATTTGTTGGCGATTTCGGCTAGCAGGGTATAGATGTGTCATAGTGCCGGAATCAAAAGTATTCCATCATTATGAATTTTCTCGCAGCATACAGAAATTTTATTTTATAGAAAGAAACAGAATCCTCATTTTGTTAAAAAATTATCGCTTACGGACACTTGCATTGCTTTTCCCTATGTTTCTTTTTTGGGAATTCGGCATGCTATGTTATAGTATGTCTGCAAGGATAGTATTCAAAAAATCCTTTGGTTTCAGGGAAAAAATGCGCGCGTATGGATATTTTTTTTCTTGGAAACATTGGTACGTTTTATTGCGAGAACGAAAAAAAGTTCAAAAATTGCGTACGGTTTCAGATAAAGAAGCAACAAAATTATTTACCGCAGAAATTGTATTTCAAGATGTACAAAATCCGCTTATTCAATATATTGCAAATCCGATTTCTGTTGCGTATTGGAGGGTAGTGAAAAGGTTTATATAAAATATATGAAATTAGTTGAAATTTCTCCAGTATTTCCTCCGTATTGTGGCGGCATTGGCATGGTGTGTTATGAAAATGCGCGCATGGCTGCAGAACTTGGACATACAGTGGACGTATATACACCATTTTATAAAAGCTTGCGCAAAAAAGTAAAACGTCGCCAATCTGTTGCCGGCATTACCGTACACCGCCTGCGTCCATTTTTTTCATATGGCAATGCGGCAGCACTGCCTCAATTGATATGGAAATTGCGAAAAGCGGATATTATTCATCTTCATTATCCATTTCTTGGCGCTGAAATTCCTATTCTTTTTCTTTCAATACTGTTTAAAAAGAAATTTTTTCTTACCTATCACATGGATCTTGTTGGTACTGGCAAGCTCAAAAATTTTTTTAGATGGTATACGGCATTTTTTCTTCCGCCGCTTTTACGCCGTGCATCCCGTATCTGTGTGACATCTGTTGACTATGCTCGTAGTTCGTATATGAGGCAGTTTTTAGATGCAGCGCCTCTCAAGTTTTTTGAACTTCATAATTGTGTTGATACGCGTACATTTTTTCCACAACAAAAAAAGCAGGAACTTTTATATAAACATGAGATTTCTCCTCAAGATAGTGTGATTCTTTTTGTGGGGAGCCTTGACCGCGCGCATTATTTTAAAGGAGTTATATATTTATTAGAGGCATTTGAGCAGATTATCCATACATCGCCAGTACCTTTGGCGCTGAAATTAGTTATTGTAGGTGAAGGTAATATGAAACCGCGTTACCAACATCTTGCCGCTCAATTACAAATTGAAACAAGAGTTATTTTTGCTGGAGCTGCAAAAGAAGCAGAGCTTCCGGATTATTATGCGCTTGCAGATGTATTGGTATTACCATCAATTGATGCGTCAGAAGCATTTGGTATTGTACTCATAGAAGCATTTGCATGCGGGAAACCAGTAATTGCGTCAAATCTTCCAGGAGTACGCAGTGTGGTGGAAGATAGCGTTGACGGATATCTAGTAAAGCCAAAAGACGTGAATGATCTTGCAACAAAGATATATGCTGTTATCTCTGACCCTGACCGCGCAAAACTCATGGGGCAAGCGGGACTAGAAAAAGTAAAACAAACGTATTCTTTTGAAGCAATTAAAAAGAAATTTTCAGATGTACTCGGAATAAGATAATATGAAAATTGCGGTTATTGCAAGCCTGTATACGCCTTATGCTCGTGGAGGTGCAGAAATTGTTGCGCAGACAGTAATAGATGAACTCAAGAAAAAACACGATGTTTTTGTTATTACTCTTTCTCCCTGGAAAGGATGGAAATCGCTTTGCCCAACACGTACTAGTGAAGGTGGTATGCCAGTTTACAGATTCTATTCATTTAATATATTCTCATATATAGATATCAATAAAAAGCCTTTATTTTTAAGGCTTTTTTGGCATATATTCGATCTATGTAATATGCAAAGTGCATGGAATGTTTGTAGTATTTTGCAAAAAGAAAAACCGGATATTGTTATGACGCACACGTTGAAAGGTTTAGGCTATACCATTCCTTTCGCTATAAAAAAAACGCACATTCCGCACGTGCATACTGTTCATGATGTTCAGTTTGTAGTGCCAAACGGCCAATATCTTTGGGGTCAGGAAACTCTTCTCATGAAATCTTTTGCACTGCAAATATATCGCATGGTAACACGATTTCTTCTTGGATCTCCGCAGTGCGTAATATTCCCTTCACGTTTTTTAAATAATTTTTATGATCAGTATGGATTTTTTCAAAAATCAGAAAAAATTATTTTACAAAATCCCATTCAAGAGTGTTGTCTTGAGCGAAGTGAAGGATTTCATGTTTTTAACCTCGGGATTCCTCTCCGCCATTCGGCGGATCGGAATGACAGAACCTTTCTTTATCTTGGTCAGCTTGAAAAGCATAAAGGCATTCTCTTTCTTCTTGATGTATTCCAAAAGTGGAAAACATCAGATGTGCACTTAATAATTGCTGGAAGCGGTTCATGTGAAAAAGAAGTGCAAGACGCATGCATACATGATGCAAGAATATCATTTTTAGGTTATACAACAGGTTCTGCGCGCGAGCAACTTTTTTCACGCGTTCACTGCGTTGTAGTGCCATCATTATGTTATGAAAATGCACCGCTTGTTATTGGAGAAGCACTTTGCCGCGGTATTCCTGTTATTGCGGCGCAGATTGGCGGTGCGCATGAGCTTATTCAACAAGAAAAAAACGGTTGGACATTTACGCCAGCTGATACGCAAAGCCTTTTGCGCGTTTTTTCTTTGGCGCATACTGCTCTTTGCACGCACTTTGAAGACCTTTCGCTAAATGCAAAAAAAACAGTGCAGGGATTCACCTCAGAAAGTTATTGCAACACATTACTTGAGCACGTATCTCAATACCGTATCAGCCCCTCCAGAAATTCTCCATGACATATCTGCGCTTTGTTGTGCCCGATCCATAAGTGTTATGTATCTGTCTTCATAGTTTGTCAGTACAAAATATGCGCGTTTAACCCCAAAAAGTTGCATGGCAGTATGCATAATTTTTTCTGATGGGTATGCCTCCATGTCAAGAAAAAATTGATACAGTGGCGAGCTGGTAGGAACCGGATAATAAAAGTATTGATGAACAACACCTTGCTCATCGTGTACATTGAAATACATTTGAAACCCATATTCTTTTATGGCAGCCGCGGCAACCACTTGATTTGAAAGAACAATGTATGGTTCTCCTGTAGCATCTTTTTGAATAGTACGTACTGCCTCAATATCTGCTCGCGAAATATTCCATCCGTGAAATGGGCGATACACATCATTGCTTGGGTATGCAAGATAAAAACTTCCGCCTAACATTCCAATGTATATAAGGAACCATGCAATCTTTGCAAGTGGCAAGGGATGATAAAGGATTTTTTTACAGAATACTACAAGACTTATAAGTGCAGGCGGTATAAGAAAAAAGAGTGCCAACGAAAGTATGCGATTTGTATATGCATGTTGTTCATAAGAGATAAGAGATGGAAAAGAAAAGAATTCTTCAAGAATAAGAAAATTAATAATGCAAACTCCGGCTCCAAATATAGGGAATAATGCTTCTTTCCAAGAAAAAGAAATTTTCCATACCGTGATCACAATACCGCATACTGCCAATATAAGAAGGATAATTCCGCTGTTTTGGTAAACAATATGAATAAAATCCAATGGTGCTGAAAAACGCGTATTAATATGAACAGAAAGAATGTTAAATAGCTGTTTTATTCCTTGAAATGACGGTAAGTCAAGAGAGATGCTTAGTTGAGATGAAGTACGCGAATTTATAAGAAGTGCAAGGGGTATACTGATGCTGGAAAGAATAGCAATGCCAGAAATAATAAAAGTTTTCTTTTTTTGATTTTTTAGAAATTCATGTCCGAGTATACAAAAAAATACTCCGAGCAAGGGAAGGCCAGCAAGAGGGTGAATACTTAATGCCCCAAGACTCAAAAGCGCCAAAAAAATGAGTATTCCCTTGTATTTCAAACGAATATACGCTATACTAAAGAATGAAAAAACAAGTGTAAAAAGACTTGCAATATTCCATGGTACAGTAAGTGTTGCGTATCCAAATGGCACTAAAAGTGAGAAAAATGCAAAAAATAATGCAAATTTCTTTGAAAAACCATATACAGATGCACACGTAAGTGCGGCAAGAGGAATGCTTAAAGCAGACAAAATTGGAATAAACATCCGGTCAATAGTTTGCACGGAAATCGCGAATAATTTTGAAAAAAATGCAACAAACGCATACTGCCCAAGATAATAGAATTGCTTGGGAAGTATGAGTCCTTTTTCTGCAATAATTCGTTCCGTTGCTTGGTGAAGGTGAGGGTCAAAACCAAATCCAAGAGGAAATACAGCCAAAAGTACAGAAAAACCTGAAAAAGAAAATACGCAAAGCAAAAAAAGAGAAAAGGTTAGTGAAGTTTGCGAAAGAAATATGCCTAAAAGCGCAAGTCCGGCAAGCATATACGGAATAATGATAGGTTGTCGCATTGCTTGCCACGGGCCAAGAATTGCTTGTATTGTTTGAGAATGAAGAAGAATATACCAAAACGAGGCAAGCGAAAGAAAAAATATACCAAAAAGAATGGTGCGAAAGACGGAAGATATTTGAAAGGTATTGTCAGCTTCGTTCAAGGCAATGGAATTGGCGCAGTCTGTACGTAAAAATATGCGCGTCACGCCTATGCTTAATAAGGGAATGCAAAGGAGAAATAACGTTGAAAATGTATCAATTTTGTAAAAAAAATAGATTCCCGCGCCAGCAATGAATAAAGGAAGTGATACAAAGAGCGGCGCAAGAAGAAGTGATTGAAATGTAGGAAGAGCAAGGAGGGTGCGAGAGAGCGTATATCCGGACGCAAGAAAGTACACGGACGTAAGAATTTTATAAATGAGATGATCATTCAAATTTAAAAGAAAACCAGCGCCAAGAGCCACCAAGAGTATGCCAAGCGCACGCATGTGATTTTTTTCTTTACATATCATGATAGTGGCAAAAAAATTTCCATCTTTATTTGACGGCACGTATTTACCGGCACAGAAAGTATTCTTTACTGACCGTATTATTGAGCGGCTTTTTTTGTGGTTTATTCCTCAGCAGGTCGCTCCTAATCATATCACGCTTTTTCGCATGCTTGCAACACCGTTGGTGCTGTATTTGCTTATAAAAAAAAATTATGATATTGGCATTCCGTTCTTTCTTTTGGTGGCGTTATCAGATGCAGTGGATGGCGCTTTGGCACGCACGCGGAATAAAATCACTGAATGGGGCATGATGTTTGACCCTCTTGCAGATAAAATGCTTGTGATTCCGGTTATTATCCTTCTTGTATTGGCGCATCTTCCTACATGGCTTGCATCAACAGTCATTGGTATTGAGCTTTTGATTATTGTATTGGCGCTTTTTTGGCGGAGACAAGGCAGGGTTATTCAATCAAATGTATGGGGAAAAATAAAGATGTGTCTTCAGATACTTGCAATTACTGTATTATTATTTTCTTTATTTTTTAATATTTCTCTCGCGCCGCTTGCGTCAGGGATATTCCTTATAAGTATTGCGTTCGCGCTCATGAGTATCGTGAAACACGGAGTATAGAAAAAGTATTTTGTATGATGAAATGGTTGCAATGGAAAAAAATTACTATATATATTGGCGCTACAGGAATACTGGTGTATTTCTTTTTTTTGTATAGTTTTGTTGCATTTCAAGAATTAGCAACTACGCCTGTGAAGCTTAATTCTCCGGATGAAACAGCAAATTATTATTTTTCAAAACTTTTTGCCCAGCATTCAGAAATAGGCTATAGCGAACCGTTTCTCAAAGATACCAAAGGTCTTATCCATCCGCGGAGCATGACATCTTCTCCAGATGTAACACGAGTAGTTCCGGTAGGTTTTTTGGGTATGGTATTGATGTATGGTTTTTTAGGAAAACTCTTTGGTTCTTCGGCAATACTTTTTTTTACCCCGGTTATTGCAGTCGGTACGAGTGTATTTTTTTATTTTTTACTGACGCATTTTTTTTCAAAGCGCATTGCATTTCTTTCCGCGCTTTTACTTCTTATTCATCCGGCATATTGGTATTATAGTAGCCGCAGTATGTTTCCTAATGTGCTTTTTGTTGACCTTATTATTATTGGGTTATTTTTCTTATGGAGGGCATTTGATATTCATGGCATCAAAAAAAGCGCTAGTATGTTTTTTCTTTCAGGTATATGTATTGGCGCGGCGCTTACGGTGCGGCTTTCCGAGCTTCCATGGGTGTTCCTTTTTATGGTCTTTGTTTGGATGTGTACATTGAAACGTTCTCGTTTTTTTGGAACGCTGTGCTTTTTTTTGGGCGTTACAGCTGCGCTTGGCGTGCTATTGTATTACAATCAACAGATTTATGGAACTATGTTTTCCTCCGGATATGCATTTATTGGAGAAGGTACATCTGCCCAACAAGTAAAAAAAGCTGTATCGCTCGTGCTGTTTCCTTTTGGATTTACGCCTAATATTTTTTGGGAGAATTTTTTTATCTATGGCATTTCAATGTTTTGGTGGTTTGCTTTGCCGGCAAGTATTGGTATAGGAGGATTATTTTTTCAAGGCATTCGGACTCTACGTAAACGCTCAATACCTAAAGAATGGGGGTATCTTTTTGCGACAATTCTTGTTGGCGCATGGCTGGTTCCGTTTTATGGCAGCTGGGTTGTTTCTGATACTATTACCGGAGAAGCAACACTTGGAAATTCCTATGTGCGATACTGGCTTGTGCTGTATTGTTTTATGATTCCATTGGCGGCATATGGCTTGAATCATGTATATGAATATGCGCGAAAAGGTGTGGGAACATATATTGCGTTTCCTCTGATATGTTTTGTTTTTTTGTTTTATTCATTTCAAGAAGTGCTTTTACAAAAAACAGATGGTCTTAAATCAGTTGTTCAACATATTCAGGAATATCGTGATATTTCAACATTCACTACGCAAGCTACAGAAGAAAATGCTATTATTTTTTCAAGCCGTTCAGATAAAATTTTTTTTCCGGAACGCCGTAGCGCGCAGTCATTCCCGAGTTTTGCAGAAGCAGATATACTCCCAGCACTTATACAGCAAGCGCCTGTCTATTATTATGGATTGGAAAATCAAGCAACGGCACAATATATGAGTAAAAGGTATTTTTTACCGCATGGCGTTGCTTTGGAATATGCATTTGATGTTCCGCGCGGTGAATCATTGTTTCGCGTCATTAAGATAAAAGAATAGATATGCTCTCTCTTTTAAAAGCGCACCAATGGATACGAGGATGTCTTTTTTTGGCGGTTTTTGTTTTTTTTGTCTGGATATTGAATGAAAATATTCCCATTGCAGGAGTGAAGAAAATAACGTATACTTTTGGTAAGCCTTCTGGTATTGTAACGCAATTACGGCCCATGGCGCGCATAGAAGAAAACGGTGAAGAAGGGAGCGTAACATATCAAACAATACGAGAAGATCCGGTATTTTTTGATGTTAGAACACCAATAACGTATGATATGTTTGCAGTGGAAATACTGTATAAAAATAATACTAATAGGCAATTTGGTTTTGGGATAAAACAATTTCCAACGCAAGTGAATTTTTTCGTGACGCCGTTTGAGTCTGTGAGTATGCAAGATGAATGGATACTGGGAAAAGCAGAAATCTCACTCAAAGATATTCAGCGCATGCCAGGCAAGTATTCTTTATCTCTTTCTGTAAAAGGATTGGAATATCATCCGGAACGAAATGAAGGTGTGCGCGTATCACGCATACAGATAACGTTAAAGAGAAAATCATTGCTATCATTATGAAACAAGAAGAATTATCACGGATGGATTTTATGCGTCAGTTAGTGTACGATGTTTTTTTTATTTCTTTTTTTATGTATAGCGTTTCATTTTTTCTTGAATCGTTATATAAGGGCAGTGTAGTGAATTTTTTTAACCTTAACAGTATACTTATTATCTGTATTGGCTCTGGTATTTTTTCTGTTCTGTTACCGCCAAAGAAAAAAGTTTCATCAGGGAAAAAATGGATTATTTTTTGGATAGGTCTTTTGGGTGTTGCTGCTGGATTGGCAATATATAAGCTTCTTCCGGATCTTTGGCGCTGGAGAGCTGCGTATGCCGGTGCCATGGCTGTAATGTTTGCAAGTGTATTATATATTCTTGCATTCGTATCAGATGCAATACATTCTGATTCATAAAATATTTTTATTTGTATGTCTCCGTGTCTTTTTTGTAATATTCTTAAAAAAACAATTCCTACAGATTTTGTCTATGAAGACGAGCATATTGCCGCATTTTTAGATATCCGTCCTACAAAAAAGGGGCATACGCTTGTGATTCCCAAAAAGCATAGCAATACATTTTTAGAAACAGATTCAGAAGTATTGTCACATATTGTGCGCGGTGTGCAAAAAGTAGCGCATGCGGCCGTGCAAGCGGTTGATGCAGAAGGGTGTAATATTACCATAAATAATGGCGAGGCAGCTGGGCAGATTATTTTTCATCTTCATTGGCATATTATTCCGCGTACTTCAGATGATGGCCTTGTGCATTGGCCACATGAAAATTATCAAGATGGAGAAGCAAAAATAATCGCAGAAAAAATGCGAGAATTACTTGTATAATGATGAATATATGAAACTTCTTATTACCGGCGGATGCGGATTCATGGGGTCAAATTTTATACGGTATATTTTAGAGAAATATCCGGAGTATTCTGTTGTGAATCTTGACGCACTCACCTATGCCGGCAATCCCGCAAATCTTAAAGATATTGAGCAAGATTCACGATATACATTCGTGCATGGATCTATTACAGATGATACGCTTGTCAAGTCTCTTTTTGAACAAGATATTGATGCGGTTATTAATTATGCCGCAGAAACGCACGTAGACCGTTCTATTATGGATCCCAAAGCATTTATTCTTACAGATGTACTTGGGACCTACACATTGTTAGAGGCAATAAGAACATTCCGTACGCCGCGATATATTCAGATTTCAACTGATGAAGTGTATGGTAGTATTGAAGATGGCGCGTTTACAGAAAATTCGCCATTTTTACCAAATAGCCCGTATGCCGCGTCTAAAGCAGGCGGAGATCTTTTATGTCGCGCCTATGTGCAGACGTATCACTTGCCTGTTATTGTAACGCATTCATGCAATTTTTATGGGCCGTACCAGTACCCGGAAAAAGTTATACCGCTTTTTATTACCAATCTTTTTGAAGGAAAAAAAGTGCCATTGTACGGCGATGGAAAAAATGTACGCGAATGGATTTTTACCCAAGATCATTGTTCTGCTATAGATGCACTTCTTCATAAAGGAATACTTGGTGAGGTATATAATATTGGTACGGGATATGAAATACCAAATGTTGATCTAACAATGAAACTTTTAACATATACCGGCCGCGATACTGATATGATTGAATATGTAAAAGATCGTCCGGGACATGATCGCAGATATGCATTGGATGCATCTAAACTTCGCGCATTAGGTTGGAAGTCGCAGTATTCATTTGAAGAGGGCTTGCAAAAGACAGTGCAGTGGTATCAAGAACATTCGGACTGGTGGAAGAGTATTAAAAGTGGCGAATATAAAGAATATTATAAAGAACAATACGAAAAGAGATAGAATATATGTCAGATATTTCACAAAAAGAAATTGAACACTATCCACTTGTGGTCTTAGCCGGCAGAGTAAATGTAGGCAAGTCAACACTGTTTAATCTTTTTACAGAAAAGAAAAAAGCAGTTACTGCGCCAGTACCGGGAACCACGCGAGATATTAATTATGGTTTTTGCAGATGGCGAGACCGGGAATTTTTTAGCGTGGATACTGGTGGATATATCCCCAAGCCAACAACAGAAATTGAGAAAAAAGTTGCTGCGCAAGCAGAAAATATGTTTAAAAAAGCAACAGTTATTCTTTTTATGGTTGATACGCGTGAAGGTTTGCACGCAGATGATCGCGCATATATTAGAGTTATACGAAAACATACAAAAGCGCCGGTTATTTTAGTAGGGAATAAAGCAGATTCTCGCAAGGCACGTGGCGCAGACTATGATAGAGAATGGCTTTCTTTAGGTCTTGGTGAACCGCATTTTATTTCTGCTATTAGTGGATCTGGCACCGGAGATATTTTAGATGAAGCTATTACCTATTTTCCTCAGAAAAAAACATTTGAAAAAAGTTTAAGTGAACCTATTAAAGTTGCAATTATTGGCAGAACAAATGTAGGAAAATCATCATTGCTTAATGGTATTCTTGGCGAAGAACGAGTGATTGTCAGTGCAGTTCCGCATACCACGCGAGAACCGCAAGATACACCCATAGAATACCAGGGAGTGCCGCTTTTACTTATTGATACTGTTGGTATTCGGAAAAAAACAAAAGTAAAACGTGGTATTGAACGTGAGGGGGTAGGGCGGAGTATTAAGAATATTGAAAAGGCAGATATTTGTATTTTAATCCTTGATAGTACCGTAACGCCGTCAAAACAAGAAAAACGTTTGGCGGAAATCGCGGTGGAATCTGGAGCTGGCATCATCTTAGCAATAAATAAATGGGATCTAATAGAAGAAAAACAAACAAAAACACCGCTTGCGTTTGAGCAACAATTTCGCGAATATTTTTCCTTCGTTTCATGGGCGCCGACGGTATTTGTATCAGCGCTTACCGGAAAACGAGTGCAGAAAATTCTGCCCTTTGTGTTAGCTGTGGAGGAAGAGCGAAAAAAAACACTTCTACAAGAAGAATGTGATGTATTTATTAAGCGTGCTATTGCGCGGCAACCTCCACAGTGGATAATGGGGTACAAAAAACCGGTTATTTACGGTTTTAGTCAGCGGAGTAATTGTCCACCAACATTCGCACTTCTTGTGCGAGAAGCAAAGGGTATTAGTTATGCATATTTGCGATATCTTGAAAACCGCTTACGTGAGCAATATGGATTTGAAGGTACTCCTGTGGTTGTCTGTACAGAGCAGCGGCTAAAAAAAGATAGACCCCGTGATTAATTTATGAAACTTTTTGTAGGCTTAGGAAATCCCGGAGAAGAATATAAAAAAACTCGACATAATGCAGGGTTTAAAGCGTTAGATAATTTTGTCCGTGTGGCTGAACAACAACAGAATTTTTTTCTTATTGGCAGAGAAAAGCATGCAGTATACGAATTAGTAGAATTTGAATGGGCGCATGAAGATACAAGAGAAAAAATTGTATGTGTCTGGCCGCAAGCATATATGAATAAATCCGGCGAAGTAGTGCGTCATATTTTGCGTTCACATAAGAAATTAGTTGTAGCAGAAGATCTTATAGTACTTCATGATGATGTAGATATCCAAATTGGCTCATTCAAGGTAGATAAAAATAGCTCATCAGGCGGGCATAAAGGCGTACAGAATATCATTGATCAGCTTAAAACAAAAGATTTTATTCGATTTCGTATTGGCATAAAACCTCTTCGTCAATTGCGTCTTGCAACAGAAGATTTTGTACTTAAAAAATTTTCAAAAGAAGAAGAAAAAACTCTTGGAAATGTTTATGGATCTGTTGTCCGTGCACTTGTCTATTTTTTAGAACAGGGCTTGCAAAAAACACAGAATATCACAAACAAAAAAGAAAAGTGAGAAAAATAAAAATGGCTTCCAAAACACCGTTTGCCAGTGAAAGAGCCTATCCGAGTCCGGATATGTCCTCTACTTATGGCATTGCGCGAGGATAAGGAGGAGTGTCCCGCGCGAGCCACTGGCAAACAGTGCTTCAAAAACCATCCGTATTAAATACTTTTTTAGTATAGCAGAAAAAAGTATTTTGTCAAGAGAGCGCTTAACATTCTTTTGTGGAAAAGTCGTCCCAGATACCCTATTATGTGGGTTTTTCAAAACTTGTTCATGCATCGCCTGTGCGCATGCGGCTTATGCGCTCATTTTTTTCTTCTCTGGAGTTCGCGTGGCATGCATCAGTAACGGATTTGCGTGAAGCCGGTATTGACCAAGAATCGGCATATGCTCTTGATGCAGAAAAAAAACAAGTAGATATTGATGGTGAAATGGAAAACATATATCGTGAAAATATTTCTGTTATTACAGATCAAGATGATGCGTATCCATATCTATTAAAACAAATTTATAATCCACCATGGATTTTGTATTATCGTGGTACATTGCCAAAAAAAGATGAGTACTGTATTGGTATTGTGGGCACGCGCAAGATGACGTCGTATGGCAAAACAGCAACTCCTCGTATTGTATCTGAGCTTGCGGCACACGGCATTGTAACAGTGAGCGGGCTTGCGTTTGGCATAGATGCGCTTGTGCACCTGCATACCCTTCAGACACAAGGTAAAACAATAGCAGTGCTCGCGAGTGGAGTGGATATGCATGGTGTGTATCCCACTGCACATAGAGCGCTTGCAGAGCGTATTATTGAGAATGGCGGCATGGTGTGTTCAGAATATCCTCCCGGAACAATGCCGCAACCCTTTTTCTTTCCATTGCGCAATAGAATTATTTCCGGGCTTTCTAAGGGCATTTTAGTTATTGAAGCAGGGGAAACATCTGGCGCGCTTATTACTGCGCGTTATGCGCTTGAACAAAATAGAGATATCTATGCGCTTCCCGGCCCCATTACCAGCTGTATGTCTATTGGCCCAAATGAACTTTTGAAAAAAGGAGCGTATCCCGTTACCTGCGCGCAAGATATGTTAGATATGTGTTCTTTGTCTCAGATTCACCATACATCGCAAGAAAAAAACCAAAGAACATTAGACGGCATAGAATCTAAAATTTTCTCAGTATTATCAGGAAATCCTATGCATATAGATGAGATTCGTACAGCGTGTAACCTTGACACATCTCTGGTAAGCGGTACACTTCTTATCATGGAAATGAAAAAGATTGTGCGAAATATAGGTGCGCAGCAGTATGTGCGTTGTTAGATGTAAGGATTTATGATACAAAACTTAGTCATTGTTGAATCTCCAACAAAGGCAAAAACAATTCATCGGTTTTTGGGAAAAGGATTCAAGGTAGAATCTTCTTTTGGTCATGTTCGGGATCTGCCAAAAAGCGAACTTGGCGTAGATGTCCAGCATCATTTTAAGCCAAAATATGTTATTCCTCGAGCTGCGCTCAAAAGAGTGAATGCGCTTAAAAAAATGGCGGCAGATGCAAAAAAAGTATATTTTGCAACTGATGAAGACCGCGAAGGTGAAGCTATTTCATGGCATCTTCAACAGATTTTTGATATTCCAGAAGAAAAAACAAGCCGCATTGCATTTCATGAAATTACCGAAGAAGCAATTCAGAATGCACTTGAACACCCACGTACGCTTGACCTTAATTTAGTAGATGCTCAGCAAGCACGGCGCGTGCTTGACCGTTTGGTAGGGTATGAACTTTCTCCATTCCTTTGGAAAAAAGTTGCGCGCGGGCTTTCTGCCGGCCGTGTACAGTCTGTTGCGGTTCGCCTTATTGTAGAACGCGAGCGTGAGATTCAAAATTTTGTTCAACAAGAATACTGGAGCATTGAGTGTAACGCGCACAAAAAAAATGACCAGCAACTATTTAAAATAAAACTTCACGCAAAAGACGGCGCAGTACTTGATAAATTTGCCATCACCACGCAAGAAGCAGCGCAGGCAATTGTGCAAGATATTGACGGAGCGGCATATACTGTTATTGATGTGATAAAAAAAGACGTAAAGCGCACGCCACCACCGCCATTCATCACCTCAACGCTTCAGCAAGAAGCAAACAAGCGGCTTCATTTTTCTGCTAAACAAACTATGATGCTTGCGCAACAATTATATGAAGGTATAGAAGCAGACAAAGGAGCAGGAGGATATATTACTTACATGCGTACAGATTCTGTAAATTTGGCAGAGAAATTTTTACAAGAAACAAAAAGTTACATCAAAGAAACATTTGGTACGGCATATGCATGCGATATTCGCAGATATGCTACAAAATCAAAACTCGCCCAAGAAGCGCATGAAGCAATCAGGCCAACATCTATTGAACGAACTCCGGATAGTATTAAACAATTTCTTACAGATCAGCAATATAAACTATATGATCTTATCTGGCGCCGTGCACTTGCAAGTCAAATGCCTCCTGCGCGAGTAGAAGCAACAACAATAGATAGCGAAGCAAAAAAACTCGGCATTCCGCAATATATATTTCGTGCAACCGGACAAGTTTTGGCGTTTGATGGATTTTTGAAAGTATATCCAGTAACTAGTGAAGAGGTTATATTGCCACAGGTAACAAAAGACGAAGTATTAGACGTGGATACTGTAGATCCATTGCAACATTTTACCAAGCCACCGGCACGCTATTCAGAGGCAGGTCTTGTGCGCATGCTGGAAGAATATGGTATTGGAAGGCCATCTACGTATGCGCCAACTATTAGTACGATTATTGAACGAAATTATATTATACGAGAAGACCGGCGCCTTAAGCCGACAGAACTTGCGTTTATGGTGACAGACTTGCTTGTTGCACATTTTCCGGAAATTGTTGATTACAAATTTACAGCGCACATGGAAGATGCACTTGACGAAGTAGCAGAAGGGAAAAAAGAATGGGTGCCGATTATTAAAGATTTTTACGAGCCATTTAAAGAAAATCTTCTTAAAAAAGAAAAAGAAGTTACAAAAAAGGATATTATCGCGGAAGAAACAGATGAAATATGCGACAAATGCGGGAAGCCAATGGTAGTTCGCATGGGGCGATACGGAAAATTTCTTGCATGCAGCGGTTTTCCGGAATGTAAGAATATAAAGAATTTGCCAGAAAAAGCAGGATCGGAAGGTAGCAGTGGTGATGAACAACAACAGGATGCAATTGAACCGTGTGAAAAATGCGGCGCGCCAATGCAAAAGAAACGAGGAAGATTCGGGTTTTTCCTTGGATGCACAAAATATCCTGAATGCAAGAATATTCGGTCATTAAATGAAAGAAAGATTGGCATTCCATGCCCAACGTGCGGTAAGGGAGAAGTGGTTCAACGCAGAAGTAAACGAGGAAAAATTTATTACGCATGCTCTCGCGGTAAAGAATGCGAATTTATTTCATGGACCAGGCCAGATGGAGAGGCAAAGACTGAGTAACTAAACATGTCATTCCGAGCAAAGCGAGGAATCCCGATTTTATAAATAGAAAACTTCGGGATTCTTCGGGCTACGCCCTTAGGATGACATTTTTTAATATCTCTTATTTACTACATTCCAATCAAGGGCATTAAAAAATGTCTCAATATAATCTGCACGTTTGAGACCATAATCAAGCATAAATGCGTGTTCAAAGACATCTAGTACCAGCAATGGTTTGCATCCGGCAAGATGACCGCTATCATGTTCATTTATCCAGACGTTGAAGAGATTATTGTTTGATGTATCAGAATAGAGTATTATCCATCCAATACCACGCATGGCTCCGGTTGCTGTGAAATCTTTTTTCCATACGTCAAAACTGCCGAATTGTTCGGCTATTTTTTTTGCAAGAGAAGCATTAGTATTCGGCGTAGTCCCTTCTTTTATCATGTTTTCAAAATAAAGTTCATGCAAGCGCATACCATTGAATTCCCAGCCAAATCTGCGTTTAAGCTCTGCGTATGCTGGAGTTGCTGATTTTTCTTCATCAACAAGATTTTTTAGTTCTTCAAGAAGAGTATTGGTATTTTTTACATACCCTTGATATAGCGTAAAATGATTTTTTAGAAGTTGATCTGAAAATCCTTGAGTTCCCAGAAGTAAATCAAAGTTTTTTGCTTCGTACATATATGTTTATGGATCAAAGAAGCCTTTTTCTCTTGCCAGTGTCTCCGCCTCACAAAATGATAGTCGTCTCACAACGCAAACATCAAAACTCGCCTTGCTCAAACAGTTGATGTTTGCTGTTCGACTCCTTCATTTTTTGTGAAGCTCCCGGCAAGGCAAGAAAAAAGGCTTCTTTGATCCTATCTATAAAAAATTAAATCTTTCCAATGAGATCAACGCCTGGCGTGAGTGTGTCCTTCCCCGGCTCCCAACTTGCCGGACACACTTGACCTGCATGCGCTTGCACGTATTGTGCGGCTTGGACTTTTCTAAGGAGTTCTTTTGCGCTTCTGCCAATGCTATTATCATGGATCTCGTATGCGCGAATCACTCCTTCGGGATCAACAATAAATGTTCCACGCAATGAAAGCCCTTCTTTTTCAATATGTGTTCCAAAAAGACGCGTGAGTGTCCCAGTAGGGTCAGCGGCCATAGGAAAAGAAACTTTTGCAATAGCAGGGGAGTGATCATGCCATGCCTTATGCACAAAAGCAGTGTCAGTACTTACGCTGACAATTTCTGTATTTATTTTTTGAAATTCAGGATAGAGATTTGCAAGTTCCTCTAGTTCTGTAGGGCAGATAAACGTAAAGTCGGCAGGATAAAAAAAGAGTACAAGCCACTTGCCGTGATAGGCAGAAAGTGATGTTTTTTCGATCGTATTATGAAAATATATTTCAAACTCATTTGTTGGTATGGTATCTCCAATAGTAAGAGGGTGAATATTTTGTTCATTTTGCTGCATCATAGTATATGATATTAGTTAATTTTAATATTAAAAAAAGGCCTACTCGGCCTCGTAGGGCTCAAAAACTGACTTTGAAAGTCCGCACAGTGGACAAATCCATGTATCCGGGATATCCTCAAAGGCAGTTCCTGGAGGAATGCCACCGTCTGGATCGCCAAGTTCTGGATCGTAGATATATCCACAGGGAGGGCAAATATACTTTTTCATACTGAAAAGGAATGAATTAGATATATATAGTATGAAGTATGGATATTTTTTGTCAAGATATGTGAACATGGTACAATATATTGTACTGTAAAATACATTATTATGATACGATTTTCAGATATTGCTTTCGCAGTAAAACGATATAATCCTCGAGCTGATTTTGATCTTCTTCAGTTAGGATATGATTTTGCAGAAGAGGCGCATAAAGGCCAATTACGCAAAAATGGAGAAGAGTATATCCAACATTGTTTGGGTGTTGCGCAGTATCTTACAAAAATTAAAATGGATGAAACTACTATCATTGCCGGCCTTCTCCATGATGTTCCGGATGAAACAGGTGTGACGCTTTTAGAAATTCAGAAAAATTTTGGTGAAGATGTGGCTTTTCTTGTAGAAGGAGTCAGCAGGCTTGGCAAGATAAAATATCGCGGACTCAGCAGATATGTAGAGAATCTTCGCAAAATGTTTGTAAGCGTAACGCATGACATTCGCATTATTCTTATTAAATTTGCGGATCGAATCAATAATCTTGAAACATTAGATGTCTTGGAGCCGGTAAAACAGCTTCGTATTGCACGCGAAGTTTTGGAGGTGTATGCACCTATTGCAGATAGACTTGGTATTGGATATTTCAAGGGTGAGCTTGAAGATAGAGCATTCAAATATGTATATCCGGAAGAATATGCAAAAGTACATGAGCTTGTTGATCCCAAGATTCATGAACGAGAAAAATATCTTGAAAGTATTAAGCGCATACTTCAGAAATCACTCAAACAAGAAGGCGTTACGCCATTGTTTGTGGAGAGTAGAGTAAAGCGACTTTATAGCACCTATAGAAAGATGCTTAAGCGAGGCTCTATGAGTTTAGAAGGTATCTATGATTTGGTTGCTATGCGTATTATTGTAGAGAGCGTTGCAGATTGTTATGTGGTACTTGGTATTATCCATAAGCATTGGAAGCCGCTTCCGGCGCAGATAAAAGATTATATTGCCCAGCCAAAGCCAAATAATTATCGCTCTTTGCATACCACAGTATTTTGTGAAAAAGGAGAAATTGTGGAATTTCAAATTCGCACACTAGATATGCAGAGAGAAGCAGAGTTCGGTATTGCTGCGCATTGGAACTACAATGAATCAGGAAAAGTGTCTCGCAAGGTAACAAAAAATCTTGATTGGCTGCAGGAATTTTTTAGTGGAAGGAATACCGGCGCTCTTACGCATGAGGAGTATCTTCAATCTTTAAAACTGGATGTATTTCAGAATAGGATTTTTGTTTTTACCCCCAAAGGAGATGTTATTAATTTACCGGAAAATGCCACCCCCGTTGATTTTGCTTATCATATCCATAGTGATATCGGCCGCAGATGTGCGGGTGCGCGCGTGAATGATATTATGACGCCGCTTGAGACAACGCTGAAAAGTGGAGATGTTGTTGAAATTATTACCGAAAAAAATAGAAAAAAACCAAGTACCGACTGGTTAAAATTTGCAAAAACAAATATTGCGCGTGCTAGAATTAAAGCACAGCTTCGCGCACAAAAATAAATATGCCTATTTGTATCAGGAGAATCATTTTCGCATTTTTTGTTATTATTTTCATTATTTCTGCAAGCGCTATTCTTTTTTATGGAAGTGGATATCGTTGGAATGGCACGAGAAATAAAATAGAAAAAACCGGTCAACTTTCATTAGATTCAAAACCAAAAGGAGCAAATGTATATGTGAATGGAGAACCATTGCGTGGTATATGGGAAAAACTTACCGGAGCACCAATAGAAACAACACCAACAGTTATGAAAAATCTTTTACCTGGAGATGTGAATGTTGAACTTAAAAAAGAAGGTTATTATTCTTGGAAAAAAAATGCGCGCGTAATTTCTGGTCAGACCGCTGTTTTTCACGGCATTCGGCTGATAAAAAATGAAGCGCCCCAAAAGATTATTTCCGGAGATGTTCTGCAATTTTCCATAATATCAGATACGCTTATTGTCGCACTCACTCAACAAGATTTTTTTCTCTATGACATGAAATCAGGTAATGTTGTATCGTTATTTCATTCAGACATTATTCCATTTGTTTCGTTTGATTCTCGGCAAGATGGAGAACAATTTTTTGTACGCACAAAAGAAAAAGAGTGGATTGTTAATACAAATAGTACAAAAATAGATCTTTCTGCAGCACCACGTATAGTTCGCGAAGTGGTAAGTGTTCGTTGGTCTGAAAATAACGAGCTCTTTGGTAAGACAAAAGATGATATTATTCATATATCACTTAAACCACTTGCATTTGAAAGCATACTTAATGTATCGGTTGATGATTTTTTTGTCCGTGGAGGGAAATTATTTACGATTGAAGGAAAAGAAAAAAAGGTAGTCCGTATGCGTGACCTCAAGCGCAAAGAATCATCAAGTATTGATGTATTACCATTGCCATCTGGTGGATCTTTTCTGGATGAGCCATCACATGATATTGTCATTCAAAAGTCAAATGGCGGCATAACCATTCTTTCCCCTTTGCTTATTGGCAACACATTTAATATTCTTGAGCTTGAAAATATTCGTGAATTATCACCTAAAAAAGACAATGTTTTTTTTGGTTGGAATGATATTGAACTTTGGCAATATACGCTTTCCGGTAGAGAATATGGAAAAACACTTCTTACACGGCAGAGTATGCCTCTACAGCAGGTAGTTTTTTCTCATATTGTGCCCGCGGTATTTTTTCTTTCAAATAACAGTGTGACTATGATTGATATGGCTGATGCCAATGGAAATCAAATGCAGCTGACCTCGTGGGACCAGCTGCAAAATATGAATATATCTCGAGATGAAAAAGAGCTTTATCTACTCGGCGTATTTAATGGTGTACAGGGATTGTATAAAATTCAGATAGTAGATTAGTTTTGCGCTGCATCACTGCCAAGGATAATCAAGAAATCAGATTCTTGTAATGAATCTGATTTTTTTTGTTCTTGTGCGGAAACGCCAAGAAGCGTTTCAAGATGTGCGCGGCTTTCATCCTTTTTTCCTCTCGTAAAATCATAGAGTATTGTTTGCTGCGCACGTTGCTCTTCCGCATTACTAAAAGAAAGAACTTTAAATCCGGCATCTGTCAATTTCTGGGCAGTTTTACCGGCAAGTCCTTCTATGCGCGTGCCATTTTGAACGCGAACAGTTGGTTGTTCTTGTGTGAGTAAAGAAGATTGAGTGGATATTTGCGGTTGTTCTGTTTCAAAAATTGTTCGTACTTTTTCTTGCATTTCTATAAATGTGCCGCTTTTTGGTTGGAGGATATACGCGCCATTTGCCGTGGAATCTATAAGAAAATTATCTGGGCTATTATCAAAAACAAAATGAATCATGGATTGCTGGTCTACATTTTTACTAAGCATGGCAAATTTCACCGCTTCCCATGTGCGCATATCAGTAACAACGTTTTCTTGGAGTGTTGCAAGAACTTCGGATATTTTTTGTGGATTGAGAAGAAAATTGGTATTTAATATTTTTTCTTTTACTGCCAAAAGTACTTTTTGTTGACGCTTACTCCTGGCAAAATCAGAACCCTCATTATTCATTATACTATGCCGTGAACGGACAAACTTCAGTGCAGTTTCTCCATCCATAGTTTGTTCGCCGGCCTTAAAAGATATCGTTTGGTATTTATAATTTTTTGCCGGATACGTGTAGTCTGTAAACGTATTATCTACATTTACCGTAACTCCTCCAAGAATATCAATAATTTTTGCAAAACCATCAAAATCAACACGTACATAATAGTGAAGGGGAATATCAAATGTTTTACTGATTACCTGACGCGCAAATTCAGGGCCATACCCAGGATTAACATTTTCACCAAGCGCATCTGCATCATTAATTTTTCGCCAGCCATAGCCATCCACATAGACCTGTAAATCCCGAGGAATAGAGATAAATGCCACTTGTTTTGTAGATGGCTTAACACTTACTATAACAATAGTATCAGAAAGATATGGTCCGTCGTGCTTTTTACCGCCAATACCAAGTAAAAGAATATTTACGCGATCATCGGTTATTCCGTTGAGCTGCTGCCTTTCTCCACCGCTTGTAAATGTACGCAATGGGCCAGAAGAAAATACCGTATGAAAAACTTGACTAATACCAGATGTATCATCTTGAGCTTGTTGATAAGAAAATGCAGAAGACGCCCCAAGCCCTATAAAGAGCACGGCAATCAATGCGAGAATGGTTTTGGGGAAGAAGAATTTTTTGGTCTTGGGATGTTCCGGAGTAAGTTGGTCATGGCTAACCGCATCAAGCTGAAGAAGGTTTATTTTAAACTGATTCATAGGTATTTACGGATTGACAGACTATTGAAGTAGTATACACTATAATCATCTCCTTAGCAAGGGTGAAGTTGGGGATAGAACGGGCGTTTAGCTCAGCTGGTTAGAGCGTACGGTTCACATCCGTAAGGTCAGAGGTTCGAGCCCTCTAACGCCCACCATTCATATGATAAAAAATACACTGAAAGGCCGCAAGATGCTTCTGGTGCTGGGAGATTATATTCTGCTCTTTGCTGCGCTATTTCTCGCTCTAAGGGTGAGGTTTTTTTTGAATGACTCAGCATATTCATTCAAGTTTCATGCGGAATATTTCCTTCCGCTGTTTTTTTTCTGGATCATTATTTTTTACCTTTTTGATCTCTATGATCTGAAAAAAATCCGCAGTTTTATCTTTACCCTGTCAGCTCTTTTTTCTGCATTGTGTATTTCTGTTATTCTCTCTGCGATTTTTTTCTATTTTCTTCCTCGGGGAGTAAATCCAAAGACAATCTTGTTTTTCACTGCATTGGCCGCGCTTTTTATTATTGGTATATGGCGGTATGCATGGTTTCGCTTGTTTCAGATATTTCAATTTAAAAAAAATATTGCATTTATTGGCACGGAAACCACACAGCTTGCTTCAGTGCCAGAAATTCTTGCCACAGGCGATACGCACTATATATGCAAAGGTTTTATTTCGCTTGATCAAGAAGGCCCGGCTGAAGTGTATGGCGTATCAGTGCTGGGGACATATAAGAAATTGCCGGCGATTATACGGCATTATAAAATTGATGATGTAGTAACCGCATTTGATTATCGCGCACATCCGGATGCCGCGCGTGAGGTATCTGAATGTTTGGATGCAGGCGTGAAGATATGGGACGTGCCGCTTTTTTATGAAAACGTTATGGGCAAGGTGCCGGTGGCGTATATAGATCAGCTGTGGTTTTTGTATAATCTAGAAATGAATAAGAAATTTCTCAATGCAATTCAGCGGATCATGGATATATGCCTGTCTATTCTTGGTCTCGTGATTTTTTTGCCATTTTTTCCGTTTGTGGCTCTGGCAATTATTCTTGATTCAGGATGGCCGCTTTTTTATACGCAAACGCGCGTAGGAAAGGGCGGGAAAATTTTTAAGGTGTATAAATTCAGAACCATGATACAGCATGCAGAGAAAGTATCCGGACCTGCATGGGCGAGCGAACGAGACCCGCGCATTACGCGTGTTGGCTGTTTTTTGAGAAAAACGCGCATTGATGAGATACCACAGCTTGTGAATATCTTGAAAGGGGATATGAGCTTTGTAGGGCCGCGACCGGAACGCCCTGAATTTGTGAATGGATTTAAAGAAGATATCCCGTTTTATAGCCGCAGGCATAGCGTATTGCCGGGGCTTACGGGCTGGGCACAGGTGATGTACAAGTATACGGCGTCGTCGCAGGAGACCCTTGAAAAATTACAATATGATTTGTATTATATAAAGAATAGGTCGTTTCTTTTGTATATGATTATTCTTTTACGAACAGTACGTATTGTACTGACGCGAAAGGGGGTGTAAAAAAATGAAACTTTTTTCATCAACGCACTCATCTCTTTTATCTTTATTCCGTTATAGGGAGCTCCTTTGGAATTTTACCAAGCGAGATATTACCGCGCGATACTCAGGAACCCTGCTGGGCATGCTCTGGTCGTTTTTAAATCCTCTGATTCTATTTTCTGTTTATCTCATTGTTTTTGGATTTTTCCTCAAAGTGCGGCTTCCCGGTGATCAATCTTTGATGAGTTTTGTGATTTATTTCAGTATTGGTTTTTTTCCATGGAATTTTTTTGCTTCAGCACTTATGAGAATGGCGTCATCAATCATTGATAATAGAAACTATATTAAAAAAGTGCCATTTCCTGCAGAAATTTTTCCCTGTTCCATTATGCTTTCAGAATTTTTTTCTTTGTGTATTGGGCTCGGGATTCTTATCGTATTTATTCTTTTTATAAAAGGACTTTCTTTTGCAATTATCCTTTTACCTATCATCATCATCCTTCAGAGTATTCTTACATACTCATTTGGTCTGCTTTTTTCTGCAATTACTGTATACTTCAGAGATCTTGCTCAAATATTAAATTCTTTGCTCATGGTATGGTTTTGGCTGACGCCAATCGCATATCCTGTTGAGGCAATACCCGCAAAAGTAAAAACAATTATTTCATTTAATCCCATGCTCCAAGTAGTGAATTTTTATCGGGATATCTTATTTTATAATAAAATATCTGACGCATGGCGCTGGATTATTTTTTCTTTCTTTGTAGCATTAATCTTTCTTTTTTGTGTTGCAGTATTTCAAAAAGCACGGCTTAAGTTTAGTGAATTATTGTAGCTATGAATGCAATAGAAGTAAAGGGATTATCCAAAAAATTTGACCTATACCCATCTGCGGGTAAACGACTGCTTGAATTTGCGTCTCGTGGGAAAATACAAGCACATACGGAATTTTTGGCATTGCAAGATATTAGTTTTGAAGTGTCAAAAGGTTCTACATTTGGCATTATTGGGCAAAATGGATCAGGAAAAAGTACATTATTAAGTATTCTTGCCGGCGTTCTTCAGCCAACCAGCGGAAGTTTTTCTGTGAATGGCAGGGTATCTGCGCTTTTGGAGCTTGGTGCAGGATTTCATCCGGAATTCAGCGGACGAGATAATGTGTATATGTATGGCACTATCATGGGTTTGTCAAAAAAAGAAATTGACAATCGTTTTGATGACATTGTGGACTTTTCCGAGCTCCATGAATTTATAGACCAGCCATTACGCACGTATTCATCTGGTATGGTAGTGCGACTTGCATTTTCTGTTGCCGTGAACGTGGATGCGGATATCCTTATCGTAGATGAGGCGTTGGCCGTGGGGGATGCACTTTTCCAACACAGATGCTTTCGTAAAATTAAAGAATTACAGGAATCGGGAAAAACAATATTGTACGTGGGGCATGATATGGAAGCTATTCGAAGTTTTTGCGAAAGAGCTCTTTTACTGGATAGGGGGGTAATGTTACTCGACAACCTTAGTAATATTGTCATTAATAAATATCAGGCGCTTATTGTAGAACGTGAACGAGCGTATTTTGAAGGACTGCATAATAAAAGTAATATACAAACATCAAAGAATACTATAGTAAATGAGAAAGATTTTTTTGGTTTTGATTCTGCGCAGTTTAGCACTGAAGAAGAATTTGGGAATAAAGATATTGAAATAACATCTATAGAATTTCTTGATGATCATTTAACAAAGAAAAATATTTTTTCATACGGGGATACTATCTATATACAAATGAAAGTAAAAGTTCACAAAGATATTGATAAAAATATTATTTTTGGATATACATTAAAGAATAAATATACTACTATTTATGGAACAAATACGTTATTTCAAAATATACGAATAAAAAATTTAAAAAAAGGAGAAGAGTTTACTATAGAATTTAAGCATCAGTTATTTTTAGCAAATGGCGCATATTCTGTCAGTCTCGGCGTTGTTGCCTCAGAAGATGGAAGAGATATTGTTGTTCTGAATAGAAAATATGATGCGGCATTCTTTACAGTTTCTCACAGGGAAAAAATCGTTGGTTTTATAGATTTACATGCATCAATTCAGCTATGTGATAGAAAATGAAGAATTCTGATATTTATAAGAAAAGGTTGTGCTGGTCCTATAGTAAAAGTAAAAAAATAATAAACATCTAAGTACTAAGAATTTTGTATTTTTAATATCGTATCTATGGCAGAATTCTTAATACATGAGAGCAACTCAAATGGATATTCCGATGGCGACATAGAAAATGTACTCCTCGATATTTATAGCCACGATAATTCAACGGAACTGATTGAGAATTTATTAAGAGAAAAATCTTCCTGGGCGGCATACTATCATGCGTCTCCTTTGCGTGAAAATATATTAAACTGGTATTCTTTTGATAAAAATGATGATCTTCTTGAAGTTGGCGCTGGTTGCGGCGCGCTTACGGGATTATTCTGCAAGAAAACAAGAACTGTGCAGGCAATTGAATTGAGTGAAAAACGATCAAAAATTATTTCAGAACGATATAAAGATATAAAAAATTTAGAGATTATCGCTGCAGATTTTCAGCAGTTTCCTTTTGAGAAAAAATTTAATTATATAACATGCATCGGAGTTTTGGAGTATGCGAAGAAGTACGTAGCTAGTAATAATCCCTACGTTTCTTTATTATCAAAAATTAAATCCCTTCTTAAAGAAAACGGATCACTTATTTTGGCGATAGAAAATAAATTTGGCCTTAAATACTGGGCTGGCGCAAAAGAAGATCATACAGGAACTTTTTTTGATTCTATAGAGGGATATCCGGAAGAGAGAGGAATTAGGACTTTTGGCAAAAATGAAATAGAGAAACTTTTGATAGATTCAGGATATTCAAATATATTTTTTTATTATCCAATGCCGGATTATAAATTTCCGAATGAAATTTTTTCAGATTCTTATTTACCAAAAAAGAATCATTCCTTACGTCAAAATTTTACCGTACAAGATAATTTTATTCAAAGAGTTAGTTTATTTAATGAAGGAAGAGTTTTAAATGAAATTATTCAAAATGATATGTTTCATTTTTTTGCAAATTCTTTTCTCATAGTAGCATCTTAAGTCTCGCCATATGATCTTATACACAAAACAAAATACAAATAGAAAAAATATTTTCCAACTATCTACCGTTGCGGAAAAAATCAATGGAAAGGTTTTTTATAAAAAAATAGTAAATAATGAATCTGCAATAGATTTTTTGAATTCTATCTTTGATAAGTATGAATTCTTAAAAAAAACACAATCCTGCTTTAACATTGCCACTCCGAATAGAATCAGTCGTACAGAAATAGGATTTGAAGCTCAAGACGGTGAATTATTATCCGATGTTATTTTAGATTTATATCGACAATATGATAAAAAAATGATTGTATCTATTATTGATGGATATTTTAGTGTATTACGATCTTTGGCCACTATAGAAACACTTAGTTGTGAGTTTAAAGATGTGTTTGGAGATAGTAAGAGATTTAATAATATTGAATGTCTCCCAATGGGGAATATTGATTTTATTTTTGACAATGTTTTTATTAAGAATGATCAGTATAGTATCATAGATTATGAATGGACATTTTTCTTTTCGGTTCCTCTTCGCTTCATATTTTTTAGAGCCATATTAAGATTATACATAAGTTTCAATCAAGATATTCTTAATAGTGTAATGTCAATTAAAGAGCTATTCGATTTAACGGGCATTACCGAAAAAGATATTAATTGTTTTATTGAGTATGAATTTAATTTTCAGCAGTATGTAGCTGGAAGTAAAATAGATAAAGATATTTTTTTAAAAAATTATAAAAATATTGGTTTTTTTGAAGAGAAAAAATATTTTATTCAAGAGACAACCGCACAACTTCAAGAGACAACCGCACAACTTCAAGAGACAACCGCACAACTTCAAGAGACAACCGCACAACTTCAAGAGACAACCGCACAACTTCAAGAGACAACCGCACAACTTCAAGAAAAAATATTACAACTTGATGTTGCAAAAATACAAATTCAAAACGCAAAAAATAGAATTTTTGAAGTCGAGAATTATATAAATACAATTAAAAAGACAATCGGATGGAGAATGCTAAATAAAATATATATGAGCATAGATGTAATATTTCCGAAAGAATCTAAGCAGAGAAAAATATATTGCTCTATAAAAAAAATTCTGAATATTGCATACAATACTGTAAGGAAAAAATACAAGAATTCGTAATAGAGAAATGAAAAATTTTTTAATCAAATTTTTTAGATATCAAACTATACCATTTTTTCTAGTAGGAATTTTTTTAGGTTTTGTGGTATTTCATTTTTTTTCATATAAAAATTCCGTTCTTGTGGTTGATGCATTTGTATCAAAGGGAGCTGTATTTGAAGTATTTGTTAATAATAATACTTACTCTCCAATTCAAGAATCAATTCGATCAGGATTACGGAATACGTATGTTTTTAAAATAAAAAACACGCTCCTTACGAATCTTCGCCTTGATCCTACTGACGTCCAAGGAGCGGATATTATTATTTATAGTATACAGTTAGAGAAAAATAATAAAGTTTTAAAATTCATCAATCCATCTGAGATAAAACCGCAGCAATTATCAAATATTGAAATAAAAAGAAAAGATAAGGGAGAGATAGAATTGTTTTCAATAACCTCAGATCCGATCATCACAATTAATAGTTTGAACGTTTTAAATTCAATTTTTAGTTTTTTTGAGAAATTTAAAAATTTTATTTCTCCTTTTAAATATCTAAATTTATCTATCAGTGTTTTGTTAATTCTTTTATTGTGTGTCTCATTTTTTCGCAAATGGATAATTCCTTTCAATTATTTGTTCTTTCTTTTTGCATGCATTTTCTTATTTATAATCGGAAAATTTATTTTTTTTGAAGTTCTTTATTGCGAAAAATTTATTTTATCCGATGTTTATGATGCTATAGGATATGCGGGATATACTGGATTGAAAAAGCAGGCAGAGGTATATGCGTTTTGGTCAGTATTTTTTTTCTTTACAGTTTCAATTTTTCTATTAGTACAATTATGGAAATATTTAGAAAGAGTTATCAAGGGGTAGGTCGTTATTTAAATAAAAAAGGAGAGATTATTTTTTATTGGGTTCTTCTTGTATGTATTATAATTTCTTACTCGATATATATATTTCCTCCATTACAAAAAATATCTCATCATATTGGAAATGGAATGCATGAGACGTGGTATGACATGTCAAATGTGATAACTTGGCAATATTTTCGATATCTTCATTTGATGCCGTTTAGGGATTTCTGGTATATATACGCGGGATTTTTTTATTTAAAGTCGCCATTCCTTCCCGATCTAATTTTTACATGGTTGCACAATATTCTTATTTTTAGCATTTCGACAATTTCCTGCTATCAACTTTTACAGTATTCTAAATTTCGGAGCTTATTTCTCCTTATTTCATTCGGCATTCTCTCGTCATATCCTATTTTTGAGCCAAATAGATTTTATTTGGGATTAAGTCTTTTTCTATTTTATGCTTTTTCGATAAAGAGATTAAAGATAGATGCATTTATTTTGTCTGGGCTGTATAGTTTCTATGTTTTTTTCATGGAGCCAATTCAATTCTTTTATGCATTAATATGTGGCATGATTCTGTTTTCGGTACAATTTTTTCTTTTAAAAAACCCTAGAGAGAGGGTTCTTTTTGTAAAATATTTCTTATTGTTATTCGGGATTATAACGTTTTTAATAAGTATATATCTTATATTTCTTTTTTATAAATCTGCTCTTGTAGAATATATAAATTTTCTTAGAACTCTTTCCTCCATTGCTACATATAGCATGTATCCAATATATTTTTCGAGTTCTTTTAATGAATATATATTGATAAGTTTTTTTATAATATCAGTTTTTTTAATTTCTTTTTACAATATTATATCGAAATGGAGAAAGGGACTTATTCTTGAATATTTTGTGCCGCTCAGTATTTCTTTGTATGCTATTTTTATTTTTCAAAAATTTCTTATCAGACCATTTAACGCTATACAAGTACTAGGAATCTCTCTCTTTGGATTGCTTTTTTTTATTGCTCAGTTGAGATTTGATAAAAAATATTTTGATAGATTTTTTTTAAAAAAAAGTTTGGCGGTGCTATTTGGAATTTTTGCGACATATATTATTATGTTGTCGATCCCATCTCTGTTAGATAATTATACGAAAAGATTGACTACTTTATATTCTGATTTCGCTGTTTTGTTCGACAAGAATATACATTGGAATGAAATTCAAAAAAATTATTTTCAACCGAAAAGATTTGTCATTGACGGTGTATCGGGTGCTGATCTTAAAATGATCATTGCAAATAAGTTGCAATTTAAAAAAGACGATGATCTCTTTATCCTCGGAGACGATTCATATTTATATATTATTTTAAATCAAAAAACTCCATTCTATATAACATTTTATAATCAATCAATTCTTTATTCGCAAAAAAATACAGTCAATTGGATACATAATCATCAGCCAAAATATGTAATGTGGCGAGAATCTTTTAAGGAATTTGATGAAGTTCCGAATATTGTGAGGGCTCCTCTTTTATTTGATGACATTGTCAGTAATTACGCATATCTTGATAGAATTGGACAATTCCTTATACTTCAAAGAAAGAATACTGCAACATCGATTAATATGGATTTTTGGCGGGAACATCTTGGAGATACAGTAAATCTTGGTTTTATTCCAAGTAGATCAGAGCCGGAAAAATTTACAGTCCATAAAAATGCCACTTCTTATAATTTTAATTTTTTGAATGTTACTATTCAAAATCCAGTCCAGGACGCAATAAGAGAAATACCCTTTGACATAGATGGAGGGGTTTATAAAATTGCATTTAAAGAAAAAAAGAATACGTATGAATATAATATAAATCTTAATAGGATATGGTTTTGGCAGGCTGCGCGAAATATCCATAAAGAGGCGAAACTTATTACAAATTCAAATACTGATATTTTTCTAAAAATAATAGACATTAGAACATCAAGAGATATTCTTTATTAAAAAAATATTGAGGATCTATGCTATCTCTAGTTAGCAAATATTTTAAAACACGTACAACCCGCCAACTTGCATTTCTTAGATTAGGACCAAATGAAGCCAGAATTTTATATGATTTTGCAATCAGCGTTATTGCTTCGATTGGTGCTATTCTTTTCTTTTATTTTTTTATTGATCAATCATTTCAGCTGGTACTTCTTTCAGCGCCGATATTTTTTATCTGTGCTAATGCACTACTTGGAACATATTCTCGATTTAGAATGGCAAATTGGCGCGCAAAAATATTTATAATCACGATCGCAACATTTAGTACGAGTATTTTACTGACTCTTTTTAAAATAAAATTGTCAGCGGTTATTTTTTGGTGGATGCTTGTTACGCCGCCGCTTATTCTCGCACGTTTTTTCTTATCTCTACCGTATAGCAAACATAAAAATCTTACTATTTCTATTACGCAGCGACATGGCCCAGTACTTATAACAGGAGGAGCTGGATATATAGGAAGTTGTCTTACTGAACTTTTATTGAAAAAAGGATTTTCTGTCAGGATTCTTGATCGTCTCATGTATGGACGCGGTGTGCTTGCTGATTTTGAAAAGAATCAGAAGTTCGAACTTATTGAAGGAGATGTAACGGACATTGAAAGTCTCACTCGTGCCATGAAAGGTGTATGGGCAGTTGTTCACTTAGCTGGCCTTGTTGGAGATGCGGCATGTTCGCTTGATCAGGAGTTTACTCGGCATATGAATATCATCTCCACTCGCATGGTAAAAGACGTTGCTTGTGCTATGGGAGTGAGTCGATTTATTTTTGCTTCTAGCTGTTCAGTGTACGGAATGAGCGATAAAGAATTAAAAGAGACGGATGAACTCAATCCGTTATCACTTTATGCTCAATCAAAAATTGATAGTGAAAATGAATTACTTTCAACATCGCGAGATGATTTTTTTGTAACGGTTTTGCGCTTCAGTACTGTTTTTGGGCATTCCCGTAGAGCGCGATTTGACTTGGTCGGAAATTTATTTACTGCACAAGCAATGAACGAGGGACATGTTACAGTGATCGGACCTCATCAGTACCGACCATTTATTCATGTGACGGATTTAGCACGGGCATTACATATAGTTCTTGATTCAAAACCATTTCTCATACAAAATCAAATATTTAATGTTGGCGATCAAAGATTTAACTTGAGTATTCTAGATCTTGCTAAAATTGTGAAAGGTATAAGTGAACAGGAGGGAAGGCAGGTTGCTATTTTTATAAATGATCAAGATATTTCTGATAAACGCAATTATTATGTTTCATTTGAGAAAATACAGAAGATCCTTGGCTTCCAAGCAAAAACTCAGTTAGAAGACGGCATTCGAGAAATGATATATCATTTCAAAAATGGAACGTATTCTCATTATAAAGATGAAGTATATAATAATGCGCGAGTTACTAAAAAAACTATGAATGAATTTTATGATCCGCTTCAGTCTATGAAATTATATGCACCACTAAAGAAATAATATATGGATACACCAAAAATTATTCAAGGAGCGCTTGCAGTGGATGATCGCGGAGAAGTGAGTTTTGTAAATGATTTTAATTTTTCTGGCGTAAAAAGATTTTATATGGTAAAAAACCATAGACAAGGATTTATTCGGGCATGGCATGCTCATAAAAAAGAGGCAAAATATGCAACAGTTTTGGAAGGAGCAGTTCTTTTAGGTGCTGTGGCAATTGATAATTGGGAAACTCCTTCAAAAAACATTGAAATTTTTCGTACCGTGATGTCAGAAAAAAAGCCAACCGTCATATATATACCGGCTGGATATGCAAATGGATTTATGACGCTTACTGAAAATACAAAAATAATTTTCTTTTCAACATCTTCTTTGGAGGAAAGTCAAGGAGATGATTTTCGATATAATGCACGATACTGGGATATATGGAACATAGAGGAACGCTAAAGGGATTTGCCGTTATTATTCCCATGTATAATGAAGAGACTGGCGCACAAGATTGCGTGAGAAAGGTTTGTGGAGTTTTAAAAGATATTCCACTAAGAAATGCCTTAATAGTCGTGAATGACGGGAGCAAAGATGCAACAGGAGAAATTTTAAAGAAAATAAAACCGGAATTTCCAAGTTTTGTTATTTTAGAACATCTTCAAAATAAAGGATACGGAGCGGCATTGCAGACTGGCAGCGCCTACGCGATACAAGAAAATTTTGAGTACGTTTTATTCATGGACAGTGATTTAACGAACGATCCAAAAGATATATCAAAATTCGTTGAAAAAATGAATGACGGATATGACGTCATAAAAGCAACACGTTATTCGCACGGTGGAGGTGTCGATGGGGTTCCTATTCGAAGAGTGTTTATCTCTCGATGTGGCAATAGTATCACTAAATTCCTCATGAATTTACCCATCACTGATTATACAAATGGCTATCGAGCGGTTAAAACAGAATTATTAAAGAAAATTACTTTGAAAGAAAATAATTTTTCTATTATCATGGAGGAGCTCTATTATTTAAAACAACTTACATCCTCATTTTGTAATGTCCCCGTCATTTTAAAGGATCGTACATGCACTCAAAGACCGACAAGTTTTACGTATAAGCCATCGATTTTTTGGCGCTATATCAAATATCCATTACGAAGTTTTCTTGAGAATTTTTCAAAAAAAAATACTAATATACATTTATGAAAACTATTGCAATACTCGGGGGATCTGGAATGCTTGGAAGTATGCTTATAGATTTTTTTTCTCATCAGAAAGAATATACCGTCATAGGAGCACTCCGTGATGATGCATATAAAGAAATAATAGAAAAAAAATATCCGCATATACAATGGGTTCATATTTCTACGGATTATAAAAATAAAACATCTGACTTAGACGCTATTCCAAATTGCGATTGGATAATTAATGCAATTGGAATCACAAAGCCATTAGTAAAAGACGATGATCCAGAACAAATAGAGCGAGCTATTTGGGTTAATGCTATTTTTCCAAAATATATTGGAGAATTTGCCCAAACACGAGGGGCGCGAGTATTGCAGATTGCAACTGACTGTGTGTATTCTGGCATAAAAGGACAGTACGTTGAATCAGATGCGCATGATTCACTTGATGTGTATGGAAAGACAAAAAGTCTCGGTGAATGTTATCTTGCAAATGTAAAACATTTAAGGTGCTCTATCATCGGTCCGGAAAAACGAAACTATAAATTTTTACTCACTTGGTTTCTTAGTCAGTCTCGTGGCGCAACTGTGAATGGTTTTTCTAATCACGTGTGGAATGGGATCACAACGCTTCATTTTGCTAAAATATGTCATGGAATTATATCGCATGATATTGAATTACCACACCTTCATCACGTCGTTCCCATTAATGATATTACGAAAGACGAACTACTTAAACTTTTCTCTCATTATTATAATCGCGAAGATATTAATATCAATACCATTGAGGCACCTCTCATTATAGATAGAACGTTAAGAACGGCAAATACTGTCCTCAATAAAGATATTTGGAATTCCGCTGGATACTTACATCCGCCGACTATTGAACAAATGATACAAGAACTCAGCAATGTGCGCATATAATACGCGAAATCATTATGTCAAAGAAAAAAATCGCCCTTATACTCGGCATCCGACCTGATGTTATTCGCGCCTCATTACTCATTAAATTATTGAAAGCACAGAATGATTTTGATCTTACATTTATTTGGTCTGGACAGCATTATTCTGAAAATTTAAAAGATGTATTTTTTAAACAACTTGACGTAGCACCGCCTGATATTGAATTAAATGCTAGCGGAACAAGTGATGCGGAAATAGTCTCTAGCATTATTTCAAAACTCTCTCCGGTATTAAAAGATACAGCACCTGAGGCAGTTATTTTTCTTGGTGATACCAATACGGTTGCCGGATGTCTTGCTGCTGCCCAATTGAATATTCCCATTATTCACATTGAGGGATGTATGCGTTCATATGACTGGAGAATGCCGGAAGAAAAATACAGAACAATGATTGATCATCTCTCTGATGTTATTTATGCTTATTTTGAGGAATATAAACAGCAAGGGATTTTAGAAGGACTAAATCAGAAAAATATAGTAGTTGTTGGAAATCTTATTGTAGATGTTTTAAACGAATATTATTTTAAAAGAAAAAAATATTATGATGATATTTCAAATACATCATTCTTTTCATCAAGAAATATAGAAAAAAAGAACTATTATCTCATGACATGTCATAGACGAGAGAATCTCAATGAACAAACTCTAAAAAATATATTCTCTTTTCTTTCTGAAACCCCGTATAGTATTTATTTCCCAGCAGGATATAGAACTCAATCGATATTGTTTGAAAAAAAAATTTCAATTCCGCAGAATGTTATTCTAGTAGATCCGATTGGTTATGAGGAAATGCTCTGTCTCATGACTAACTCACGTGGAATTATAACTGACTCCGGGACGGTAGTGGAAGAAGCGTGTGTTTTGCAAATTCCTTCAATTCAAATGCGAAAAAGCACTGAACGCCCTCAAGTATATGACGTTGGTTCCAGTGCGAAATTTGATCCGGCATTACCGGATAAATACCCATCGTCAATAATATTCAAAAAACTAGATTCTCTATACGGTAGATCGTGGAAGCATACTCTTGGAGATGGGCGCTCATCACAGCGCATTGCGCAAGACTTGCATCGCAGAATAATAGAAAATGATTTTAATGGTCACAGACCGGAACAGTATCATGTGTCAATTGAAAGGTCGTATAGGGAAGATGGCTTATGAAACGTAGTTTTAATAATAGAGATAAAGAAAATGTCGTGTATTATTTGTAAGTCTTGTAGTGAAAAAAAGATATTTACGTATCAATCTACTGATTACTATCAATGTTACGTATGCGGACTTATTCGAACGCTACCCTTTCCATCGGAAAATCAAATCATTGAACATTACTTACGGGCATCCAAAAATGGAAATTATTTTAATCTTGCAGAAAAAAGTGAGGACTATATTCCTATATACAAAAAATACATTGACTTAATTAAAAAAAAGACTAGCCTAAAAGGAAAAAGAATTCTTGATGTAGGGTGCTTTACTGGAGAATTTCTTGATCTTGCGCAAGATGAGGGAGCAATAACTTTTGGGATTGAACTTCAAAAAGAAGCATACAACATAGCTAGCAAAAAACATCCCGAGCGGATTATCAATAGTAATTTTAATAGCGCAGTATTTTCTGAAAAATTTGACATTATCACTATGTTTGGAATTATAGAGCATGTAGTGGATCCTGAGCGACTACTTGATATGGTCTCAAAAAATATTCTAAATGGTGGTATTCTTATCATTCAAACACCTAATGCAGATTCGTTACTAGCAAGGGTTTTAGGAAAATATTGGCCGCCGTTTACTCCTATAGAACACATTCATTATTTCTCTAAAAAAAATATAAGAATGTTTCTGGAGAATTTTAATTTTTGCGATATCGAAATCAAGTCGCATTTCAAAAAACTTACCATAGAATATGTGTATTGCATGATGCGAACTTTTGGAAAAGAGTTTTATATATTGTTAACTCCTATTTTTAGAATTTTTCCAAGATTTATAAAAAAAACGTTTCTTTATTTTTATGTGGGAGAAATGATTATTTTTGCGAAGAAGATATAATTTATAAAAATATAATTTATTATGTCGCTTTTGTCATTTTATGGGAGACCAATTAAAAATCTTTCATCACTTGGAGAACGTTATAAAAATATTTTTAGTCACGGTTACTCTAGTGACGAAGTAAGAGAATATCTCACTGATCAGTTTATCTCTGGAGCAAAAGTGTATTCAGAAAAATATACAAATTATGATCAGTGGCATGGTTTTATCTCTCGAGTTGTTGCAATGCTTAGCCTAGAATCACGAGTAAATGATCATTTCACCATTCTTGATATTGGCTCTGGTTCTGGTAATACAATATTACCTCTTCTCGTTATTTTCCCCAATGCGAAAATTATAGCAAGCGATCTTAGTATTGAACTTCTCGCTCTACTTAATGAACGATATCCTGAATATCGCGATCGACTTGATATTTTACAATTGAATGCGGAAGAATTAGATTTTCAAGATGAAAGTTTTGATTTAGTTGTTGGCGGTGCAATTCTCCATCATTTAATTGATCCCGAAAAAACTATAGCAGGCGCATACCGTATTCTTAAAAAAAATGGACACGCTTTTTTCTTTGAATCATTTCAAAGTGGATTTACGGTATTGCAGCTTATATACACAGAGATTCTTCAAGAGTTTGAAAGACAAGAAAGGAAAAAAATGGATTTTTTTAAAGTCTTGAAAAAAGAAGATCCATTTTTTGATGTGAAAAATTTTTTACGTATTCTCACTGATCAATATGTGGTGATGAAGGGGAAGATAGATGAAACTGCTGACGATAAACAGCTTTTCACAAAAACCTATTTTTATGGGTTGGCTAAAAAATATAATTTTTCTAATTTATATATCGAAAGTATTCCATATGGATCTAAGTTTTTTGAAAGAAAGACACTCGAAAATATTCATATTGGTCTTGGAAAGGGTCGTGAAGCGCTGCCTCAATGGGCATGGAAAATAATCAATAGATATGATGGACTTGCAGTAGGTAATGTTCGCGAAGATCTATTAGTTGATGGTAGTATAGTTTATACAAAATAGTTAGTGATACTTAATAGGAAATGTGATACTAATAAATCAAGGTATTTTTAACGTAATGTTTTCTTTACTAAAAAAAAATATTCCAGAAGCATATTTTTTCCAGCTGTTAAGGATTGTAAATTTTTTATTTCCCGAAGAATCAGTAAGAAGAAGGAATTTAAGAAAAATAGTATTTTTTTTGGAAATGATAGAGGCTCAAGGAATGAAATATTTTATTCGGAGATTTTTTTTAAGTTTTATCTTTACCTTACAAAATAAAATAGTAAAATTTTTTTACTGCCTTCCATCTAAAAGTATAAGGAAAAAATTTTTAAAACATATATTTCCGGTTGATGTTATCATTCCTATATATGATGCATACGAAGATACCCGGAAATGTATTGAGTCCGTGTTGGCATATACTGCCACTCCCTTTCAACTGATTCTTATTAATGATGCCAGTAAAGATAAAAGAATTTATGAGTATTTGACTTACCTTAGTAGGAATTCTATTTCCGAAATTCACGTCATACATAATCATGAAAATCTAGGATTTGTCAGGTCAGTAAATAAGGGTCTTATACGATCAAAAAATGATGTAATTATTCTTAATAGTGATACGATAGTCACGCAAAATTGGATAGGAAAAATGCATATGGCTGCGTATAGTTCTTGCCAAATAGCAACAGTCACGCCACTTTCAAACAATGCTTCAATTTATTCAATTTGTCGCTCTATTGACGAGACAACTGATATAAATATTCTTGCAAGGCATCTGGAAGATTTTACATCCTCAAATAATTACAACCCAATAAAAATTCCTACCGCTGTGGGATTTTGTATGTTCGTTAAAAGAGAGGTTATAAAAAAAATAGGATTATTCAATGAAATTTATGGTCGTGGATATAATGAAGAAAATGATTTTTGTATGCGAGCTTTCAGAAGAGGGTATATCCATGTCGCTGATTGTTCTACATTTGTATATCATAAAGGACAGGCGTCATTCCAAGATGGTCGAGATGAACTTGAGAATAAAAATTCAAAAATATTACATGCAATGTATCCAGAATATCCTGCGCTCGTCTCTTCGTTTAAGAGTAGAATACTAGAATCAATTAGAAAAGAAATGTCAGATACTAGAACAGAGGCATTTCCCCAGATGAAAATTGGAATTTCGGCAAATCTTCTTGGTTTGAATATCGCATGGACAGGTTGTCATATGTATATAAATTCATTGCTAAAAGAATTTTACAACACTGATGAATTTAAATATAAAAAAAGGTTTTATTCGTTTATTCATATTTCATCGCAAAAGATGTATCATAAGTTGAATTTTTTACAAAATCGTATTTTTGCAAGAAATTCTCAAGATATATTGCTACACGGTCCGACCCTTGATGTGTTTCATAGAGCTTATCAGTGTTACTCTGTATATGATCTTTTTTCATTATTTCGCGGGAGAGTAAGTGTTATTACAATCCATGACCTTATAAGTTATAAAAATGAATCATATTTTAAATCAGTAGAAGATCATTTTTTGTATAAAAAATTAATGAGACTTTCCCTCTTATTGGCAGATAGGATAATTGCCATTTCTCATCATAATAAAATTGATATTTTAAATAATTTTGATATTTCTGCCGATAAAATCGACGTTGTACATCACGGGATTGATCAAAAATATTTGTCGGTAAAAAATAGAAATAAAGACACCAGCATTTTTCTAAAAAAGAAATTTGGCATACACGGAAGCTATATACTCTATGTCGGTACTGATTTTCCTCATAAAAATTTAAAAAATTTATTATTAGCCTATACTGCACTGTGCGACAAAAAAAAGATCAATTATTCCCTTGTTCTTGCTGGGCCAAGTGCATCGAAACAGTATCGAAATAGTTTAAAAAAATATACATCTAATGCCGTTATATTTCTAGACTATATTCAGGAAGAGGATATGGTTGATCTGTATGCCTCAGCGAGTCTTTTTGTTTACCCATCTCTTTATGAGGGGTTCGGTTTTCCGATATTAGAAGCAATGGCATGCGGAGTTCCAGTAGTCGCATCTCGTGCTACTTCTATACCCGAGGTGGTTGGTGATGCGGCATATATTGTTGATTGTACTTCAGTGCATGAATTAAGTTCTGCGATAAACACTATGCTTTTTGATGAGACCATAAGAAACCTCTATAGAGAGAGGGGATTTAAAAGAATAAAGGAATTTACATGGGAAAAAACTGCAAGAGAAACATGTCAAGTGTATGACAAAGCACTCCAGTATCAAAAATCAGAAAAAAGGGAATTAGATGAAGTTTTATTGAGGGAAATAGAACTATTATTAAGTAAGGAATGCGATGATCCTTTTCTTAAAAATTCTATTGAAAGATTTATCAGGGAGAACTGTAAGATTTAATACGTGTTCTAGTATATGAAGAGAAGGAAATTTTTCATGATATTTTTATATATTATTCAGACAAAGAAATTTTTTAGACACGCTACTTTATTTGTAAGAAAAATAAAGTATAAAATTTTAGAGATATTTTATAAAAAAAGAAATTCACGTGAACTTCATGGTGAACTCGGCGTAAATATAGCCGGCTGTTTCTGTGGAGAATTCGGTGTAGCAGAAGGGACTCGATCATTGGTACGGTCTATTATTTCCGTAAAAATTCCTTTTGTTCTTAATAATATCAACACCCTTACGCATACTGTGCGAAATACAGATTACTATCATTTCACAAATAAACATCCATATCGAATAAATATTATCAATGTAAACGCGGACGAATCACAGAATTTTTTATATAAAAAAGGACCGGAGTATTTTTCAAGCAAATATTCCATTGGGAGATGGTCGTGGGAATTGTCGTCATTTCCCCAAAAATGGGATAAGGCATTTGCAGTTTTTAATGAAATATGGTCGATCAGCTCATTTTGTACAAAGTCCCTATCTCAGAGATCTCCAATCCCTGTCATTACCATTCCACATGCAATTGAGATGGATGAGACATTAATCCGTAAAGATAGAACGCAATTTTCCTTGCCGCAAGATGCATACATTTTTCTTTTTATATTTGATATGTTAAGCGTTTTTGAACGGAAAAATCCTCTAGCAATTGTTGAAGCGTTTCATTCTGCATTTCAAGAGGGAGATGATGTATGTCTCGTATTGAAATGCATGAATAGTGGGTATGATAAAAAAAATCTTAACCTTTTAAAAAAATCTTTAGATGATAGGACGATACTCATGGAGGATTGTATGAATCGTGCTGAGGTTAATTCACTTCTTGCGACGTGTGATTGTTATGTTTCTTTACATAGGAGTGAGGGATTTGGATTGACAATCGCGGAGGCAATGTATTTAGAAAAACCCGTCATTGCAACAGGATATTCTGGAAATATGGATTTTATGAATGAACACAATAGCTTTCCTGTACGCTATAAACTTACTGAGCTTGAAAAAAATTATGGATCTTATGAGAAGGGAGCTGTTTGGGCGGAACCAGATATCAAGCATGCCGCTGAATATATGCGTCTTGTATATGAAAAAAGAGATTTAGCGAGAAACAAAGCAGTCCGTGCTGCTCAAGATGTCCATTCCCAATTGAGTCCCGGTATAGTAGGAAAAATGATGAAGAAACGATTAATAGATCTCGGACTATATGTTTAGAAAGGTGAGTATTATCATTCCATGCTATAACGGCACTATCTTTTTAAAAGAAACTATTCAGAGTGCGTTACATCAAATATATCCAAATATTGAAATTATTATTATTGATGATGGATCGACTGATAAAGAAACACTCTCAATTTTGAATGATTTGAAAAATAATCCAAGCCTGCGAATTATTCATCAAGAAAATAGAGGTCTCTCATCAGCGCGAAATTCTGGTATTGCACGAGCAGAAGGAGAATATATATGCTGCTTAGATGACGATGACCGTATTACTGAAAAATACATCCAGGAATGCGTAGATGTTTTAGAAAAAAATCCAGACGTAGGCTTTGTGTATTCCGATGTTCAGATATTTGGAGATTATGAAAAGATTTGGAAAACGGGAGTATTTGATTCATATCACTTACTGCATCATAATTATATTCCTGTTTCAGCGGTTTTTAGAAAAAAGTGCTGGGAGGAAGTTAGAGGATATCATGCTGTTATGGATTCTGGTTATGAAGATTGGGATTTTTGGCTAGGCCTTGTAGAAAACAAATGGAGGGGCATGAAAATTCCAGGAGTTTTTTTTCAGCATCGCAAGCACGGAAAAACAATGACACATAGAGCGAGAAGTTTTTACCGTACTCTCTATAAAAGAATACAATCAAATCATAAAAAGTTATTCGTAAAGGAGAATATTCACATATTACATGTTCAAAGCATATTAAATGGATGGGAGAAGTTTTTTATACAGTGTGTCCATAGTTTTAGAATGTTGACGTCTATTGCGGATTGGAAAATTTCATTACGCGTGCGAATTAAGATATGGCGCGCAAAGATTATAATTCAAAATTTTTTTTATCATATAGATTCTCTCCGTCGGCTGGCGGATCGTGGGAATGACAGAAGAGAGGGCTGGAGAAATAAAAAAAGAAACGAGGCAGATAAATATGAAAGTGATAATAACAGTTTTAAAAAAAAACAGTCACCCCTTGTTTCCGTAGTTGTTCCAGTGTATAATCATGCCTCATATCTATCTGAATGTATTGAAAGTATTCTTTCACAGACGTATGATCTCTTTGAACTTATCCTTGTGAATGATGATCCGAACAATATTGAAATAAAAAAAATATTAGAAATATATACGCTACATTCTAAAATAAAAATTATTGTAAATGAAAAAAATTTTGGAATTTCTGAATCCTTGAATAAAGGAATTTTGCAAAGTAAGGGAGATTATATCGCATTTGTTGACTGTGATGATTTTTTACCTCAAAATGCATTGCAACGAATCTCTGAGTGTATTAAAGTGTCTCCACAAAAATATTATATTTCTACTCAGCTTATTGACGTTGATGAGTATGGAAAGATTATCTCAAAGCGTCCGCGACCGCAACAACCGCAAGATCTTTCGCGCGGAATGTATGCAGGACATTTGAAAATAATAAAACGAGAAGTATTTGATAAAATTGGTTTATTTAATTCTGAATATGATGGTTGTCAGGATTATGAATTTGCGTCGCGAGTCCAAGAAAAATATCCAATATTTTTTTTGCAGGAATATCTGTATTATTATAGATGGCATGAGAAAAACCATTCATTTACAAGAGAAAAGAAACAGAAAGAATTGACGCAGCGTATTCAGGGTATTGTGCATAGATTCCCGCCTTCGCGGGAATGACAGAAATATGAAAAAACTCCTTTTTCTCATCACGCAATCTGAATGGGGCGGGGCACAAAAATATGTCTTTGATTTAGCTATTCACCTGCGATATGAATACGATGTTATTGTTGCCTGCGGAGGAAAAAGCGGAGAACTTATCCAGCGTCTAAATAGAGAAGGAATCCGCATTATTCTTATTCGTAATATTCGCAGACGCATTAATCCTTTTTGGGATGTATTAGCGTTCAATGAAATTTTTGGCATTCTTCAGCGTGAACAGCCAGATATTGTGCATACAAATAGCACGAAAGCTGGCGTACTGGGAAATGCTGCGGCTTTTATTGCAGGGATTCGCAGGATTATTTTTACTGCGCATGGATTTGTATTTAATGAACCCATGATAGAATTAAAGCGACGATTTTTTCTTTTTTTAGAATGGTTCTCTGGATTAGCAGTGGATAAGGTAATTGCAGTTTCAGAGTATGATAGACAGAGCGCATTGCGATGGCATGTGTATCCTGTAAAAAAAATCGTGACAGTTCATAATGGGGTTGAAGACTCTCATTTAGCAAGTCGGAATCCTTCGCTGTCGTTCAGGATGACATCTGGATTACGACAGGAATTTAACATCCCGCAGAATGCTGTCATCGTAGGTACTATTTCGAATTTTTACCGCACAAAGGGAGTGCAGTATTTTATTCAGGCAATTGTCAAGTTAAAGGATGAATTTCCGCATGCCTATTTTGTTATTGTGGGAGATGGTATGCTAAGAAGTAATATTGAATATAATATTCAAGTATGTCATCTGCAAAAAAATGTTATTCTGACAGGATTTCAAAAAGACGTTATGGAACTGCTAACTGAGATGGATATTTTTGTATTGAGCTCTGTAAAAGAAGGTCTGCCATTTTCCCTTCTTGAAGCAGGCGCGCTTGCTAAGCCGGTTATTGTTACGTGTGTTGGCGGTATGCCAGAAGTCATAGAAGACGGAATAACAGGACTTTTAGTACCACCAGCGGATCCGGAAAGCTTGGCAAATGCAATAAGCAAATTTTTATGCGATAGGGAAGTGGCTCGATTGTGCGGCGTACGGCTTCAGGAAAAAATAGTACGAAATTTTCAATTTTCAAGAATGCTAGAGGAAACAGTAGGGGTTTATGAAGATATCAGATTCCAGCCTTCGCGAGAATGAAAAAAAAGAACGGGATTCCTCGCTAACGTTCGGAATGACATCTATGAGTCTATTTTTTAAAAAAGTTTGCATTTGGATTGTAAAAGCCTGTTCGTTTCTTATACTTTGCATTCCATTAGTAGTAGCATGGAATACATTCTTTCCATTTTTGTTTGTAAAAGTTGTACTCTTTCGGATGTTAGTGGAAATCGCATTTCCCGCATGGATATTGCTCATGATTATTGATCAGAAATATCGGTCTTCATTACGACATCCGCTTGTCATCGCACTCGCTGCTTTTACTGGATTTTTGATTTTGACAATGTTTACTGGCGTTGATTGGTATCGTTCATTTTGGTCTACGGAAGAGCGTATGACTGGCTTGTTTACCATGTTTCATTTGTATGTATGGTTTTTGATGGTGGTTTCAATATTTCGTACACAGAAAGAATGGCGAAGATTGATTCTTTTGAGTATTGGAGTTTCTGGAATTGTATCTTTATATGGGTTTGCAGGATGGAATCAAGAGAGAGTATTTTCAACAATTGGAAATGCGACATTTTTTGCTGAGTATATCATGCTCCACATATTTTTGATTCTATATATTCTTTTTTTAGAAAAAAAATATATAAAAATATTTTATTTAGGTTTATTTCTACTTTTACTGCTTGATATCTATCAGATATTTTCTGCAGGAAGTAGGGGAACGGTCATGGCTCTTGGAGTAGGTGGCATGATGGTTCTGTTTGCGGGTGTTGGAACTTTAAAAAAGACGCGTGCATTTTTTCTTTTAAGCATGGGTGGTGTATTTCTTTTAATTTTGGGAAGTATTCTTTTTTTTAATCTTTCATTACAAGGAAAACAATGGGCGAATATACACCTTCCATTTGCTGCAAAAAGAATTGTATTTTTTGAATCGTATACGAATAATCCACTTTTAGGCCGCCCGGAAATGTGGCGCATTGCATTTGAAGGGTGGAAAGAAAAACCAATTTTTGGATGGGGATTGGAAAATTACCCATATATTTTCCAAAAGTACTATGAGCGTCCCTTGCCTGGCGATGAAGAAAGCTATTCAGATAGATCTCATAATCAGCTTATTGACACACTTGCGCTTACAGGAATTGTCGGATTTGCATCGTCACTTTTTTTGGGGGGAATAATATTGTATCTCATCTATCAAAGTTGGAAAAAAAGACAGGTAGATGATAATGGACTCCGTTATGCTGTGCTCGGAGGTTTTTTTATTGCGTATTTTATTCAAAGTCTAACAATTTTTGATTCTCCAACAGGACTTATTCTTTTTTATATTGCGTTAGGATTGCTTTGTTTTTTGACAACCGGCGGAGAAGAATTCCATGTTGTTAAGCGGCGGGATCCCTCGCTCCGCCAGCCGGCGAAGCTCGGGAGGACGGCTGGGGCGATTGTAAGTTTCATTTCTCTTATCGGCGCCGGATATCTTATATATGCAGGCAATATTCTTCCTTGGATACAAGATGTTCAAGGAAAAAAAGGACTAGATGCAGTAAAAACATATGGTTTGCAGGAAGCATCTTTGGCGTATTTTAAATCGGTGCTCAACGCCTCTTCATTCACAAATTATGAAATACGTCTGCATCTTGCAGAAGGCACATTTGATGCATATATGGCAAAGCAGGCGAGTTCAGAAGATTATGCGCGACAATCAGTCTTGTATGCCATTACAGAGCTTGATAAAAGTATCGCAAGTCGCCCTCTAGATGTGAAAAATTATTTTGCAGAGCTTCTTTTGTATCGCATTGCAGGAAAATATGACGAAACTCTTCTAGAAAAAGCAGAAAAGCGTATGCAATCAGCGTATGCATTAGCGCCAAACCGGCCAGAAATCTATCGCGAATTTCCAGAGATATATATCGCAAAAAAAGATTACACACAAGCAGAGGAATGGGTACGGAAGGGCGCGGATCATTTTATCCCGTCTCCAGAGACGCATTGGCAGCTTGCGGGAATTTTTTTGCAGAAAGGGGATATTGACAAGAGTCTTACAGAGCTAACCTCTGCCGAGCAGCTTGGTTATCCTGTTTTTGAAAATATAAATATGGCGATCGTGATGGCAAAAAAAATTCCTGATGGCAAAAAAAATCCATCCGCGTTACACTATATTGATCGCATAGCACAAATACATCCGGATGATAAAGAAATTTTAGCTGCGCAAACAGAAGCACATAAAAAAGCAGAGTAATATATATGTCTCGAATAATTTTTGAAAAAATATGTATATGGATTATAGCGGCATGCTGTAGTGCTATATTTTTTCTTCCACTCGTTATCTTGACACAGACCTATTATCCCTATGTCTTTGGAAAAATTGCTTTATTCAGGATTTTTGTGGAAATAGGAATTATGGTATGGATTCCATTGATGGTGCTGGAGAAAAAATATCGTCCGCCTCTTCGCCATCCCTTTGTGCTAGCACTTTCGGTATTTATGGGTGCTCTTATACTGACCATGTTCACCGGCATTGATCCGTACCGATCATTCTGGTCTTCGCAGGAGCGTATGACTGGCGTATTTACCATGCTGCATTTTTATGTGTGGTTTCTTATGATGATATCCGTATTTCAAACGTATAAAATATGGCGCAGATTTTCATTTCTCACTATCGCTATTTCTGTCATCGTCTGTATATATGGCTTTGTGCTGCAATCAGGCGATCGGTTTAGCTCTACGCTTGGAAATCCAATCTATTTGGGCGTATATGCTATGATGCATATATTTCTCATGTTGTTTCTTATCTGTAGAGAGCGGAAATTTCGTAAAATATTTTCATTTTTCTTTTTTCTTATCATTGCATTTGAATTTTTTATCATGATCCTTTCCGGAACCAGAGCGGCATTTGCCGCTACGCTCATGGGCATGAGCATACTACTGATTCCATTTGTATCATTTCTGATTTCAAAAAAGAAACTCGCCATTGTCTGGACCGGAGCAGTAATCTTGATTGCTGCTTTTTCTTTTGTATTATTTGTAAATATTTCATCAGTCGGAAATGCATGGTTTAAAAAAACCATTACCTATTCAGTGAATAGGCTTTTTTTACTGGAATCATATACGCAATTGAGCGCACGATCCATGGTGTGGAATATTGGGCTCAAAGGATTCCAAGAACGTCCTGTCTTTGGCTGGGGATGGGAGAATTACCAGAATATTTTCCAGAAGTATTATGAAAAACCTGTTGAAGGCGAAAAATATTTTGATCGATCGCATAATCAGATCGTTGATATCTTAGCGCTTACTGGAATAGTTGGATTTATTTCCTATCTTGCTATCTGGATTACGCTTTTTGTATTGCTTGGGAAAAAGCTTTGGCAAAGAAGTAGTATGTTTTCAAAATTTGCATCCGCAAGTCTTATCGCCTTATTTTTGGCATATTTTATCCAAAATCTTACAGTTTTTGATACTCCTGCTCCGCTTATCATGCTGTATTTCTTTTTTGGGATTGCGTATGTTTTTATGCAGGATCAAAAAAAGAAAGACGAGAATGTCCAGAAAAAATCAAAGCCATCAGTATGGGTCTATGGCGCTGGTGCGATGAGTGTTGTAAGTATGAGTGTGATGATGTATTGGGGGACGCTCGTTCCATTTGCAAAAAGCGTACAGGCTCTAAAAGGTATTCAAGCGATGACATCCTCCGGCATGACGCCAGAAGCCATAGGATATTTCAAAGATTCACTTTCCACTTTTTCATTTACGAATCCGGAAATTCGTATGGAATTGATTCGAGATATTCAACAAAGCAAGGGAACGTATTCCGAAGAGTTTAAAAAAGAAACTATATTTTTTGCAATCAACGAGATAGAAAAAAGTATACACGAGCATCCGTATGAAGCGCGATACTACTTTTTTGCTCTGGAAGCATATCGCCTCGCAGCCGGCTATGACCCGTCTTTTATACAAAAAGCAGAGCAGACTGCACAAACATCTATCAGACTTGCTCCATTGCGTCCGGAAGCATACCGAGATATGGCGCAGATATATATGCAAGAAGGAGATACTCAAAAAGCGATTGCATTTACACAACGTGGAATAGATGTGGGAGTCTCTCCAAAAGATATGCATCTCTTTCTGTCAATTCTCCTCCTTCAGGCAAAAGATTTTGACAAAGCATTTTCTGAATTGGATAGCGCAGAAAAAAATGGACTTCTTCCCGCTGAACATGCAAATTTCCCTATTTATCTTGCCGTAAATCTCCCCTCTGGACAGGAAAACAAAAAAGCAGTAGAGTATGTGGATGGCCTTGTGAAGGGAGTACAGAAGGATCCTGTAGCTCTTGGAGCGCAGACGATCGTGTATTATAAGACGAATAGGAAAGATGATGCAGGCAAGATGCTGGCGCATATCCAGTCCATAAATCCCGGACTTGCTCAAGAGATTCAACAGTATATGAAGTAGATATACACTTTCTTTTTTTAAAATTTCGTATATAATAAAAGAAAGTGAAAAAGATTATGTTGATAAGCTCTCTTTGAAGAAAAAAGAGAGCAATTGTATTTAATGTATGGAAGAAGTACAAACAACGCAAACAGCCCCCGCTATTCCAGCTGAACCGGCAGAAAAAGAAAATGACGCAGAAGTGCGAAGCGCGATTGCATTGGTGTATATAGCGGAATTCGTAAAAATTTTTATTATTGCGGCTGCTATCATTCTTCCCGTTCGGCTATTTCTTATTCAGCCATACTACGTGAAAGGATCATCCATGGAGCCGAATTTTTTTGAAAATGAATATTTGATCGTTGATAAAATCACTGTTAATTTTGAGAAATTGAAGCGAGGAGAAGTGATCGTATTCCGTTTCCCAAAAGCAGAACAGAGATTTCTGATTAAGCGAGTTATTGGTCTACCAGGAGAAAAGGTAGAGGCATGCGGTAATACCGTGCGTGTTTGGAATACAGATTACCCGGATGGTATTACGCTCAATGAAAATCCCTATCATCCTCGCCAATTTGCTGATCAGATGTTTCAGCGATGCGTCACGGAAGAAGTGGGACAACATGAATATTTTGTGCTGGGAGATAATCGCCCAGCAAGCTACGATTCAAGTATATTTGGCACGATTCCTGATGATCACATCACCGGTCGAGTCATATTTCGAGGATTGCCAGTTGATAGAGTGTCGGTATTTGGCACTCCCCAGTATAATCTCAAATAAATTATGCCACGAAAGAAAAAAGACCAGTCAGAAGAACAAGGTGGTCAAGAAAATATAGTAATTGAAATTCCCAAGCTTTCCAAGCCCCTTCAGCTCGTCAAGGGAATGAAGGATGTTCTTCCTGCGGATCAGCCGTATTGGAAGCATATTCAGCATCTTATCGAGCGCATGATGACGGAGTATAGCATTGAGCGTATTGATGTGCCGGTAGTGGAAGATGCTCAGCTCTATCTGCATGGTGTGGGAAAGTTGACAGATATTGTAGAAAAAGAAATGTATACCTTTACAGATCAGGGTGGTGATAATCTTGCGTTACGGCCGGAGTTTACTGCAGGCATTGCTCGTGCATATATTGAACATGGCATGATGACCTTGCCTCAACCAGTGAAAGTGTACACTGTAGGGCCATTATTCCGCCATGACAAACCACAGGAAGGCAGATATCGCCAACATCATCAGTTTGGTGTGGAATATATTGGAGAGGCAAAGCCATCAGCAGACGCGCAGATTATTTTTATTGCGCATAAATTGTTTAAATCCCTTGGCATCATGCCAACGCTTCACATAAATAGTATTGGCTGTCCCCAGTGCCGAGGACCGTATAAAGAAGCACTTACAGAATTTTATAAATCAAAACGCCAAACATTGTGTGAAGATTGCAAACGCAGACTTTCAAAAAACGTATTGCGTCTTTTAGATTGTAAAGACGAACAATGTCAAGTAATCCGCGCAAAGAGTCCATCAATTGATGAATTTTTGTGTGATCTGTGTCGTGACCATTTTATGGCAGTGTTGGAATTTATTGATGAATTTGAAATTCCATATCAATTTAATCCATATCTTGTGCGCGGTATTGATTACTATACCCGTACGGTGTTTGAATTCATGGTTCCACAAGAAGGAAAAGAAGAAGCAGGGAAAATGCTTACATTCTGTGGTGGCGGACGCTATGACTATCTTATTGAATCTCTTGGTGGTCAGCCAACACCGGCATGCGGGTTTGGGCTTGGTATTGAACGTGTTATTTTGAAACTTAAGGAAATGGAGAGAAATAATGTTGAGATTCCTGTTAAAAGGAAGCGAGAGATTGATGTATTTGTAGCGCAACTTGGAGAACAGGCAAAACGACGCGCAATGATGCTATATGAAAATCTTTTGGAAGATAATTTTACGCTTGCGGAGGCATTTACCAAAGATAGTCTTAAAGCACAACTGGAAATGGCAAACAAGCTTGGCGCGCGATTCACATTAATTTTGGGACAAAAGGAATTATTGGACGGTACGATTATTATTCGGAATATGGAAGGCGGCGAACAAGAAGTTATTGATGTAAAAAAACTCATTCCTATTTTACGAAAAAAATTAGGAATTGAGGGAAAAGAATAATATATTAAAGAAAGGAAGGTGATAGTATGCCAGAGACGCGAAGAAAGCCAAAGGAATCATTTGAAGGCTTACTCCGTAGATTCAGTAAACAGGTTCAGCAAAGCGGAAAAATTTTGCAGGCAAAAAAGATTCGGTATTATGCTCGGCCAAAAAGTGTCAGAGCAAAAAAAATTGCTGCATTGCGCCGTGAAAAAATAGAACAAAAAAAAGAATATCTGCGAAAAGTAGGAAAACTCAAAGAACGATTTCCAGGAGTCAAAGCACTCATGAAAATGTAATATCTAAGTTTTTTACCCATGCGTCGATTTTTTGCAATATGCCTCTTGTGCATAGCGGCAGGAAGCCTTGTGCTTCCCGGTATTGTATCTGCGCAAGAAATTTCAGGAATTGCAAAAGTATTATTTTTACCGGCACTGGATGGCCGTCTTATAGCACTTCGTATCGGACAAATTATAGGAACGCTACTTGCTCTTGGGGCAGTGGCGTTTCTTATTTTTAGTGCAATAAAATTTAATGAAACAGCAGATCAAGTGCAAGAATCAGAGCAATGGAAGAAAAAAATGATTATTAGTGGAGCTGTGGCCGGCGGATGCATTTTACTAGTTATAGTTTTGACTATTTTTTTTAGTATCCTTGCCGGACAAGTACAAGAAGAGGTTGGCGGTGGTGGTGGCGGAGAAATTTCTGGCGGCGGAGCAGGTCTTGCAGGAAAAGGTGCGCAAGGGCCGCGTGTTGTTTCTCATTATCCGCAGAAAAATGAGAAGAATGTTCCGCGAAATACAGCAATCCTTATTACATTTGCAGAGGCAATAAATAAGGAAAGTATTATTGAACAGACGAATAAAATGAAACGGGCAGCAATTCGTATTCAGGAAACCGGTGCATCTGGCACGTCAGCTCTGGATGCATCTGCGGAATTTGACCCAACGAATACTACAGTGCGCCTTATTCCAAGCCCCATACTTGGAAGGCCAAATAAAAAAACGAGATATTCAGTAAGTATTACTGCGCTTGTGCAAAAAGAAAGCGGAGAGCCGCTTTTGGCAAAACCATATACATGGGAATTTGAAGTAAGCGGCGTGATAGATAATACCCCTCCTTTTATTGAATCTGCTCTGCCGCTTTTACAGACACCGGATCGCAAAGAACTCACGCCCATGAATAATCTTATTCAAATTACATTTAGCGAGGCAGTTGATCCGTCTATTGTTACAAAAAATAAAATAGAAATTGTAGATGCAAAAACATCCAAAAAGATTCCAGGTGGCCTTATTTTAGGAAATAATTATCGCACCGTAACATTTTACCCAAAAGAAAAATGTGGAAAAAACACCTGTTCTGAAAATATGTTCTGCTTCCCTAAAGATTTACAGATAAAAGTTACCGCTAAAGCCGCAGATTTATTGGTACCTCAAAATGCGCAAAGCCCTAATCGTGCAAAATTTCCTTATACCGGCATTGTAGATACGTGCGGAAACTCATTTGATGGCGGTGGAGAAAATGGTGTGCAAAAAAATGGAAAATCAGATGGTCCCAAGACAGATAATTATTGGTGGTCTTTTACTACTTCTGCGCAAAAAGATACAGATATCCCGCAAATTCTTTCTGTGCATCCCGGAAGAGATGCGGTTGGCGTTACGCTCACCACACCGGTTGATATGTTATTTTCTCGATTCATGGACATTACATCATTTACCACATGGAGCGTGACACTTGGCAAAGACGTGCAAGATATTGATTATTGGACAGCCGCAACACATGATATTATTAAACGGAGAACCATTCTTCGCGTGAATCATGATCCATTTAAAAAAGATACATTTTATACACCCCAAGTAAAATCACACACCAAAGATATTTATCAAAATTGTTTTAACGCAAGTACTGGCCCAGAAAAATAAATAGTATGGTTCGTTTGCTTCATACAATATTTCGTAGTTTTACATACTTCAGCATCAGTGTGGGTATTGTGGGTATTTTATTAGGTGTAAGCGGAAGTTTTGTCGGCCAAGCAGCAGCACAAGAACAAAAGAAGACTGGCCTTGGCGCTGCATTGCAGGCATGGCTCAGTGGAGAAGCTCAGACGGAAAGCTGGAAACAGCAGGGTAGTATCGGCGGAGTGCCTTTGCCGATTCAGCCAGGAGATACAAGTATTCCTGAAATACGAAAGTTATGGCCAAATCGTGGAGGAGTAGGACAGTATATTACTATAGAAGGAGTAAACTTCGGCATTAAACAGGGAGATATTGTTTTTGGTAAAATTGGCGTATCAGTAAAAGGGGATACTGGTTTTCCCGGAGAATGTAGGCAGACATGGTGGCAGTCTAATTATGTCATTGTTAAAGTCCCGGCATTATCAGCTGGAAGATACAAAATACGACTCAAGCGAGCAGATGGAAAAGTAAGCAAAGAAGTATCATTTCAAGTAACAAATGCTTCCCCGTCTCCGGGTATCTGCGGCATTGTTCCGGATAATGGTCCATTAGGTGTTCCGCTCAAAGTATACGGAACAAACTTTGGAAAGCAAAAAGGAAAGGTAGTTATTGGAAGTCTTGAAACACAAACTCCAGATACATGGGAACGCAATAGTATTACTACGGTAACGCCGGTAGGAGACTTTTCATCTGGAAAAGTAAAAGTTATCAATGCGAGTAGGAGTATTAGCAACCTTGTTCCTTTTAGCGTTGGCCAATGCACTAACACATCTTGCGGAGAGGGAAGGTCATGCTGTTCAGACGGATCATGCAGGCTTAAGGGAACATGTGAAGAAAAAATTCCGTTAAGTATTTATGAATGGACATTTTTTACCGGCGCTTTAGGGAAAACCGGAGACCCATGTTCATTCAATGAACAATGCTTAAGCGGCGTTTGTCTCAATGGAAAATGTGCAGAAGGATTGGGCGGAGAAGGGGATGCATGCAAAACAGACGCGCAGTGTAAAAAACCATTACTTTGCATTGAGGGTATATGTAAGTCTGCTTTAGCAGGACTTGGAGAAAAATGCGGCAGTAATAAACAATGCGCATCCGGAAATTGCGTGAATGGCATTTGTGCAGAAGGAAAAAAGAAAGAAGGAGAGGTATGTAAAAATAATCAAGAATGCGCATCCGGAAATTGTTATAACGGAGTTTGCGGACAATCAAAACAATGTTTAAAAGTAGAAAGTATTGAACCAAGCGGACAAAATTTTAAAAAGAATTCTACTGTTACTGTTACTTTTAATCAGCTTATAGATGAGCAGTCATTTAAAAATGGATTTTCTTTGGATCCTGCAGTAAAAGGAACCTTTGATTTTAGAAAAATACCAAGTGGCAATACAGTAAAAACTCAAGCGGCATTTTTGCCATCCGATGTATTGTCAGAAAAAACAGCCTATAAGATAAAACTTGCTGATTCCATTAAAGCGGCAACAAGTAATGAGATATTAGGAAAATGCAGTGCAGATGTTGCAAATAAAAAAGAATGCAGTGGCACGGGAGATATTTGCAAAAAACCAGAATCAATATGCGTGAATGGCGCAACATGTAAGGGCGGTGGGAGTATTTGTAGCGGTTCAGGAACAACATGTGAAGGAAAAGGAGATAAATGTATTAATGGCGCAACGTGTGCTGGAGATGGTGGCTCATGCACCGGCACAGGAACAACATGCAAAGGAGATGGATCAGAGTGTACGGATGGTGCCACATGCCCGCCTCCAATTATTGATGAGCAGGCATGCGATACTACATGTAATATATGCAAAGGAAACGCATCTTCTTGTTTTAATGGCGCTGTTTGTTTTGGTGCAAAAGCACGATGCTCTGGCCAAGGAACAATATGTGGCGGCGCTGAAACAATATGTAGTAATGGAGCAATTTGCACTGGCGCGCAAAGTTTATGTAACGGAGAAAAAACAATCTGTACTGGAAAATATGCGCGATGTACTGATGGGGCTATATGCGGTACGCAAGATTTTTGTCAAGACAAAGGGCGTGTTTGTAATGCACCAGGCGCAATCTGTACCAATGGTGCTCAATGCATTGGTGCGGTTGCTATTTGTAGCGGCAAGGGAACAGTGTGTACCGGTATTGGATCAAAATGTTTTGATGGAGCTCTGTGTAAGGGAGCAGGCTCTTTATGTTTAAAGAATGGCGCACAATGTACTGGAGCTGGTTCTGAGTGTCGTGAAGGCGCTGAATGTCTTGGAATAGATTCTCATTGTAATGATAAGGGAAGTGTCTGCAAGGGAGATTATTCAAAATGTGAAAATGAAGCCACATGCAGTGGGCGCGCACCAATATATTCCGGATCAGAAAAAATATGTGACGGTACAATTGCGTCATGTGTTGCAGTTGGCTCAACATGTTCAGGAGGAAGTAGTTGTAAAAGTATTGAATCGCTATGCTCTGGAGAAGCTACGTTATGCGCGGGAAATCAAGCGCAATGTTCTAGCAGCGCAATATGTGAAGGCGCAAAAGCATTTTGTACAGGGAAAGAAACTGTCTGTAGAGGTGCAGGATCTCAGTGTGCAAGTGGTGCGCTTTGTGTCGGTGTTGAATCAATTTGTACTGGAAATGAAACACACTGCTCTGGAAAAGATTCCACATGTACCAATGGCGCGGATTGTAATCCTCAAGATTCATCATTAAACGCCGATAAGATTGTTGAAAATATTTGCCGCATTATTTCTTGTAATCCAGATGGTACGTGTCCTGATGGATATAAAAAAGATCCAAAATCACCTCCTGGAAAATGTTTATGTCTAAAAAAGTGCACAAAAGATGCGGACTGCGCTCAAAATGAAAAGTGCGATCTTACTGATGGAGTTTGCCGTCTTAAATGCACCACAGATGCAGATTGTCCCGCGCAGTATCAATGCAAAGAAAATATGTGCGTGCCTGCAAGTACTTTTTGTCCGGCATCCGGTGTATGTCCAGATGGCAGACCCTGTACACCCGGAACAAATTCTTGCGGCGAAGAGATTATTATTTGTCCCGCCTCTGGAAAGTGTCCAGATGGATGGCCGTGCGTACCCGGAACAAATTCATGCGGTGCGTTATGCGGCAATAATACAATTGATCTTTCACGAGATGAGGAATGTGACAATGGCACAGGAAATGGTACTTCCGGGAATTTCTGTACATCACGATGTACCCTTATTTCATGTGGCCCAAATGGAGAATGCCCCAGTGGTTCAAAATGCAGTTTAGATGGAAAATGCCATCCAACATGTGAACAGGATCGTGATTGTAAAACACCACTTGTATGTGATATTACACAAAAAATTTGCATCCCTCCAATCATAGAAATTTGCAAAGAGAAAAAAACATGTGAGCCTACCGATGATTGTAAAATGTGTGAACCGGTTTGTACGTCTGCATCTCGTTGCACTATTCTACCAGATGAAATCCCAAATTGTTCAACGCGTAATCTTTTTAGTTGCCAACAACCGGATGGAAAAATTATCTGTGCAAAACCATGCCCAGCGCAAACTATAGGAAAATGTACTGCAGATAAAGAATGCTCACCGCTTGATGATTGCAAATTGTGTCCAAAATGCGCAACAGCAGCTCGTTGTAATACTCCGCCACCGGATTGTAAGGTGGAAAACAAATTTGAATGTCAGCGCGTAGACGGTACTAAGTTTTGTAGTGATACGGAATGTGAAAAGATAGATCCAAATATTTGTCCTGTCTCTGGTAAGTGTCCAGATGGACGGCCATGTACGCCCGGAACAAATTCATGTGCTAGTCCTGATATCTGCCCGGCATCCGGTGTATGTCCGGATGGTACACCATGCAAACCCGGAACAAACTCATGCGACACCTGTCCCCCCGGCCAAGTAAAATGCGCCAATGGTTGTTTTGAACCAGGTGATCCAAAGTGTATTCCTCTTCCATGCAATAACAATAAAACTTGTGAAGCAAATGAATCATGCAACTGTGCAGAC